>LNFM01015497.1_pt1 | contig 11065 bp, 12 predicted proteins | sample 596031 | NCBI WGS metagenome assembly LNFM01 (sample SAMN04254537, study PRJNA301005) | activated carbon metagenome | isolation source: dual media filters at the Ann Arbor, Michigan drinking water treatment plant | place: USA: Ann Arbor | reverse complement strand
AGTCTAAATCAGTAACAAATAACGTCGTTTGTTTTTCTTTTTGTACGCGCTCACTCTGCGCAATTTCAACGACTGGCGCTTTAATTTCAACTGGCGCGCGGTCTTCGGTGCGTTTGCGCTCGGCTTCTACAAATTCTTCACGTTTTTGCACAACGGCTTTGCCTGCTTTTCTATCTTGCCAATCTTGGTATTTATTAATCGACCAATCGTAAGCAGCGATTAAGTTTTTGCCCAATTTTTCGGTCATCATAATCCATGACCAGCCCGTAAACAGGCTAAACCCGACGGCAAATAGCAGTAATAGCAGCATAGTAGAGCCAGTAAAACCAAACAAGCTACGTAACGCGTCATCTACCGCATTACCCAACATACCGCCAGCACTTAAAGGCAAAGTTGCTGGCAAGGTAATCAAATGCCCAGCTTCTAGTGCGCAAGAAGAAATTAGCAGCAAAGCAAAACCGACTAAATTGAATACTAAAAATGGGCGTTCTGAGATGGTTAACTCTAAGCGTATATAGATTAGCCACATGCTGTAAAACGCTAAAACCACCCACCACCATGCCGAAAAACCAAACAAATACAGCAACATATCGGCAATCCAAGCGCCAACAGCACCACCTGCATTTTGAATCACAGCATTATCAGATGCCATGTGCGACCATGATGGATCTTGGCTATGATAGCTAACCAAAATGACGGCCAGATATAAGCCTACTAACACCAAACCTAGCCACCACGCCTCGCGCACAAGGCTGGCACCATGAAGTTGCGATGGGCTGGGCGGCGCCTGCAAGCGACCATTTACTGCTGGAGATTTTTTATTAAGAAACAAACTGTTACAAACCCATGATTAAGTGAAAGAATTTTTATTTATTATAGCAAAATCAAACTGTACTTATGATGTCTATTATTAAGCAAATTAAGATGATATTTATTTTTAGAGGAGCATCAAATGGACACCGGTATTAAAGAAAAAGACAGAAAAATCATCGCAAAAGGCTTATCGCATTTATTAGCCGATACCTACAGCTTATATTTAAAAACCCACTATTTCCATTGGAATGTAACAGGCCCAATGTTTAACACATTACATTTAATGTTTGAAGCGCAATACACAGAGTTGGCATTAGCAGTGGATTTAGTAGCCGAGCGGATTCGTTCATTGGATGTTTATGCACCTGGTACATACAGCCAATTTGCCAAGCTTAGCTCTATTAAAGAATCAGACGGCGTGCCAAAAGCAAGCGATATGATTGCAGAGTTAGTGGCTGGCCACGAAGCCGTATGCCGTACCGCACGTAGCGTGTTCCCTGCGTCTGATGCCGCATCTGATGAAGCGACAGCCGATTTACTGACACAGCGTTTGCAGCTACATGAGAAAACCGCTTGGATGCTACGTAGCTTGTTAGAAAAATAAGCGACTTAACGCTTTATTTAACCCAAAAAATTGCTTGAAAAACAAGCAATCGGCCTTATTTAGTATTTATTAGTTAATCTTAGAAAGCAGTTCAAAATGGCAACTCGTCACGTCCACCTTCTTATTTTAGGCTCAGGCCCTGCGGGTTATTCAGCAGCCGTTTATGCCGCGCGCGCTAATTTAAACCCAGTATTAATCACTGGTATTGCACAAGGCGGCCAATTGATGACGACGACTGAGGTAGATAACTGGCCTGCCGATGCCGATGGCGTGCAAGGTCCAGAATTAATGGAACGCTTTCAAAAACATGCGGAGCGTTTTAATACCGAGATGATTTTTGACCACATCCACACCACGCATCTAGCTGAAAAACCGATTCGTTTAGTGGGTGATAATGGCGAATATACATGTGATGCTTTAATTATTGCCACTGGTGCATCAGCTAAATACCTAGGTATTCCAAGTGAAGAAAAATTTAGCGGCAAAGGCGTTTCGGCCTGCGCAACGTGTGATGGATTTTTCTATCGTAATCAAGAAGTCGCCGTGATTGGTGGCGGCAATACTGCCGTTGAAGAAGCGTTATATTTGGCCAATATCGCCAGCAAAGTGACGCTGGTGCATAGACGCGATAAATTTAAAGCCGAAGCCATTTTGGTAGATAAATTAATGGCGCGCGTGGCAGAAGGCAAAATTGTGCTAGAAACGTTTAATACGTTAGATGAAGTGCTAGGCGACAATAGTGGCGTAACAGGCATGCGCATTAAAAATGTGAATGATGGCAGTACTAAAGATATTGCGCTAAAAGGCGTGTTTATTGCCATAGGCCACAAACCAAATACCGATATTTTTGAAGGCCAGCTAGAAATGGAAGGCGGCTACTTAGTGACGCAAGCGGGTCGCAAAGGTAACGCCACAGCCACTAGCATCCCAGGTATTTTTGCAGCTGGCGATGTGCAAGACCATATTTATCGCCAAGCGGTAACCAGTGCGGGTACAGGTTGTATGGCAGCGTTGGATGCTGAGCGCTATTTGGATAATTTAAAGTAGCAAATTTACATCCCCTCGCCCTTTAAGGGAGAGGGCTAGGGTGAGGGTAAAATGTATCAAGTTGACATAAATCAACCCCTTCCTAATCTTCTCACTTCTTAGGGGAAAGAATTAAAACGAAAGAACGTTATGGCGCACGCAAAATCGTTCCTAAAAACAAAATCGCCAGCAACGAAATTGAACGTTGCGCATAACGCCATACCGCTTACCAAAGCGCAAGCAAAAGCCATTAAATTAGAGCTTGAGGAAAGCAAACAAGCCAAAATTGATGCCTTAAAAAAGCAGCCAACAACACCTGAAATTGCGCCCGCCGAGATAGATAAACACTTATTTCTAGAAGCCGTTAAGAACGCGCGCCCACTTAATATAGATGTACCTTTTACCGAAAAAACCTACCCAAAACCTGTCGCCAAACAATTTATACGCGATGAAAAACAAGCACTCAGAGATAGCTTAAGCGACGACTTCTTCCCTGCGCACGAACTAGAAAGCGGCGAAGAATTGCTTTACCTACGCACAGGCCAATCGCCCAGCATTTTAAGTAAACTGCGCCGCGGCTTTTGGGTAGTGCAAGCACAAATTGATTTGCATGGATTGATTTCAGATGAGGCACGCGAATATGTGGCAGAATTTTTAAGCAGCTGCAAAAAACGCAATATCCGCTGTGTGCGCATCGTGCATGGCAAAGGCCTAGGCTCACGCAACCGCGAACCCGTGCTAAAACATAAACTGCGCAACTGGTTAATACAAAAAGATGAAGTGATTGCCTATGCGCAAGCTAAGCCAGAAGATGGCGGCAGTGGCGCGCTGATTGTATTATTGAAAGCCTGACTTTTGAAAAGAATCTTTCAGCTATAATCTAATATTAAAGCTAGATTCCTAAGCCTTAAAATCAACCATTTTTAAACTTAAGCAACAAAAATAATAGGGAATTAAAATGATTTTTTCAAACGTTTTCATCATCGGTGCTGTTGCAATTGCTTTTATTTTCATCGTACTGATTATTGCACTATTACTCAGAAGAGTCGTACCCACTAACGAAGTGCACATTATCCAATCTGGCAAATCAACGGTTTCATATGGAAAAGACAATGCTGCTGGCAACACTTATTATGAATGGCCTTCATGGATTCCAAGAATCGGTATTGTAAAGTTTGTATTACCAGTTTCGGTATTTGATGAAGACCTTGAATCATATGAAGCTTACGATAAAGGCCGGCTACCTTTTGTTGTGGATGTTAAAGCTTTTTTTAGAATCACCGATTCAAACGTAGCTGCGCAGCGCGTTAGCTCGTTTGATGAGCTTCGCGGGCAATTGAAAGCGATTTTACAAGGTGCAGTAAGAACGATACTTGCTTCTGCAGATATTGAAGAAATCATGCAAGGTCGCAGCCAGTTTGGCGAATCATTTACACGTGAAGTGGAAGCACAGCTTAAAAACTGGGGTGTTTCAACGGTTAAGAATATCGAGCTTATGGATATTCGTGATGCTAATGAATCATTTGTGATTAAAAATATCATGGAAAAGAAAAAATCACTGATTGAAATGCAAAGCCGTATTGAAGTGGCTGAAAATTTAAAGAAAGCGAATATTGCGGAAATTGAAGCAAAGCGTGAAACAGATGTGCAAGCGCAAGACGCACTTCAAAAAGTAGGGTCTAGAACTGCTGAGAAAGAGCAAGCAGTTGGTATCGCCAATGAGCTCTCTCAACAATCGATTAAAGAACAAGCAAAAATCACCAAACAAAAAGAGCTTGAAATCATCAAAGTTTCTGAAGTTATGCAAGCGAACATCAATAAAGATGTACAAATCGTTAAAGCTAATCAGGACAAAGAAACAGCTGCGATTAATAAAGAAATGGCGATTATCAAAGCTGCTCAAGAAAAGGAAACCACGATTTTAGTAGCAGAAGGTACGAAATCAACCACTATTCTAGTGGCCGAAGGTAACTTAGAAAGTAAAAAACGCGAGTCAGAAGGTATTGCAGTAGAGGGTACAGCACGTGCTGAAGCAGAAAAAGCGATGCAACTTGCGCCAGTACAAGCGCAGATTGTACTGGCCAAAGAAATTGGTGAAAACGCTGGTTATCAACAATACTTAGTGACAATTGAGCAAGTAAAAGCTACACAAGCTGTTGGAATTGAACAAGCAAAAGCACTTTCTCAAGCAGACTTAAAAGTGATTGCTAATGCTGGCAATGTAGAAAACGGCATGAAAAGTATTATGGATATTTTCTCGTCAACTGGCGGTACCAATGTTGGCGCCATGCTTGAAGGATTAGCTCAGACAGATCAAGGACAGGCTCTACTTGAAAAAGCTGGTGTTAAAAAATCCAAAGGTAAAGAAGATTAATAGTTTACTTATCTTATGTAGCGCAGATAACATACCTGCGCTACATTAACTACAAACCCAAATCACTCAAACTCGCATGCTCATCCGGCCTGCGACCTAATGGCCAAAAGAATTTACGGTCGGCTTCTTTAATTGGTAAATCATTAATGCTGGCATAGCGTAATTCCATTAATCCGTGGGCGTCAAATTGCCAGTTTTCATTGCCATATGAACGAAACCAATTGCCTGCGTCATCATGCCATTCATAGGCAAAGCGCACAGCAATACGATTGCCATCAAATGCCCAAAGCTCTTTAATCAGGCGATATTCAAGCTCTTTCGCCCATTTTCGGGTTAAAAATTCCACAATCTGCACGCGACCTTTGGGGAATTCAGCACGATTGCGCCATTGTGAATCTGGCGTGTACACCATTGAAACGCGCTGCGGGTCGCGGCTATTCCAGCCATCTTCTGCCATTCGCACTTTTTGAATCGCAGTTTCGCGTGTGAACGGTGGAAAAGGCGGTTTTTGTTCGATTTCAGTATTCATTTTAGCTCCTTAATTAAGCAACAATGGTGTAAATTCGCATGATTTTCTTACCCTCTTTGTCGCGCCTGAGGCTTGAGCATAAGCTGGGTAAAACGGCGAGGACTGTCTGAGCCCAAAGCTTTGTTGGGCGAGTTCCGCAGCCGTACCAGCGTTGCGCTAAGACCGAAGGATTAAGCGGCACTGGGGTCGCCTTCTTTTTGGATACTTTTACTTGGCGAAACAAGAAAAAGTATCTCGCCTAAAGGCGAAAAAAGACAGTTCAAATTGCACCATTTCACCCTCACCCCAACCCTCTCCCTTAAAGGGCGAGGGAGTAAATCTTATTGCTCACCCAAGAAACCACCACTTTGATGCGCCCACAGGCTGGCGTACAAGCCACCTAGTTTCAGCAATTCGGCATGGCTACCTTGCTCAACAATATTCCCATTATCCAGCACAATTAATTTATCCATGGCGGCAATGGTTGAAAGCCTGTGCGCGATAGCGACGACGGTTTTGCCTTGCATCAAATTATAAAGGCTTGCTTGAATCACGGTTTCTACTTCTGAATCCAACGCGCTGGTGGCTTCATCTAGCAGTAAAATTGGCGCATCTTTTAGCATGACACGCGCAATGGCTATGCGCTGGCGTTGGCCTCCAGACAGCTTCACGCCACGCTCGCCTACATGCGCATCGTAGCCTGTGCGGCCTTTTACATCGCTTAAATTCAATATAAACTCATGTGCTTCGGCACGTTTGGCGGCGGCAATCATTTCTTCTTCTGTGGCATCTGGGCGGCCATATAAAATGTTATCGCGCACGCTTCTGTGCAAAAGTGACGTATCTTGCGTGACCATGCCGATGCTGGCGCGTAAGGAATTTTGCGTGACTGCATTAATATTTTGCTGATCAATCAGAATACGGCCAGCTTCGACTTCATAAAAACGTAACAGCAAATTAACAATAGTGGATTTACCTGCGCCAGAACGCCCTACCAGCCCCACTTTTTCGCCTGCTTGAATGGTTAAGTTAAGTTTATTGATGACTTGTTTATGTTGGCTGACTTCTACTTTGCCATAGTTAAAATTCACCGCGTCAAAAACCACTTCGCCTTGATGAACCTTTAACGGTTTTGCATCAGGCGCATCATTAATACTATTGTGCATGGTCAGGGTATTCATGCCGTCTTGCACAGTACCCACTTGCTCATACAGCGATGTCATTTCCCACATCACCCAATGCGAAACGCCGTTAAGACGCAGCGCCATTGCGGTTGCTGCGGCCACGCCGCCTACCGTCACCTCACCAATACTCCATAGCCATAAAGCGGTTAAGCCTGTGGCAATAATCAACAGCATATTGAGTATATGATTGACGATTTCGACTGAGCTAACCAATTGCATTTGCCCATGCACAGTGCCCAAAAAATCTTGCATAGCATGCTTGGCATAACCTGCCTCACGGCCTGCATGACTAAACAATTTCACTGTACTAATATTGGTGTAAGCATCGGTAATGCGGCCTGTCATCAAGCTACGCGCATCGGCTTGGCGTTGCGATGTTTTGCTTAATTTAGGCACAAAATAACTGAGCGATGCCACATAACAGGCCAGCCACACCAAAAAGGGGATGGTAATAAGCGGATTAAAATAACCGACAATGCTGACCATGGTGCCAAAATACACAATCACGTAAATCATGATATCGGCCACAATAAACCATACATCGCGCACGGCCAGCGCGGTTTGCATCACTTTTGCCGCCACGCGCCCTGCAAATTCGTCTTGGTAAAAACTCATGCTTTGATTCAGCATTAAGCGATGGAAATTCCAGCGCAAGCGCATGGGAAAATTACCCGCCAACGCTTGATGCTTAAATAAAGTCTGCAGAACAATAAATAGCGTACTCAGCAACAACACACTCGCTAAAATCATTAAACGATTGCCTTCTTGCTGCCAAAGTTGTTGCGGCGGAATAGCACTTAACCAATCCACCACTTTACCCATCATGGCAAATAGTAACGCCTCAAATGCGCCAATTAAGCCAGTAAAAACTGTCATGCCCACTAAAAATTGACGCATGCCTTGTGTGCAACCCCAAGCAAACTGCCAAAAATTTTTGGGTGGCGTGGTAATTAATGCGTCAGGAAAAGGCTTGGCAAGGTTTTGGAACCAATGGAACATAGAATATTTAAGTATTTCTGTAAAAGATATTATTGCTTATACGAGTGACAATTTAAAGAATAGTGCCAGAACATTCGATTAGCACCTTTATTTTGTTGAGAATCACCCATCATGGGATGCTCTCTTTTAGATTATGCCTAACAGCAGAGATATTACTAATCTTGCTTAATAATCGTGCAAACAGCCTCTGCGGCAATGCCCTCGCCACGGCCTGTAAAACCTAGTTTCTCGGTGGTAGTGGCTTTTACGTTGACTTGGCCAAGCTCTATTTGACAATCGGCCGCAATATTGGCGCACATTTGTGCGGTGTGTGGTGAAAGCTTAGGCGCCTCGCAAATCACGGTAGCATCAATATTATTAACTATGTAATTTTTACCATGCAAAAGTGCCACCACATGCCGCAATAAGGCGCGTGAATCCGCATTTTTATAGGTGTTATCCGATGGCGGAAAATGCTTGCCAATATCGCCCATTGCCGCCGCGCCTAATAACGCATCGCATATGGCATGCAATAAAACATCGGCATCCGAATGGCCATCTAGCCCTTTACTGTGCGGAATATCGACCCCGCCGATGATGCACTTTCGGCCTTCAACCAATGCATGCACATCAAAACCGTGACCAATACGCATCATGCACTGCCTTTCGTTTTTTCTGCGTTAAATAGTGCCTCTAATAATGCCAAATCTTGCGGATAAGTCACTTTTAAATTGCGTAATTCGCCTTGCACCAATGTTGGCTTTAAGCCTAAAGCTTCAATCGCTTCTGCTTCATCCGTCACAGTAGCGCCAAACTGACTTAACGCATTTTTTAGGGTTAAAAATCGAAACATTTGCGGGGTTTGCGCTTGCCATAAGTTAGTGCGCGGAATGGTTTGCGCCACTTGCTGATTCTCCAGCGATTGTTTCAGAGTATCTGCCACTGGTAGCGCCAACAACCCACCGACTTCATCGTGCTCAATCGTGCTGATTAAATGACTCAATAAAGCATGCGTTAAGCCTGGCCTTGCGGCATCGTGCACCAATATCCAGTCATCGGCTTGCAGCGCTGGCTCAATAGCCATTAGTGTATTTAATACCGTTTCGGCACGTGTTGCGCCGCCAGTGTAATGTAAATGCAGACGGCTTTCTGGCTCTAAAGTTAAGCTACGCCAAAAGTCATCTTCAGGATTCAGCGCTACATGAATACCCGCGATGCGTGGATGATTAAAAAAAACTTGAATGCAATGCGATATCATCGGCTTGCCACCCAGCGGAATGTATTGCTTGGGCAACACATTTGCCATGCGGTTACCAACGCCTGCAGCAGGGATAATTACATGAAAAAACGCCATGCTTTATTTTAGCATGGCGTTTAATTGGGCATAAAACTTATGTTGTTTATTTACTCATAGTCAGCGATTGCGCTGGACTATTAATTATCGTCAGCGCGGCTGGCTTCTCAATCATCAGCGGTTGCGCTGGACTTTTCAATCATCAGCGGTTGCGCTGATACGGTGAATACTAATATCCGCACCATCATATTCTTCTTCAGCGCTCATGCGGATTCCGCTTAGCATTTTAAGTGTGCCGTACACCACAAAGCCACCCGCTAGCGCAATCACAATGCCTAAGCCAGTACCAATTAATTGCGCGGTAAAACTCACACCACCTAAGCCACCCAAGGCTTTTGCGCCGAATATGCCTGCGGCTATGCCACCCCAGGCGCCACATAAACCGTGTAGCGGCCACACACCCAAAACGTCATCAATTTTTAAGCGATTTTGGGTTAAGTTAAAGGCCCATACAAATAAGCCACCAGCCACTACGCCTGTTGCCAGCGCACCCAGCGGATGCATCACATCAGAGCCAGCGCATACTGCTACCAAACCAGCCAAAGGGCCATTATGCACAAAACCTGGGTCATTTTTGCCAATCAACAAGGCCGCTAAAGTACCACCAACCAATGCCATCAGCGAGTTAACTGCCACCAAGCCTGAAATACCTTGCACCGCCTGTGCTGACATCACATTAAAGCCAAACCAGCCTACTGTGAGTATCCAAGCGCCTAAGGCTAAAAAAGGAATATTAGAAGGTGGATAAGCATGCAAGCGACCATCTTTGCCGTAACGGCCTGTGCGTGCGCCCAACAGAATGACCGCCGCTAATGCAATCCAGCCGCCCATGGCGTGCACTACCACAGAGCCAGCAAAATCGTGAAACTTTGCGCCAAAACTAGTTAACAGCCAATCTTGAAAACCATAATGGCTATTCCAAGCAATGCCTTCAAAAAACGGATACACAAAGCCCACAATTAAAAAGGTGGCGGCTACTTGTGGGTTAAATTTGGCGCGCTCTGCAATACCGCCAGAAACAATGGCGGGAATGGCGGCGGCAAAAGTGAGTAAGAAAAAGAACTTAACTGTAAAAGCTCACGCCGTAAGCAATGCTGTAGCCGATAAAGAAATACGCGATAGTCGAAATTGAAAAATCGACCATGATTTTAACTAAGGCATTGACCTGATTTTTACTGCGAACCGTGCCCACCTCTAAAAAGGCGAAGCCCGCATGCATTGCCAGCACCATAATGGCGCCTAGCAATACAAATAAAACATCATTCGCCGAAACGAGTGCTTCCATTTTTAATCCCCAAAATAATAATAATTGTTGTCATGTAGTGCAAAACAGGGCATTACAAGCAACAATCACGCCATTTATGCATGATTGATTATAAAGGGATTTTTTTGAAAATTAAAGATAGTGCGCACATTATTAGTGCAGTGCACAATTTGTAGCACTAATAATGTGCAAATTGTGTGCGTAAGATGATCTTTACAGCATACTAACTGTATTGGCGTTTAGGATAAATTTATCTGCATCTGGATTGCCAGACCAAAAATGGAAAAACTCACGCACGACAACTAAAAATAAGCGACGGTTTTTTTTCACCTCAAACAAAGGCAAAGTGGCATCTACCGTTGTGCGATAAATTTTGTTACTTTTATCGGGCGCTTCTTTTAAGCGCACTAATAGAATTTTGGCTAGCTTAATACGCGTGTCAATCAAGGTTTGATCAGCGTTTTCATTGCGCAAAGCTTTGGTGTAGCCTTTTAAAGCCCAGCTATCAGTGGTTGAAAACTTTTCTTGATCGACTGTGTGCCATAAGCTACTTAGTGTGACTTGAATGGGCTTCCAATCAATTGGCAATTGGTCTTTGGTGATGGCTTTATTAAATTGCGCAACCGCTTTTAAATCATTGATCCAAAAAGGGTAATATTCACGCGCAATCACTAAACCCTCTGGCCAATCTTCTTCTGCGACTGAATCCATCATCACTTCAATTGCAAGACGATATTCGCCACCGCCGGGCTCTTTATCTGCCAATAGCGGTAAAAGTTTATTCAAAAAACTGGTGCGCTGCACAAACGTTTCTGGGCCAAAACCTTTTACAGTCAATAGCTTAAAATAAACTTCAAGTGCTTGTTGTTCGCGTGGCTGAATCATCATAAATCACTAGTTTTGTCAGGTTAGTTAAACTATTATTTAATTCTACTGCATAATCTATTGAAAAATATCATT
>LNFM01012583.1_pt1 | contig 11066 bp, 14 predicted proteins | sample 596031 | NCBI WGS metagenome assembly LNFM01 (sample SAMN04254537, study PRJNA301005) | activated carbon metagenome | isolation source: dual media filters at the Ann Arbor, Michigan drinking water treatment plant | place: USA: Ann Arbor | reverse complement strand
CGCCTCTGCTGCGGCATTCGCAGTTGGCGCGGCTCTACCGCTCGCTATGGTTCCGCTGTCGCCCGCGGCATATCTCAGTTGGGCGGTATCGATTGCGGCGCTGCTGTTTCTGGCGATCCTCGGAGCAGTCGGCGCAAAGGCGGGCGGCGCGCCAATTGGCAAAGCGGTGCTGCGTGTAACCTTCTGGGGCGCTTTCGCAATGGCCGCGACGGCTGCTATCGGCTCGCTATTTGGTACATCGGTCGCTTAAGGGTAGTATGACATTCAAGGCGGTGATTTTCGATTTTGGCGGCGTCATTACGTCGTCACCTTTCGAAGCGTTCAATCGGATGGAGGTAGCGTGCGGATTGCCACAAAACTTCGTGCGACAGGTCAATTCAAATAATCCCGACAACAATGCCTGGGCGAAGTTCGAGCGAGCCGAGATTAATACTGCAGAATTCGATGCCCTGTTCGCGCAGGAGGCCCAAGCCTTGGGTCATCACCTCGACGGTGCATCGGTCATCGCTTGTCTGTCGGGTGACGTCCGCCGCGATATGGTCTCTGCGCTCGACCATTTGAAAGCACGCGGGTTTTTGCTGGGCTGCATCACCAACAATGTCCCTGCTGGCAAAGGCGCGGGCATGGCCGGAAGCACTGAAAAGGCTGCTGTGGTCAGAGCAATCATGGCACGCTTTGACCATGTTATTGAAAGCTCGAAGGTCGGCGTCCGCAAACCCAACCCGCGCATTTACCAGATGATGTCCGACGCTTTAGGCGTCGCGCCCGCGCAATGCGCCTACCTCGATGACCTCGGCATCAACTGCAAACCGGCGGCGGCTTTGGGCATGGCGGCAATCAAGGTAACGAGCGGTGAGCAGGCCTTGGCTGACCTTGGCGCGCTATTGGCGTTGACCTTTGCGCCCGATGGCGGCTAGGCGGAGGCCCGTTCCGTCTCTCCCATATCTCTGGAGCATATCATGGCGAAAAAACTCTTTCCCGACGCGGCGTCGGCGCTCGAAGGCCTGCTGAAAAACGACATATTGATCGCCAGCGGTGGCTTTGGCCTTTGCGGTCTGCCCGAACGACTGCTCGACGCCATTCGCGACAGCGGCGTTACTGGCCTGACCTTTGTTTCGAACAACGCCGGAATCGACAATGAAGGCATCGGCAAGTTGCTCCGCACCAAACAGGTCAAGAAGATGATCTCGTCCTATGTTGGCGAGAACAAGGAATTCGAACGTCAATATCTGGCAGGCGAGCTTGAGGTCGAGTTCTGCCCGCAAGGTACGCTTGCCGAACGGATGCGTGCCGGCGGGGCAGGGATACCCGGTTTCTACACCAAGACTGGCGTTGGCACGCTGGTGGCCGAAGACAAGGAAGTGAAAGAATTCGATGGGGAGGAATATATCCTCGAACGCGGCATCTTTGCTGATCTGTCGATCATCAAGGCATGGAAGGCAGATGAAAGCGGCAATCTCGTGTTCCGCAAGACAGCGCGCAATTTCAACCTTCCGGCTGCCACATGCGGTAAGGTGTGCGTGGTTGAAGTCGAGGAGGTAGTGCCGGTGGGAACGCTCAACCCCGACTGCATCCATCTGCCCGGTGTTTATGTGCAGCGGATGATAGTCGGCGCGCCATATGACAAGAAGATCGAGTTCCGCACCGTCCGCGAGCGTGAGGCTGCGTGACTTCTGGTACGAACAAATGGCTCGTTGTCGGCGGCTGGCTTAGCGTTGCTGCGGCATTGCTGCATGTTGTCTGTATTTTCGGTGGCGGCGATTTTTACCGCTTTTTTGGCGCAGGGGAGGAAATGGCGCGCGCTGACGAAGCTGGCCGCTGGATGCCTGCAATCATGACCTCAGGGATTGCGATAATCCTGGCGATCTGGGCTGCTTATGCGTTTTCAGGTGCGGGTTTACTTCGACGCTTGCCGCTGATGCGGACGGCACTTGTTATCATCAGCGGCATTTACCTGCTGCGCGGCCTGTTCATCATTCCGATCATGATTGAACCTGCAATGCGTTCACCTTTCAATATCTGGTCATCGTTGATCGTGTTGGGATACGGCATGGTTTATGCAATCGGCACCCGTCTGGCGTGGCCCCAGCTTTCGGCCCCTGAGCCATTTGAAGTGGAGAGGTCAATATGACCGGCAAGCCAAACCCAATCGACCTTGTGCCTTATTCCGAAATGCTCGGTGACAGCCGCGAATTCTTGCGCGTCTGGGCCAAAGAAGGCGGGCCTGTAACCTGTTTCATTAATCCGGTGCCGGTTGGCGGTGACCCGATGGGCTTTGGCATCGCGCTCGTCGATTGCATTCGGCACGGCGCGAAAACCTGGGCACGGGCGACGGGCATTTCCGAAGCCGAAGCGCTTGAGCGAATATGGGAAGGTGTTGACGCGGAGCGCGCTAACCCGACCGACATTGCCACTGAATATCCCGGTAAGGATGGACTGATATGACAACGCACGACGGCAACGTAAATGGCTGGACCCGCGACGAGATGGCTGCGCGCGCCGCACAGGAATTGCGCGACGGATATTATGTGAACCTTGGCATCGGTATTCCGACCTTGGTCGCCAACCATGTTCCAGCGGATATGGAGGTCACATTGCAGTCCGAAAATGGCATGTTGGGCATCGGGCCTTTTCCGTTTGCGGGTGAAGAAGATGCTGACCTTATAAATGCGGGTAAACAGACGATCAGCGAGCTGCCGCAAACCGCCTATTTCGATAGCGCTGCGTCGTTCGCGATGATCCGTGGCGGGCATATCGACCTGACCGTATTAGGCGCAATGGAAGTCGCGGAAAATGGCGACATCGCCAACTGGATGATCCCCGGCAAGATGATCAAGGGCATGGGCGGCGCGATGGATCTGGTCGCCGGCGTCAAGAAAATCATCGTCGTGATGGAGCATAACGCCAAGGATGGCAGCCCGAAATTCATTCCAGCCTGCACCCTGCCGCTAACCGGTAAGAATGTCGTGGACATGATTATCACCGATCTTGCCGTATTCCAGCGGCATGATCATGCCTCGCCATTCAAACTGATCGAGACCGCACCGGGCGTAACCGCTGATGAAGTCGCAGCCAAGACGACGGCCAATTACGAAGTGGCGGTTTAAACCCGGCAATGCGGCGCACAGTTAAAGCGTGTATCGCGGTCGCCGCGCTCGGGCTGGTCAGCTGGTACGGACTAACTACGCTCAGCGGTGAGAATGATATTGTTGTTGCCATCGCAAAGGCCAGCGCTGGCGAGGCCGATTTGCCCGACACGTCCGAAGAGTGGCGCGGCCGGGTCGACTATGTCCAGCTTGACCAGCAATTGGCGCAATTGGCACAGCGACCGGAAATGGCGGGGCTTGCGGTAGCGGTTGTCGAATCGGGCAAACTGCGTTTTGTGCGTACCTATGGCGTTGTCGACAAAACGACCCAAGTTCCGGTGACAGCAAATACCGTGTTCCGCTGGGCTTCGGTTTCTAAGACGGTTGCCGGTTCGCTCGCTGCGTCACTGGCTGCCGAAGGTGCGGTCGATCTGGAGCGACCCGTTGCCAGCTGGCAAACCTCGCTGCGGTTACCCGGCGGTGCAGAATCGCAGGTGACGCTCGCGCAATTGCTTGCGCAGCAGACAGGGCTGACCAAAAACGCATATGATGAAAAGTTGGAAGACGGCGAGAGCCCTCGCGTAATTCGAGCAGGGCTTGCCGCAGCGCCACTGCAGTGCGATCCCGGTACATGCCATACCTATCAGAATGTGGCGTTTGACACGGTCAGCGAAATATTGGGGCAAGCGGCAAAGCGACCTTTTGCCGACATGGTGAGCGAGCGTTTTTTTCTGCCGCTAGGTATGAAGAGCGCAGCTTATGGTATGACAGGACTGACCGGCGCAAAAGACTGGGCGCGTCCGCACAATGGGCGGCAATTGCGGACGCTCAAGGAAAGCTATTGGCGCGTGCCTGCGGCGGCTGGCGTCGAGAGCAATATCGTCGATTTTGCCAAATGGCTGCAGGCGGCAATGGGCGAAAGGCCAGAAGTGCTTCCGGCTTCGATGCTTCGGGTTGCACAAGCGCCCCGAGTGAATACGGACAGGCTATATGGCGGGGCTCTGAAACAGGCGATTTCCGGTGCCGGATATGGTTTGGGCTGGCGCAGCTTTAACTATGCCGGGCATCGGCTCGTTGGCCATTCCGGCGCGGTCGACGGGTATCGCGCCACGATGATTTTTGAACCCTCAAGTGGCAATGGCGTCGTGGCGATGTGGAATAGCAATTGGGGCACGCCCTTCCGCATTCCGTTCGCTGTATTTGACAGCTATGACCAGCGCGCTGACTCAAACTGGCTGGACCTGGACGATATCCCGCCGCCGCAGACTTAACATATTTGCTCGACTGCAAAGGTAAGCTGAAATGACCTACACGTTGATTACTGCGAACCGCAATTATTCCAGTTGGAGCCTGCGACCTTGGCTGTTGATGACCATGCTTGGCATCCCATTCGCGGATCGGCTGGAACCCTTTACCAAGCCCAGCAATTATGACGACTTCCGTGCCTTCTCGCCAACAGGGCAGGTGCCCGTGTTGATCGACGGAGACCGGACCATCTGGGACTCGCTTGGCATTGTGTTGTATATCGCAGACCGGCACGATGGCGTGTGGCCAACCAACGAGGCGGCGCGAGCTTGGGCGGTATCCGCGGCCACAGAAATGCACGGTGGTTTTTCGGCGCTGCGGAACGACTGTACGATGAATGTCGGTGTGCGGGTCAAGCCGAAGCCGATGTCGGATGCGTTGCAACGCGACATCGCGCGGATAACCGAATTATGGGAGCAGGGTTTCGATAGCTTTGGCGGACCGTTCCTGGCGGGGCCACATTTCACTGCAGTCGATGCCTTTTTCGCGCCGGTCGCGTTTCGAGTTCGCACCTATGGGTTGGACGTCGGACATGCCGGGAAGGAATGGGTGCATAATATGCTGACGCTTCCGGCAATGCTCGCGTGGGAAAAGGACGCGCTGACCGAAAGCTGGCGCGAAGTAGGACATGAAGAAGAATTGCGCGCCTGCGGCGAGGTCATCGCGGACTATCGTCAAACATAAAAAAGGCCGCCAAAGTGGCGACCTTTTCGTTTAGCAAATCAGGGTTCAGACCTTGTCGCCCAAAGCGCCCTTGATCTTGCCCTTGAGATTCTGGCCTTCGCCCTTGCGCTCTTGCGCAACGCCTTCGGCTTCGAGATGCGGCTTGTCGGTTGCCTTACCGGCAGCCTGCTTAACATTGCCTGCGATTTCGTTGCCAAGTCCTTTGGCTTTGTCAGTGAGTTCGCCCATGACGCAATCCTTTCTGCGTAAGTCGGCCTTGCGGGATTTGCAGGCCGATACACTGAATCAATCATTGGCTGGGCTGTTGGTTCCGTAGCCGATCACATTTTAACGTGTGAAAGCAACGCATCGGCAAACGCCGCGCCCCCATCCGGTGCAAAACGTAGGAACAGTGACGGCTCAATCAGTTCAAGCTCCATCAGGCGGAAGACACCATCGTAGTCGCGCAACATATCCACCCGGGCATAGGCGAGGGTGGCGGTACCAGTAAGTTCAGCCGTGGCATCTAAGGCAGATTGGGCGAGTGATTGGGCCGCTTCTGGTGCGTCTACGGCCTCTTCATAGCCGCCGAATTGATCCTGCACGCGGAAGTCGCCCGCAGCAGGGCGTTTGATGATCGCGTGGCTAAACATGCCATTGAAATAGAAAAGCGAATATTCGCCCTCGGCTGCGATGCTGGGCAAATATGGCTGGATCATCATGCGATGTCCGGCGACCGAATCTGGTAACGGATCGCTCGCCATCAATCGAAATGTGCCGTCCGCTCCGCCTGAAATCGGCGGCTTGATAACTAGCGTTTCGGTGCCAAAAAAGGCTCGGGCGGCATTTAGCGCGGCTTGGTCAAGGGAATCGCTCATCTGCGTCAGAACTGTAGCGATGCCAGCGGCGCTTAACTCGGCGAGGTAGGATTTATCGCTGTTCCAGCGCAAAATGCTGACCGGATTGCAGATGGCGGTTCCGTCGCGTTCGAGCTGGTCGAGCAAGTCAAACCACCGCCGACTATCGCGCGGATATCCCCATGCAAGCAAAGGCGTTACCAGATCAAAATCCGCCAACCCGTCAGCCTTCGTCCAGTCGATAAAGGCAGTGTCCGCGCCGAACAGGCGGGCGTAATCGGCCTTTATATGCGACCAGTCCTCTTCATATTCCGGAACCGGCGCGAGAAATGCTATTCTTGAACGCGTCATTCGCCCGCCATTTTTAGTATCTCTTTCCATTCGGCGGGCTTGACCGGCGCGACGGACAGGCGCGACTGGCGGATCAATTGCATTTCCGCCAGTTTGGGGTTGGCCTTAATGGCCTTGAGCGTCACCGGATTCGCAATCTTGCGCACTGGCTTCACCTTGACCGCAACAAAGCGAGCCTTCTCATCGGTAGGGTCAATGAAATGCTCATGGCTGATCTTCATGATCGCAACAATCTCGAGGCCGATATTGCTGTGATAGAAAAATGCCTCGTCCCCAAGCTTCATTGCCCGCAAATTGATCGCGGCAGTGTGGTTGCGCACGCCGTCCCATGTGCCTTCACCCTCTGACACCAGGTCATCATAGCTGTAGACATCGGGTTCGGATTTCATCAGCCAATATTGCTTTGCCACGTTTTGCTCCTGATTTCGCTGGAAAGCCTTTAAGCCAGCCCCTATCTGCATGTCCATGACACAGATGCCCGTAATTTCGCTCGCCAGCACCGACGCCGACGCACTTGGCCAATCGCTTGGCGATTCGTTCAAAACCTATGGCTTCGCAACCGTCGTCGATCACGGTCTCGACCCTGCTTTGGTCGCCAAGGCGTGGGCGCTGACCAAAGAATTGTTCGATCAGCCCGAAGCCGACAAGATGCGGGGCTTTAACACCGCGATTGCCGGGCAACGTGGCTATACGCCGTTCAAGACCGAGATTGCTAAGGGCGCTGACTTTCACGACCTGAAAGAATTCTGGCATGTCGGCCGCGATGTCGATCCGGCCAGCCCGCTGGCGGTGTCGATGCTGCCCAATGTCTGGCCCGATGTTCCCGAGTTCAAAGAGACGTTCCAATTGCTCTTTGCCGAAATGGACAAAGTCGGCGCGCGGATATTGTCGTCGATTGCGCTCTATCTTGGATTGCCGGCCCATTGGTTCGATCCGGCAATCGAGGACGGCAACTCGATCCTTCGCCTGCTGCATTATCCGCCGATTATTGGCGCGACCGATGGCTGCATCCGTGCAGGCGCGCATGAGGATATCAATCTGATTACCTTGCTCCTCGGCGCCGAAGAGGCTGGCCTTGAAATATTACGCCCCGATGGCAGCTGGATGAGCGTAGCTCCCCCGGCAGGCGGAATTGCGGTCAATGTCGGTGATATGTTGCAGCGGCTGACCAACCATGTCTTGCCATCGACAACGCACCGCGTGGTCAATCCGTCTGGAGAGCGATCAAAGTTCAGCCGCTATTCAATGCCTTTCTTCCTACATTTGCGTTCCGACTTCCCGATCAAGACGCTGCCACAATGTATCAGCGAAGAAAATCCGAATCGCTATCCCGAACCGATTTTGGCGGATGACTATTTGCGCGAACGGTTGATCGAGATCGGCCTGCTAAAGGCATGATAAGGGTTTACGCGTTCTAAAGGCTTGGCAGTTAATGCTGGGGCAACTCCCAAGGACTGGTGATGAACGCGCAATTGAAATCCCTGATCGAAACTGTGGCGCAGCGCGTCGGCTATGACAAGACGCATATCACCCGCGTCATTGCCTATCGCGAGATCGATGCATGGCTCGATACGCAACCGTGCGAACGGCTCGATGCGCTTGAAATCTCCGCCGGGTGGAAGTGGCGCGACCGGAATTGGGGCAGCTACCGCGAGATGAACTGGCCCGATCACGACATCTGCCACGAGCGGCTGGACGCAACCTTCGACATCATCATTGCCGACAATGTCTGGGAACATCTGCCCTATCCCTATCGCGCCGCGCGCCATGTTTACGACATGCTGCGTCCGGGCGGCTGGTTCGTCAACATCACGCCTTTCATGATCCGCTATCATGCCGTACCCATCGATTGCAGCCGCTGGACCGAGACGGGGATGCGGCATTTCCTCGAGGAAGCGGGCTTCGACCCCGCACATATCGTAACCGGAAGTTGGGGCAATGCGTCCGCGGTCAAAGCGAATCTGGTGCGCTGGCAACGCGCCGGGTGGCAACGGGCTTTCCCGAATGATGCGCGGTTTCCGCTGACGGTGTGGGCAATCGCGCAAAAGCAATGACCGCGCAGCCGCCGATTTGCGTTGCAGTACTCGCGCACCAGGAAGAGGGGCGAATCGCGACGTGCATGCGCAGCTTACCCCTCGGCGAGCCCGCTATTGCTATCCATATCATCGTCAATGGCTCGACCGACCGGACTGCTGCCATTGCCCATAAGATTGCGCAGGACTGCGACAATGTCAGCGTCCATGAATTTGTCGAAGGCGGCAAATCGCGGAGCTGGAACCGGTTCGTCTTTGACACGCTACCAGCCTTTCACGCCGTCCATATATTCGTCGATGGCGATGCCGAGGTCGCAAGCGGTTCGATTTTAAAGCTGGCCGAGGCGCTCCAATCGAACGCAAAGGCCAATGGCGCCTCTGCCCTGCCGCTTAACGGCCGCAAGGTTGGTCATTATCAAGACGCGATGCGGCGCGAACATGGGTTGTTCGGCGACCTTTATGCGTTGAGTGGTACATTTCTGGCGCGGATGAAAGCGGCCAATATCCGATTGCCGAATGACCTGGTCGGTGACGACGGCCTTTTGGCGGCGCTGGCGAAAACCGATTTGGCCAGCGAATCCAATTGGGACGATAACCGCGTGTTGGTATGCGAAAAAGCTGGCTTTATCTGCGAACCGGTTCGATTGCTCGCGCCTCAAAGCTGGCGTCTGCAATATAAACGGATGATAAATTACAGCGTTCGCCATTTCCAGAACCGAATGATTAGCCGGATTATGCGCGGACCGGGTCCGGCTTTTCTTCCGACCCATTTACGCGAACTCTATCGTCAGGAACTTCCCGATTGCACGCCGCGCCGGACATTACCCGAATTCTGGTTTGACCGCGTTGCGCTGCGCCGCATGGCCGCGCAAATTTCAACCTGAGACACGGGCGGGCACCTTTCTTCGCACCACTAGCCCAATCACCTCGTCAAATGTCGGTCGCGCGCCAAAAAACAGCAGCGTGCAATATGTGATGGCGCCGCTGACGGTCAAAGCGGCAAGGTGAAGCGGCGCCGGAATATCACGCCAGATATAGGCCATCACCAGATAATCGACGCTCCAGATCGCAGCACACATGACCGCGGCCGCGCCAACACCGGGCAGCGTTGCCAAAGCAAGCTCACGCAGGCGGAAGCCGATAAATGGGCGAATCTGGTAAATGGTGATTGCCAAAAGCAAAGGTACGGAAAACAACCAGCTCCATGCCATAGCCTCAACTCCGTAGCGGATTGCAACAAGATAGGTGCACGGCATTATCACAGCGCCGGCGATGGCGTTACGCAAGATGATTTTTGGCACACTGAGCGCGTTGATGGCAGGATGGAAAACAATTTGCAGCGTCAGGAAAGGCATTGCAAGCGCGAGCGCGGTAACGATCGGCACCGCTTCGGTCCATTTTTCGCCAAGCAACGTTTCGACGAACGGTTCGGCTGAAATTGCCATACCGAAATAAAGCGGGCAGGCCACAAGCATAATCAGCCGCACGGCTTTGAGAAACCCTTGGCTTAACGCCGCTTTATCGTGCTGCATCCGCGAATATGCCGGAAAGGCAACTTCGTTCAGCGGCGGCACAAATTTGGTCGCGAACAGTTGCGCAACGAACAGGGCCTCGGCATAAATGCCAAGCAAATGCGCATCGACATGCCGCGCGGCGATGAAGATATCGGACTGGGTCTGCACGATATACAGGCCATGGCTCACCAGCATTGTCAGCCCGAAGCCGAAAATGGTCCCCGATCCTGTAAAGTTGAACGACGGCTTCAGGCGGAACTTTGTGACGATGATGAGCAATATCGCCCGGGCCCAGAACATCGACACCGGTGCGAACACCAATGTCCAAACCCCATAGTCATTGAGCGCCATGCCCAACGACACTGATGCGCCGATGACCGCTACTGTCAGATTGACCATCGCTGGCTTTTTGAAATCGAGATTCCGCGTCAGCATAGCCTCAGGCAGGATGACGAACGGCGTCGAAAGGTAGATCAACGCCTGCCAGCGCAGGAGGTCCGCGACGATCGCTTCGCCATAATAGACGGCTGCTAACGGCGCGACAGCGAAAAATTGGATTGCAGCTAGGCCGCTGTTCAACAGAATCAGCATTCCGAAAGCCTGCCGGATCCGAATCGGCTCCACCGTTTCGGACTTGATCAGCGCCGAAACCAGCCCGTAACCGTTAAGGAAATTTAGGAAGACGAGCACGACCGAGGTCATCGCGAACAGGCCATAATCGTGCGGATCGAGAATCCGGATGACCGCCAGCGTTGCGCCCCAACTTATCAACTGCGACAAGATTTGCGTACCCGAGCGCCAGAAAACCGCCGATTTAACGCGTTTTCCGAAATCCTCGGGGGCAAGCTTGTCGTTAAGGGCCGTCAAATCCATAAAGACGCCTTATAGCCACAAAATCTTACCAAAGCTTGCCACAGCCCCGCGCTAAATTGACAAGATTTGCGCAGCCGTGAGCGGCGGCGGGTCTTTGTGGACGTCTGGATCAAATGAGCTTCCTAGCGATTCACTTCGTTCTGTAAGTGGGCCTAATGGGGGTAGACCTTCACGATTCTCCGATTCAGCCCCAATTCCGCGCATTACTGCCTAAGCCCGGCCCAAGGAACCAACGCCCCCTCCAGCCGTCATCCCGTCTCAACCCACGGAAATCCGCGCGATACTGGCCGACTGCATTTTTTTTGTAATAAAATTGCAAATGGCTGTTGACCGAATCCCGAAGTCGCTTTAGAGGCCCTCTCACCGGACGGGAAGCAAGCGTTT
>LNFM01012582.1_pt1 | contig 11067 bp, 10 predicted proteins | sample 596031 | NCBI WGS metagenome assembly LNFM01 (sample SAMN04254537, study PRJNA301005) | activated carbon metagenome | isolation source: dual media filters at the Ann Arbor, Michigan drinking water treatment plant | place: USA: Ann Arbor | reverse complement strand
GCGGGCTCGGCGACTGGTACCAGTAGGTCGGCGCCAGGATGATCACGGCGTGGGCCGCCACCCAGCGCTCGTAGATCTCGGCCATCCAGTCGTCAGCCTGGTTCAGCGCGTGGTTCGGGTAACAACTGCAGGGCCAGTGGCACAGCGGCATCGCGCTCGACACACAGCCCTTGCACGGGTGGATGTTGCGGCCGTATTCCGAGGTGACGAGGCTCAGGTCCAGCACGTCGGCCTGCATGCCTGCGTCCTCGACCACACGTCGAGCCAGTTCGGTCAAGCGCCAGGTCTTCGACACCTCACCCGGGCAGGTGCCGTCATTGCGGGCGCTGCCGCACACGAGCAGCACGCGCGACGGCGCTGCGCTGTCGCCCCACAGGTTCTGCGCCGCCTGCAGGCGCGCGCGAGTGTCCAGCCACTGCAGCGACAACTCATAGCTGGAGTCGGCGAATTCAGTCCCGGCGGGCCGGGTCATCGGCGCTTTGCGGCCTTCCTGCAGAGCATCCCACGCAATGGCTTCGAGCCTGGCGATGGCGTCGCGTTCAGCATCGAACGCCGGGTCGAAGAAGCGCACATTGAAGCGCTCCTGGAATTGCTCGCGCGTCAGCGCAGCGGGTGACTGCCCGGTGCGTATCGCGGTCATGGGGGTGCCGTGCTCGAGAGTCCGCGCACGATGCGGAAGGGGTGTTGCATTCGATGTCCTGGCTGCGCGCGCCGGCCGAACGGGGTGGCCGCATCCAGATACTCGGCCTGAGCCATCGAACCGTCCGTGCGGTGCCGAACAAGGCCGCGCCCTTCAGCCGACAGCGGATCAGGATCGGCGCCGGGGCAGTGCAGGTTGCGCCGGAACTCCTGCGTCATGCGACACGCGGCGAGCCACGCCGCGCTTGGCGGCAGATGCCACGGTCGGCGCGGCAGTCGCCCGCGCCAAGCCATCGAGGATGGGGCACTCCGGCCGGTCGTCCCCGTGGCAGCAGTGCACGAGGTGTTCGAGGGCCGCCTTCATGGCCAGCAACTCGGCGGCCTTTTGCTCGAGTTCGCGGATGTGTGCTTCGGCCAGGGCCTTGACCTGGCGGCTCGGGCGGCGCGCTGGTCAGGCAACACGCGGGACTGGTCGCACATTGGTGCGGTCACTCTCAACCCAGAGCGCGATGCCGTGGTCCGCATGGCTGCCAGCGCTCAACATACGCAGCAGAAAGCTGCGTGACTCAGGCGACAACTACCTTGACGCGCGCCGGGACGTCGTTCTGCTCGTACTGGCGGTACCCGGATTCCGTGCGCCGGGCAGCAGGTAACAGCGCCATGTCCTCGTAGTGCCGGATCATCTTGGCCGAGACGCCGGATGCGCTCGCTGCCTCGCCGATGTTCATCATGAGCCTGCTCCCGGAAGCATGTGAACCGCACCGGGTTTCGAGGAGGCCTGTTGGCTTGAGTCAGACCGGCTTGGCCTGACTGTGTTGGGTTCGGACTTCCTCTCTTCCAGCCCCCCGCAGGGGCCGCCGGAGGCACCCCCGGTTGGGCCATGTACTCATGGTTCAACCCTCCTGCAGCGCCGTCGACCGGGCGGGCTTCGTTGTGGCTGAGGCCTGAGCTTGCTGGCGCCAGTAGTTTGCCTCAGCCTCCGCCGGCGGGATGTAGCCAATGGGTTCCAGCAATCGATGGTGGTTGAACCACGAGACCCATTCCAGTGTCGCCAGCTCGACCGCCTCGCGCGTCTTCCAGGGCCCGCGACGGTGGATGATCTCGGCCTTGTACAGCCCGTTGATGGTCTCCGCCAGCGCGTTGTCGTAGCTGTCGCCAGTGCTGCCCACCGAGGGCTCGATCCCGGCTTCGGCCAGGCGCTCGCTGTATCGGATAGAGACGTACTGCGAGCCCCGGTCGCTGTGGTGCACCAGTTCCCCGTCACGCTCGCGGCGCCGCGCGTACAGCGCCTGCTCCAGCGCGTCGAGTACGAAGTCGGTGTGCATGCAAGTGCTGACGCGCCAGCCGACGATGCGCCTGGCGAAGACATCGATGACGAAGGCCACGTAGACAAAGCCCTGCCAGGTCGACACGTAGGTGAAGTCCGCCACCCACAGCTGGTTGGGGCGCTGCGCCTTGAACTGTCGATGCACGCGGTCCAGCGGGCACGCCGCCTTGGCATTGGGCACGGTGGTGCGCACCTTCTTGCCGCGGCGCGCGCCGGCCAGGCCGCGCAGCCGCATCAGCCGCTCCACGGTGCAGCGCGCCACGGCCGTGCCTTCGCGCCGCAGCTGGCGCCAGACCTTGTCGGCGCCATAGACCCGAAGGTTCTGGTCGTACACGCGCTGAACCTGAGGCGACAACATCGCGTCGCGCGCCGCCCGTGCCGGCAGTAGCCTGGGATCCCGCCGGCGGGCCGCATGACGCCGGTACGCCGACGGGGCAACATGCAGCGCGCTGCAGATCGACTCGACCCCGCAACGAGCGCGGTGCTCGTCGATGAAGGCATTCACTTCTTGTGGTGGCGGTCGAGCTCCGCCTGGGCGAAATACGCGCTGGCCAGCTTCAGGATCTCGTTGGTCTTGCGCAGTTCGCGAACCTCGCGTTCCAGATCCTTGATGCGCTGCTGCTCGGCCGTGGTCGGACCTGGCCGCGCACCGCTGTCGCGCTCGCCCTGGCGTACCCAGCGCCGCAGCGTCTCAGCTTGACGGCACCGCTGTCACCCCGTGTGGCACAGGGCATGCGCCGCAGCGCCTGACAGGCGGAGCGCCCGCCGAAATTCTGCGCCAGAGCAGTGACCGCGGCGTGACACGGGCGTAAGCTGGATGCTTCCCCTGCAGCCGGAGAAGTGCCGTCATGTCTGCCATCCGCTCGTCTCATCTGGTCGCGCTGTCTCTACCCCTGGCCGCCAGCGCTGCGCTGGCCCAGCAGCCCGCGGTGCAGCAGGTGGTAAAGCCGCCGGTGGCTCAGGCCTGGATCGACATTGCCACAGGCGCCGGCTTCGGCATGCCCGCGGGTGGTGCCGGCGGTGCCAACCCGATGGCCATGATGGGCGGGCTGTTCGGCGGTGGCAGGAGCGCGGGCAACAGCTTCGGGCAGACCGCCGCCGTCCCAGCCGGCCGCTGGGTGGACGTGACGCTCTACACCCGCAACAACCCCCAGTTGGCCGAAGCGCAGCAGGCCGTTCCCGCCGGCTTCCTCAATCCCGCGCTGAAGCTGCAGAGCCCGCGCGAGCTGCGTGGAGGGGTGCCGCCCGAGCCGGGCGATGAACGCGTGGTCGAGCCCGAATTCGAGCGTCCCAAGGGCAGGATGCTGCTCTATTGGGGCTGCGGCGACACCATCCGCACCGGCCAGCCGCGCGTGGTGGACTTTGCCACCGCCACGCCGGCCGACCTGGCGCGTTTCTTCCAGTCGCGTCGTGCCACGCAGCGCGGCACGCACGCGGCGCCCGGCCGCCCGAGCTGGCCCAGCCGCGACGACACGCGCATGGTGCCCGACGGTGCCTCGCTGGCCGGCGAACACCTGTTCACAGGCGCGGGCGTGCCCGAAGGCTTCCGCTTCCAGATTGCGACGGCTCAGGACCTGATGCCACCCATCGCCCTGAAACAGCAGGACCAGTCCGGTGCCACCCGACTGGACTGGCAGGCGCTTCCAACCGCCCGGGCCTATTTCATTTCCGGGATGGGTGCCAAGGCCGGGGGCAAGGGCGACAACGAGGTCGAGATGGTGCTGTGGACCAGCAGCGAGCAACCCGAGGTCGGCTTCGGCCTGATGGACTACCAGACCAACTCCGCGGTCGACCGCTGGTTGAAGGAGCAGGTGCTGCTGGCGCCCAGGACCACCACCTGCACCGTGCCCAAGGGCGTGTTCACAGGAGAAGGGGCAATGCTGCGAATGATCGCCTACGGCAGCGAACTGAACCTGGCCCACCCGCCGCGCCCCACAGACCCGAAAATCGCCTGGGAACCCCAGTGGGCGGTCAAGCTGCGGGTCAAGTCACAGACCACGGCCATGCTGGGCATGGAGATGCCTGCCATACCCGCCGCCGCCGAAGCCGAGCCCGGGCGGGCCCCTGCGAAGGAGGAGAAGAAACCCGACGCCAGGGACGCCGTGAAGGAAGGCGTGAAGGACGTGCTCAAGGGCTTGTTTGGTCGGTGAGGCTGCCGCGCTCGAGCGCGTCGAGGCCTTGCTGGCAGCGACGGCTGCTTGTTCGCGGAGCCGCCGGGTCTGGATCTGTACGGAGGGCGGTCTACTTCCTGACGCTGGCGCTTTCGACCATCGCCGGGTAGTCGTAACCTGCTCCCACCGTCACATTGGTGCGGACCACGCCGCGCGCGGTGACGATGTCGCCCGGCGGCGCGGTGTCCTGCGTCGTCACCAGCAGTCAACCAGCAGGATGCGCAGCGGCCTTGCGGCGGCGGGTGGGGGCAGCTCGGCCGGCGTGGCGGGTTGACGGCGCACGGGTGGGTGGGTCGCGGCCGTTGACAGGACACAGGCCGAAAGGGCCAGCAAGGAGGCCGCCACGGTCCTCACGGGCACCCCAGCTCAGCGTCCGAACAGGCTGCGCAAGCGGTTGACGGCATCTGCCGCCTTCTTTGCAGCATCGGTCGCCGGCGTGCCTGCCGAAGCCGCTGCCGACACGGGCTTGGAGGTCGATGCGGATGCCGGCACCGAAACGGGCGCTGGCACCGGAGCGGGTGCAGGGGAAGGGGCCGCGGCCGTGGTGGTGGCGGAGCCGGGGCCGGGGGCGACCGGGACGCCCGGCGGTGTGCTGACCGCCGGTCCCGTGGCGGACCCGGCGGCAACAGTGGCTGGGGCGAAGTCAGGCACCAGCCTGGGCGTGGCCCGGGCGGCGGTGGCTGCGGCTTCCGATGCGGCTTCGCTCGGCGGTGGCTTGCCGACCAGGCCCTGCATGTTGGCGGCGGCCAGTGCCGCAACCAGGGTCTGGCGCAAGGGCCCGTCGCTGCCGACGGCGCTCCATGCCAGGTTGTGGACCACCAGGCCGGCGCTCTTGCCCGGGCTTGCCACGCCATGGCTGCCGGCTGCAGCGCCTTCGCGGGGAGCAGGCAAGCGCTGCAGGTTCATGCCGATCACGATGCTCACGCGCTGCTGCTCGAGATCGATGGACGTGCGGCGCTCGTCGAGATCGCGTGTCTGCGTCTGGACGGTGGCCGCATGCTGGGCGTCCATCGCATCGGCCTGGTTGCGCAGGCTGCGATAGCGCGCGTCGCTGGCTTGCGCGGCGGCCTTGTCGCCGGCCTTCTCGGCGTCGCGCATGGCCTGCCAGGCGGCGTTGGACTGCTGGCGCAGCGCTTGCTGTTCAGCAACCTTGTCGGCGGGAAGCTTCTTCAGCGCATGGAACTGCGCCGTGAGCGTGTCGTACTGCTCGCTCCAGTACCGGCGCTCGGCCTCGCTGTGCTTTCGGGTGTAGTCACGCCGGGCCGTGAGGCTGAAGTCGCCTTCCTTCGAGCCTTCGCACAGCACCTCGTAGATCGCCGGCGGGTTCTTGAAGTCGAACGGTTTGGCATCTGCGGCGACCACGCCCGCCGGTGCCGGCGGCAGCGCCGCCACCAGGGCCGCCATGGCGCGGGCATTGAAGGCTGTCTCAGTGGGTCGCGCCGCACGCGTCGTGCAATCAGCGCTGGCCGCCGAGGCAGCCAGGCAGAGCATCACAAGGAGAATCGGCCGAGCGGCGAACCTGGCAGTTGGAGCGTCTCGCATTGGCCATTGTGCTTCCGCGCAGTTGTTGTGGAAAGCAGTCTTGGTCAGAAACGCCACTGGGGCGGATGCGGCCAGGCCACGAATTCCACAGAGACCAATTCGCGGGTGATCCCGGCGACGTCGATGAGACGAGAATCGACGCCAGGAAGCCATCGGTCGCCGAAGTCAGCTTGTGGCCGGGTCCCGGTGGTCACGAACGGCTGGTTCGTAGACGCCAAACCCGAACGAGGCCGATCCAAGCGTAGGGCAGCTTCCAGCGGAGCGGCGAGGCGGGAAGAGATCAACAATAGGAAGCGACTTTGCCGGAAAGCGGCGAACTCAACCGGGAGTTTGCCAGCGGCTAGCGTGAAGCTTCTTCGCTTCGATGCTTGCGATCGTTGATTAGATTGATGAGCTCCACTGTGGAATGCACATCGAGCTTGGCATGGATCGTTCTGACAAGGTCCACCACGGTGGCCGGTGCCACCCCCAGTCTCGCAGCTACGCTTGTCTGCGATAGTCCGGCTTGCAGAAGCAGGCAAACCTCCTTCTGCGCGGGCGTCAGCTCGAACGAGTCCACGGCACGCTGCGCCGCAACCAAGTCGAACTCTCGGTGGCTGACAGAAATGTGCAAGCACCTCCCACCCTGAGAGCTTGGCGCCCGCAACTCACAGCCTTCAAATTCAAGCAGGCTGGGACGCCGGGCGCTGCGACGCTCTCGGCGGTCGAGGCGCGTGTCACAGGGCTGCCGTCGTCCACGCGAGGTCCGCCTGCGCAATGCTGACAGAAGGCCATGGCGGCCGCCAGGAAGGCACACGGGCACGGCGCTTGCCGTGGGATGCCATCGCTGGGCACCCACTGGAGAACGCCGCATGCTGGCCATGGATTACCGCGGTCCTTGCCGCGTGCGCGCAACACACATACCCGACCCATGCATCGAACACCCGGAAGACGCCATCGTGCGTGTGCTGCGTTCGTGCATCTGCGGCTCCGACCTGCACCTCTATCACGGCCTGGTGCCCGACACGCGCATCGGCACCACCGTCGGCCACGAGTTCGTCGGCGAAGTCGTCGACATCGGCAGCGGCGTGCAGCGGCTGAAGGTCGGCGACCGCGTGCTCGTGCCCTTCAGCGTGTTCTGCGGCAGCTGCTACTTCTGCCAGCGCGAACTGTTCGGCAACTGCCACGACACCGACCCCCAGGCCACGGCCGTGGGCGGCATCTACGGCTACTCGCACACCGCCGGCGGCTACGACGGCGGACAGGCGCAGTTCGTGCGCGTGCCACGCTCCGGCGCCGGGCCGATCGGTATCTTCGCGGCGAAATCGGCTTGGCTGTTCAGTGCCGGTCGGGTCATCGTCGTCGACCACGTCGAGGAGCGGCTGGCCTTCGTGAAGGACTATGCGCAGTGCGAGGTGCTCAACTTCCGCAGCGTCGTAGACATGGCCATCAACCTGAAGCGCATGACCGACGGCCTGGGTCCGGACGTCTGCATCGACGCGGTGGGCTGCGAAGCCGAAGGTAGTGCACTGCAGACACTGACGGGCGTGAAGATGAAGCTGCAGGGCGGTTCGGCCACGGCCCTGCACTGGGCCATCAACTCGGTGCGCAAGGGTGGCAACGTGCAGATCGTGGGTGTCTACGAGCGCAACGCCCGCGCGTGGTGCTCGAGGTGCTCGCCGATGAAGCTGGCGATGAAGTAGTAGCTGTGGTCGTAGCCTGGCTGCCGGCGCAAGGTCAGTGGGTGACCGGCTGCCGCGCAGGCCGCTTCCAGCCATTCGGGCTTCAACTGCACATCGAGAAATTCGTCGGCCTCACCCTGGTCGACCAGCAGCGGTAGCCGCTCGGCGGCGCCGGCGATCAGCGCCGTCGAGTCGTGCGCCATCCAGGTGCTTTCATCATCGCCCAGGTAGGCGGCGAAGGCCTTGCGGCCCCAGGGGACCCGCGCGGGCGCGACGATCGGCGAGAACGCCGAGACGCTGGCGTAGCGCCCCGGGTGGCGCAGCGCCAGCGTCAGTGCGCCGTGGCCGCCCATCGAGTGGCCGAAGATGCCGCGCCGGCCCGTCGCAGCGACGTGTTGCTCCACCAGCGCCGGCAGTTCGTGCACGACGTAGCTCTCCATGCGGTAGTGGCGCGCCCAGGGTTCCTGGGTCGCGTCGAGGTAGAAGCCGGCGCCTTGCCCCAGGTCGTAGGCCGGGTCGTCGGCAACGCCCAAGCTGCCGCCGGGGTCGCGCGGGCTGGTGTCGGGCGCGACCAGGATCAGCCCCAGCCGCGCCGCGTGCGCCTGGGCACCGGCCTTGGTGATGAAGTTCTGCTCGCTGCAGGTCAGGCCCGAGAGCCAGTACAGCACCGGGCACTTCTCTCCGGCCAGCGCCTGGGGCGGCCGGTAAAGCCCGAAGCGCATCGTGCAGCCCAGCGTGCTGGAGTCGTGGCGCCAGACTTCCTGGCGGCCGCCCGATGAAGCGTGTTGTTCGACGAGTTCCACGGCCCGGCCCTCAGTAGTGCACGACGCTGCGGATCGACTTGCCCGCGTGCATCAGCTCGAAGGCTTCATTGATCTCGGGCAGCGGCATCGTGTGGGTGACGAAGGGCTCCAGGCGGATGCGGCCGGACATCGCATCCTCGACCATCCCCGGCAGCTCGCTGCGGCCCTTGACGCCGCCGAATGCCGTGCCCAGCCAGCGCCGGCCGGTCACGAGCTGGAACGGCCGCGTCGAGATCTCCTGCCCTGCGCCGGCCACGCCGATCACGACCGACTGGCCCCAGCCGCGGTGCGCGCTCTCCAGCGCCGCGCGCATCACGTGCACGTTGCCGATGCACTCGAACGAATGGTCGACGCCCCAGCCGGTCATCTCGACGATGACCTGCTGGACCGGCTTGTCGAAGTCCTTGGGGTTGACGCAGTCGGTGGCGCCGAAGCTGCGCGCGAGCTCGAACTTGGACGGGTTGGTGTCGACGGCGATGATGCGGCCGGCACCGGCCAGCTGCGCGCCGTGCACCACCGCCAGGCCGATGCCACCCAGGCCGAAAACCGCGACGCTGTCGCCGGGCTGCACCTTGGCGGTGTTCTTCACCGCGCCCAGCCCGGTGGTGACACCGCAGCCCAGCAGGCAGACCTGCTCGGGGTTGGCATCGGGGTTCACCTTCGCGAGCGAGACCGCGGCCACGACGGTGTACTCGCTGAAGGTCGAGCAGCCCATGTAGTGATAGAGCGGCTGGCCGTTGTAGGAGAAGCGCGTCGTGCCGTCGGGCATCACGCCCTTGCCCTGGGTCGCTCGAACCGCGACGCACAGGTTGGTCTTGCCCGACTTGCAGAACAGGCACTCGCCGCACTCGGCGGTGTACAGCGGGATCACGTGGTCGCCGGGCCGCACGCTGGTGACGCCCTCGCCGACCTCGACCACGATGCCGGCGCCTTCGTGACCCAGCACCACCGGGAACAGGCCCTCGGGGTCGTCGCCGCTGAGCGTGAAGGCGTCGGTGTGGCAGACGCCGGTGTGGGTGATCCTCACCAGCACCTCGCCCTTCTTCGGCGGCGCGACGTCGATCTCGACGATCTGCAGCGGCTGGCCGGCTGCGAAGGCGACGGCGGCGCGGGATTTCATGGGCGGGTCTCCTGGAGGGGTTGTGTGGCGAAAGAAGGCTTCAACGCGTGAAGGAGCGCACCAGCACGACCAGGCGGTCGATCTCGGCTTGCGGGTCGGCGGCCGGTACGGCGCGGTCGGCACCTGCGCCGAAGCGCTCGCGCAGATGGCTTTCGAGCACGTCGGCCATCAGCCCGTGCGCGGCGCCGCGCAGCGCGGCGAGCTGCTGCAGCAGCTCGCCACAGTCGGTGCCGGCAACGACGGCACGTTCCATCGCCTCGGCCTGGCCCCTGATGCGGCGCAGCCGGGTGACGACACGTTTGCGTTCGGCCGTCGAATGCGGCATGTGCGGCGTGCTCCTATGTACTGGGGGGGAGTATATGGGAGAGGCAGGCAACTCAGGCCTCGCCTCGGCGCCTGACAAGCACGCAGCCCGCCATCACGACGGGGCGCGCACATCTCAGGAGCCGCTGGGACGCATCAGGATGGCCTTCGCGTCGTCAAAGCCCACCGGCGCAGACGTGTGTTCGTGAACAATCCTCAGCACGTGCCCGCTGGTCTTGAGCACCCAGGTGAGCCGGTTCTGCATGCAGCGCAGCGGTTCACCCGCGGCGGACTGTGCGGCATACGAGACGATGGCACTCACCACCGCAAAGCCGGCATCGCTGGAAGTCTGGACATCGTCGAAGGTGACCTTCACCCGCTCGGTGCCCAATGAGGTGAACCAGGCTTCCACCGCCAGCTGCCACGACGCGGACCCTTCGTAGGACCAGACGCCCCAGGTGTCGAAGACGCGGGCCTTGGGGTCGTACAGCCGGATCAGTGCGACCGCGTCCTTGGCGTAGACCGCGGACTTGTAGGTTTCGATGATTCGGGCGATCGCCTTGTCGGTCTCGGCCATGCTTGCTTCCTGTCCTCGTGTTCGTCTTGAACCCTGTGTGGCACAAGTGGTTCGCGATTGTCTGCCGGGCCGCTGTGCGGGCGAGCGCAGAGCCACTGCAACCCATGCAACCCGTGGCCCCGCCGCCATCTGAGCCAGCAGTCTGGTCATTCCATGTCTCTGAACTTGGAGTAGCTGCCATCGAGTCGCGCTTTGGCGCCGCCCCATGGAAGCACGTCAACTTGGCCGCAAAGGGCCCACCGTTTCGGCGCTCGGCCTGGGCTGCATGGGTCTGAGCCATGGCTATGGACCGGCGGTCAGCAAGGACCATGGCATCCATCTGCGGTCTCCTATGCCTGCCAGACGCCGTACCCGGACTCGCGCAGGGCGATGGCCAGTTCGACTTCCATCTCCCGAGCGGCCTCGTAGGGCATCGGGTTGTAGACCTCGTACAACTGCGGTACCAGACGCAGGCCGTACAGCCGCACGAACCGGTTGGCCTGGATCCCGGCCTTGTGCCGGTCGAAGCGCAGGTCCGGGTCCAGGCCCGTCATGCCGACGTAGACCAGCGGCTTGCTGAGCTGGTAGTCCGGGTTCGCCTTGCGGAACGAGGGCTCGTTCCAGACGCGGTCAGACAGTTCCACCACGTACACATGGTGGTGGTGCTTGCGGGGGCGGCTCATGCCTGTGCCGACACCACGGCCGCCGATAGCAGTGCCAGGCCGAACCAACTGCGTCTGGTGACCGACGAAGTCATGGCTGCCTGGATCTGCAGGGCGGTTGCACGGGTCCGGCTACGGCCTGGTCTTGACCATCGCCTCCAGGTGCGCGCGCAGCGCCTTGCGCCCGGCGCTGTTGGTCGACCGCCAGGCGCTTAACGCGAGGTCCTGCAAGGCCCTCTCGGCAGCTGTCGGCGCGGTGTCTTCGCGGGCTTCGTCCAGCCAG
>LNFM01011425.1_pt1 | contig 11068 bp, 9 predicted proteins | sample 596031 | NCBI WGS metagenome assembly LNFM01 (sample SAMN04254537, study PRJNA301005) | activated carbon metagenome | isolation source: dual media filters at the Ann Arbor, Michigan drinking water treatment plant | place: USA: Ann Arbor | reverse complement strand
AATGCGGCGTTAACCGAGCTTATCAGCCGCGAACTGAGCCACAGGATCAAGAATATCTTTGCCGTGATTGGTGGTCTGATTGGGATTTCTGCGCCGAAGCAGGGTGAGGCTTCGGTTTATGCCAAGCAAGTTGCGGGGCGAATAGCCGCATTGGGCCGGGCGCATAATTTTGCGCGACCGCACGGTCCTGAATCTGCAATCTTACAAAGTTTCGGCGGTTTGCACGGGCTGCTGTCAGAACTTATGAGCCCTTATAATAAAGCCGACAACCGCCGATACGCACTTTCGGGCGATGATTTTCCGGTAAGTGATCGCAGCGCCACGCCGTTAGCGCTAGCGGTCCACGAACTGGCTACAAATGCGGTAAAATACGGGGCGCTTTCGAATAGTGACGGCCGGATTTCGATTGAAACCAAAGACGTGAATGATCAGATTATTATTAGCTGGACCGAAAGTGATGGTCCGGCGATCCCGTCGGCGCCGACCCAGGCAGGGTTTGGAACGCAGCTATCCGATCTCAGTATCGTCAACCAGTTGGGTGGTACATTGGAGCGCAATTGGTCTTCCGAAGGTTTGTCGGTCACCTTCACAATTCCTAAAGCGTATCTTTAGTGGAGCGAAAACAACCGCAGCGCAGGCGGTGGGCTTGCTGGTTCGCCCACGCGGTGCTTTACCAAGAACTCCAACACACTTTCGATTGAGTCTTCGTCGACAGGTTTTGAAACGACGCCAACGGTGCCTTTTATGCCGTCGCCGAGTTGCGATGCGTTAGCCGTCAAAAACAACACGCTGGTCCCATGCTGCTGGCTCAGCTTCGCGCCAATTTGTGGCCCTGTCGGCCCGTCGCGTAAATTCAGGTCCACTAGCGCGATGTCGGGTTTGGCTTCGGCTAGCCGCTCGGCAGTGGCGGCATCTGGTGCAATGCCGATCACCTCGAACCCCATATCCGACATGATCTGCCGAAGGTTCAGCGCGACGATGAATTCGTCTTCTACGATAAGGATGCGTTTGTCTGTCATGTCTTTTCTCGTTGGGGTGAACCGTAGCAAAGCAGCTAAGTTCCCCAATTCGCCGTATTTAAGACATTTGGCAGTCGTTCGGCTGTTTTAATGTGCGAGCGATTACACGGGGACGGAAATCTGCTTGCTGCCAAAAACCGCCTGCCAGTTTTCGATTTCGGTCACCACGATATCGTCGATATTATGTGCGAGCCCGGCAACTTGAATATATCTCAGGTGGCCATCCGGGGCAGTCATCAAAGTTGCAATTCGGCCTTCGACATCAGACAGCTTTTCGGCTGTGATTTCGGAGATTGAGGCGAAACGTTCAAAGTCTCCGAAATAGCGGATGCCGGCAAGAGCACCGCCAAACGCAGGCAAGGACACGCCCAAAAACGTGAACATTTTTGACAGCTGATAGGGCACATGCTCGGATATCAGCCCCATTGATGCCGCCGCTAGCAGTGAGAGATAGCTTGCCACCGAGAGGATCGCGAGCATGAACAACGTCTCGGATAATCGATCGAGACCATGATGCACCCGTGCCAGTTTGGCTGCTTTTACTTCGTGATATGTTCTCTGGCTTATCACATGTTGCCGCACCAATGTGCCGAGCGCGGCGCGCAGATATGCATGATCGATCTTGACCGCAGGCAGACCCAGATCGCGAAATATTTCACGAGCATAAAATTCGGGCCATTCGGTATCCGATCCACGCGGCCAGCGCCCCCGCCCTCGCGCGACGCCCAACAACAGCATGATCGGCGCATGGCGGAAATATTCGGCGACGCGACGTGTCTCGAACCAGCGTTCATGCCATTTCCGGCGACGACCTATGGCAGTGATCGCGACGATGGCAGCAAGCAAAATGAACTCGGCAAGCGCGAAGGGCCATTTTGAAGCAACCGCTGTGAGCGGAAGATAGGCGACCCCGGCGATGATGGCGAGCGCCGACAAGATGAAATTCATCACCATCCCGCCGCGATACGCATCGGATAAATATGTCGACAATCCATCGGCCCAGGCAAAACGTTGCAATATCTCGGTCTGGATGCGACTTACGAATTTGCCATCGTTGCCTGGAAGCGCATGCGCCATTTCCAGCAATTGTCGGCCGCTGCCTTCGGAAATTTTTTCCGGCGGCTCATATTTCGTTTTCAGTTGCGGCCATTTTTCGCGCAGCGCCTTGCCGCCGAAAAATGCTTCTACCCGGCGATAGGCGTGGAACCGGCGCGAACTCGCTGCGTGCCATTGCTCGGTGTGAAACTGGATAGCCCGTTCATTCTGGTCGGCCTCCGACGGCGCGAACAATGTACGAATAAACGTCTCGATTGCAGCGACGTCCTCAAGCTGCGGCGCACTTTCCAGCACAGACATATCTTCGGGTGTTCGCAGCACTAACATGCGGCCAGCCTGGCTGGCATCGATGCAGATGACTGGCGTGCCGACTTCGACTGCCGATGCGATAGTATGTCGTGTTCCGCCAATACTGCCCGGCGTGAATCCGTCCCAAATCGCAACTAGAGCGTCCGCCTGTTCGATCATAATGCGTCCCGCCGTAGCGACGCGCCCCGAGGCAATATCGGATAAACGCTGAACGGAAATCGTGTCGGTTTTCCGGGCCAGCATCGTACGATGAGCCGCTGCGATACTCGCATCTTCTTCGGCGAGCTCGAACAGTCGCGCGCGACCCGCAACATCGCGGATCTGGCCTGCGCGATTTGCAAGAATGGGGTCGCTAATCGGCCGTCGGTTCAGCAACTCGTCGAATTGGTCAACACTTTCCGGGTCAGCGTTGATAGCAATGTTTAGGTCGAGGCCGAATGGAAGCGGCGCGGTAATGTCCCATCCACGCGCCAATGCCTGATTGACCGCCATTAAATCTGCACCATGGGCCAGCAACGACAACAGCCGCGTAGGCGCGGCTTCCATATTTGGACCCTGTGTCACCGCATCGGCTGCATCGAACAGCCTCGCAAGCGAAGCAGCGATTGCTTCGCGATGCTCGGCAAAGGCTGCGTTACTCTCGCGATGACCGGTAATGGCGAGGCACAAACGGGGGAGCGGCAGCCCCAAATTTTCTGGAATGCACGCCTTCTTTTTTGCCATCGTCTTATCGTAACGCCGCCTTTTGCAGCTACAAGCACAATATGTTACAAAATCGGGCAAATATGGCATAAACTGTTTTCGTGGGCCGAGGGAGCGACATTGACCGACGCAATGGTAACAGGTGAGGGATCGAAACCCGCAACAAGCAGCATTTTCCTAAGCTATGCCCGCGCCGACCAGAAACGCGCATTGCCGATTATCAGGATGCTCGAAACGGCAGGCTATTCGGTCTGGTGGGATGGCTTACTTGAGCCCGGAGAGCGTTTTTCGCGGACGACCGAGGACGCGCTCGGGCGCGCAAAAGCGGTGGTGGTACTATGGTCCAAAACGTCGACGGCATCGCACTGGGTGCATGACGAGGCGACACAAGGACGCGACCGGCGCTGCCTGGTGCCGGTTTCACTCGATGGCAGCGAAGCTCCTTTGGGTTTTCGCCAGTTCCAGGTAATCGATGTTTCCAAGGCCAAGCTCGATGCCGCTGCGCCTGCATATCAGGCGGTATTGCGCGCCGTTGCCGCTTTGCACGACAGGCCGTTCGCGGCGGCTCGGGTATCTTTACCTTCCGCACCGGCTTTCAGCAGGCGTGTTGCCATAGGCGGCGGCGTTGCCGTTCTGGCGGCGGGGGGTGCAGCAGCATGGCTGGCAGGCCTTTTCGGAGCTAGTTCGGTTTCGGCTACCAGCGTGGCGGTGCTGCCATTTGCAAATTTAAGTGGCGATCCCGAACAGGTCTATTTCTCCGACGGCCTCGCGGCAGAAATCCGTTCGCAATTGGCACGCAATGAATTGCTTCAAGTGGCAGCGCAGGCATCATCGAACATGTTCCGTGAACGGCAGGACGACGCCCGCACGATATCGCGCAAGTTGCGCGTTGCCTATTATCTCGATGGAAACATCAGGCGTGCAGGTGAACTAGTCAAAGTGTCCGCCGAACTGGTCAACGGTCAAACCGGAACTGCCGAATGGGAAGAGAGTTTTGAACGCCCGATCGCCAATATCTTCGCCGTCCAAAGCGAAATTGCAACAAGGGTAGCGAGTGCCTTATCGGTCGAGATCGATCCGAACCGGACGAAGGACACTGACGCAAAACAGCTAGGCGGCACAAAAAGTGTAATTGCTTTCGATGCCTATCTGCGCGGTAAAGACCTGTACGACGCCGGGATTGACGAGGCGACCGACCGGCAGGCACTGGCCAAATTTGAAGAAGCGATTGCCGCCGATGGCAAATATGCCGCCGCCCATGCCGCGCGGTCGAGGGCCTTATCGGTCATCGCCAATCTTTACGCCAGCGGAGGAGAACGGCGAAACCTGTTCGACGCGGCGGTGGCGGCAGGAAGACGCGCAGTTGCGCTCGCTTCGGACTTTGCCGAGGCGCACTCTGCGCTGGGCTTTGCCATCGCCTTTGGCCAGTTGAACATGGAGGCAGCGCGCACCTCGTACGAGCGCTCGTTCACGCTCGGAAAAGGCGACGCCGACGTGCTCAGCCGTTACGCCGTATTCCGCTCACGCTTCGGCGAATATGAGGTGGCAAATCGCGCGATACGGCAATCGTCGGCGCTCGATCCGCTCAACGCCCGGACGTTCCGGTCAATCGGCGACATCAGCTACGGGGCGGGGCGTTATGAGGAGGCAGTGGCGGCTTATGAGAAAGCGCTTTCGCTAAATCCCAAATTGGGTGGTGCCCATGCGGCCATCGGATTTACTCGGTTGATGCAAGGAAAATATCCTGAGGCAGAGAAGGCATTTGCGCTCGATTCCAGCACCGAACGCCAATTGCTTGGTAAGGCGCTGGTAGAGCATCAAAAAGGCAATCGCGCTCGCGCAGAGCAGGCATTGGCAGACATGCGCAACGAATTCGGCGATAAAAGCCATTATCAATATGCCCAGATTTATGCGCAATGGGGCGACCCCGGCCTTGCGATTGTCGAACTGCAAAAAGCACGTGCCAAGGACGATAGCGGACTTGTAATGATGTTTAACGATCCGCTGCTCGCGCCCTTGCGAAAACAGCCCGAATTTTCCGATTTGCTAAAATCGGTTGGCTTTGTGTAAACTGATGTTTCAGAGATTATCTGGGGGGAAGAAGAAATGGGTAAAATGTTAAAAATTGCCGCGTTATTCGGCGCACCAATGATGCTTGCCGCATGTGGTCAAAATCCTGAAGAACCTGCCACCGTCGAAGAAGTACCGGTTGAAGTGGTTGTTGACCAGGGCGCACCGACTGACGAGGCGACTGGTGCCGACATGTCAGTGGAGCAGGGCGGCGATTCCGGCCCGCCCGAGCGCTAAGCCAAGATGCAGCGGGTTTAATCCGACTCCAACTTAGCCAAAGCGTCAGCTATCTGGCTGTAAAGCCAATCCCGCGAAGGTGCATCGGAAAAACTGTGCGAGGCGGTGTCGAACGAGTTTAGCTGGATGTTTGTCCGGTGCCGAACTTGCTCGAACATACTGCCTTTCCAGACGCCCATAAAGGCAAGCGCCGTGGTGTCCCGTGCTGAGATAAGGATTTCGACCCCTATTTTCGATGCTGACAAACCATCCGCCAACCGCGCGGCCAGCGCAGACGGCGCGTCCTTCGCCGCGGCCTTTGTCAGCCCGCCCACAAGCTTGGCCAAATTGATTTTGCCGGTCAGCAGGTCGATTAGGCTGCGCGGGTTTTTCAGTCGCGCCCAATACCGCGCCCGAATTGCGGCGGCACTTGGCGGTGTCGGCGCGTCGGGCTCAAAACTGGCGGTTTCAATAACCCACGGATTTGCAAGCACCAATGCGTCAACAGCTAGGTTGTGATGAAACAGCGCCAGTGCCGTAGCCGCATCGCAATTTCCAAATGCGACCAATTTTTGCATGCGCGGTGCTTCGGCTCGGAAGGCGGCGACGGCGGCTGAGATGTCGTCAGCACTACTTTCAAAGCCGCCATTTATCCCTTCGCTATCGCCAACTCCGCGCCGATCATAGCGGAACACTGAATAGCCCGTATCGGCGAAATACTGCGCCATCGCTGCTTGGCCGGCATAAGCGCCGCTGCGGATCTCATTACCCCCGCTGACGATCAGTAGGCCGGTTGAGCCGCTGGCATCATTCAACGTGCCAACCAATAGGTCACCCTTGCAATCAAACTTAATCATCCGCCGCATGACGCGCTCCAGCGGTCGAGTTCGGCGGCGAGCGCAACCGACATTGCCGGATCATCCTGCGGCTCGGCGCGAAGCCACAAAGCGGAGCCATCAATGTCGTCGAGAACGACTTCGTGACAGCCAGCGACAGCGATCGGTTCAGCCGCCTCCAATGACGCCAACATCGCGCTGCCGAGATGAAATCCCGATAATGCCAGCGGCCCTGAAACTGCCTGTGTCATCAGCGCGTCGATAGTTGTCGAAAGACCAGCCTCTTTGTCAGCCGCAATTCGCGTGCGCAGCATCGCTTTAAGCAGCGAACTACCTTTGACTGGCGCAAGCCGCCAATGCGGAAGAACTGGTTCATGGTCGATCAAAGTTCCCCCGCGCAGTGACGCAATATGCGTTGCGCCAAGCTGCTTCGCCGCTTCAATCACTGCCCTTTGCCAGTCCGCAAGCTTCTGTATCGAGATATCTGCCAGACTCTCGTTGCACCCAGGCAGATCGGGAAGATAGGATGGGACCCCGTGCGATGCCAGTGCCCGCATCGCCTCGACCAGCATCCGACGAACGCGGTTCATTTCATCGAACAGCGGCGGGACGATCAAGATTCGGCGTGGCGCTTTGGCATCGCCAAAGCCAAGGCAATATTCCTGACGCCCGCCAAACTCGTACGTCAGATGGGTTGGGGCAGGGCTCACCCTTCAGACTTGGTTCGGGCAAACGCGACCAGATTGCCGAATGTCGCAAACAATTCGCCATCGACATCGTCATCATCGATCATGATATCGAGACGATCTTCCATCTCGGTCAGCAACCCTGCAACCGCCATCGAGTCCAGCTCGGGCAGGGCGCCGAACAGTTCGGTATCGTCATCCATTGCCGCCACCTGCGCCTGCGACAGCCCGAGGATATCGGACAGGATCGAACGAACATTATCTTCAATTTTGTCGGACATTTTCTACTTTCAATTCAGGCGGCGTTGCGGCGCATTTGCCGCAAATGTACGCGCGCAATCAAGGGCCAATTGGCGATATGGTTGGGCCAGAGCAGGTCGAGCCGGTAGCGCGGACGAACCGCCTCCATCCAATCGCGTTTATATCCGTCGCTGCCAGTGCCGAAATCGATCTCGTCGACGCTGTCGATGTCGATGACATGTTGGAACAAGGCGGCGGACAGCAACGTGCCCGGCGAGAATTCCAGTTGCCGTTCGTCATGCGCCAGTTTGTGGATGAGTGCGGTGCCGTTTTCGACCGTCCAGAATTGCGCCGCCACCGGCTGGCCATCGATATAGGCTAGCCCGATCCGCAACGCGCCAGCCGCCGATTCTTGGCTCGCCAATTGCTTGAGGAAATCGGGATTGCCCTCATGCGGTTTCCAGCTGCGTGCATAGACGCGTTCATAATCCGCCCAGCTGCTATCAGAAAATTCGCGCTCGATGCGGACCGAGACGACGCCTTTTTTGCCTTTGCGTTTAACGGTGTTCTTGAGTTGTCCCGGGCGGCTTTCCCAATATTGGTCGAACGACCGGCCATTAAGTTTCACATAATGGTTTTCATCGCATTCTGTCATTTCGGCTACCCAGCCAGACGCCTCGAACGCTGCCGCAATGTGACTGGCTGAGCCCTCCTCGTCGGGTACAGGAGCCAAAGTCACTCGCCGCGCTCGCTCGCTCGCAGTTGCCGCCAATTGGCGAAGCAGCGACATCCGCGTCACCTCGTCATAGCCCCCCCCAAAAATCGGACGCCACGTAAAGTTATACCAGTTCGCCAGCGCACCATATTGACCGCCAGCCAGCTGCATCAACGGCATCCAGGCATCGGCTTCACCCTCATGCGCGCGCAGCAGGAGCGGCGCTTTGTCGTGTAGCGCCATGCGGTGGAGCTGATCTATCCATTCAAGCCTGTCGAACAGGCATGGCTGCCGTTCGCGGTCAAGCGCACCGCGTGCGGCGGCTTGCGCGGAGAGGAAATTATCGTGATATTCACCTTTTACCGGCAAATAACTGACCCCTGACATGCCCTAATCCCTTGAAGTAATGCATCAATGACGTCTGACTTGCCAGTATTTCCGATCGATCACTTGCCCTTGTTCGGGGCGGCAACCGCGCCTGCGCTTATCATCCGTGACAAGGTCTTTAACTACGAGGAGTTAAATCTCCGTATCGGTCGGCTTGCGGCTTGGTTGGCAGCTCAAGAATTTACACGGGGCGACCGTGTGGCGACGTGGTTGGGCAAGGGCGAGATTGCTTGCTTGATGCCTTTGGCGGCGGTCCGCGCGGGGTTAGTGCATGTACCTATTAACCCGCTGCTCAAGGCAGCACAGGTTGCGCATATAATGACGGATAGCAGCGCACGGCTTTTGATTACGAATGTGGCGCGGGCGGGCGACATTGCGTTCGCTGACGAGAAAATGGTGCTTACAGTCTTGGATGATTCCGATGCACCCGCAATTCCGCCCCTCCCGGTCACCACCAACCCCGATACCCTCGCTGCGATCCTTTACACTAGCGGCTCCACCGGTCGCCCCAAAGGCGTCATGCTCTCCCACGCCAACCTCGCGCTTGGCGCGGTCAGCGTAGCCCAGTACTTAAAACTCCGTCCGGACGATAAAAACCTCGCCGTCCTGCCTCTGAGCTTCGACTATGGCCAAAACCAACTGCTCTCGACATGGCGCGCAGGCGGCTGCGTGGTACCGCTCGACTATCTCACCCCGCGCGATGTGATCAAGGCGTGCGTCAAGCACAACATCACAACCCTTGCCGCTGTGCCGCCTCTATGGGTGCAATTGGCCGAGCAGTACTGGCCCGCCGAAGCCACCGAAAACATGCGGCGCCTAACCAATTCAGGGGGGGCGCTCACGCCAAGCCTTGTAAAAATGCTGCGCAGCATTTTTCGCAAAAAAACCGATATTTTTGCGATGTACGGTCTGACCGAGGCGTTCCGCTCGACCTATCTCGATCCAGCGTTGATCGACGGCAACCCGACCAGCATGGGGCGGGGCATTCCCTTCGCTGAAATCATGGTTGTCGCCCCCAACGGCAGCGAAGCAGCGCCCGACGAACCCGGCGAACTTGTTCATGCCGGGCCTTTGGTCGCACAAGGCTATTGGCAGGACGAGGCCCGCACCGCCGAACGTTTCAAAGCCGCACCAGCTTTTTCCCAATATGGTGGCCTAGCCGTCTGGTCAGGCGATACCGTCCGCCGCGACGCCGATGGCCTTCTCTATTTTGTCGGCCGCGACGACGCGATGATCAAAACCAGCGGCAACCGAGTCTCCCCCACCGAAATCGAAGAAGCTGCTGTCGAAAGCGGGCTGGTCGCCGAAGCCTGCGCGCTCGGACGCAAGGACGAACGGCTTGGGGCAGCAATCATCCTGTTCGTGCGCGGCAGCGGCGATGACGAGGGTCTGAAGGCGCATTTGAAGGCGACGCTGCCCAACTTCATGCAACCTGCCGAGGTAATTTGGCTCGAAGCGTTTCCGAAGAGCGCAAATGGCAAGCTCGACCGGAATGTTTTGGCGGAGATCTTGAGCGAAGCTTAAAAGCCGTCAACGCTCGCCCAGGCACATATGAAATTCGAAAGCATATAGCTGTGGATTTGGTAGTTTTGACCGTCCGCACTCAACCGGCTTCACGATTTGCAGACACTGCAACGGCAAGCCTGGTGAGCCATTCGAAGTGTATTGGCAGGAATACGTCAAATCGATGGGAATCAGAGTTTCAGTATGCCAGCTTTTCGCCTTGGTTATCGAAAGCTTTACCCAATTCGCCTAAACACATGCCGATGAAGGCAACCGGACCAATCCCCGCTGGCTACAGCAGCATTAACGGCGAACTCGCGATCGGCGGGGTGACAGCGTCTGCGCTGGTCGAGCGGGCGGGCGACACGCCGTTGTTTGTCTATTCCTCCGACCATTTGCGCCAACGAGTTGCGGACCTGCGTGGTGCCATGCCGCAACGGCTCGCCATCCATTATGCGATGAAGGGCAATCCCTTTCCGGCGGTGCTGGAATATATGAATGGACTGGTCGACGGATTTGATGTCGCGTCGGGCGGTGAACTCGAACTGGCGCTAGCTGCTGGTGTTGAGCCAAGCCTTATCAGTTTTGCCGGACCCGGCAAGCGCGACCGCGAGCTTGAGAGGGCGATATCGCTTGGCGTGACGCTTAACAGCGAAAGTGAAGGCGAGGTTGAGCGTGCAGTCGCTATCGGCGCAAAGCTGGGTATCACGCCGCGTTTGGCGGTCCGGGTGAACCCGAGTTTCGACCTCAAAGGGTCCGGCATGAAAATGGGCGGCGGGGCCAAGCAGTTTGGCGTCGATGCCGAGCGGGTGCCTACTTTGGTCAAGCGCATCATTGTGGCGGGTGCCAAATGGCGGGGCTTTCATATTTATGCCGGAAGTCAGGCGCTGTCAGCCGACGCCATCATTGCGATGCAGGTGCAGACATTGGCTTTGGTTGTGGAGCTGACCGCTGCGATTGGTGAGTCCCCGCCGCATGTCAATTTGGGAGGGGGATTTGGCATTCCCTATTTCCCGGGCGACGAACCGGTCGATATCAAAGCCGTTGGCGCTGCGCTCGGTGATGCGTTCGACGCGCTACCGGTAAGCCTGACCGACACCAATTTCTGCATCGAACTTGGACGTTATCTCGTGGGCGAGGCAGGGGTCTACTTGACCCGCATCGTCGACCGCAAGATAAGCCATGGCGAGGTCTTTCTCATTACCGATGGAGGGCTTCATCACCAACTTGCGGCCAGCGGCAATTTCGGCACCGTCATTCGCCGCAATTATCCTGTGGCGATTGCCAACAAGTTTGGCGCCGAACCGGAAGAAGTTGCTTCAATTGTTG
>LNFM01025823.1_pt1 | contig 11069 bp, 10 predicted proteins | sample 596031 | NCBI WGS metagenome assembly LNFM01 (sample SAMN04254537, study PRJNA301005) | activated carbon metagenome | isolation source: dual media filters at the Ann Arbor, Michigan drinking water treatment plant | place: USA: Ann Arbor | reverse complement strand
CGCTGCCCACGCCACCCGCGGTGAGCCTGGGCTACAAGCCCGAGAACGTGCGCACCGTGCTGGAGGCCATGCAGGCCGTGACCACCGAAGGCACCTCCACCCGCGTGTTCGCCGGCGCGGGTTATCCCAGCGGCGGCAAGACCGGCACGGCGCAGGCGGTGACGATCGGTCAGCGCGACCGCTACGACGCGCGCAAGCTCGAAGAACACCAGCGCGACCACGCGCTCTACGTGGCCTTCGCCCCGATCGACCAGCCCCGCGTGGCCATTGCGGTGGTGGTGGAAAACGCCGGCTTCGGCGCCGCGTCCGCCGCGCCCATTGCGCGGCGTGTGTTTGACTACCTGCTGCTCGACCAGTACCCGAACCCGCAGGACCTGGCGGCCGTGAGCGTGGGTCAGGCGTCAGCGCCGATGGGCACGCCGCTGAAAGCCAGCGCGATGCCCTGGCCGCCGGAGGCGGCCACCCCCGTGGCGCCTCGCGTCACGCCCTGATCCACGCATCAAACGTCGTCTTCAGGATCAGCGCCGACACCACCACCGCCAGGCGCGTGCCCAGCAAACTGCCCACCACGTTGGCCACGGCCATGGCCAGCACGAAGTGCCACCACACATGGCCCTTCCAGGCGAAGAGCGTCAGCGCAGCGAGGTTGGTGGCGGTGTTGATGAGCTTGGCACTGGCGCTGGCGTGCAGGAAGTCGTAGCCCAGCCAGCGCACGAACAGGAACACAAAGAAGCTGCCGGTGCCAGGGCCGAAAAAACCGTCGTAAAAACCGATGGTCAGGCCGAGCACGCAGGCGGCGGCGGCTTCCTGCTGGCCGCTGAAGCGCGGTGCGTGGTGCCGGCCCAGGTCCTTGCGCGCCAGTGTGTAGGCCAGCACACCCATCAACACGAGAGGCAGTGCGCGGCGCAGGAAGTCGGGTGAGATCACGGTCACGGTCCAGGCGCCCGCCATGGAGCCGGCAAAGCCCACGGCGGCGGCCGGCAGCAGCGCGTGCCACGGCATGTTGACGCGCCGGGCGTACTGCAGCGTGGCCGCCGCCGTGCCCCACACCGACGCGCCCTTGTTCACGCCGAACAACGTGGCTGGGTGGGTGGTGGGGAACATGGCGAACAGCGCCGGCACGAGGATGAGGCCTCCGCCACCCACGATCGAATCCACGAAGCCGGCAAAAAACGAGGCCAGCGAGACGAGCATCAATTCCATGAAGTGGATTGTCGCCGCCACGCACAGGCGAAAAAAAACCGACCCACAGGGGTCGGTTTGAGCAATCTGGCATCTCTGGGGACGCTGAACAATTTTTTCTGGTTGGACTGGGTTGTCTCCTCGGTCCCCCGCGGTCACCAGCGCAGTGCGCTGGAGCGAGTGCGGGCTTTCCCTTGGCCGGGACAACCCTTGGCACAGTTGATGCACTGGCCCCGGGGTCGTTGGAAACAGGTAACAAAATGCACCAGAACCGTGTGACTGCCCTTCTTCATCCACTCCGCAACCAGAGAAACTTTCTTTCACCCCCCGCCCTCACCGCCGCAGTTGCGGCGGCTCTGCTTGGGCCGCTGACAGCGGCTGCCCAGACGGCGCCCGCCGCGCCGGCGGTCCCGGCGCTCACCTCACCCGGCCTGGTGGCTGCCAGCACGATCCAGGGCGCCGACACCGCCTGGCTCATGATCAGCACCGCGCTGGTGTTGCTCATGACGCTGCCGGGCATCGCGCTGTTCTACGGCGGCATGGTGCGCCGCTTCAACGTCATCAACACCATGGCCAGCGTGGTCGGCATCGCGGCGGTGGTCAGCCTGCTGTGGTTTGGTGTGGCGTATTCGCTGGCCTTCACGCCGGGTGGGGCACTAGGCGGCTTTATCGGTGGCTTCGAGCGCGCGGGGTTCTCGGGCATGGAGTTCCTCGGCTCCACCGGCCAGGTGGCCGTGAGCCACATTGCCAAACACGTGCACCTTTGCCATCATCACCTGCGCACTGGTGGTGGGGGCGCTGGTGGAGCGCATGCACTTCGGCGCGCTGCTCACCTTCACCGGCCTGTGGCTGTTGCTGGTCTACGCGCCCATCGCCCACTGGGTGTGGGAGCCGGGTGGCTGGCTGGCGCAGCTCGGCGCGCTGGACTTTGCCGGCGGCTCGGTGGTGCACATCAACGCCGGTGCTGCCGCGCTGGTCTGCGCCTACGCGCTGGGCCCGCGCGAGGGCTATGGCCGCGAACCGTTCATTCCGTTCAACCTGGGCCTGACCATGGCGGGCACCGGCCTGCTTTGGGTGGGCTGGTTCGGTTTCAACGCGGGCTCCGCGCTCGCGGCCGACGGCCGCGCCGGCCTGGCCATGGCGGTCACGCACATCGCCGCCGCTGCGGGCGCGCTCTCGTGGATGGGCGCCGAGTGGCTGGCGCGCAAACGCGCGTCGCTGCTGGGCCTGTGCTCGGGCGTGGTGGCGGGGCTGGTGGCCATCACCCCGGCGGCGGGATTTGTCACGCCGCGCAGCGCGCTGATCATCGGTCTGGTGGCCGGTGTGGCCTGCTACTGGGGTGCCACGGCCCTCAAGCGCAAGCTGCGCGCCGACGATTCGCTCGACGTGTTCGGCGTGCACGGCGTGGGCGGTCTGGTGGGCGCGCTGCTCACCGGCCTGCTGGCCGACCCGGCGATCTCGGGCGTGGAATCGAGCTTCACGGCGCAGGTGATCGCGTGCGTGGCCGTGCTGGCTTACAGCCTGGTCATGACGGCGGTGGTGCTGTGGAACACCTCGCGCTTCACCACGCTGCGGGTGCGCGAGTTCGAGGAACGCGCCGGCCTCGACGTGTCGCTGCACAACGAAAGTTTGAGTTGATCCCCTGCGCGCCTTTGGCGCTTCCCCCATGGGGGGCACCGCTTGGGGCCGACGGAGCCGGACCCGCATCGGCCTTGGAATCGGAACCAGCGCGCGCAGGATGTCACAAAGAAGGAGCAGGCCATGAGCACCCATGACGTCTTTGCCATCGCAGCGCACCTGCATGTGTTGCTGCGGCGCAAGACCGGCCGCGTGACCGACACCGAGTGGCTGGCCAGCAACGCCGACTACGCGCGCGAGATCGTGCGTTTCACGCGCGAGAAGGCCAATGCGGACGAACACGCCGACCTGCTGGCCCTGGCCGACAAACTCGAAGCGGCCATTCCATTGATCGCGGCACCGGGGCGCAAGCCCTTGCTGCAGGCTGCTGCCGACACGCTGAAGGCGGGTCAGGTCAGTGCGGTAACCGCTCAGCGCGCGCCCACGCCACGCTCGGGCGGCTTCGCAAACTCGGTGCCGGGTCAAGCAAACAGCGGCTTCATCGAGTCGGCTTTGCTGTCGGCTTTCGGCACGCCGCGCAAAGAAGGCGACGATCCGGAATCGCGCTACGTCGGCGGAATCCGTTAGACCCCGGCCCTGATCCAGCTGGCCGCTTTCTCCGCGATCATCAGCGTCGGACTGTTGGTGTTGCCGCTGGTGATGGTGGGCATCACGCCCGCGTCCACCACGCGCAGTCCGGCCACGCCGCGCACGCGCAGGTGGCTGTCCACCACCGCCATCGGATCGTTGGCTGCGCCCATCTTGGTGGTGCCCACCGGGTGGAAGATGGTGCTCGCAATGTCACCGGCCAGACGCGCCAGCTCTTCGTCGCTCTGGAACTGCACGCCGGGCTTGTGCTCCTGCGGTTGGTATTTCGCCAGCGCCGGCTGGGCGACGATGCGGCGCGTCACGCGCAGGCTGTCGGCGGCCACCTGGCGGTCTTCGGGCGTGCTCAAGTAGCGCGGTGCAATGGCCGGCGCTGCGTCGGGCAAGGCCGAGGTGATGCGCACGTGGCCGCGGCTGGTGGGGTTGAGGTTGCACACGCTGGCGGTGAAGGCCGGAAAGCTGTGCAGCGGTTCGCCAAAGGCGTCCAGGCTGAGCGGCTGCACGTGGTACTCGATGTTCGGATACGGCTGCGCCGGGTCGCTGCGGGTGAAGGCGCCGAGCTGGCTGGGCGCCATGCTCATGGGGCCGCTGCGCTTGAGCGCGTACTCCAGCCCGATCTTCGCTTTGCCCCACAGGCTGCTGGCCAGCACATTGAGCGTGGTCGCGCCCTGCACCTTGAACACCGCGCGAATCTGCAGGTGGTCCTGCAGGTTCTCGCCGACGCCGGGCAAGTGGTGCTGCACTGTGACGCCGTGCTGCTGCAGCAAGGCGGCCGGGCCGATGCCCGAGCGTTGAAGAATGGCCGGCGAGCCGATGCTGCCGGCGCTCAGCACCACCTCTTGCGTGGCCGACACACGCACGCGCTGCCCGCCGCGCAAGAGCTCCACGCCGGTGCAACGCAACTGGCCGCCCGCATCGCGCTGCAGCACCAGTTGCTCCGTGGCGGTTTCGGTCCACACCGTGAGGTTGGGGCGGCCCTGCACCGGGCGCAGGAAGGCTTTCGATGCGTTCCAGCGCCAGCCGCTTTTCTGGTTCACCTCGAAGTAGCCCACGCCTTCGTTGCTGCCGGTGTTGAAGTCGGCCGTGGCGGGCACGCCGGCTTGTTGCGCGGCTTGCGCAAACGCGTCGAGCACGTCCCAGCGCAGGCGCTGTTTTTCAATGCGCCATTCGCCGCCGTGGCCGTGCAGCTTTGCAAATGCGGGGTCTTGCGCGGCATCGAGACGGTGGTGGTTTTCGTGCGCCTTGAAGGCCGGCAGGCAGGCGTCCCAGCGCCAGTCGTCGTCGCCGGTGAGCTGCGCCCACTGGTCGTAGTCGCGGCTCTGGCCGCGCATGTAGATCATGCCGTTGATGCTGGAGCAACCGCCCAGGCCCTTGCCGCGCGGGTAACGCAGCCGGCGACCATTGAGCCCCGGGTCGGGCTCGGTCTGGTAGAGCCAGTCGGTGCGCGGGTTGCCGATGCAATAGAGGTAACCGACCGGGATGTGGATCCAGTGGTAGTCGTCCTTGCGGCCAGCTTCAACGAGCAGCACGCGCTTGGTGGCGTCGGCACTCAGACGGTTGGCCAGCAGGCAACCCGCGGTGCCGGCGCCGATGACGATGAAGTCGAAGGTGGTGTTGTTCATGGAGGCGTCTCCTCGCCAAGGTGGTCGTCGCTCAGTCCGTAGTCGCCGCGCTCGAACGCTGCCAGCACCGCCTCGGCCTGTGCTCGTCGGTGCTCGGGCACCTGCACCCGCACGGGAATGGCACCTGCCAGCAGCGTGTAGGCCTGCACCAGATGGGCGTCAGCCACGGCCGCCGGTACACCGGCGGCCTGCAACACGCCGCGCAGCAAATACGCCTCGGTCGGGCTGAACACGGTGATCAGCGTTTGCCCGTCACCATTGGCCGGGTCGTAGGGACTGTTGCCGTCTTCCACACCCGGCCCCTGTGTCACTTTGCGGTGGGCATCACAAACTCTGCACCTTTGCCGATCGACTCGGGCCAGCGCTGCATGATCGATTTCTGCTTGGTGTAGAAGCGCACGCCCTCTTCGCCGTAAAACCGTGCCAGGCCATGGGCACCGGGATCGGCACGTTGATGCCGACCATGCCGACCTGGATGCGGCGGGCGAATTCGCGCGCCACGTTGCCGTCGCGGGTGAAGCAGCTCACACCGTTGCCGAACTCGTGGTCGTTGATGATCTTCACGGCCTGCGCAAAGTCGGGCACGCGCACGCACGAGAGCACCGGGCCGAAGATCTCTTCTTTGTAGATCTTCATGTCGGTGGTCACGTGATCGAACAGCGTGCCGCCCATCCAGAAACCTCCTGAGCAGCCTTCGCCGGTCTGCGCAGCGTCGAACACGCGGCCGTCCACCAGCATCTGCGCACCTTCCTTCGCACCCGCCTCGATGTAACCGGTGATGCGCTGGTGCGCCGCAGCCGTGACGATGGGGCCCATCTCGGCGGCGAGGTTGGTGCCGTTGAGCACTTTGAGCGCCTTGGTGCGTTCGATCAGCTTGGGCATGATCTTCTCAGCCACATCACCCACCAGCACCGCCACGCTGATCGCCATGCAGCGTTCACCCGCCGAACCGTAGGCCGCGCCGATCAGGGCGTCCACCGCCTGGTCCAGGTCGGCGTCGGGCATCACCACCATGTGGTTTTTCGCGCCGCCCAGGGCCTGCACGCGTTTGCCGTGGTGGGCGCCGGTTTCGTAGATGTAATTGGCAATGGGCGTGGAGCCCACGAAGCTGATGGCCTTCACGTCGGGGTGCACCAGCAGCGCGTCCACGGCTTCCTTGTCGCCCTGCACCACGTTGAACACACCGTCGGGCAGACCGGCCTTTTTGAACAGCTCGGCCATGAGCAACGAGGCCGAAGGATCGGTCGGGCTGGGCTTGAGGATGAAGGTGTTGCCCGAGGCAATCGCCACCGGGAACATCCACATGGGCACCATCACGGGGAAGTTGAACGGCGTGATGCCGGCCACCACGCCCAGAGGCTGGCGCAGCGTCCAGTTGTCCATGCCGGTGGACACCTGGTCGGTGAAGTCGCCCTTGAGCAACTGCGGAATGCCGCAAGAAAATTCAATGATGTCGATACCGCGCGCGACCTCGCCCTGGGCGTCGGTGAACACCTTGCCGTGCTCGGCGGTGATCAGGTGGGCCAGCTCGTCCTTTTGCTGGTTGACCAACTCCAGAAACTTGAACATCACCCGCGCCCGGCGGATCGGCGGCGTGTCGGACCAGGCCGGGAACGCGGCCTGGGCAGCGGCCACGGCCGCGTCCACATCGGCCACGTTGGCCAGCGCCACCTTGCCGGTCACGGCACCGGTGGCGGGGTTGAACACGTCCATCGCGCGGGTGGAGGTGCCGGCTGCGTTCTTGCCGCCGATGAAGTGGTTGATATTTGTAATGCTCATGGTCAGTCTCCTAAAGATGGAGCGAGTGTGAAAGGAAAAAGCGCAAAAAGCCAATGAAATTGCTTGAGGCACGCCATAAGCAGCGCAAATAATGGTGCCGCCCAACCTGGAGCCCGCATGAACCCACCGACCCTGACCCACGTGGACCCGCAAACCCTGCGGGCCTTTGCCGCCGTGGCGCGCGAAGGCAATGTGTCGCGGGCCGCGCAGCGCCTGCACCTGAGCCAGCCGGCGGTGAGCCTGCAGCTCAAGGCGCTGGCCGAGACCACCGGCCTGCAGCTCTTCACCCGCACGCCCCAGGGCATGGCCCTCACGCACGACGGCGCCGCGCTGCTCCCCCTGGCCGACAAGGCCTTGACCGCACTGGCCGACTTTGGCCAGGCCGCCGCCGGCCTGCACAACACCGTGCGCGGCACGCTTCGCATCGGCACCATCCTCGACCCCGAATTCACCCGCCTGGGCGCCTTTCTCAAGCAGCTGGTGGAGTCCAGCCCGCAGGTGGGCACCGAGCTGCGCCAGGGCATGAGCGGCGACGTGCTCGCACTCATCGACCGGGGCGATCTGGACGTGGGCTTCTTCCTCAACCTGCCCGACGATCCGGCCGGCCCCAGCTACCGCCTGCGCGCGCTGACCCGTTTCACCTACCGCGTGCTGGCCCCCGCCGGCTGGGGCCCGCAGGTGATCGGCAAGGACTGGAAAGCGCTCGCCGCCCTGCCCTGGCTGGCCACGCCACCCGCCAGCGCCCACCACCGCCTGCAACGCCGTGTCTTCGGCCCGGGCTCGCTCACCGGCCTGGAGCCCCGGCGCGTGGCCTTGGTCGACCAGGAAGCCTCGATGCTCGACCTGGTGAAAAGCGGTGTCGGCCTCTCGCTCGTGCGCGACTCGATCGCCATGCGCGAAGCCCAGGCGCGCGGCCTGGTGATTGCCGACCAGGTGCAGCTGGCCTGCGACCTGAGCTTTGTGTGCCTGGCCGCGCGCGCGGGCGAGCCGGTGATCGAGGCGGCGTGGGCGGCGCTGGGTGCGGTCTGGGACCCGGGCATGGTGGGCCGGGCAGCGACCTGACTGCCTCGACCTGAACGACTGTTTTTTCGATGTGATCGTCCCGATATCTCTGCTTTTTCAGAACCCTCGGGACACCGTACTCTACGGGGTACTCAATTTTTTGATGGAGACTCTGATGAAAAAGTGGATTTCCCTGCTGGCCGTGGTCATGACCCTGGGTCTGGGCGCGGCGCATTTCGACGCTGAAGCCAAACGCATGGGCGGCGGCAAGTCCTTCGGCATGCAACGCCAGTCGGCGCCGCCGGCCAAGGCGCCCGCTGCACCCACCGCCACACCGGCAGCCGCTGGTGCGGGCGCGGGCGCTGCCGCTGCCAGCACCGGCCGCAGCTGGATGGGCCCGATCGCAGGCCTCGCCGCCGGCATTGGTCTCATGGCGCTGGCGTCGCACCTGGGCTTTGGTGAAGGCATGGCCAACATGCTGATGATCGGCCTGCTGATTGCCGCCGCTGTGGCGGTGTTCGGCTTCATCATGCGCAAACGCGCGATGGCACAGCAAGGTGGCTCGGGTGGCCTGGCCTACGCGGCTGCGGGTGCAAACCGCCAGAGCGCGCCTCCCGTCAACACGTTTCGTGCGCCGGCCAGTGCGGGTGGTGGTTCGATGATCGGCAGCTCGCTGGGTGGCAGCACCGCCAGCAGCATCCCGGCCGACTTCGACGTGGCCGCTTTCGAGCGCAACGCCAAGGTCAACTTCATCCGCCTGCAGGCCGCCAACGACGCGGGCAACCTCGATGACATCCGCGCCTTCACGACGCCGGAGATGTTTGCCGAGCTGCAGATGGACCTGAGCGATCGGGGTGCGGCCACCCAGCACACCGACGTTGTGCGCATCGACGCCGAAGTGCTGGAAGTGGAAGAGGGACCAGCCCTTTACGTGGTGAGCGTGCGCTTCACCGGCGAGACGCGCGAAAACGGCGCCGAGCTGGCCGAGAGCTTCGACGAGATCTGGCACCTGACCAAGCCGCGCCATGCCAACGGCGGCTGGCTGTTGGCCGGCATCCAGCAAAGCGCCTGAAGCCGCAGCGGGGCCATCATGCCCCGCAGCTGAAACAGCGACCGGCCCCGGCACTCACGTGTCGGGGCCTTTTTGTTGGCGCTGCAGCCGGTCCCAGTCCTTGAGCGCCTGCTGAAGCCGGTTCTTCGAATCGGGGTGGCCCTTGCTGAAGGTCTTGGTGAGGAAGGAGCGCAGGCCCTCGTCGGGCGCGGGCGCGCCGCCGGCCTTGAGCGCGTCGATCAGCAGCATCACCACCTGAAAACTTTTCGCGCGCGCCGCCATGTGCAGCATGGCCTGGCCGGCTGGCGTGCGGTCCTGCGGGTCGGCGCCGTTGTCCAGCATGTAGCGCACCAACCCGGCCTTGCCTTCGCTGCAGGCCCAGTGCCAGGGCACAAGGCCGCCCTCGGCCGGGGCGCTGAAATTGGCGCCGGGCGCGAGCAGCTCGGGCGCCAGCGGCCAGCCCGAGGCCTTGATCATTTGTTGGGTCTTCCAGTCGGTCATGGGCGGTGTGTTCTGAGGGAATGCGGGACGGAGGTGGTGCGGAGTTATCGCACGATTTCACCGCATCGCGGGCTCGGGCAGCAGGGCAAGCGCCTGGGTGAAGTCCAGCGCCAGCACGACCGTGCGCAACGCTTCGCAGGCCTGGGCGTCCAGCAGGTGGGCCAGGCGCGGGGCGAGTTTCTCGAACACGTCCAGCGCGGCCAGGTCTTGCGTGCGCAGCAACTGCGCCAGTTCTTCAATGTCGTCGGCCGAGGGCGGCTCGCTCGCGTCCAGCCCGCCGTGCAGCGACAGGCGTGCCGCCCGGCTCTCCAGCAAGACGCTGCGGCTGGCTTGTTCCAGCGCGACCAGGGCGCTGCCGAGCGCCTGCAGCGAGGGTTGTGCGTCCTGCTCGGTGCGCAAAACGGCCTCCAGCCGGGTGGCGGCGCGGTGCAGCGCGGTGGCGCCCACGGCGCCGGCCGCACCACGCAGCTTGTGCACGCGCGCGGCCAGCGCCGCGCGCTGTGCCGGCTCGATGGGTGCGGGCTGAGCCAGATCACCGAACTCGCCGAGCAGGCGTTCGAGCATGGCCATGAACAGCGCGGTGTCGTTGCTCAGCCGGGTGGCGGCGGCCGCCGCATCGATGCCTTCGATGTGCGGCCAGCTCACCGGCGCCTGCGCACCGGCCGGGCCACTTGTCCGGGCTCGCCCGAACGCGGGCGCCTGTCCCGTGGCGGCCTTGATGGCGCGGCGCACGCTGCGGATCAGGATGGTGGGGTCCAGCGGCTTGCTCATGAAGCCGTCCATGCCGGCGGCCATGGCGCGCCGACGTTCCTCAACCAGCGCACCGGCGGTGAGTGCCAGGATGGGCAGGCGGGCCAGCGCCGGTTGCTGGCGGATGCGGCGCGTGGCCTCCAGACCGTCCATGTCGGGCATCTGCACGTCCATGAGCACCACGTCAAAAGCGCCGGACTCGCGGACCAGCTGGTCCAGCGCCTGCTGGCCGCCGGTGCATGCACGCACCACGGCGCCTTCGCGTTCAAGCAGGCGCTGGCCGATGTCGAGGTTGATGTCGCTGTCGTCCACCAGCAGCACGCGCACACCGGGCAGCCACTGCCGGCAGGCGGCGGCGAGCCGGGTGGCGTCGATCACATGGCAGGCCTCGCCCCGCAGCGCCAGCACGGCCTCGTGCACCGCGCCAAACAGCGCGGGAGCGTCCACCGGCTGCCTCAGTTGCACGGCGGTGGGCAGCGTGGGGTCTTTCATGCGCGCGGCTTCCAGGAGACGCGGGTCGTGCTCCTCGCCATGGCCATCGACGATCAGCACCTCGGGCCAGGGCTCGGCGCGGGCTCGGCGCTGCTCCAGCGCGGCCAGGGCGTCGACCACGCGCCCCATGCGCACGGTCTGCCAACCCAGCTCCAGTGCGGCGACCTCCAGCGGGTGCGACCCGCCCGCGAGTTCACCCACCACAAACACCTGCAGCCGCCCGGTGCCCCGGTCGGATGCATCGTGCAGCTTGAGCGAGAGCGGCAGCTGCACCCAGAACTCGCTGCCCACACCGGGCAGGCTTTGCACACCGACCTCACCACCCATGAGCCGGGCGAGGTGTTTGACGATGGACAGGCCCAGGCCGGTCCCCCCGAAGCGGCGCGTGGTGGAGGCGTCGGCCTGGGTGAAGGGCGTGAACAGGCCGGCGAGCACCGCAGGCTCGATGCCCAGGCCGGTGTCCTTGA
>LNFM01012574.1_pt1 | contig 11072 bp, 5 predicted proteins | sample 596031 | NCBI WGS metagenome assembly LNFM01 (sample SAMN04254537, study PRJNA301005) | activated carbon metagenome | isolation source: dual media filters at the Ann Arbor, Michigan drinking water treatment plant | place: USA: Ann Arbor | reverse complement strand
GACCCCAAGCTCGGCGAAGCGTGGCTCTTGCTCGCGCGCGACGCGCTCACGCGAGGCGACAGCGGCCAGTGCGCGCGCGCGCTCGTCAAGGCGACCAGCGCGCTCGACCCTGCAAACGGAGCGCTCAACCGAGAGGCCGGCGAGCTGGCGCTCGCAGTGGGAGACTTCGCGACGGCCTCGCGGCACCTGCGCCGCGCGTGGCTCGTGGGTGAGCAAGACGCCCTCGCCCCGCTCGTGCTCACGCTGTATCGCTCGCAGGACGCGCAGGGCCTCGAGCGCGTCGTGTCCGAAGCCGAGGGCGCGCTCGCAGAGCTCGCTCGGTCGCTCGTGCGCTTCGGCCAGGGCGACGAGGCCGCTCGCGCCGCGCTCGACGCGACCCACGCCGCGACGATCGCCGACGCGCTGTGGCCGCTGGCCCTCGAGAGCGCGCTCGCGAGCGCGCCCGACGTCGCCGAACGCTGGGCGAACGAGGCGCCAACGCGCGCGGGCGCGGCCGCGGTGCTGGCCCTCGCTGAGGCGCGCAAGCGCGGCGCAGAGCTCGATCCCACCGCGGCACTCGAGGTGCTCGCGCCGGCGTTCTCCGATGATCGAACAGCGACCCTCGCGCTCGCGCGGTTTCGCGCCGTCCTCGAGGCGCGATGGAGCGGTCGACTCCCAGAGATGCTCGATGACCTTGCGGCGATCGCCCGCGCCGCGCCCGCGCTTCAAGCGACCGAGCGCGACCTTCGCGCGCGTCGACGCGAGCTCGACGAGCCTTTGAGGGTGGCGCTTCTCGGCGAGTTCAGCGCAGGAAAATCCACCTTTTTGAACGCGCTCATCGGCGCGACGGTCTCGCCCATGGGCGTCTTGCCGACCACCGCGCACGTGCACTGGCTGCGCTTCGGCGAGCGTTCGGCGCGGGTGGTCGACGCGAAGGGGACCTCGATGTTGTGCACGATCGACGCCGCGCCGTCGGTCGTCGAGCGGGCGAGAGAGTCGGGCGCGGGCGTGGACTACGTCGAGGTCACCTGGCCTGCGCCGAGGCTCGCGCGCGTCGAGCTGATCGACACGCCAGGCTTCAACGCGGGCGACGCTTCGCACGAGCGCGCGGTGCGCTCGGCCTTTCAGATGGCCGACCTCGCGCTGTGGCTGTTCGACGCGCGTCAGGCCGGAAAAATGAGCGAGACGGGTCCTCTCGAAGAGGCGCGCGACGCAGGGTTGTCCGTGCTCGGCGTGCTCAACAAGATCGACCAGGTCAAGGCTCAGGATCTCGCGCGGCTCGCGGCGATCGTGCGTGACGGCTTTCGCGAGCTCGCGCCGCTGGCGGTCTCTGTGAGCGCGCGCGAGGCGCTCGCCGCGCAGATGGTGCTCGAGGACGCCGCGCGGACCGACGAAGAGAAGCTGCAAGCCAAGGTGAAGCTCGCGTCGAGCGGGTTTGCGTCGCTGCTCGCGTGGATCGACGAGCACCTCGTGGCGCAACGCGCAGGGTGGAAGCAGCTTCGCGTCGCGCGTCGAACAGCGACGGTCCTCGACGAGGCGGCGGCGCTTCTCGACGCCGAAGCGGCGCTCGCGGCGCAGCGAGACGACCGACGAGAGGCGCTCTTGTCGATGGTGAGCGTCCTGCGGTCGCAGCTTCCCGGCGTGCTCAACGCGGTTCGCCGCGAGGTCGCGTCGGTGCTCGTCGAGCAGCTCCGAGGGCTGCAGCGACGAGACCGAGCAAAGGCGCAAGAGCTCACGGTGCTCGCCGCCGACGCGGCCGCGGAGGTGACGTGGCGCGTGCGGCAGCGGGTGCTCAACGAGCTGCGCGCCCCGCTCGAGCAGCTCCAGCGCAGCGCGATCGATGCAGGAATCGTCGTCGAAGAGTCCGCGCCGATGTTGACCGCGCTCGTCGTGATGGCGATCGACCACGCGGCGGCGGACGGAGCGCGAGACGCCGCGATGGGAACGCCGCCGTTCGTTCCGCTGCCGAGCGACCCGTTCGCGACGATCGAGCAGGCAGTGTTGCGCGTCGAGCGTCGCGAAGCTGGATCCGAGCTCCGCGTCCGCGCAGCGCTCGAGGTCGCGCGAACCATGCTCTCGAGCTATCGGGCTCCGGTCGTCGCGCTCGTCGAGTGAGCAGCGCGTCCGTGCAGCGCGCTGCGAGCGACGCGCACAACCCACGCGCGCGAAACGCAAGATCGGAGGGGGGATTCACATTGAGCGTGCAAGGCTGGTGCCGAGCGTTTAGAGTTGGTCCGTTGTGCCGCTGTTGTCACGTTGACGAGCGGCGGTAGGCGGCGAACTGACGGCAGGTTTTGGGTGCAGCGATGGAAGGGAAGCTCGGCCTCGGCCTGAACATGTCGCAGCAGCTCGTGATGACGCCGCAGCTGCAGCAGGCGATCAAGCTGCTGCAGTTGTCGCGACTCGAGCTGATCGACCAGATTCGCGAGGAGCTCACCGAGAATCCGATCCTCGACGAAGCTCCGGATGCGGACTCCCGCTCCAAGGACCAGGACACCCCGACGATCGATGACATCGCGGTGCTCGAAGAGCGCCGCGAGCAAGCGGTGCACAACCACGAAGAGAAGCGCGCCGCGAGCGAGAGCAAGCAAGAGGAGTACTGGGAGCGCTTTCTCGAGTCGTACGCGAGCCAGGCGCCCGTGCCCTCGGGTGGCAGTCGCATGTCGAGCGAGGAGCTTCCTTCGCTCGAGGCGACGCTCAGCACTCGATCGTCGCTCTCGGATCACCTGATGGCGCAGCTTCGGCTGTCCAACCTCACCGACGCCGAGCTGGCGTTCGCGATGGTGGTCGTCCACAACCTCGACGACAACGGGTATCTGCGCCTCCGCGGCGACGCGCCAGAAAAAGAGCGCGAGAAGAAGAAGAAGCCGAGCGACCGCGAGGAGTCGCATTCGTGGGACGAAGACGAGCGCCACGCTGAAGACGGCGACGAGGACCACGAGCACGGCAAGAAGAAGAAGAAGAAGGCCGAAGAGCCGCAGACCTCGCTCTCGGCTGAAGAGATCCAGGCCAACGAGCAGTCGCGCGCTCGAACGCTCACGCTCGACGACCTCGCCCGCGCCGCGGGGCTGCACGCCGAGGACGCCGAAGAGGTGCTCAGGCTCGTTCAGTCGCTGGACCCCGTGGGCGTCGCGGCGAGGGACCTTCGCGAGTGCTTGCTCGTGCAGTCCGAAGAGTTCGGCTACGACGAAGAGACGATCGTCTGGCGCGTGATCGACAAGCACCTTCCGCACATCGAGCGCCGAAATTTTCAGGCGATCGCGAAGGAGCTCAAGTGCGATCTCGAGGACGTCTACGACGCCGCCAAGCTCATCGGCACGCTCGAGCCGCGGCCGGGACGCAACTTCAGCACCGAGGATCCTCCGTACGTTTCGCCAGACGTCTACGTCGTCAAGACCGGCGAGGACTACGCCGTCACGACCAACGATGACGGCTTGCCCAAGCTCAAGATCAACGTCGAGCAAGCGCAAGCGTTGATGAAGGACCCGAAGGCCAAGGAGTTCGTCCAGAACAAGCTGGCCTCGGCGCGATGGTTCGTCCGCTCGCTGGACCAGAGGCAGCGCACGATCGTCAAGGTCACTCAGTGCATCGTCGACAAGCAGCGCGAGTTCTTCGAGAAGGGCGTCGAGTTTCTGCGCCCCATGATTCTGCGCGACGTCGCCGAGACCGTCGGGATGCACGAGAGCACGATCTCTCGCGTGACGACCAACAAGTATGTCCACACGCCGCGAGGCATCTTCGAGCTGAAGTACTTCTTCAACAGCTCGATCCGCCGCATGGCCGATGAGGACATCGCGAGCGAGTCGGTCAAGCAGGCGATCAAGAAGATCATCAGCGAAGAGGACTCGAAGAACCCGCTCTCGGACGAAGCGATCGCCAAACGCCTCGAAGAGCAGTCCAAGATCATCATCGCGCGTCGCACGATCGCGAAGTACCGCGAGATGATGGGGATCCTCTCGAGCGCCAAGCGCAAGCACTACTACTGAGAGCGCTGGACTCGATGCTTCGGCACAGCACGGCGATCGCCCTCGCGCTCTTGCTCGTCGCCAACGCGTGCGGCCCAGCGAGGCCCAAGGTCAGCTCCGTGCTGCCGGGTCACCGCGCGACGATGGACGCGATGGGCTTCGTCGCGGTCGGTCAGACAGAAGAAGCGGTGATCGGTCGCGGCGAGACCCGATCACACCTCGCTCGGCTGCGCGCGGGACACTGCTATCGGGTCGTCGCCATCGCTGCGGGCGACGCCGTCGACCTCGAGACGGCGATGTACACGGCTGACGGCGTGCGCGCCGCAGAGAGCTCGACGAGCGGTCGAGCGTCGAGCGTGGCGTACTGCGCCTCGTCGTCGGGCACGTTTCGCTTCGCGGTATCGGCGCGCAACGGCAGCGGACCGTACGTGTTCGCGTTGTGGCAGCGAGACGACGAGCGCTCGGGTGGCGCAGGAACGCGCGGAACCTGCGTCAACCCGTTGCCCCTCGAGCTCGGCGGACGCGTGACCGAGTCTCTCTTCGCGGCGCAAGACAACGCCGGCGCGAGCTGCGCAGCGGGCCGCAACCCAGACGTCGTTCACGTGCTCGAGCTCGAGCGGAGGCAACGCGTGCAGCTCGTCGCCACTGGCGACGGGCCGAGAGCGCTCTTCATTCGCCGCAACTGCGCCGGAGGCGGCGCCGGCGCGGGGAGCTTCGAGGGCCCGGCGATCGAGTGCTCGCTCACGCGCGCAGCGAATCAAGCGCGGATCGACACCGTGCTCGACCCGGGTCGCTACTTTGTGTTCGTCGAGGCGATCGGCGACGGAACGCGCGGCACGTACACGCTCACGACCAACGAGGCCGAGTCCCCCGAGGCGACCGACCTTTGCTCGCGCGCTCGACCGATCGAGCCAGGCACGATCGTGCACGGATCGACGGAGACGGGCGTAGACGTTCTGCACGGCAGCTGCGCGCCGAGCCGCTTTCCTGGCCCCGACAACACCTACACGCTGACGCTGCGCGAGGCCTCGAGGGTGCGAGCGTCGGTCGAGACCGAAAACCGCTGGGACACGGGCGTCTACCTCCGATCGACCTGCGCCGATCCCGACAGCGAGCTCGCCTGCAACGACGACGCAGACGATCGGTTTCACGCAACGATCACCAAGACGCTCCCCGCTGGCCGCTACTCGGTCACCGTCGACGGATACAGCGCCGACGCGCGTGGACCCTATACGATGCAAGTCGAAACCGCGCCGCCCGCAGGTTCGGGGGTCGGATCCGACACCTGCAGCGACGCATCATCGGTTCCGTTGGCGCAGAGGATCGAGGGCGACACCTTCGCGGCGCGCGACGACCTGTCGCTCTCGTGCGGAGGCGCCGGACCCGATCAGGTGTTTCGCTTCAACCTCGCGCGACGCAGCCTCGTTCGCGCCACGCTCGCCGAATCGGGCATCGCCCAATCGGGCGCCGTCGTCGCGCTCGGGTTCATCCGCGGCTGCGGTCAGGGCGGGCCCCAGCCGATCGGCGAGGCCGCGTGCGTTCGCAATCGCGTGCTCGACGCGATCCTCCCGGCTGGCCCTCACTTTCTGGCGATCGACGGAGCCACGCGCGACGACTACGGTCGCTTTGCGTTCACCCTCGAGACGCACGAGGCCGAGCCCATCGAGGCCGCCTGTCGCGACGCGCTGGTGCTCCCGCTCAACGTCCGTACACAGAACACAACCGTCGGGCGACCCGATCGCCTGCAAGCGAGCTGCGGTCACCAGGCTCGAAGCGGCGATCGCGCGCACACGGTGAGCGTCCCGAGGCGCGGACGTCTCCTCGTCGAGCTGCGCGCGCGTGGCTTCGACGGCGTCGTGTCCGTGCGACGATCGTGCGAGCGGCAAGGGACCGAGCTCGGCTGCGCGCTCGAGGGTGAGCAGGACATCGCCCGCCTCGCGCTCGACGTCGAGCCGGGCGCCTACGCGATCGTGGTCGACGGCTTCGACCGCAACAACGCAGGCCCGTACGAGGTCGAGGCCCGCCTCGAATAGCGGGCGATTCTCAGCGCGTTCGACGCTCGCCTGAGGCGGCGATCCTTCGCGATGTTTTCACACACACAATATCGACAGCACCGACGAGTATCGAGGAGCACGATGGCGACGGAGAAGGCGTGGGGCGGAAGGTTTACAGAGGACCTCGACGAGGTCGCAGGGCGGTTTCTCGTGAGCGTCGAGGTCGACAAGCACCTCGGCGCCGTCGACGTTCGAGGCTCCATCGCGCACGCAGAGATGCTGTGCGCGATCGGCGTCTTGCGCGAAGACGAGCGGGACGCGATCGTCGCGGGCCTTCAGAAGATTGGCGCAGAGCTCGCGGCAGGGACGTTTCACTTCGATCCGGCGCGCGAGGACGTCCACATGAACGTCGAGGCCACGCTCACCGAGCGCATCGGGCCCGCGGGCGCGAGGCTGCACACCGGTCGATCGCGCAACGACCAGGTCGCGACCGACATGCGGCTGTGGGCGCGCGGAGCGTGCGAGCAGGTGGCCTCGCTCGTCGACGCGCTCGCGCTCGCGCTCTGCCGGCGCGCCGACGAAGAGCTCGACACGCTGATGCCTGCGTATACGCACCTGCAGCGGGCGCAGCCCTCGAGGCTGTCGCATCACTTGCTCGCGTACGTCGAGATGCTCGACCGCGACCGAGGCAGGCTCTGGGACTGCCGCGCGCGGCTCAACGAGTCACCGTTGGGATCGGGCGCCGTCGCGGGCACGACGTTCGCGCTCGACCGCGAGCGAACCGCGAAGGCGCTCGGCTTCGATCGGCCGATGCGCAACTCGATCGACGCGACGGGCGACCGTGATTTTCTCGCGGAGCTGCTCGCGGCGCTCGCGATCACGCAGACGCACTTGTCGCGGCTCGCTGAAGAGCTCGTGCTCTGGAGCACGCAAGAGTACGGCTTCATCGAGATGGCCGACGCGCACACGACCGGCTCGTCGATGATGCCGCAGAAGAAGAACCCCGACGTCGCCGAGGTCGTCCGCGGAAAGACAGGCCGCGTCGTCGGCGATCTGGTCGCGCTGCTGGTCACGCTCAAGGGTCTTCCGCTCGGCTACAACCGCGACCTGCAAGAGGACAAGCCGCCCGTGTTCGACGCGGTTCATCAGGTCTCGATGTGCCTCGAGGTGCTCGAGCGCGTCGTGCTCGCGATGCGGTTTCAGCGCGAAAAGATGCGCCGTGCGCTGGACGCAGGCTTCGTCAACGCGACGGAGGTGGCGGACTATCTGGTCGAAAAGGGCGTTCCGTTTCGAGAGGCGCACGCGGTGGCGGGGCGGCTCGTCGCGCGCGCGATCGAGCTTCGGACGGACCTGCCCGGACTCTCGCTCGACGTCTTTCGTGAAGAGCACCCGGCGTTCGATGACGGGATCTATCCCGTGCTCGAGCCCGAGCGCGCCGTCGAGCGACGCAACATCGTCGGAGCGCCGGCCCGAGCGCGGGTCAAGGCCGCGGTAGACGACGCGATCGATCGCATTTCGAACAGAAAAAAAACATAGTGACCGCAGGTCACTTGCGCCCGAGAAACGACCGCCACAGCGCGCGCGTCGCCGCGTCGGGCAGCGCGATCCCGAGCGCGCGCTGCAGTTGATTGAGCGCTCCGACGACGACGCGACGCTCGCCCTGCAGCGCGCCTTCGACGCCCTTTCGGGCGACGTCCTCGGGCTCTAGCAGCGCTTGCCGCGCGATCCAACCGACGCTCCCGGGCGCACCGTCGAGAGGAAACCGCGCCGCGTCGAGAAACGGCGTCTTGGTGACGCCGGGATAGAGCACCGTGACGGTGACGCCGGTGCCGTCGAGCTCGTCGTGAAGCGCCTCGCTGAACGCCCGCACGTAGTGCTTGGTCGCCGCGTACACGGCGAACATGGGCACTGGCTGAAACGCAGCGGTGCTCGCCACCTGAAGCACCCTGCCGCTGCCGCGAGCCACCATCGCGCGGGTCACGTGCGAGGTGATCGTGGTGAGCGCATGAACGTTGACCGCGAGCATCGCACGGACCTTCGACGACTCGATGGAGAGGTGCTCGCCCCACGACCCGAGCCCCGCGCAGTTGACCAGCAAATCCGGCGCTCGATCGAGGACGTCGACGCGGTCGAGCAGCGCGCGGACCCCTTCGTCCGTCGAGAGATCTGCGCCGACCCGCGCGAGCAAGCGATCGCCCGCTTCCGAGGCGAGCCCGTCGAGCTCGCGCTGATCCCTCGAGCACGCCAACAGCGAAAAGCGCCGTGCGACGAGCTCGCGCGCGATCGCGAGGCCGATTCCGCTCCCCGCACCGGTCACCACCGCAATTCGCTCGGACATGGGCTCTGCTCCCTCAGCGGGGCCGTGACCACACCAAGGCTCGCCCGCGCCCCAGAGTGTGCCACACGCCGAGCACCGTTGACCGTCCGCGCGATGCACAGGTACCCCATTCGCTCGCGGCTGCGGAACGTTTTCGCGCACCCGTTGTCACTGCCGCCACTCCGCACGCCGAGCGCCAGCACCACCATGAGCGAACAAACTCCCAAGGACGACCTCGACCTCGAACCCGTACGGTCAGGCCCCAGCATCAAGTCCATCGCGCTCGTCGTCGTGGGCCTCTCGGCAGCGGGCGGCGCCATCTATGTCAACAACGCGAACCTCGAGAAGCGAAAGATCGAGCAGCTCCAGATCGCCTCGGACGCCTGGTCCGACCTGTCGCGCTGCTTGATGGGTCCGGGCGAGGTCGAGATCGGGCAGATCGCTCGACGCGCGCGGCGGATGGAGCTCGCTCTGCCGAGCTCGGTCGCGCGGCTCCCGTTGGCCGAGCGGCGACGGCAGTGGCCCTACCGCTGCGCCACGTACGCAAGCGTGATGACTCGCGCGCTCTTCGACTCCAAGAGCGCCGAGCACCGGCTGCTCAACGCGATCGTCTCGCAAGCGGCGACGGACCTCGAAGGCGGCGTGCTCCACACCGCCAAGGACGACAGGAGGCGCTATCTCGATGAGCTCTGGGCCACCGTCGAGCGCGCTCGGCTGCCTCGTGGACGGTCGCCGGTCGCGAGCATTCCTGCGCCGCCGACGCCGGTCGAGCCGATGAGCGCGCCGCTGCTCGAGGCGGTCTTCGCGGGGACCGACAACGCAAAGCCCATGGCCCAGGACGCCCTCGCGCAAAACACGCTTCGGGTGCTCTTCGGCGCGGGTGAGCGACGGCTCTGCACCTTCGAGAACGACGGCGGACCCACGGGCCTCTCGCGATTTTCGTGTGCGCGTATTCGACCTGCGGATTTCGAGCGCCAGCGCCCCTGGCTCGGCAGCGCAGAGGACGGACAGGCCCCCCTCTGGGGCGGTCGGATCAACGGAAACGACAGCATCGCCCGCGCGTTCTTGAGCCCAGCGGCGTCGATCGCCAACGCCACGTTCGGCGGCCACGTCACGAGCCAGTTCGTCACGCTCGTCGGAGACGGCGAGGGGCGACCGGACCTTCACGTGGTCGTTCGCCGACGCGGCAGCGAGACGTCGCAGGCGGTCACCGACTGGACCGAGCTTGTTTCTCCGCACACGATTTCGAATCGCCGCCCAGGCGGCTGGGTCTTCGGCGACGTGGTCGTGCTCCTCGGCGAGCGCGCAGCGTCGAGCGCGACGTCCTCTGCCGACGGTGGAGCGGCTTTGCCTGACGCCTCGCGCGCCGCAGGCGACGCAGGCGACGCAGGCGCCAGCGCAGGGCCTCGCGAGGGAGTGCTCTACGCCGGAGCGCTGTCGGTCGACGCCGCCACGCTTCGCGCGAGCTGGGCTGTTCCCTTCGGCGAACGCGGCGCGGCGGGCGGGCCGTGGCCCTCGGAGCTCCGCGTCGAAGCGTGCAGGACCGGCAACGGCGCGACAGCGATCGCTGCGTACACCAACGACGGTCACGCGCTGGTGCTGTGGCGGACGCCCAACGGGCTGCTCAACCCGATTCGCGCCGAGGCTCGCCCGGGCTCGATTCACTGCGACAACGAGTACCTGCGCATGACGTGGTTCGAGCCCGTGCCCATTCCGTCGGTGCACGTGGCCACCTGCGGCCAGACAGGCTGCTCGCACGCTCGATCGCCGTCGCCCGACATCGACACCGACCCGGTCGTCGCGTCGATCGGCAACAAGATCCTGGCCGTGTACACGCAGCGAACGACGAACGGCGGCTACGGCGGTCTGCGCTATCGACTCGCGCCGCTGATGGACCTCGCGACCGCAGAAGACCACGTCATCTTCGACGATGGCGAGCACGAAGGGCTCCAAGTCGAGGCGACCCTCCCCGTGTTCGTTCGTGGAAATCGCGCTGTCGTGTTCGTTACGTCGAAGGGTGTCGCCGGAGAAACCTACGCGTTTCGGATCAACGCCGACGGTTCGTCGACGCCCATCCGCGCCGCGACTCGTCCGTGAGCTCGCGCGGGAATCGACGGCGAACCGCTTGCGGTGTGCGGCCGGTGTGAATGTACAATTGCACCGCAGGAGTACATTCATGAAAACACGTTGGCTCGGACTGCTTTCGGTGGCGCTCGTCGCTGCTTCGGTTGGCTGCACGGAAGAAGGCGGGTTCATGAACGTCCCGGACGGGGGCCGCGCCGACACTGGGAATGGTCGCGGCGGACAGGACGTGTTCACGCCTCCGAGTGACACCGGCGCGATGTGCTACGACAGCGATGGGGACGGGATCGCGGACAACCTCGAGAACGGCGACTCGGACATGGACGGTACGCCGGACGCGATGGACATGGACTCCGACGGCGACGGGATCAACGACGCCGACGAAGCCGTGGGCAATTACCCAGGCGCGATGATGGCTCCTGCGCTCACGTGCGGCGCGACCCCCAACGATTGCGACGGCGACGCGCGGCCCAACTTCAGAGACCTCGACTCGGACAACGACGGTCTGAGCGACGCCGAAGAGCGCATGGCAGGCACCAACTCCTGCAGCGAAGACAGCGACGGCGACATGGTCCCAGACCTCACCGAGCGCGTCGCTGGAAGCAACCCCGCCGATCGCACTTCCATGCCCCCGACGGGATCGCTCTACGTCACCCTCCCCTACCATCCGCCGCCCGAGATGGGGCCGCGCGTCCAGCGTCGCTTCTCGTTTCAGACCCGAATTCGCGCGGCGGA
>LNFM01012573.1_pt1 | contig 11072 bp, 8 predicted proteins | sample 596031 | NCBI WGS metagenome assembly LNFM01 (sample SAMN04254537, study PRJNA301005) | activated carbon metagenome | isolation source: dual media filters at the Ann Arbor, Michigan drinking water treatment plant | place: USA: Ann Arbor | reverse complement strand
GTTCGCCGCGCCATCCAGGCGCCGCTGAAGCAGATCGCCGAGAACGCCGGCAAGGATGGCGCCGTGGTTGCGGGCGAAGTGCTCCGCAGCGACGTCTACACCTACGGCTACGACGCCCAGAAGGACGAGTACAAGGACCTGGTGGACGCCGGCATCATCGACCCGACCAAGGTCGTGCGCACGGCGCTGCAGGATGCGGCTTCCGTCGCGTCCCTGCTGATCACCACCGAAGCCATGGTGGCCGAGCGCCCCGCGAAGTCGGCCCCGGCCGGCGGTGGCGGCGGCGGCATGGGCGGCATGGGCGGCGACATGGACTTCTGATCGCGACCGGCAGCCGGGCAACCGGCTGCCACAGCGAGCAGGATCGTGCCGAGGAAAGGAGGCGGGCCGCAGGGTCCGCCTCTTTTTTTGCTTGATGCAGACACAATTCTGACAAGGGCGTGACCAGGCCCTGCCACATTTGACTCGCTGTTACACGAGCCAGCATGCTGCCCTCGTCATCGCGTACCGGCTCGCCTCACCGTGCATTCCGGACCATACACCGGGGCCGCTCCACAGGTTTCGCCGCCGCATGGCGCCCTGCCCGGGCGATCGGCGTTCGGGCGAGCTAGTCTGGAAGGAGCCCGGTTCGCATGGCGACTGGCACCGTGAAGTGGTTCAATGCAACAAAGGGCTTCGGCTTCATCGTTCCGCAGGATGGCGGCAAGGATGTGTTTGTGCACATCACCGCCGTGCAGAAGGCCGGGCTGCAGGGCCTGAATGAAGGCCAGAAGGTCTCCTACGAAGTGGCCATGGAACGCGGCAAGGCGGCGGCCATCAACCTGCGCCCCCTCTGAGGGCAAGGCAGCGCGGCTGCCACTGCCGCGCTGGAGGGTGGGTGAACCCACCCAATGCCCAGGCCCGTTCGCCAGGACATTTCGGGTCTGACCTACAGGGCGGAGGTTCCGCCCTTCTTTTTTGCGCCAATCCCTTCTGGCGGAGGCACGTCGCGGATTCGCGACGCCCCCTGGATCAATCCGCGTCGAGGATCACGCGGATGGCGCCCAATTCGCGCAGCCTGGTCTGCGCCGCGGATTGCGTGGCCTCGTCCGGCGCGCGCAGGCCGATCAGCGGCGCGTCGCTGGGCGGCAGGCGGAGCGCCGTCTCCGGCTCCTCCGTGACGGCGGCGGCGACCGCCTCTCCGGCCACGCCCGCGCCGGTGCCCGCGGCCGCCGCGGCCACCACCGCCGGCAGCAGCGCGCCGCCGCTGGCCACGACCAGGCCCGCAGCCCCCATGGCGCTCGCCGCCATCGCCACCCCGACGCCGAGCTGGCGACGGTTGCGGAGGTCGGCACCCTCGGGATCCTCATCCGGCTGGTCCAGGGGGCGGTCGGGGTCCGTCGTGTGCCCATTGCGCGCCGTGCCCTCGCCTTGCAGCCGTGCGGCGGCGGCATCGCGCGCGGCGTCATCGGCGAATTCGCCCCATACCACCGGCGTGGCCTTCGCCCCGCCGGATTCACCTGTCCACTGGCTGCTGTCCACCTTGATGGCCATCGCGCCATGCTCCCTTATGCTGCTGTCGGTACAGGGAACGCAGGCCACAGGCCGTTGTTTCCAGAAGGAGGATTTGGCGTGTTCGACCTGCCTGCGCTGGAGGCGGCCGCAAGGCTGGTCCATGGGGTGTTCCCGGCGACCCCCCAATTCGCCTGGCCCCTGCTGGTCGCCCGGACCGGGGCGGAGGTCTGGGTCAAGCACGAAAATCACACGCCCACCGGCGCCTTCAAGGTACGCGGCGGGCTGGTGTTCATGGAGCGGCTGAAGCGGGAAAGGCCGGGGGTGCCTGGCATCATCTCCGCCACGCGCGGCAATCATGGGCAGTCCCTGGCCTATGCGGGGCAACGGCTCGGCGTACCGGTCACCATCGTGGTGCCGGAGGGCAACTCGCGCGAGAAGAACGCGGCGATGCGGGCGCAGGGCGCGCGGCTGGTGGAACACGGCGCGGATTTCGACGCGGCGCGGGAACACGCCATGGCGCTGGCGGCGGAGCAGGGGTTGGAATTCGCGCCCTCCTTCGCGCCGGACCTGGTGTGCGGCGTTGCGACCTATGCGCTGGAGCTGTTCCGCGCGGTGCCGAAGCTGGATGCGCTGTATGTGCCGATCGGCCTGGGTTCCGGCATCTGCGGCTGCATCATGGCGCGGGACCTGCTGGGCCTGCCGACCGAGATCATCGGCGTGCAAAGCACCGGCGCCGATTCCTATGCCCGCAGCTTCGCCGCCGGCCGGGTGGTGACCACGGCGCGGGCGGAGACGCGGGCGGATGGCATGGCGACGCGGGTGCCGGACCCGGCGGCGCTGGCGATCATCGCCAAGGGCGCGGCCCGCATCGTGACGGTGACGGATGACGAGGTGGCCGCCGCCATCCGCGCCTATTGGCAGGACACGCACAACCTGGCGGAGGGCGCGGGCGCGGCGCCGCTGGCGGCCCTGATGCAGGAGCGCGACCGGATGGCGGGTAAGCGGGTCGCCACCATCCTGTGCGGCGGCAATATCGACCTCGACCTTTTTCGGGACTGGGTGCTCGCATGACGCTGCTGCTGCGCAATGTTCGGCCGCTCGGCGGCCCGGCCGCAGACCTGCTGATCGAGGGCGAGCGGATCTCGGCCATCGGCCCAGGCCTGGCCGCGCCGCCCGGCGCCACGCTGCTGGACGGGCAGGGCATGCTGGCGCTGCCGGCCTTCGTCGAGGGGCACACCCATCTCGACAAGTCCCGCTGGGGCATGGGCTGGTGGGTGAACGAGGTCGGCCCCAGGCTGATCGACCGCATCGACACGGAACGCGCCACGCGCCGCAGCGGCTTCGACTCCGCCACCCAATCCGCCCGCCTGGCCCAGGAATTCCTGGCCCGCGGCACCACCCGCATCCGCAGCTTTGCGGATGTGGATACGGAGATCGGCACCACGCATTGCGACGCGCTGGTGGCGCTGCGCGAGACGCTGCGCGGCACCATTGACATCCAGGTGGTGGCCTTCCCGCAATCCGGACTGCTGGTGCGGCCGGGCACCCTCGAATTGCTCGATCAGGCGCTGCGGAATGGGGCGGATATCGTGGGTGGGCTCGACCCCTCCGGCATCGATCGCGATCCGAAGGGGCATCTGGATGCGGTGTTCGGCCTGTCCCAGAAGCACGGCAAGCCGCTGGATATCCACCTGCATGAGCCGGGGGAGCTTGGCGCCTTCGCGCTGGAGCTGACCATCGAGCGGACGCTGGCGCTGGGGATGCAGGGGAAGGTGGTGGTCAGCCACGCCTTCTGCCTCGGCGATGTGGCGCGGGCGCCGGCGCTCTATGCGGCGCTGGCGGAGGCGGGTATCGCGGTGGCCACCACCGCGCCGCCGTCGCGCGCCGTGCCCTCGGTGCGCGCCATGCGGGCGGCGGGCGGGCAGATTTTCGCGGGGAATGACGGCATCCGCGACACCTGGACCCCCTACAACATGCCGGACATGTTGCAGCGGGCCATGCTGGTCGGCCTGAAGAACGAATTCCGCCGCGACGACGAGGTTGCCTGGGCGCTGGCGACCGTCACCGATTGGGCGGCGGAGGGCTGCGGCTTTGCCGATTATGGCCTGGCCATCGGCGCGCGGGCCGATCTGGTGCTGGTGCAGGCCGAGACGGTGGCGGAGGCGGTGGTCGCCACCCCGCCGCGCCGCCTGGTGCTGAGCCATGGCCGGGTGGTGGCGCGGGATGGGGTGCTGCTGCCTGGGCTACGGTTCCCCGCGGTTCCTTGACCTCGCCATAGGCGAAGCCGGGCTTTTTCAGGCTTCGCCATTCCTGGCAGGGACCGTTTGCCGGAGAGGCTCGATCTGCCACAGGGGCGCCGCGGCCAGCACGTTGCGACGCCGGCACAACCAGGTGGTGGGATCTTCCGCGGTCACGCGAAAGGGCCGTCAAGGTTCGGCCGCCTGAAGGTGGCCCAAGGAATAACCGCCGCCGCCATTCGGAAGAGTGTCGTGAGGGCGGTTGTTGACTTCGTCCTGCAGAAATGTCCGTGCAACGCGTACTATCTCACCCGGCGCGGTGCAGGCCGGATTATGGAAAATATTTCCGAGCCGGTAAGTACCGCCCGTCTGCCAGGTGACGCCATTCCAGGTCCGGGTGCAGGCGACAGCGCTGATGATTTGGCCTGACGGAACAGCATTGGCGGCCATTTCATGTGCGAAAAGCGGCCACATGGGGGCGTTCAGGCCCCAGACCTGATTTGCTGCGGCGTGGGGATTCTGCCATCGGCCGTCGACAATGTTGCCCAGGGCATCCCGCACTTGCAGTGCGTGGGTGTTCAGCAGCTCGCGTGATTCGACGCAGACCACGTAAATAAAGGAATGTATGTTGGGTTCGATAAAGTTGAACCGCAAAGGAAAAAGCGCTGCGCCGCTGAATCGCGACGACAGGGATATGCCGGATTGCGATACAAGATCGCCTGCGCGGTGGCGCTGTACGTTGGGAGCATACTGAGGTGCGGGGTAGGCTGCATCCCGTTTATTGAAGCCATCGGCGAAGATATTGTTATTCGTCGGGTGGCGATTATCGCCACGAAACATGATCTTGAGCGGCACCGGCCTGTTCCCTCCCATACTCTTGGTGGAACATTGCATAAAGGCCGCCGTATCATCGCGTCTCGATTTCGATCCACGCCCCCGCCGCGGGGGGGGGCCTCACAAAACCTGGAAGCGCGCCTTTGCGGCCCGCTCGATGGCGCCGGCGATCAGCCGGTCCAGATCCAGACCGATGCGAAGGTCCTGGAGGAAGCGCAGTTCCTCCTGCGTCGCATCGCCATCCGCCGCGCAAACCTCGCAGGCCAGCAGATAGGCGGTCTCCCGCAGTCGCATCGGCAGCGTGTCGCACAGCATGGTCATGGCCTGGTCCAGGCCATCGGTGCGGCCGAGCAGCTTGGCCACGGTATCCGTCACCGTCTCGATATCCGTGGAGTGGAAATCGGCGAAGACGGGCAGCTCCTGCACCATGCGGGACATCATGGCGAGTTCCGGGTCTGACATCGGGCCATCGGCGACCGACATGAGCACCATGGCGCAGACCAGGGCTTCCTGGGCGGTGAAGCTGGAAACCTGGAAATCATGGGTGGCGGTGCGGCTGGTCATGGGGCGTCTCCGGTCTGTGCCCGTTGGTCGCGCCGGAAGCGCGGCGGGTCAAGCGGGAAGCACTACACATCCCACCCGATGGCCCGCCGCAGGAAGGCCGCGCCGAGGGAGGCGAAGGCCGCGACCTCGCCATTATCCTTGCCATAGCCATGGCCGCCGGCCTCGGGTTCGAGCAGGGAGGCGTCGTAGCCGAGCGCCTGGAGCTTCGCCGCCATCTTGCGGGCATGGCCGGGATGGACGCGGTCGTCGCGGCGGGTGGTGGCCAGCAGGATGGGCGGGTAGGGGCGGCCCGGCTCCGCCGCGTGATAGGCGGAGAAGTGGCGGATGAAGGCCCAGTCTTCAGCCTTGTCGGGGTCGCCGTACTCCGCCATCCAGGAGGCACCGGCCAACAGCTTGGTGTAGCGGCGCATATCGATCAGCGGGATGGTGCAGAACAGGGCGCCGAAACGCTCGGGGTAGCGGGTCAGCATATTGGCGATCAGCAGCCCGCCATTGGAGCCACCCTCGGCCGCAATGCGGCCGGGCACCGTCACGCCGCGGGCCACCAGGTCGGCGGCAATTGCCGCAAAGTCGTCGTGGCTGTTGACCTTCCTGGCCAGCCGCCCGGCCTCATGCCAGGCGGTGCCGAATTCCCCGCCGCCGCGGATCTGGCCGAGCACGGTGGTGCCCCCCTTTTGCAGCCAGAGCAGGCCGGAGGTGGCGGCGTAGTTCGGCAGGCGGGAGACCTGGAAGCCGCCATAGGCCGAGAGATGCACGGGCGCGCGGCCGGATTTTTCGTCGCGCGGCCCGACCTGGACATAGGGGATGCGCTCGCCGCCGGAGGACACCGCCTCATGCCGCGTCACCACCAGGCCGGTGGCATCGAAACTGGCGGATGAGGCTTTCAGCAGGCTGGGGGCGCTGGGGGTGGTGCCGGTCAGCAGCAGCTGCGGCGGCGTCACAGGGTCCTGCGCCATGACGAGAAGCGTGCCGTCCGATTCCTCGGCCTCGGTATCCAGCGCCCAGAGGTCGACCACGCCGATGCGCGGCAGGCCAGGCACTTCGCTTCGCTGCCAGCCAGTGGCGCCGGGAGTCAGCAAGGCGAAGTGGGGTTCGAGGTTGTCCAGGATGTGCAGCACCAGCGTGCCCGCGCACCAGGAGAAGCCCTGCAAGGCCCGGCGCGGCCCGGGGGTGAACAGGACTTCGGGGACAGGCTCGCCGGCCAGGGCGGCGTCGAAGGACAGGCCGAGCAGCGTGTCGGGCGGGTAGGTGGTGCCGGCCACCTTCCAGGGCGTGCGGGGCTTGGCGGCCAGGAAGCCGCGCTGCCAGCTGTATTGGGCATCCGTTGGCAGCGGGATTTCGCGATGCGGGCCGCCGCGGTCGCCGAGATGGATGCGGGCATCGTAGAAGCCGAGCTGTTCGTAGAAGACCACGACCTCGCGCCCGCCTTCGCGGTCCACCTCAGCGCCGGCCCCCATGCTGGTGGCGGGCACTTCGAAGAGGGTGGGCGCGGTCATGGGCTCTGTGCCGCGCCGCCACAGCCGCACCGTGCTGGCATAGCCGGAGCTGGTGGCGCCGAGCAGCGCGGAGGAGAGCAGCAGCGTGTCCCGGTCCAGCCAGGCGGCGCTCGATTTGGCTTCCGGCAGGTGGAAGCCATCAGCAGGGAAGCTGCGGGTGCCGAGGTCGAATTCGCGCAGCACCACCGCATCCCCGCCGCCGCGCGACAGGCGCAGGATGGCGCGGTCGTGGCTGCCGAAGAGGGTGGTGGCGCCCTTCCAGATCCAGTCGGCGCCCTCCGCCGTGGCGAGCGCGTCGAGGTCGAGCAGCACGTCCCATTCCGGCGTTTCGCTGCGGAAGCTCTCCATGCTGGTGCGGCGCCAGAGCCCGCGCGGGTTCGCCGCATCGGTCCAGTAATTGTACAGGAAGGCGCCGCGGCGGGTGACATGGGGCAGGCGGCCAGGGCGGTCGAGCGCGGCCTTCAGCGCCTCCCGGTCCGCGGTCACGCGGTCATCGGCGAAGCGGGCGCGGGTGCGGGCGTTCTGGTCGGCGACCCAGGCCAGCGCCGCCTCGCCCTCCACCTCCTCCAGCCACAGATAGGGGTCGTCATCCGGCGCATCGAGGGTCGGTCGCAGATCCATCGGTCTCAGCTTTCAGCCAGAAATTCGCGGATTTCCGCCACCGCATCGCGCAGCCCCAGCCGCCGCGCCACGACCCCGGGCGGCAGGCCGGCCAACAACCGGGAGGGGCAGGATTTGTCGAGCAGGACAAACACGCCCTTGTCATCCCCGCGCCGGATCAGCCGCCCAAAAGCCTGGCGCAGGCGGTGGCGGGCGATGGCGTCGTCATAGGATTTCGGCTGGCCCTCCGAGAGATGCGTGCGGCGTTCCCGGTGCAGGATGGAGGGTCGCGGCCAGGGCACCCGGTCAAACACCAGCAGGCGCAGCGACCGGCCGGGCACGTCCACGCCATCCCGCATCGCATCGGTGCCGAGCAGGCAGGCATGTTCCTCGGCCCGGAAGACATCGACCAGCGTCGCATTGTCCATCGCATCGACATGCTGGGCGTAGAGGGGGATGCCGTGCTCGGCGAGCGGCTGGGCGATGCGGGACTGCACGTCGCGCAGCCGCCGCACCGCGGTGAACAGGCCGAGCGCGCCGCCGCCGGAGGCGGTGAACAGCGCGCGATAGGCGGAAGCGACCTGGGCGGGATCGCCCTTGCTGACATCCTCCACCACCAGGGCGCGGGTGCGGGTGGCGTAGTCGAAGGGGGATGCGACGGCGGCGCGGATGGCGGGGTTCGGCAGATGGGCGGCGCCGGTGCGGGCCTCCGCCGCGCGCCAGGCGGATTCGCGGTCCTCCTCGCCTTCCGAGGGGCCGGCATGGTCGCGCAGCGTGGCAGAGGTGATGAGCACGCCATGCGCGGGCGCGGCGACGGCCATGGCGAAGGGCTGCGTCGGGTCGAGGTGGTGGCGATGCATGCCGCAATCGACCTCTCGCCCCTCCCGCCGATCCAGGGCGAACCAGTCCACATAGTCGGGCCGCGTGCCGGGCGGTTTCGGCGGGCTGGCCAGGGTGCCGAGCATGGCGCACCAGGCGGTCAGCGGCATCAGGGCGCGGCGTTCCAGCCCGCGGCAGGCGGCCTCGATGCGGATGCGGTCGCCCACTTCCAGCTCCTCCGCCTCATCCTCCAGCCGCGCCGCCAGCCGGTCGTGCAGCGCCTGGAGAGGGTTTTTCAGGCGGGTGAGGCTCTCGGCCAGGGCGGCCCCGGCCTCGGCCACCGGCTCCGGCAGCGGGTGCAGGTCGCATTCCACGCCGTAGCCGGCTTCCTCATCCTTGGCGCGGGCCAGGACCTGGCGGCGGACGGATTGAAGAAAGGCTTCGGCGGTGCCGCGCGGCTCCTCCTCATCGGCCAGGCGGCTCGGCCAGCCGGGGGCAGGCAAGGCGCGGGCGGCCTGGAGGGCTTCCTCCAGCGGCAGCAGCAGGTCCGGGCGATCGCCGATCAGGTCCTCCATGCGGCGGGACAGGCCACGGGCGCGGGACCGGCCACCTTCGGCGCCGAGCAGCCAGCGGCGCAGCTCCGCCGCTTCGCCGCCCGTGAGGTCGGCGGAAAAGGCGGCATCGGCCGCATCGAACAGATGGTGGCCCTCATCGAAGATCAGGCGCTGCGGCTTGCCATCCTCGCCACCGCCGAGGGCCGCCTGCACCATCACCAGCGCATGGTTGGCGATCACCAGCGTGGCGCCGCGGGCGCGGCGGATGGAGTGTTCGACGAAGCACTGCTTGTAATGGCCGCAGGCGGAGTGGATGCACTCGCCGCGGCGGTCCGCCAGGGGCAGGACATGGTGCGCGCCGAACAGCTCCGTCAGCCAGCCCGGGAAGTCGCCCCCTTGCAGGTCGCCATCCCGCGTCGCCAGCGCCCAGCGGGCGACCAGCGACAGCGGCAGCAGGATGCCGGCCATGGCGGCGGCGCCCACCGCCTCCTCCATGTTCAGCAGGCACAGGTAGTTCTCGCGGCCCTTGCGGACGACGATGCGGCGGCGGCGCTCGGCGGGCTCGGGGTAGAGGCGCGCGGCCTCCTGGTCGATCTGGCGTTGCAGGTTGCGGGTGAAGGTGGAGATCCAGACCGGCGCGCCGTTGCGCTCCGCCCAGAGGCTGGCGGGCGCCACATAGCCGAGGGTCTTGCCGGTGCCGGTGCCCGCTTCCGCCAGCACCAGGTTGGGGGCGCCGCGGACCTCCCGCGCCTGGAAGGCGCCGGCGGCGGCGGAGGCGTAGTCGGCCTGTTGCGGGCGCTGCTCCGCGCCCTCGCCCAGGATCTCGGCCAGGCGGCGTCGGGCATCGGCGGGGGAGACCGGGTGGTGCGCGGGGGGCGGGGGCGGGGCCACCTCCTCCCATTCCGGCAGCCGTCTCCAGACTTTCAGCGGGTCCAGCGAGGGGCGGGCCTGCTGGCCAAGGGCGGCGAGGACCGAATCGGCCCAGGGCCAGCCGATCTCCGCGCCGAGCTTGGCCGCGGCTGCCGCGGCGTCCCGGTTCAGCGGCGCGTTGCGGCCGGCGGCGAGGTGGCGGAGCATCGCGGTGGCGAGTTCCGGCAGCAGGGCGGCGAGGCCTTCCTCATCCTCCGGCGGCTCACGATCCAGCGCCAGAGCCAGGCCGCGCGGCGTGGGGGCGGCGGGGCGGGCCGGCAGGCAGAAGGCAAAGAGTTCCAGCAGGTCGCAGGCTGGAAAACTGCCGAGGCCCAGGCGGCGCGCGGTGGCCGGCGCATGCACCACCATGGGCGGCGGCATGTCGCGCAGCAGACGGCCGATCTCGATGGCCGGGCCGGAGAACAGCTCGCCATCCGGGGTGAGGAGGGTGCCGCGCCCGAAACCGGCGATCAGCGCCGGGCTGTCCGGCAGCAGCAGGCGCGGCTGCCGGAGCTCGGCTGGGGGGCGAGGCGTGGTCATGCCGCCAATGTGGCGGCATCACCCGTAAGAACAAAGAGCGAAACCATCAGAATCACGCCCAGCCGGGCAGGTTTCCGCTCAGGCCGGCACCCGCAACGCCGATTTACCCAAGGCCGGCACCCGCTCCGCGATCTGCACCGCATTCAGCGCCGCACCCTTCAGCAGCTGGTCGCCGCAGAGGAAGAAATCCAGGCCGCAATCGCCGAAGACCGGGTTGGCGCGGATGCGGCCGGCCTCGACATCGTCCTGGCCCGTGGCCGTCAGCGGCATCGGGTAGAGCAGGGCGGCCGGGTCATCCAGCACCTTCACGCCGGCGGCCTGGCGCAGCACGGCGCGGGCGGCTTCCGCGGTGACGGGGCGCTCGGTCTCGATCGTCACGCTTTCGCCATGCACACGCATGGTAGGGATGCGGACGGCGGTGCAGGAGATGAGAAGGTCGGGCAGGCCCATGATCTTCCGCGATTCCCAGGCGACCTTCATTTCCTCCCGCGTATAGGCGTTCGGCTGGAAGCTATCGATATGCGGGATGACGTTGAAGGGCAGGGGGTGGGCGAAGACCTCGTTCTGGGCCTTCTCACCATCGACCAGCACGCGCCGCGTCTCCCGCTCCAGCTCCACCATGCCTTCCGCCCCGGCGCCGGAGGCGGCCTGGTAGGTGGAGACGATGACGCGCTTGATGCCGAAGGCGGCGTGCAGCGGGGCCAGGGCGACCACCAGGATGGCGGTGGTGCAGTTCGGGTTGGCGATCAGCCGGGCATCGCCGATGGCGGCCGCATTCACCTCCGGCACCACCAGCGGGACATGGTCCTCCAGCCGGAAGGCCGAGGAATTGTCGATGACCGTGACGCCGGCCGCGACCAGGCCCGGGGCGTGCTTCTTGGCGAAATCGCCGGAGACGGCGAGCAAGGCGAGGTCCAGGTCGCGCGCGGCGTCCTGGCTGAATTCCTCGATCACCGTATCGCCGAAGGGCGTGGGCAGGACGGTGCCGGCACTGCGACCCGAGGCGAAGAGGCGGAGTTTCGTCA
>LNFM01012571.1_pt1 | contig 11073 bp, 5 predicted proteins | sample 596031 | NCBI WGS metagenome assembly LNFM01 (sample SAMN04254537, study PRJNA301005) | activated carbon metagenome | isolation source: dual media filters at the Ann Arbor, Michigan drinking water treatment plant | place: USA: Ann Arbor | reverse complement strand
GCGGAGGTAGCGCCGTTCGGCCGGCGTCAGTCGGTCCAATCGCATGCGGAAGAAGCTCTGATCCAATTGGTGAAAGGCCGCGGTGGTCGCCAAGGTGATCTCCGCCGAATCGATGATGGGTTGTTGGGCGATGTTCCAGGCCTGGTAGCCCCATTCCTGCAGGAAGAAGGGATAACCCCGCGTGGCGCCCAGAATGGCCTCGAGCGCGGCATCCGTGAAGGTGATGCCTTCTGCCCGAACCGGCTCGATCAAGGCGCGCTTTGCCTCCCCCGGACCAAGCTGGGCAATTTCCGGGAAATCGAGGAGCCGTTCCGCATAGCTCTTCGAATCGCCGATCTTGGCGATGACCGGTGGCAGGCCGGCACCCGCGAGCACCACGGGCAGGCTGGACTGCGCGGTGCGATGCAAGGCCATGACCAGAGCGCTCAGTTCACGTGGCGCCAGATACTGCAGTTCATCGACCAGTATGGCGACAGCCGTGCCCCGGGATGCCGCGGAACGGCCAATGGCTTCCATCAGCGCCGGCAGATCGGCCTCCAGATCCCCGCTATCGGCGGCACCCAACTCGGGCGCGACATCGAGGCCGAGTTCGAAATCGCCAAGCTTCAGCTTCACACCGCGGACGAAGCTGCGAAACACACCGATAGCGCGCTTGGCCGCGACATTGGCGGCACCCATGCGATCAAGCTCAAGCGCGATGCGGCGGAGCTGCGGGGCCAGCAGGGCGGGCAGCGACTTGTCCTCATGCGCCTCGATCAGGGCGGTGCGAATGCCGCGTTGCTCGGCGAGTTCCTTCACCCTGTTGAGGAGGACCGTCTTGCCCACGCCACGCAGGCCCACGGCGATGAAGGACTTGCCATAACGCCCGGCCAAGGCGCGATCGAGCGCGGCTTCGGCCTGGTCGAGAAAGCCTTGCCGACCCGTCAGTTCCGGCGGCTGAGCACCGGCGCTGGGCACGAAAGGATTGCGCCGGACGTCCATACCCTCAAGGTTTACCGAGCTTAGCCTAATTTGGCAAGGTTTACGCTATTTTGGCAGGCTCATCGCGCCGAAGCACTGGCGTCGCTGCGCGTCGTCCCCGCCCGCGCCGCCAGGGCCGCCGCCATGAACTCATCCAGATCGCCATCCAGCACCGCCGCCGGATTGCCCGATTCCCGATTGGTTCGCAGATCCTTCACCAGCTGGTACGGCTGCAACACGTAATTCCGGATCTGGTGCCCCCAGCCGATATCCGTCTTGCCAGCCTCGATCCCGGCGCTGATCGCCTCGCGCTTGCGCAGTTCCAGCTCGTAGAGCCGTGCCTTCAGCATGTTCATGGCAATCGCGCGGTTCTTGTGCTGGCTGCGGTCCTGGGTGCTGGCCGCCACCACGCCGGTGGGCAAATGGGTGAAGCGCACGCCCGATTCCGTCTTGTTCACATGCTGCCCGCCGGCGCCGGAGGCCCGGAAGGTGTCGGTCTTGATGTCGGCCGGGTTGATCTCGATCTCGATCTTGTCGTCGACCACCGGGTAGACATAGACGCTGGCGAACGAGGTCTGCCGCTTGTCATTGCCGCCGAAGGGGCTGATGCGGACGAGCCGGTGCACCCCCGTCTCGGTCTTCATCCAGCCGAAGGCGTTCATCCCCGTCACCTGCAAGGTGGCCGATTTGATGCCGGCCTCCTCGCCATCGCTCTGCTCGGTCAGCACGGCCTTGAAGCCGCGCTTTTCCGCCCAGCGCTGGTACATCCGCAGCAGCATCTCGGCCCAGTCCTGCGCCTCGGTGCCGCCGGCGCCGGCATTGACTTCGAGATAGGCGTCGTTCTGATCGGCCTCGCCCGAGAGCAAAGCGTCGATCTCGCGCCGCTTGGCATCCTCGCTCAGCGCGATCAGGTCGGCCACGGCGGCATCGGCGGTCTCGGCATCGCCCTCGGCCTCGGCCATTTCCACCAGTTCGAGCGCATCGGTCACCGATTGTTCGAGCTTGCGGACGCCGTCGATCAGGTCGGCCAGGCGCCCACGCTCGCGCATGAGCTTCTGGGCCTCATCGGCGTTGTTCCAGAGCGTGGGGTCTTCGGCCTTGGCGTTCAGCTCATCAAGGCGACGGTTTGCGACATCCCAGTCAAAGATGCCTCCTCAGCAGGGACACGGAGGCCGTGATCTGCTCTTGCAACTGTGTGGCGTCGGCGCGCATGGCGGCGTGGTCCGTTCTTCCTGGGGTGCGTGCTGGTGGCGCTTAGCCCGCAATCGCCCTGGGTGGAAACACCCAGGGCGGACATTGCAGGGCCAGGCATGGCTGGACACAAATCACCCTGACACAGTCAGGGCGATTTGAGGCTAGCGCCGCCACCAGCCCTTCTTCTTCGGGGCCTCGATCCCGGCCTCGCCGATCACGACGGGCTGGATGGCCGGGCCGATGGCGGGTTCGGGTTGCGGCGCGGCGGCGGCGGGGGGCGCGACCACGGGCTCGGGGATTGGCCCAGGGATCGGAGCAGGCATCGCCACGGGGGCGGGCGCCTCCACCACAACCGGGGCCGGCGCTTCGACCACGACAGCCTCGGCCGGCGCGGCCGCGACCATCACCGGCTCCGGTGCCGGTTCGGGTGCAGGTTCGGACGCAACCTCCGGGGCAGGCACAGGCGGGCGGGGCTTGCCGAAGGCCGCTTCCTCCGCGGCGCGTTCGGCCGCGTCCATCGCCGCCATGATGGGGTCCACCGCATTGGCGAAGGGGTCCGCCGGGGTCGGTCCCATGTAGCGGGGCGGCGCCACGACGGCGACAGTCGGCCGGGGGGCCTCGGCCTCCTCGCCATCATCCTCGGCGCCGGCCTCGCCGGCCAGGGCGGGCTCGCCCTCACGCCGGCGGCGGCCGCCGCGGCGGCCACGGCGGCGGCGGGGGCGGTCATCCTCGCCGGCAGCATTGAGCGCGGCTTCGGGGGTGGTAGCCTGGTCGCCGACGGCGGCCTCCTCGGCCGGTTCCTCGCCCTCGGCGCTGTCCTCGGTGTCGGCGGCTTCCTCGTTTTCCGTCGTGGCCTGAAGGCCGTTTTCGGCGGGCATGCCCTCCTCACGGCGACCGCCGCGGCGGCGACGACGCTTGCGGCGGCGCACCTCGCTTTCGGCCTCGGTCTCGCCGGCCGGGGGCGGCGGCTCGTCGCCGTCCAGCGCCTCGATATTCTCGGCTTCCTCGGTGATCGCCTCTTCCGGGGCGTAATCCATCCGCAGGGCGGATTGGCCGCGGTCATCGGGGATCGCCCTCGCCTCGGCGGCGCGCAGCTTTTCGATGCGGAAGGCGGCACCATGCATGGCCGCATCGGTCTCGAAGAAGACCGACATGCCGAAGCGTTCCTCGATCTGCCCGAGACGCTCGCGCTTGCGGTTGAGCAGATACATGGCGACCGTCGGGTTCACATGCACCGCGATCTCGGAGGCGCGGCGGCGGGCGCCCTCCTCCTCGATTGCGCGCAGCACCTGGATGGCGCCGCTTTCGGGGCTGCGGACGATGCCGCGGCCCTCGCAATGGGCGCAGGTGACGAAGGTCTGTTCGGTGAGGCTGGGGCGCAGCCGCTGGCGCGACATTTCCAGCAGGCCGAAATGCGAGATACGGCCGACCTGGATGCGGGCGCGATCGCCGCGCAGCGCGTCCTTCAGCCTGCGTTCGACGGCCGCATCGTGCTTGGACGCGTCCATGTCGATGAAGTCGATGACGATCAGCCCGGCGAGGTCGCGCAGGCGAAGCTGGGTCGCGATCTCGTCTGCGGCCTCCATATTGGTGCGGTAGGCGGTGTCCTCGATGCTGCGCTCACGTGTCGAGCGGCCGGAGTTCACGTCGATCGCCACCAGCGCCTCGGTCTGGTTGATGACGATGTAGCCGCCGGATTTCAGCTGCACGGTGGGCGAGTGCATGCCATCGAGCAGCGCCTCCACCCCATGGCGGGCGAAGAGCGGCGTGGCGCCGTCGCGGTAGAGCTGAATTTTCCGGGCGTTTTCCGGCATCAGCATGCGCATGAAGTCGCGCGCCTGGCTGTAGGCATCCTCGCCCTCGACCAGGATCTCGTCCATGTCGCGGGCATAGCCGTCGCGGATGGAGCGCTTGATGAGGTCGGCTTCCTCATAGATCAGCGCGGGTGCCGTGCTCGCCATCGTGCGTTCGCGGATGCTGTCCCACAGCCGCAGCAGGTATTCGCAGTCGCGCTTGATCTCGGGCTTGGGGCGCTGAGCGCCGGCGGTGCGCACGATGAGCGACATGCCGGTGGGCAGGTCCAGCTCCTCGATCGCCTCGCGCAGCCGCCTGCGGTCGGTCACCGAGGTGATTTTCCGGGACACGCCACCGCCGCGCGGCGAGTTCGGCATCAGCACCGAGAACCGACCGGCCAACGACATATAGGTGGTCAGCGCCGCACCCTTGCCGCCGCGCTCCTCCTTGACGACCTGGATGAGAAGAATCTGCCGGCGGCGGATGACCTCCTGGATCTTGTAGTGGCGCATGAAGCGCGGCGGGTCGCGGCGCTGGCTGCTGCCTTCCTCGGGCGCGCTGTCGTCGTCATCCTCGTCCGGGGCTTCGTCGCCGGCGGCTTCGGCTGCGGCGGTGGCGAGGGCCTCGCTGGCCGGCGGGTCGTCGCCGCCCAGGGTCTCGGGCAGGGCCATGTCCTGCTCGACGCTTTCGACGCGGCTGCCGGGCTCGGCCGCGATGGCCGGCGCCGTGGCCTCACCGTCGCCGTCCCGGGGGGCGGCGTCCGCGGCCGCGGCTTCCGGAATGGCGGCTTCAAGGGCCTGGGCCAGGCCTTCCTCGGCGGTGCGGCGCTGCTCGGCCATGGCAAGCTTGCGGGCGCGGCGTTCGGCGGCGCGGCCGGCCTGGCGCTCCTCCTCCTCGGCCTCCTCGCGCGCCTCGGCCTCCTGCATTTCGATCAGCTTTTGCCGGTCGGCGACCGGGATCTGATAGTAATCCGGGTGAATTTCCGAGAAGGCCAGGAAGCCATGGCGATTGCCGCCATACTCCACGAAGGCCGCCTGCAGGCTGGGCTCCACCCGGACCACTTTGGCCAGGTAGATATTGCCCTTCAGGGGGAGGCGATTGGCGGCTTCGAGGTCGAATTCCTCAAGCCGTGAACCATCCATCACCACCACGCGGGTTTCTTCCGCGTGGGATGCGTCGATCAGCATCCGCTTGGTCATGTGTGAAAAACTCCGCGCCCGGGCGGCGGTAAGGCGCGCGCACAGGGCTGCAATGGGTCGGTGGGACCGAGATGGAACGGCAATGTTGCGTCCGGCAAGCCATGGCGGCGTTGCGCAATCCTTATCTCGGGCGGAACGGGAGCCGTTCCTGTGAATTCGGGCGGCCGCTTCGTGAATGGCGGCGCCCGGCATGCGGTGCGCCCCGTCCCGCGCAGCAGGCTGCATGGACAAGCCCGTCGGTGCGACGGGCGAGCGATGGCGGCCTGGGCCTGATGCGCTCGGCCCTTCGGCGGGCCAGCTGCGCATTCGGGCCCGGGGCCGCATCCGGGCAGGGCGCAGGGCGGGGCGGGAGACGGCGAAATCGGGTTGATCCCGAAGGCCGAGACATTTCGCGCAGCCCCCTCGCCTTTGAGGTGTGGCCGCGCGGCCACGTCGCACGCCTTGACCAAAAACATCGCCAGGGCATTGCACCATAACAGGGCAAGCCAGCCCGGCAAGTGGCAAAGCATCCACAGCAACAGAACGCGAACATTTTTGCTGCATGGCCGGCCGGCAGGGTGTAGCATGGGTTTGCCGCACGGGGGGTGCGGCCTGGCATGCATGATCGTCGTTCCATTCTGGGCGCCGCCCTGGCGGCCGCCTTCACCACATCCGAGGCCGCGGCGCAGCGCCGCCCGCCCAGCACCCGCGCGGCGCTGCCGCTCATCGTGCTCGACCCCGGCCATGGCGGGGCCGACCCAGGTGCCATCGGTGCGGCGGGCACCCAGGAAAAGCGCATCGTCCTCGCCATGGCGCAGGAACTGCGCCGCAGGCTTGAGGCCGGCGGCCGGGCGCGCGTCATCCTCACCCGCAACCGCGACGTCTTCGTGCCATTGGCCGAGCGTGTGGCCGTCGCGCGGCGGGCCGAGGCGGCGCTGTTCCTCTCCATCCATGCCGATAGCGCGCCGCCCGGCCATGCCAGCCAGGCACGCGGCGCCAGCATCTACACCCTGGCCGAGACCGCAACGGACCCCTTCTCGGCGGCGCTGGCCCGGCGGGAGAACCTGGCCGACCAGGCCGGCGGGTTGCGGCTGCCCTCGGTGCCGCCCGATGTGCAGCGCATCCTGCTCAGCCTCATGCGCAGCGAGACCCGCCAGGGCAGCGAGCACGCGGCCAGGCAGGCGGTGCAGGCGATGCAGGGCGACGTGCCGCTGCTGACCAACCCGCATCGCCGCGCCGGCTTCGTGGTGCTCAAGGCGCCCGATGTGCCCTCGGCGCTGGTCGAGGTGGGCTTCCTGTCGCACCCCGCCGACGAGGCGCTGCTGAACCGCCCGGCCTGGCGCGCCCGGGTGGCGGCTTCGCTGGCCGAGGGCGTGCATGCCTATCTCGGCCGCAGGGTGGTGACCTAGCCGCTGCCCCCACCGCGGGATGCGACCACCGGCTTTCGATGCTGGACCATGCTTCGAGATGATTCAGCGTATTCAGCGATTCCGCCGCAACGCATCATGCCCTAAAGGCCACCCATGCAGCAGCCGCCGCTCAACGCGCAGACCCCGATGGCCACCCCCTCGCTCGACCCGGAAGCGATCGCGGGGCCGGCCGCGCCGCCGCCGCCCGAGAAGCCGCGGCGCCGCCGGCGTTTCCGCGGCTTTGGCATTATCCGCGTCCTGCTCGTGCTGGTGGCCGTCACCGGGCTGGGCGGCGCGGTGGCTGGCTTTGGGCTGTACAACCAGCTTCAGGCCGATCTGCCGGATTACCGCTGGCTGGCCGATTACCAGCCGCAGCAAATGTCGCGCATCTATGCCGCCGACAGCCAGTTGATGGCCGAGCTGGCCAATGAACGCCGCATCTTCGTGCCCATCGAGGCCATCCCCGCCCGCCTCCAGCAGGCCTTCATCTCGGCCGAGGACCAGCGTTTTCGCGAGCATATCGGCATCGACCCCATGGGCATGGCCCGCGCGCTGGTGACCTGGGCGCAGAATTACGGCACCGGCCGGCGCATGCAGGGCGCCTCCACCATCACCCAGCAGGTGGCCAAGAACATGCTGGTCGGCAGCGACCGCACGGTGCTGCGCAAGGTGCGCGAGGCGCTGCTGGCGCTGCGCCTGGAACGCGCGCTCAGCAAGGAGCGCATCCTCGAAATCTACCTCAACGAGATCTTCATGGGCGCGCAGGCCTATGGCGTCGCCGCCGCCGCGCAATCCTATTTCAACAAGGCGCTGGACGAGCTGACGATCGGCGAGATGGCCTTCCTCGCCTCGCTGCCCAAGGCGCCGAACAACTACAACCCGCTGCGCTTCCCCGAGCAGGCCCGCATCCGCCGCAACTGGGTGATCGAGCGCATGGCCGAGGATGGCGCGATCACCGCGGCCGAGGCGCAGACGGCGCGGGCGGAAACCCTGCTCGCCCGCCCCACCCGCCGGCCCGATGTGGTGCCGGTGGGCCAGCACTTCACCGAGGATGTCCGGCGCGAGCTCATCACCCGCTTCGGCGCCGAGCAGGCGGCGGGCGGCGGCCTCGTGGTGCGGACCTCGCTCGACCCCGAGCTGCAGGCGGCGGCCGAGGCCGCGCTGCGGCAGGGCACCCTGGCCTATGACCGCAGGCGCGGCGGCTGGCGTGGCAGCCTGGGGCGCATCCCCGCCGGCCCCAATGACTGGCAACCGGCGCTGGAGGCCATGCCGCGCACCCCGGGCGCGCTGCCGGGCTGGCGCCAGGCCGTGGTGCTGGGCGTGACCAATACCGAGGCCCGGGTCGCCTGGCTGGAACGCGCCAACCCGCGCGCGCCATGGGAGCCGCGCAACGGGGTGATCGACCTCGCCGATACGACATGGGCAAGGCCGGTGCTGAGCGGCCCGGCCCAGGCGGCGGTGCGGCTGGGGCCGGCGCCGCGCCGGATCAGCGACATCGTCACCGCCTCCGACGTGGTGCTGGTGGAGCCCAACCCGGCCCGGCCCGGCCGCGTCTTCCTGCGGCAATTGCCCGAGGTCGAGGCCGCCGTCGTGGCGCTCGACCCCGCCACCGGGCGCATCCTGGCCATGGCCGGCGGCTGGAATTTCGAGCGCAGCCAGTTCAACCGCGCCTCCCAGGCGCTGCGGCAGCCCGGCAGCTCCTTCAAGCCCTTCGTCTATCTGCCGGCGCTGGAGGATGGCATTCCGCCCAACCAGCGCTTCCTCGATTCAGGGGTGGAGGTGGCGACGCCGCAGGGCGTCTGGCGGCCGGGGAATTACGGCGGCTCCGCCTCGGGGGCGGCGGTGACCATGCGCTCGGCGCTCGAGCGCAGCCTGAACCTCGTGACGGTGCGCATAGCCCAGCAGGTGACGATGGCCCGCGTCTCCGACGTGGCGAACCGCTTCGGCGTGATCACCAACATGCCGCCCTATCTGGCGATGAGCCTGGGCGCGGGCGAGACCACGGTGGTGCGGATGGCCTCGGCCTATGCCAGCTTCGTCAATGGCGGGCGGCGGGTGGAGCCCAGCCTGATCGATTCGGTGCAGGACCAGCGCGGCCGGGTGATCTGGCGCGGCGACCAGCGGGCCTGCCAGGGCTGCAACGCCGGGCCCACGGGCGAGCCGCCGACATTGTCGGAAAACCGGCGGCAGATCGCCGACCCGATCGCGGCCTTTCAGATCGTGAACATCCTCCAGGGCGCGGTGCAGCGCGGCACCGGCGCGCGGGCGGGGGCCGGGCTGAACCGGCCGGTGGCGGGCAAGACCGGCACGACGGATGACTACAAGGACAATTGGTTCGTGGGCTTCACGCCGGACATCGTGGTGGCCGTCTGGGTCGGCTATGATGACCCCCGCACCCTCGGCCAGGGTGAGACGGGCGGCACCAATGCCGCGCCCATCTTCCGCGAGGTGATTGCCGCGGCCCTGCAAGGCAGCCCGGCCGTGCCTTTCCGCGCGCCGCCCGGCGTGGCGCTGGTCCGCATCCAGACCGATCGTGGCGAGACCATCCTGGAGGCCTTCCGCCCCGGCACCGAGAATGCGGCCACCGTGCCCACCGAAATGCCCTCCGGCGCCGCTGCCCGGGTGGACAGCGGACTTGGGGGGCTCTACTGAACGCGAATGCGCGCAGACGCCCTCCAGCTCCAAGAGCAGATCACCGCCTCGGTGTCCCTGCTGAGGAGGCATCTTTGACTGGGATGCTTCCCTCATTCGCCTCGCTGAACTGAACGCGAAGGCCGAAGACCCCGCCCTGTGGAATGACGCCACCGAGGCCACCAAGCTGATGCGCGAGCGCGGCAAGCTTGTGGACCAGGTCGAAGGCGTGCAGCGCCTCGAACGCGCCGTCGCCGACGCGCTCGAACTCATCGAGATGGCCGAGGCCGAGAGCGATGGCGCCACTGCCGACGCCGCCGTGGCGGACCTGATCTCCTTCGCCGCCGAAGCCAAGCGCCGTGAGATCGAAAGCCTCCTCTCGGGCGAGGCCGACCCGAACGACGCCTATATCGAAGTCAATGCCGGTGCTGGCGGCACCGAGGCGCAGGACTGGGCAGAGATGCTGATGCGCATGTACATGCGCTGGGCCGAGCGCCGCGGCTATAAGGTGACCCTCACCGAACAATCCGAAGGCGAGGAGGCCGGCATCAAGTCCGCCACCCTCCAGGTGACCGGCGACAACGCCTTTGGCTGGCTGAAGACCGAGACTGGCGTGCACCGCCTGGTCCGCATCAGCCCCTTCGGCGGCAATGACAAGCGCCAGACCAGCTTCGCCAGCGTCTATGTCTATCCGGTGATCGACGACAAGATCGAGATCGAGATCAACCCGGCCGACATCAAGACCGACACCTTCCGCGCCTCGGGCGCCGGCGGGCAGCACGTGAACAAGACCGAATCCGGCGTGCGCTTCACCCACTTGCCCACCGGCATCGTCGCCGCCTCCACGCAGGACCGCTCGCAGCACCGCAACCGCGTCATCGCGATGGATATGCTGAAGGCGCGGCTCTACGAACTGGAACTGCGCAAGCGCGAAGCCATCAGCGACGGCATCGAGGCCGGCAAGACCGATATCGGCTGGGGGCACCAAATCCGGAACTACGTGCTGCAGCCCTATCAGCTGGTGAAGGACCTCCGCTCGGGGCTGGAGAAGGGCAATCCCTCCGCCGTGCTGGATGGGGATCTGGATGACTTCATGGCGGCTGCCCTGGCGGCGCGCGTGGGAACCACCCGGTCGGATGCGAGTGCCAACGCGCGGTGATGAGGGGCTCCGCCCCTCAAGCTCCCCGGCAGGAACCTTAGGTTCCTGCACCTCCCCAATATGAAGTGGCTCAAGGCGCCGGTCCGGCTGCCGGTGGGCATACGGGTCTACGCCATTGGCGATGTCCATGGATGCGCTGGCAAGCTCCAGGAACTGCACAACAAGATCCGCGCGGACCTCACGGAAAACCCTACCTCCCGCGCGCTGCTCATCCACCTCGGCGATTTCATCGATCGCGGTCCGGACAGCGCGGGCGCCATTGACCTGGCGTTGGGCTTCGACGCCTGCCCGATGGTCAATCTCTGCGGCAACCACGAAGCCACGCTCGTCGCCGCCCTCGATGGCGATGCGCCCAGCGCCACCGACTGGATGTATTACGGCGGCCGCGAGGCGCTCACGAGCTGGGGCCTGGCCGAACACGCCCCGCGCGAGACCTGGGTCACGGGCATCCCCGCCCGCCACATCGCCTTCCTCCGCAGCCTCAGCCTCTCACACCGCGTCGGTCCCTATTTCTTCGCCCATGCCGGCGTGCGGCCCGGCATCCCGCTCGACGCCCAGGCGCCCGACGACCTGATGCGCATTCGCGGCGCCTTCCTCGACAGCGAGGCCGATCACGGCGCCTTCATCGTCCATGGCCACACGCCCGTGCGCGAACGCGTGGCCGATCTGCGCGAGAACCGCATCAACCTCGACACCGGCGCCGTCTTCGGCGGCGTGCTGACCTGCGGCGTCTTCGAGGAAGACCGGA
>LNFM01012570.1_pt1 | contig 11073 bp, 10 predicted proteins | sample 596031 | NCBI WGS metagenome assembly LNFM01 (sample SAMN04254537, study PRJNA301005) | activated carbon metagenome | isolation source: dual media filters at the Ann Arbor, Michigan drinking water treatment plant | place: USA: Ann Arbor | reverse complement strand
ACAGGCCTCAGGTCTCGCTGGAATTCAGGGATTGGAGGGTGCCATGAACATACATGCCGCGGTTGATCTGAAATGGCCTGGCCTTACGCGCCCGAACGGCGACCCGCTCCGCCTGAACAACAAGAATTTCGTGGCGATCGATCGCGATCGGGATGCTTCGCACGAGCCGACCTATCGGCCGCAGGCGCTCTACAATCGCGCGAACGAAGGCTTCCATGCCAACAACGAAACCTTCCTCCTCCACGAGGTTGCGACAAATCTGCCGATTTACCGCGCCGATACAGGCCCCACCGATTTCCATCTTCACCTTCCGCCCGGCGGTTACCAGCTCGTGCTGGTCACGTCGGGCGTGTTCACCTTCGATTACGATGGCCGGTTTTACTACGTCGGGCCCGGTTCGGTGATGCTGCAGAGCGCGATCGTGCATCGCCAGCTGTTTTACACCTGGTCGGGGTTGTCCACCGAAGAAAACCTGAAGACGCCGCAGACCGTGGTGCCGGATCCGATGTCGATGGGCTATTCCGGCAAATTCCTCGAAGCCTTCATCACCGATCCCACGACCTTCCCCAACCCGACGGTGGTGGATCACGACCACATCAACGAGGAGGAAACGCCACGTGTAGCCTGGAGCCATCCGCTGCATGACCGTCCAGCCGATGCCTGTTTCTGGCTGCAGGATCCGCTGGAGCTGGAAGCACTCTACAAGCCGCTGCCGGCCGGCTCACCGATCAAATCCCCCGGGCCTGTTTTCGTGCGCGACATCGGGATCGAGGTTCCGAGCGGCCGCCTGACAACCGGACATATCATCGCGACCGATCCGCGTGGCCAGTCGCTGTTGCCGAAGAGCGCCTCCGCGGCATCGGACACCGCCTTTCTCGGGAAAGGCGAGGTGGTCATCTATCGCGTCATTCGCGGCACCGCCGAATTCACCAACAGCGCGGGAGAAAATTTTGAACTTGCGACCGGCGATACGGTCACGGCGGGCAAGAACACGATCAATCTGGCGGGGCTGGGCGAAAATACCCAGATCCTCCGCCTGGGCCTGCTGAAAGGCATGGAGAACCTTCGCGGCTGGACGCCGACGCAGCGCGACGAAATTGACGGCCTGGCCGGTCAGATCATTACGCGGAAGGACGTTCGTCCGTTGCGCAACGAAGGCAAGCCGGTCGGGTATCTGTACGAGTAAGCCGACAAAGCGCATTCGCCTTAGTCCAGGCCAGACCTCGCGCCGCCGCCCGCCCCGGTAATACCTGTTGCGCAGGTCTTCGGGTTGGCAAGCGTGATCCGCTTTGCCATAACATGGCGCAACGAAATGTTGCGCGTGCGGGGTCGAGCCTTGAATCCGCCTGCAGCCAAAAGCAAGCCGGGAGGATTCATGGCCGATATCCGCGTACTCGCCACCGATCTGGAATTTCCCGAAGGGCCGGTGGTGATGCCCGACGGCTCGGTGGTGCTGGTCGAAATCCGCGGCAAGCGGCTGACACGGGTTTATCCTGATGGTCGCAAGGAGGTGGTTGCCGAAATCCCCGGCGGCCCCAACGGCGCGGCGCTCGGGCCCGACGGCAAGATGTACATCTGCAACAATGGCGGCTTCAGCTGGATTCCCACCGGCAAGATGATCATGCCGGGGCCGCAGCCCGACGACTATCAGGGCGGTTCGATCCAGCGCGTCGATTTGCAAAGCGGCAAGGTCGAGACGGTGGTCGCCAAATGCGGCGAGCATGCGCTGCGGGGGCCGAACGATCTGGTGTTCGACAAGCATGGCGGGCTCTGGTTCTCCGAACTCGGCAAGCGCCGCGCCCGCGAGATGGATGTCGGCGGGATGTACTATCTCAAGCCGGGCATGAAGGAGGTCGTCGAGGTCGTGCATGGCGTGCTGCCGGCCAACGGCATCGGGCTCTCGCCCGACGAGAATACCGTCTACATCGCGGAAACGCCGACCGCGCGGCTCTGGGCCTACGACCTTTCCGCGCCCGGAACATTGAAGCCGCGCGATGTCATCTATCGCGGCGAGCGCGGCAAGCCGATCACGGGCCTTGGCGGCTACCAGATGTTCGACTCGATGGCGGTGGAGGCAAACGGGAATGTCTGCGTCGCGACGCTGATCTCGGGCTGCATCTCGGTGATCGCGCCCGACGGCACGCTGGTCGAGCAGGTGCCGACCGGCGACCGCGTCACCACCAACATCGCGTTCGGCGGCCCGGAACTGAAGACGGCCTACATCACGCTGTCGGGCAAGGGCGAACTGATCGCGATGGACTGGGCGCGGCCTGGACTGCCGCTGAATTTTTTGAACAAGTGACGATTGCGAATACGCAATCGTCATTCCGGGGCGATGCGAAGCATTGAGCCCGGAATCTCGAGATTCCGGGTCTGGTGCTGACGCACCATCCCGGAATGACGGAGCCTCACCAGCGGAGTCTTGAATGGCCTTTCTAGAACCGGTTACCCTCCAGGGCGCGCATGCACGGCTGGAGCCGTTGTCGCAGGATCAATGCGACGGGCTGGTGGAGGCGGTGCGGGACGGGGAGCTGTGGAAGCTCTGGTATACCTTCATTCCGACCGCCGACAGCATGCAGAAGGAGATCGATCGCCGGCTCGCGCTGTATGCGGCAGGCGCGATGCTGCCGTTCACGGTCTATGATGCCGCGGGCAGAATCGCGGGCATGACGACCTACATGAACGTCGATGCCGGCAACCGTCGCGTCGAAATCGGCTCGACCTGGTACGCCAAACGCGTGCAGCGCAGCGCGCTCAATACGCAGTGCAAATTGCTGCTGCTGACGCACGCCTTCGAGAAGCTCGATTGCATTGCGGTAGAGTTCCGCACGCACTTCTTCAATCACCAGAGCCGGCGCGGTATCGAGCGTCTCGGCGCCAAGCAGGATGGTATCCTGCGCAACCACCAGATCGCGCCGAACGGCACGTTGCGCGACACCGTGGTTTACAGCATCATCGCCAGCGAATGGCCGACGGTGAAGGCGCACCTCAACTACCAGCTCAACGAGAAGACGCGGTAACGCTCACGCCGCGCCAGAAACGATACGATGGAAACGTTCGATTACGTGATTATCGGCGCGGGCTCCGCGGGAAGCGTGCTTGCCAACCGGCTCGGCGAAGATTCCGCCACCCGCATCTGTGTGCTCGAAGCGGGGCCGAGCGACTGGCATCCCTACATTCATCTGCCGGCCGGCTTCATCAAGACGTTCCACATGAAGAGCGTCAACTGGGCGTACAGCCAAGAGCCGGGACCGTGGACCGGCGGGCGGAGCATCTACGCGCCGCGCGGGAAGACGCTGGGCGGTTCGTCCTCCATCAACGGCCATATCTACAACCGTGGCCAGCGCCAGGATTTCGATACCTGGGCGCAGCAGGGCAACCGTGGCTGGGGCTATCCGGACATCCTGCCCTATTTCAAGCGATTGGAACGACGGATCGGTGAGGGCGACGAAACCTATCGCGGCCGCGACGGCAGCCTCACCGTCACCACCATGGACTGGAACGATCCGCTCTGCGAGGCTTTCATGGAAGGCGCCATGAGCCTCGGTATCCCGCGCAATCACGACTACAACGGCGCGATCCAGGAGGGCGTGTCCTACTGCCAGCGTACCATCGAGAATGGCCTGCGCATTAGCGCTGCCAAGGCGTTCCTGCATCCGGCGCGGAAGCGGGGAAATGTCGATGTGCGCACGCACGCGCATGTCACCAACATCATTTTCGAGGGCAAGCGCGCGGTCGGCGTGCGCTACCTCAAGGGCGGCAAGGGCGGTACGCCTATCGAGGTGCGCGCCAGCAAGGAAGTCATTCTCTCCGGCGGCGCCTATAATTCACCGCAGGTGCTGCAATTGTCCGGGATCGGTTCGCCGGAGCTGTTGCAATCGCACGGTATCGAAGTTCGTCACGCGTTGCCCGGCGTCGGCGAAGGCCTGCAGGATCACTACGCGCCGCGTTCGGTCGCGCGCGTCAAGAACATCCAAACCATCAACGAACTGCGGCGGGGCTTGAGCCTCTGGGTCGAGGCGCTGAAATGGGCGACGACCCGGCGCGGGCTGCTCTCGCTGTCGCCGACCATGGTCTATTGCTTCTGGCACTCCGGCGAGACCACCGAGAGCTCCGACCTGCAGCTCACCTTTACGCCCGCGAGCTACAAGGAGGGCGTGCAGGGCCAGCTCGAAGACGAGCCGGGCATGACCGTTGCTTCATGGCAGCAGCGGCCGGAGAGCCGCGGCTATGTCCGCATCCGCTCCGCCGATCCGTTCGCGCCGCCGATCATCCAGACCAACTACCTGGTTGAGGAAATCGATCGCCGCGTCGTCGTCGCCGGCATGAAGCTGGCGCGGCGGCTGCTGCAGTCCGCGCCGCTCGCGCCCTATTACGCCTACGAGGATTTCCCCGGGCCCAAGGTGCAGAGCGACGACGAATTCCTCGCCGCCGCCACCGAGCGCGGCACCACGACATTCCATCCCGGCTGCACATGCCGCATGGGTCCAGCAGAAACCAAGTGGGCTGTGGTCGACGACCAGTTGCGCGTGCACGGGCTGCAGGGCCTGCGCGTGGTCGACGCCTCGATCATGCCGCGGATGATCTCGGCCAATCTCAACGCCTCGACATTGATGATTGCCGACAAGGCCTCCGACATGATCCGCGGCAAGACGGCGCCGGAGGCGGTGAGGTTTCCGGTGTCGGCCTAGGCTGCCTCCGGCCGGTACATCGTATCGATCGTGATCACACCGATCGCGCGTGACACGCAGGGGCAGATCTTGCGGTTCTCCTGCTTCTGCTGATCGCTGAAGAAGACGTCGCGATGATCTATCTCGCCATCGACGGCAACGACATCGACCGCGCAGACGCCGCATTCGCCGCGCTGGCAATCCGAGATCACCTCGAAGCCGGCGGCGTTCAGCGCGTCGAGCATGGAGCTGTTTTGCGGCACCACCAACTCGGTCCCCGTATCCTTCAGCCGCACACGGAATTCCGCCGTTGGCATCAGGCCGCTGGAGCCGAAGGTTTCGTAGCGCAAGTCTGCGGGCGCTCGCCCCGTATCGTTCCACGCGCGCCGTGCGGCCTCCAGCATCCGCATCGGGCCGCACATCACGGCGATGGCGTCGTCAGGAAGGGTGCGAAAGGTGGCGTCCAGGTCGATCCGCGCGCCTTCGTCAGAGGTATGCATGATCAGTCGATCGCCGAGCATTGCGGAGAGTTCGTCGAGGAACGCGGCGTCGCCGCGCAATTTCACGGCATAGTGCAGGGTGAGGCCGATCTTCCTGCGGTGTAGGGCGGCGGCGATTGCAAAGATCGGCGTAATGCCGATGCCGCCTGCAATGAGGCAGTAGCTTCGCCGCGTCCAGTCGATATCGAGCAACGAGGTCGGGTTGCTGGTTTCAATCCGCGCGCCTGCTCGCAAATTCCACATGCCGCGCGAGCCGCCGCGGCTGTCCGGCGCGAGCCGGACCGCGATGCGATAGGTGCTGGGATCGCTGTTCTCCACAAGCGAGTAGGATCGCCGCGCCGGTTGTCCGTCGATCAGCACGGTCACGCCGATATGGCTGCCGGCCGGGTAGGGCGGCACGCCGCCGCTATCCGGGCGCAGCCGGAACTCGCGGATGAGAGGCGTGACGTCACGGATCGCCTCGACGGTGCACCAGCCCCATTGCTCGGCAAAACGCATGGCGTATTCCTATTCGACGGATGATTTGAGCAGTGCGAGCGCAGGCAGCAGATCGAGATGCGTGCGATTTCGGATCGCGAGCCGCAGGTTGCGCGCAGCGAGGCGGGAATGCTCGCGCATCACGGCTTCGGCGCGGGCGCCTTCCCGGTTCTCGATGGCGTCGACCACGATGCGGTGATGATCCTGCGCAAGCAGCAGAATTTGGTGCGCCTCCGGCAGCGCCGATTGCGCCATCACGAACGCGCTGGGGGAGGCGAACGGCAGCGCCGAGACGCGGTCGATTTCGCGGATCAGCGGCGCGCTGGCGGACAATTCGTTGAGCAGCGCATGAAAGCGCGCGTTCATGGTCACATAGGCGGAGAATGCTTCGACCGAAACCGGATCCTGCCGGACCAACTGGTCGAGATCGGCAAGACACTCCTTCAGCGGTTCGAGGCTGCGCGCGCTGGCGCCGCGTTCGGCTGCAAAGCGCGCGGCGAGGCCTTCCAGCGTGCCGCGCAGTTCGATCGAATCCAGAATGTCGCGCTCAGTGAATGCCTTCACCATGAAGCCGCCGGATGGGATCGCCTGCAGCAGGCCCTCGTCCTCCAGCCGGACCAGCGCCAGCCGCACCGGCGTCCGCGACACGCCCGTGATATCGACCGCCTGCAGTTCGCTGATGCGCTCGCCCGGACGCAGCCGCGCTGAGAGGATCATGTCGCGCAGTGCAAGTTGCGCGCGCACGGTCTGCGAGACGGAGCGTTCGGATTCGCGTTCGCTCATGGCTTCACTCTGCAGCCTGGACCGTCTGCGGCGCGGTTTCGCGCGCGACCATGCGGTCAATCACGCGCCGCGCCCACATTGCGCCAGCATCGATGTTGAGATTGTAGAAGGTGCGGTCCGGATTTTCGTCCATAGCGCGCTGCTGCGCTTCGAGGATAAGCTCATCCTCGTGGAAGATGTTCGAGACGCCTTCGCGGATTTCGCTGGTCAGTTTCTGCTCGGTCGTTCGGTAATTGCGGACGAAGGCCCAGAAATAGTGACAGCTGGTATCGGTCTCCGGCGTCATGGTGTTGAGCACGAAACCGTTGACGCCCTGTGAGCGGTCGCCCTCCGGTGCGCCGGTGCCTGCGGGCGCAACGCCGACGTCGATATTAACGGTACCGGGAGCCTGGAAATGGATGATCTGCCAACGGTCGACCGGGCCGGGTTTGCGCAACTGCTCGGCCCAGAACGGCGGCGCCTCGATGCCGCGCATCCAGCGCGTCACGGTTACGGCCTTGTCGCCATGGGTGACGTCGAACGGCGCTTCGGCGACGTGGTCGTTGCCGATGCTGGAGCCATGCACGAAGGTCTCGTGGGTGAGATCCATCAGATTGTCGACAACGAGCCGATAGTCGCACTTCACGTGGATGGTCTTGCCGTCGCCGGCCCACTCCGGATCGTCGTTCCAGTGCAAGTCAGGAACGAGCGCGGGATCGGCGAGCGCCGGATCGCCCATCCACAGCCAGACGAAGCGGTGCCGTTCGACAACGGGATAGGAGCGCACGCAGGCGGAAGGATTGATGGTCTCCTGCGATGGCATGTAGGTGCAGCGCCCTTGCGCGTTGTATTTCAACCCGTGATAGCCGCAGACGACCATGTCGCCATCGAGCCGCCCCTTGGACAGCGGCACCAGCCGATGCCAGCAGGCATCCTCCAGCGCGCTGACCTGTCCGTTGGACTGGCGATACATCACGACATGCTTGCCGCAGATCGTGCGCGGAAATAGCGCGCGCCTGATGTCGACGTTCCAGGCGGCGGCGTACCAGGCGTTTAGAGGAAAGGTGGCAGGCATGGCGCACTCCCAAGCAAGGTATGAGTGCATAATGTATACAATAATTGGACAAAACTAGCAAAATATGATGCTTTTGACTATTTCGGTATACATTATATGGATATCCTTGCGCATGAAGGTATAAAAAAACCGCTCCCAAAGGAGCGGTTCATCTTTTCGTCGCGATCTGGCCAGCGCCTCAGCCGTAGACGAATGCCTTGTCCTTCAGGTCGATGTTCGGGAACTCGTCCTTCTCGGCCCAGTAATCCTGGTTGTGCTGCCATTCCGGCTTGTCGCCGCGCTTGGGCAGCAGGTGCATGCCGCGCATCATGTAGCCGGGATTGAAATTCTCCGGATCGATCCAGGGCAGCAGCGGCATGTTGTGGTCTTCGGCACGCAGTTGCGGCGTCACCTTCTTCACGCCAGTTTCCTTCATGTGCGTGAGCAGCCGGCAGACGAAGTCGGCGACAAGGTCGACGCGCAGCGTCCAGCTGGCGCGGAAATAGCCGAACACCCAGACCAGATTCGGCACGCCGGTGAACATCATGCCGCGATAGGTCACGGTGTCGGCGAAGTCGAGCGGCTTGCCGTCGACGGCGAAGTCGATGTCGCCATTGGCCGAGAGGTGGAAGCCGGTCGCGGTGACGATGATGTCGGCTTCGAGCTCCTTGCCTGACTTCAGCAGGATGCCCTTCTCGGTGAAGCGGTCGATCTCGTCGGTAACGACGGAGGCCTTGCCGGACTTGATACCCTGGAACAGGTCGCCGTCGGGAATGAACGCGATGCGCTGCCGCCACGGCCGGTACTTTGGCGTGAAGTGGGTCGCGATGTCGTAATCCTTGCCGAGATAGGCTTCGACCGCCGACAGCAGATCCTTCTTGGCCGCTTCCGGCTCATTGAACGTCTTGCGGGTGAAGGTATCCTGATCGAACAGGATCTTGCGGCGGGTGATCTCGTGGATCCATGTCTCGTCGACCTGCAGTTTCCGCAGTTCCTCCGCGATTTCGATCGCGTTGCGTCCGGTGCGGAAATAGGTCGGCGAGCGCTGCAGCATGGTGACATGCGCGGCGTCTGGCGCCATCGCCGGGATCAGCGTCGCTGCCGTGGCGCCGGAGCCGATGACGATGACGCGCTTGTTCTTGTAGTCGAGATCCTCGGGCCATTTCTGCGGATGGACGATAGGGCCCTTGAACTTCGCCATGTCCTTCCACTCCGGCGTATAGCCCTCGGTGTGGCGGTAATAGCCCTGGCACATCCAGAAGAAATTGGTGGTGAAACGACGCTTCTCGCCGGTGTCGGTGCGGGTCGCCTCGATGGTCCAGAGATTCGCCTCGCTCGACCATGACGCCGAATTGATGGTGTGCTGATAGCGGATGTGACGGGCGAGATCGTTCTCCTCGATCACGTCGCCCATATACTTCAGGATTTCCGCGGCGCTTGCGATCGGCGCCGACGTCCACGGCTTGAAGCGATAGCCGAAGGTGTGCAGGTCGCTGTCGGAGCGGATGCCGGGATAGCGGTGGGTGCTCCAGGTACCGCCAAAGGTCTTCTGGGTTTCCAGCGCCACGAACGTCGTTCCCGGACACTGCGTGGTGAGGTGGTAGGCCGCGCCGACGCCGGAGATGCCGGCGCCTGCGATCAGAACATCGAAATGCTCGGTGGCACCAGGTGAGGTCTTGTCGATCTGCGTTTGAACGTTCATCTGCCCTGTTCTTTTTTGCTTGTCGCGTTTTGCGAAACGAAACGCCAGAACTTTAGGTTCTGGCGCTATAAGTCGTTAGCGAATTATACTTCGCGGCGGCTGAGGAAGGCCAGCCGCTCGAACAGGTGGACGTCCTGTTCGTTCTTGAGCAGCGCGCCGTGCAGCGGCGGGATCAGCTTGCGCGGGTCGCGCTCCCGGAGCATTTCCGGGGTGATGTCCTCGTTCAGCAGCAGCTTGAGCCAGTCGAGCAGCTCCGAGGTCGAGGGCTTCTTCTTCAGGCCCGGCACTTCGCGCACCTCGAAGAAAATGCGCAGCGCTTCTTCGACCAGACGCTTCTTGATGCCGGGGAAGTGCACGTCGACGATCCGGTTCATGGTGTCGGGGTCGGGGAACTTGATGTAGTGGAAGAAGCAGCGGCGCAGGAAGGCGTCCGGCAGTTCCTTCTCGTTGTTCGAGGTGATCATCACGATCGGGCGCAGGCTCGCCTTGATGTTCTCGCCGGTCTCGTAGACGTAGAACTCCATGCGATCGAGTTCGAGCAGCAGGTCGTTGGGGAATTCGATGTCGGCCTTGTCGATCTCGTCGATCAGCAGCACCGGGCGCTTGTCGTGGGTGAAGGCTTCCCACAACTTGCCGCGCTTGATGTAATTCGAGATATCCGAAACCCTGGCGTCGCCGAGCTGGCTGTCGCGCAGGCGCGAGACCGCGTCGTATTCATAGAGGCCCTGCTGCGCCTTGGTGGTGGACTTGATGTGCCAGGTCAGCAGCGGCGCGCCGAGCGCCTTTGAGACTTCCTCGGCCAGCACGGTCTTGCCGGTGCCGGGCTCGCCCTTGATCAGGAGCGGGCGCTCGAGCACGATCGAGGCGTTGACGGCGACCTTGAGGTCGTCGGTGGCGACATAGTCCTTGGTGCCGGTAAATTTCATCTCACTGTTTGCCTTGTTGTTCGTTCGTTGGCCGCAATGGCCTGACAGTAAACGACCGCCGTTCCGGCGGTCGCGATTGAAGTTGATGCGGCTTCCTCAGCGTTTGATCAGCGACAGGATCACCAGGATGATCACCGCGCCGATGGTGGCGTTAATGACATCGCGAACCCAGCCGACGCCGAGGCTGACCCCGAGTTGCGGCAGCAACCAGCTCGCCAGCAGCGCGCCGACGATGCCGATCACGATATTGCCGATCAGCCCAAAGCCCGCACCGCGCACGATCAGCCCGGCAAGCCAGCCCGCAATACCGCCGATGATCAGCGCCGCAATGATGCTCATCGAATTTCCCCTGCCGGAATAAGCCCTTTATGGTTCAATTGTAATTGAAAAACCCACCCGGTCTAGGCCTGACAGGTATGCGCTGGCCTTTGGCGTGAGCAGGCTCCCGGGCGCGAGCTGGCCCTTGACCTTGGCGGGCCGGCAGGCAATCTGTATCCCATGTTCCTGCAATTCTTCACATCGCTGCGCGACGCGCAGGTACCCGTGACTCTACGGGAATATTTGACGCTGATGGAGGCGCTTGACGCCGACCTTGCCGATCAGACGGTGGAGAATTTCTATTACCTCTCCCGCGCGGCGCTGGTGAAGGACGAGCGCAATCTCGACAAGTTCGACCGCGTCTTCGGCAGCGTGTTCAAGGGGCTGGAAAGCCTGCTGGACGCCATGGAGAAGGCGGACATTCCCGCCGAATGGCTGAAGAAGCTCGCGGAAAAATACCTCACCGAGGAAGAGAAGAAGCAGATCGAGGCGATGGGCTGGGACAAGCTCATGGAAACGCTTCGCAAGCGCCTCGAAGAGCAGAAGGGCCGCCACCAGGGCGGCAACAAGTGGATCGGCACCGCCGGCACCTCGCCGTTCGGCGCCCACGGCTACAATCCCGAAGGCGTGCGGATCGGGCAGGAGAAGAACCGCAACAACCGCG
>LNFM01012569.1_pt1 | contig 11075 bp, 12 predicted proteins | sample 596031 | NCBI WGS metagenome assembly LNFM01 (sample SAMN04254537, study PRJNA301005) | activated carbon metagenome | isolation source: dual media filters at the Ann Arbor, Michigan drinking water treatment plant | place: USA: Ann Arbor | reverse complement strand
CCCAACGAACGGTCATGTTTGCACGCGAGCGCAGCGCACGCGGCCACATGAAGTCCCCCTCCATCGCCCAGCGGGGCGAGGGAGGGGCTAGGGGAGGGAGTGGGGAGTTGGATCTACTGTCCGGAGCAGACCCGCGGCGCAGCGTGACGCTCAGATCGGACAAGTCCGTTTACTTCAGCAAACCCTCATGCCGCATTGCCGCCTGCACTGAAGGCCGAGCCGCCATGCGCTCGCGGAAAGCACCGATGTTGGCAAAACCGCTGATGTCCACACCGACGCGGGGCGCCCAGTTGGTCACGGTGAACAGGTAGGGGTCGGCGACGCTGAAGCTGTCGCCCATCAGGTAGGCCTTGCCGGCCAGTTCCCCGTCCACCCACTTCAGGCGTGACATCAGCCTGTCGATGACCATGGGTTTGTAGTCGGGCGGGGTCGCCGGGTTGAACAGCGGACTGAAGCCCTTGTGCAGCTCGGTGCCGATAAAGGTCAGCCAGGACTGCATCTTGTAGCGCTCCAGTGTGCCGTTGGCCGGCGCGAGCTTTTTGGCGGGAACCTGGTCGGCGATGTATTGCACGATGGCCGGTCCTTCGGTGAGGCGGGTACCGTCGTCGAGTTCCAGCAAGGGCACATAACCGAGCGGGTTGATGCTGTAGTAGTCGGTGCCGTCCTCCAGCTGGTGGGTTTTGGTCGGGGCCAGCACATGCTCGAAGGCCAGGCCCGATTCATGCAGGGTGATGTGCGGCGAAAGAGAGCACGCGCCGGGGGAGTAATAAAGTTTCATGGGAATCCTTGGTCGGTGGGTCAGGGGGGTCTGACGCCTCCGCTCATGCTAACGCCTGGCGGCATTTCGTGCCGGGCCCTCTGCCGGGCCGCAGATGGCAAACATGATCGGCCACCAGCGCGCGACCAGCAAGCATGATCAGCTATCAAAACAGGAGTATGCCGGCGCATCTGGCCTTGTCCTACAGGGCTACGCGCAGGGCGCTGATTCGGGCGCTGTGGTGCGGAATCTAATATTTCGTCATTGATTTTTATGGGCGAACTGCGCCCGCACAGGAGAAGCTCATGCTCAAGTACGCGATCATTTTTGCGATCATTTCCCTGATTGCCGGAGCCCTGGGCTTTGGCGGGATTGCTGCGGGCTCCGCCGGCATTGCCAAGATCCTGTTTGGCCTGTTCCTGATCCTGGCGGTCATTTTTGTGGTGCTGGCCGCCCTCGGCGTGGGCGCCGTGAAGAAGGCCCTCAAGTAAATGCAGTCCGCGCTTTCCTGGCCCAGGCTTGCCATGGCGCTCGATGAAAAAAATCGGGACAGGGTCCAGCCGGACACCGCGGTGTCGCGCGACAGTGCGCAGCGTGCCAGCGCGGCGCAGGCCTTGCTGGTGGCCCGGCTGAAAGCCCGCAACCGGCGCGACCTGGCGGTCGACACGCTGGAGCGTGGCGCCCATGTGCTGTGGGTGACCTGCAAAAGCTGGTTTTCATCCGGCCAGCCACCGGCTTCGGTCCAGGACGAGGAAAACGACCTCCACAACGACAACAAGAACACAGATGCACACCGCGACCATTGACTGCCTGCTCGAATACGACGTCGCCGGTCCGACCCATTTCCTCTTCAACATCGAGGCGGCTTTCCATGACAGCCACAAGGTGATCGAAGAGCGCCTGAGCGTCACGCCCAGCGTGAAGGTCAGGCATTTCTGCGACGAGCGCAACGGCAACCGCTTCTTCAGACTTGATGCGCCGCGCGGCCTGCTGTCGGTCAACTACCACGCGCAGGTCGAGCTGCACCATGCGCCGGTGCCGCTGCACCTGGACGAGGTGCCGGTGACGGCGGTGCCCGACGACGCCATGCGTTTCCTGATGCCCAGCCGCTATTGCGAGTCGGACATCATGAGCCGCGCGGCGCAGCAGTTGTTCGGCCACCTGCCACTGGGCCTGTCGCGGGTGCGCGCCATCGAAAGCTGGATTCACGACTCCATCCATTACCTGCCCGGCTTCAGCAACTCGACCACCACGGCGCAGGAAGTGTTTGTGCAACGTGCCGGTGTCTGCCGCGATTTTGCGCACCTGGGCATCACGCTGTGCCGTGCGCTCAACATTCCGGCGCGGCTGGTGGTGGGGTATGTGTATTTCGACGAACCGCCGCAGGATTTCCATGCCGTTTTCGAGGCCTGGCTGGACGGGCGCTGGGTGATTTTCGACGCCACCCGCATGGCGCCCATCGACCGGCTGGTGCGCATAGGCACGGGGCGCGATGCCAAGGACGTGGCTTTTGCCACGATTTTTGGCGGCGTCATGATGCTGCGCAAGGACCTCACCATCGAGCAGGGCGACATCCGCCCCGGCGAGGCTTTCTCCTCGCAGCCTCCCGTGCTCACGGCCTGAACGAGAGAGCACCCGCGCGCCCTTGCTGGCGGACGGGCCGCTGGTTACGCTGGTTATTTACGCGCTGTAACCTGGATCGATGCGGTCCAGCTTTCGGATCAGCGAGGGCCAGACAAAGGCGCCGCCCATGCCGCCGGTCTGTACCCGCATGGCTTCGGCCACGCCCTTGACGATCATCGGGTTCACCGGGATCAGCTCGCCGCCGGCCTGCGCGTCGAGCTGGATGCGGCAGGTGTTTTCGAAGGTGTACATGCTGAGGAAGGCGTCGGCCACGGTTTTGCCGACGACCAGCAGGCCGTGGTTGCGCAGCATCAGGAAGTTGGCCTTGCCGAGGTCGGCCTGCAGGCGCGGCTTCTCGTCGTCGCGGAAGGCCACACCTTCGTAGTCGTGGTAGGCCAGCGAACCCAGCACAAAGGTCGATTGCTGGCTGATGGGCAATACACCGCACTTCTGCGCGCTGACGGCAACGCCGGCGCGGGTGTGGGTGTGCATCACGCAACCCGCGTCGGCGCGGGCCTCGTGCACCGCGCTGTGGATCACAAAACCTGCCGGGTTCACCGGAAACGGCGAGTCAATCACCTTATTGCATTTCTCGTCGACCTTGACCAGGCTGGAAGCGGTGATCTCGTCGAACATCAGGCCATAGGGATTGATCAGGAAGTGGTGATGGCCCGCGCCGCTGACCGACTCGGGCAGCTTGGCGCTGATGTGGGTGAACACCAGGTCGCTCCAGCCGTACAGCGCGGCGAGGCGGTAACAGGCGGCGAGTTCGCAGCGCAGCTGCCACTCTTCGGCGCTGACGACTTCTTTCAATGAGGGGATGTGCATGGCGGTGTCTCCGGAAGATGAATCGGGCGATTGTGCGCTATCAAACTGATAGCTCTTGACGCTTGTGGGACATGGGCTGGGGCAGGCCCTGGGCCTGAAATTAATGCTGCAGCGGCGCCGCCGCAGCCTGCCGGAAGGCGCTGGGACTCTGGCCGGTGTGTTCGCGGAACACCCGGCTGAAGTGCGACAGGTTGTTGAAACCCCAGGACAGCGCAATGCCGGTGATGGCGCGCGACTGCGGCCCGCTCTGCTGGATCTCGCGGATGCAGGCCTGCAGCCGCAGCCGCAGGATGTAGCTGGCCAGGGTGTCGTCCTCGCCGGCAAAAGCGTTGTGCAGGTGGCGCTTGCTGCAGTTCAGCGCCTGTGCGATCTGCTCGATGGATAGCGCCGGGTCGCGCAGGTTGAGCGCGACATAGGTGCGGATGCGGTCCTTGAGCGCTTCGCGTTGCGTCAGCGCCGTGCCCTGGCCCGCCAGCTCGATCAGCGACAGCCGCACCAGCTGGGCGATCAGTTCGCCCGCGCCGTGCGCCGCGGCAGTGCTCATGTTGGGCAGTTCCTGGTAGGTGCTGCGCATGGTGGCCAGCGCCACCCGGGAGATGCCGCTGGCGCCGCCGACGTGGCGCGCCATCAGGGTGTCGAGCTGCAGGCCACGCTCGACGATCAGCGCCTTGGGCAGCATCACGATCAGGTGCTCGACGCGCTCGGGGTTTTCCACCGCGTAACAGCCGGTGGTGTCGTAAATCGTCCAGCCGCCGGGGCTGACCCAGGCCTTGCGTCCCATCTGCTCGACGCCGGCGCGCCCGTGCATGGGGGCGACGATTTTCAGGTAACCCGCCTCGCTGGCGCGCGCCATGTCGGCGGTGCGCACGACACGGTGGCGGTTGGCCTCGAGTTTGGTCAGGATCACGTCGCCGGCGCGCGCCGAGGCCATGTGGCCGTCGAAGTCGGTGTCGCCGTACAGGTCGGATTCCAGGCCGCCGAAGTGTTTCCAGATCCACTCGCGCCAGACCGGCGCGCGCTCACGCGGCGCGAAGTTGTCGGTGGATACCAGGGTGGCCGCGGTCATGGTTGTCTCCGGTGGGTGGGCCAGCAGCCCATGCCAAATTATGGGCGTTGGGGCGGCTTCTGTTGCAGCGTAGGGCCAAGGGTTAACCCCAGTGGCCGTGCGCTGGCCGACAACTGCTTTGTGCGCGCTCAGCAAAGCGCGGGCCGCACGCCCTGCTTACCATCCGGTTTCCACTGCCCGCCGGGCGCGTACAACGAGGAGACATCCATGGTCCAGCCATCCAGACGAACATTGATCCAGGGCGCCGCCGCTGCCGTCGGCGCAGCCGCTTTTGCCCCGCAACTGTTGGCCCAGGCCGCGCCTGTGCGTGTCGGTTACGCGATCTCGCGCACCGGCCCGTGGACCGGCGGCGCGCAGGTCAGCCAGGAACCCAATTACCTGCTGTGGGCCGAGCAGCAAAATGCCGCGGGCGGCATCGACGTCAAGGGCGTGCGCCGCAAGATCGAGCTGATCAGCTCCGACGACCGCAGCGACACCGAAACCGTGGTGCGCACCTACGAAAAGCTGATGGGCAGCGACAAGGTGGACCTGGTGTTGCCGCCCTGGGGCAGCAATGCCAACTTCGCGGTCGCCCCGCTGGCCAACCGCTTCGGTTACCCCTTCCTGGCGCCCACCGCGCTGTCGCGGCGGCTGGTGGAAATGAAGCTGCCTTACTTCTTCCTGCTGCTGCAGCAACCGGCGCCCATGACCAATGCGCTGGTCGACATGCTCAAGGCCAACGGCTGCAAGACCCTGGCCTGCATCTATGTGGACGACCTGTTCGGTCTGGAGAACTACTCGGCCCTGAAGGTGGCGCTGCAGGGCAGCGGCATCCAGCTGGTGGAAGACAAAAGTTACCCGGCCGGCGTGAAGGACCTGTCGCCGGTGCTGCGCTCGATCAAGGACAAGAACCCCGATGCCTTTGTCGGCTTCACCTACCCGCCCGACACCATCCTGGCCAGCAAGCAGGCCAAGGAAGTCGGCCTGAACCCGAAGTTCTTCTACGCCTCGGTGGGCACGGCTTTCCAGCTTTACCGCAACGTGATGACGGCAGCGGGTGCGGAAGGCGTGCTGGGCATGGGCTCCTGGAACAGCAAGACCAGCCCCGGCGCCAAGGCTTACTTCGATGCGCACACGAAAAAATTCGGCGGCAAGGAACCGGACCGCTGGGCCTCCGGCGCTGCCTGGGCCGGCCTGGAGATCCTGACCACCTCGGTCAACAAGGTCGGCCTGGACCGCAAGGCCATCCGCGACTACGTGGCCAACAACACCCACAAGACCATCATCGGCGACATCAAGTTCACCGGCAGCGAAAACACCGCCACGCCGGGCAGCGTGAGCCAGTGGCAAAACGGCGAGTTCGAGGTGGTCTGGCCGCCGAAGATTGCCACCGCCAAGCTCAACCCGGCCAAGCCGGCCTGGAAGTAATAGCCTCCCGAGGCGCCTCCGGCGCCTCTCCCTCGAGGGGGCGACACCAGCGGCCCGGCCAAGCCGGTTCCGCGGTGTCCCTGGAATGAACTCTGATGTCACTTTTTTCCTGGTTTGAACTGATCGCCTCCGGGCTGATCACCGGCGGCATTTACGCGCTGGTCGCGCTCGGCCTGAATTTGCAATACGGCTTGATGCGCATCCTGAACATCGCCCACGGCGAGTTCCTGATGCTGGGCGCCTACCTGACCTGGATGGCGCACACCTCGCTGGGCCTGTCGCCGCTGGTGATGGTGCCGGTGTCCTTTCTGGCCCTGATGGCGCTGGGCCTGGTGATCCACAAGCTGTGTTTCCGGCGCCTGACCGCCACCTCGCCCAACCTCGACATCTTCGAGGCGCGCGGCCTGATGGTGGCCTTCGGCCTGATGTTCCTGGTGCAAAACTTCGCCTCGTACATGTGGGGCGGTGACCTGCGCGGCTACGACTACCTGGCCGATCCGGTCAAGATCGGCGAGGCGCAGTTCGCCGGCAACAAGCTGCTGGTGTTCGGCCTGGCGCTGCTGTTCAGCGGCGCCTTGATTGCCCTCTTGCGCTTCACGCTGCTGGGCAAGGGCGTGCGCGCGCTGATGCAGTCGCCGACCGGCGCGCAACTGGTGGGCATCGACACCCAGCGCCTGCACCCGCTGATGTTCGGCATCGGCCTGGGCCTGTCGGGCGTGGCTGGCTGCCTGCTGTCCATGGCCTACACCATCACGCCGTCCATGGGCGAGCCCTACACCGTGACCGCGCTGATCGTCATCACGCTGGGCGGTTTCGGCAGCATGAGCGGTGCGCTGGCCGGCGGCCTGTTGCTGGGCGTGGTGGAAGCGCTGGGCATGCATTTCACCAATCCTTCGCTGAAGGCGCTGCTTTCGTACAGCGTGTTCATCGCGGTGTTGCTGCTGCGGCCGCGCGGCCTGTTCTCCAAATAAGAAAAAGATGAAAGACCGCCAAATCCTTGTTCGAGATCTGCTGCTGCTGCTGGCCTTTGCCGGCTGGGCGCTGGCGCTGCCGCATTACGGCAGCGAGTTTGTGGTGTCGATGGCGCTGACCTGCCTGATGTATGTGGCGCTGTCCTCGAGCTGGGGCCTGTTCTGCGGCAGCACGCGCTACCTGTCGCTGGCGACCTCGGCCTTCTTCGGCATAGGCGCCTACACCAGCGCCGTGGCGCTGGAAAGCCTGCCCTGGCTGGGTGCGATCGCGCTGGGCGCGGGCATCGCCACCGTGGTGGCCGTGGTCATGGGGGCGGCGGTGCTGCACCTGCGCGGCACCTACTTCGCGGTGCTGACCTTCGGCATGACCGAGCTGATCCGCCACGCGGTGACTTACTTTGAAAAAAAGGTGACCGGCACGGTGGGCCGGGTGCTGACGGTGGTGCCGGACCGCGACACGATTTACCTGACGGTGCTGGGGCTGGCATTGCTTGCGGTATTGGTCTCCATCATCGTGCGGCGCAGCCGTTTCGGCCTGGCGCTGATGGGCATAGGTGCTGACGAACAACGCGCACAGACGCTGGGCGTGAACACGCGGCTGATCAAGGTGGCGGGTTTTGCGATGACCGCGGCTTTTGCCGGCGCCGTGGGCGCGGCGATGGCGGTGCGCTGGACCTACATCGACCCCCACACGGTGTTCAACCCCTTCATCGGTTTCCAGACCGTGCTGATTGCGCTGATCGGCGGCGCGGTCACCCTGTGGGGCCCGCTGATTGCGGCGATTGTGTTCAGCGTGCTGGCCGAGACCCTGCGGCTGCAGGCGCCGCAGATCTACATGATGTCGCTGGGCCTGCTGCTGATCCTGAGCGTGCTCTACCTGCCGGGCGGGCTGGCGTCCCTGCGCGGATCCACCTTCACCGGCTGGTGGCGGGACAGCCGCGGCTGGTGGCGCGGCCTGGGCAAGAAGGAGCGCGACAATGGCTGAGCTCCTGCTGCAGGCGCGTGACATCAGCGTGCGCTTCGGCGGTCTGACCGCCGTCGATGCGGTCAGCGCCGACTTTCATGCCGGCGAGCTGGTCGGCATTATCGGCCCCAACGGCGCCGGCAAGACCACGTTTTTCAACGCGATCTCGGGCGTGATTGCGCCGACCTCGGGGCAGTTGCTGGCCGGTGGCCAGAATCTCAGCGGCAAGGGGCCGCACCGGTATGCCGCAGCCGGCATTGCGCGCACTTTCCAGACACCGCGCGTGTTTCCCGACATGCTGGTGCGTGACAACATCGGTTTCGGCCTGAAGTTCGCGGGGCGCCATCGTGAGGGCGCCTGGCAGTTGCGCGACGAGGACGCCATCCTGGGCCTGATCGGGCTCAGTGCACAGGCGGATCTGCCGGCCGGCGCCATCACACCTTCCCAGCAGCGCCTGCTGGAGATCGGCATGGCGCTGGCCACGCGGCCGCGCCTGCTGCTGCTCGACGAGGTTGCGGCCGGGCTCACCGAATCCGAAATCGAAGCCATGGCGCTGCTGATACGCCGCATGCGCGACGAACTGGGCCTGACGGTGGTGTGGATAGAACACGCAGTGACCACGCTGCTGCGCCACGTCGAACGTGTGATCGTGCTGCACCAGGGTCGCAAGATTGCCGACGGCACACCGGCCGAGGTGGTGCGGGATGCCGAAGTGATTGAAGCGTATCTGGGGGATGAGATGGTGCAGGACGGTGAGGAGGCCATATGAAGCGAAGGGCGAGGGCCCCGCGCAGCGGGATCGACCAGCGTAATGGTTGCCGACACCGCGGCAAGCCGTTGGCCACCACATGTACGGAGGCAACGGAGACATGATGTGGCATGCCTCCCCCTTTGTGCTCGGCGGTACCGCGCAGGCGCATCTCAAGGTTACCGGCCTGAGCGCCGGTTATGCCGCCTTCCTGGTGTTGCGCGACCTGACGCTGGAAGTCAAACCCGGCCTGACGGTGATCCTCGGCCCGAATGGCGCGGGCAAGACCACCCTGCTCAAGGCCCTGTCCGGCCTGATCCCGCGCAGCGGCGAGGTGTCGCTCAATGGCGAGGCCCTGCCCAAAAAAACCAGCGATATTGTCAAAGGCGGCATGGCCCTGGTGCCCGAGGGCCGGCAGCTGTTTCCGCAGATGACGGTCACCGAGAACCTCGAGCTCGGTGGCTGGCTGGTGGCCAAGGCCGAGCGCGCGCGGCGGCTCGAGCAGGCCTTCAATGATTTCCCCAAGCTGCGTGAACGCGCGCAGCAACTGGCCGGCACCATGAGCGGCGGCGAGCAGCAGATGGTGGCGGTGGCGCGCGCCATGATGAGCGCGCCGCGCCTGTTGATGCTGGACGAACCCTCGCTGGGCCTGGCGCCGCGCATGGTCGACGAGTTGCTGGCGATCACGCGCCGCATCGCCGACGCCGGCACCACCGTGCTGATGGTCGAGCAGAACGTGAAGAAAGCACTGGCCGTGGCCGACCGCGGCTACGTGCTGGAGCGCGGCACGCTGGTGGCGAGCGGCCCGGCGGCGCTGCTGGCGCGCTCGTCCGTGATCCGCGAGGCCTACCTCGGCGCCGGTGCTACCGTGCCGGCTGCCAAAGCTGCCTGAATTTCCCTGACCATTTTTTTGGAGAACCTTATGTCCGACATGTCCATGCTGATCAACGGCCTGAAAGTCAGCGCCGAAAAAGGCGCCACCTTCGAACGCCGCAACCCGCTCGACGGCAGCATTGCCACCCGCGCTCCGGCGGCCTCCGTCGCCGATGCGCTGATGGCCGCAGAAGCCGCGGCCGAAGCCTTCAAAAGCTGGAGCCAGACCGGCCCCTCCGCGCGCCGCGCGCTGCTGCTCAAGGCCGCCGATGCGCTGGAGGCCAAGACGCCGCAATTCATCGACGCGGTGGTCGCCGAGACCGGCGCTTCCGGCATGTGGGCCGGCTTCAACGTGATGCTGGCCGCCGGCATGATCCGCGAGGCGGCCGCGCTGACCACGCAGATCAGCGGCGAAGTGATTCCGTCGGACGTGCCCGGCAGCCTGGCCATGGGCGTGCGCCAGCCCGCCGGTGTGGTGCTGGGTATTGCGCCGTGGAACGCCCCCATCATCCTCGGTGTGCGCGCCATTGCCACGCCGCTGGCCTGCGGCAACACCGTGATCTTCAAGGGTTCGGAGAATTGCCCGCGCACCCATCAGCTGATCGTCGAGGCCTTCGAGGACGCCGGTTTTCCGTCTGGCGTCGTCAACTACATCACCAACGCACCGGCGGACGCCGGCGCCGTGGTCGAGGCCATCGTCGCGCACCCGGCGGTGCGGCGTGTCAACTTCACCGGCTCGACCAGGGTCGGCCGCATCATCGCGATGACCTGTGCGAAATACCTGAAACCGGTGGTGCTGGAGCTCGGCGGCAAGGCGCCGCTGGTGATCCTGGACGACGCCAACATCGACGACGCGGTCAATGGCGCGGCTTTCGGTTGTTTCGCCAACAGCGGGCAGATCTGCATGTCGACTGAACGCATCATCGTCGACCAGAAAATTGCCGACGAGTTTGTCAAGCGTTTCGCCGCCAAGGCCAAGGCCCTGCCCGTGGGCGACCCGCGCAAGCCGGACCCGGTGGTGCTGGGTTCGGTAATCGGCATGGGCACGGTGGAGCACTGCAATGCGCTGATCGATGACGCGCTGGCCAAGGGCGCCAAGCTGATGTGCGGCGGCAAGTCCGAGAACACCCTGATGCCGGCCACCGTGCTGGACCACGTGACGCCCGCCATGCGCATCTACCACGAGGAAACCTTTGGCCCGGTCAAATGTGTGGTGCGTGTCAGCGGCGTCGAGGAAGCCGTGGCCTGCGCCAACGACAACGAATACGGCCTGTCCTCGGCCGTCTTCGGCGGCGACATCGCCCGCGCCTTCGGTGTCGCGCAGCGCATCGATTCCGGCATTTGCCACGTCAACGGCCCGACCGTGCACGACGAGGCACAAATGCCGTTTGGCGGCGTCAAGGGCAGCGGGATGGGGCGCTTTGGCGGCAAAGCGGGGGTGGCCGAGTTCACCGAACTGCGCTGGATCACGATCCAGACCACACCACGGCACTACCCTTTCTGAACTGGCGCTCGGCTGGGGATTCTTTGCGTCACGCTCGCTTCGGCTGCGGCCCGTCCGGAGTTGTCATCCCGGACTTGATCCGGGATCTCTCTTTGCCTTGTTGAGCCTTGAGGTTTGTCTGCGTCTGTTGGCCGGGGGTTGCCCGGCAGCAACTCACTTTCTTTTGCTTCGCCAAAAGAAAGTAAGCAAAGAAAAGGCGACCCTGCTGTCTGCGTCCCCTCCGCTGCGCTCCGGGGCAACCTGCGGTGCTCGGTCCAGCCGGGGTCGAGCTCGAACTCGCCTTCGGCTCAGACAATCGCTCGCCCTGATCCGTCTGGCCCTGCGCTCCTCGGCG
>LNFM01012568.1_pt1 | contig 11075 bp, 9 predicted proteins | sample 596031 | NCBI WGS metagenome assembly LNFM01 (sample SAMN04254537, study PRJNA301005) | activated carbon metagenome | isolation source: dual media filters at the Ann Arbor, Michigan drinking water treatment plant | place: USA: Ann Arbor | reverse complement strand
TCCTGCTTCGGTATCTTCTTCATCATCTTCCTCTCAATAGTAACGTTAATTGTACGTCACCCTTGGAAGACTATTTTTCGGGGGAAGCTCAAATTAACTCAACAATATGATTAAAAACATTATCATATTATCCGCACCTGAAAATGCCTCTAGCCGTGCAAAGTTCTCAGGGAATATATCGTGGCACAACTCTTGATTTAATCATGTTTTTCTCAAATATCTTACGTTCCCTGCCGCTATAGGTAAGAGATAAAAGTAAAGGAGAGATTTTATGGATGTTACAGGTATAGCAAATGTAGCCACGGCAATGTCTGATGCTAGCACCAATCAAGCAGTCGGTATTGCAGTGCTTAAAAAAGCGATCGATCTGAATGCTGCGGGTGCGCTCGCTTTAATTGAAGCGCTTCCGGATAATAGTTCCACACAGAATTTACCGGCGCATCTTGGAAAAAATATTAATACTACCGCTTAGTCGTATATTTTTTTCCGGCCATTACAGCGCTACTTGAATGGCGCTGTTTTGTTATGAGTGAGGTACAATTTTCAAACCGGATAAATCCAGGTTCTTTTTGATCGTTTAGTCAAATTTCCCGATGCAATGCCCTTCCCTTTGTTGGTTGACCAATTTCTCAAATTCTTCTGCAGGCATTGGTGCTGAACAAAGATATCCTTGCGCATAATCGCAGCCAAATTCAATTAACAAGTCCTGTTGTTTCTGCGTTCTGCGTTCCCACACCTTCGGCAATGGTCTTGATATCCAGCGTATACGCCAGCAAAATTATCGCTTCAGCCTATGCGTTATCAGTCGAATTAGCAGTCAAGTTGCTTGTAAAAAGCAGTCAATCTTGAGATAGCCGATATCAGAGGCTTTGAGGTAAGACAGTGAGGAAAAGCCGGTACCGAAATCATCAATAGAAACCTCAATCCCGCGTTGCGAAATTCCAATAAACAATTTTTAATATCAAGTGTATCTTTTAATAATATGCCTATGAATTATTTTCAGTTTGATACATTTTGGGGATGATTAAAGGTTTTAAGTAGCGTCATATCATGCAATTTCGGCGGATTTTTCTGCGCTTCAGCCTTACTACTGAGAATAGTATAGAGGCATATTTAATAAGGCTCCAGTCCTCGTAAACACCTCGGAAGCTTTCTTTCGAGATGCCATAGAGAACAAACATCTGATCATCCCAAACCAATTTATCCTGAGCGATGTCTCAATTCCAGATACCCACACCGATAATGCGTGTGGCTAAAGTCAGATGTTTTATGATCTGATTAAGCGTATCCTCTGTTTGTTTGAATTGGGTGATGTCGGTGGAAATCCCGCACAAGCCAATGACTTGTCCTTACTCATCGCGTATTGGCTGCTTGACTGACTGGTAAATTCGCGTCTCGCCATTTGATTTGATGATAATCTTTTCTTCTTGCTTGATCGTTTCTCCAAACTCGATCACGCGGCGGTTATTACACTTTAGTTCATTGACAACTTCCGAATCAAAGAAATCGCGATCTTCCCGGCCGATAATATGGTCTACTGAAGTACCAAATAGATCTTGATCCCCTCATTTACATACGTATAACGTCCCATCCTATCCTTCATGTAAATGAAGCAATCAAGCTGACTCAGAACCATTTCTAGCTCAATTTTTCTGCTTCCCAGAGAAATGATCGGACTACTTATCACAGAATATAGCTAGCGGAGATTCCACAGAAGTCATTGCGAAATACTTCAGTTGAAGGGATTCTTATTTTTTCTTCTGATGCCATAGCTATGTCAATTCCACAACCACATCCACCGATTTTCTAAGTAGATTGCCCTCACATTAATGGACACAGTGGATCAGGCGATCAGTTTCTACTTTAACCACTTGATAGCACTCACAGGCCCGGTCTTCTACGCCCGCCCGGTCTAGCACGGTAATATGGCCACGGTGGTGTTCAATTAATCCCTCTAACTGTAATTTTTGAGTAGCCTCCGTGATACCTTCTCGGCGCACCCCCAGCATATTGGCGATCAGTTCCTGTGTGATGATCAACTCGTCCGAAACCTGCCGATCAATGGTTGTCAGCAGCCAGCGGCAAAATCTTTGATCTATCGAATGAAACCGATTGCAGACCGCCGTCTGTGCTACCTGTGTAATCAACGCTTGAGAGTAACGTAGCATTAAATGGTGTAACGACTCATCATTAGGTCTCTCAGGAAGATGCTCGAATTCTTGCAAAAATATATGCTTCCGCAGCCGATAAGCACATCCCTGGCTACGCACGACGGCCCAATTCGGCATGCTTTTCCCGCCCATGATGAGGAAGATACCGACGACGCCTTCATTGCCGACCGAGGCTATTTCTGTAGACCCGCCATCCTGCGTGTAAATAAACTTGGATACGATACAAGTCGTTGGAAAATAGGCGTAAAACAATTCTTCACCCGGTTCATAAAGAATTTTACCGTTGAGCAACGAAAGCCGCTCCAGATGGGGGGAAATACGCTCATAAATATTTGTTGGCAGGGCGTTGAGAAGATAGTTTTGCCGAGGAGTATTCAAGTTATTCATATCTATTCTCCAGATTAGTTGTTATATTTATTTTAGATTAGACGGAAAATCACTATTAACAGAACGGTTCTTCAATGTCGTATTTTTAACATGAAGCGCTTTGAGAAAAAATTAGGGCAACTACTTACTTAAGAGTTAATCTTTGGGTATTGAGGAGAATCGCATCTTGCAGGTTTTATGCGAAATACGAACATGTTCGAACGATGGAGACGGCCATTAAACGGTACGGTTCTCCAGTGCGGCGAAGGCCAGAACGGGGAAATTCTAATCAAACTACTTTATGGCCAAATCAACAAATGTTTTGTTGATTACTTAGAAAGTGGATCGGTGTTTACCAATAAATCGATACTTATTGATATTCTTCACGGTATGGATAAAATTATTGTGCAGACTAGGATAGTTCGAATAGAATTCTTTAAATTAAAATCAAATTCATAATAGTCTGAGAAAAAACCCCTTTCTTTCGTAAGTAATTTTTATGTGCATACAACTTTTTGCGATGGATCGACGTTATCATTTAGCCTAACATCAAATTGAAAATCTTATTTCGGTTATAAAATGAGCATTGCCCCTAAAAATAGATGGCCAAGCAATCAATAACGCAATCTGCTTTTCTCTATTTCGATACGCAACCGCCTTTGTTCCACTACGCTTTGGCGGTGCTGACAGTCACCTTAGCCTTGCTCGCGACGCTCAAAACTCCGGTCATTGGCGAGCGCACGGCATTCATGTTATTTTTTTTTGCAATTATCCAGTCCACATTCTGGCTCGGACGAAATCCTGGAATCTGTGCCATCGCTTTATCTTTAATTGCGATTAATGCGTTTATATTATTTCCGATTTGGGCTTCTGCACCCTACGATGCTTTTATTTTAAACGCAGGCTTTTGCATTTTGTCTGTTGTTATCATCGCCACAACCAATCTCCATCGCAGGTCAACTACGGCGCTGTGGAAAAGCCAGAAACGCTATATCGAGATAGTTGAGTCGGCAAGAGATGCGATAATCACAATCGATGCTAATCAAGCTATTCTGGTGTTCAATTTAGCAGCGGAAGATATGTTTGGTTGTACGGCAAATGATGCCATCGGAAAACCCATTGAACGTTTTATCCCGGAACGCTTTCGCTTCGACCACTGCTGCACGCATATTCATGCTTCTGGTTATTCCGGCTCCACGAACCATAACACACCCGAACTGTATGCTGTGACAGGTCTCCGTACTAATGGCGAGAAATTTCCTATCGAAGCCACCATATCTTGCTACGAAACAAACGGCAAGAAAACGTTCACTGTCATCCTGCGCGATGTTTCTGAGCGATTGCGCACGGAAGTTGCATTGCGTAAAAGCGAAGCGCAGCTTGCCCTAATAGTTGATGAAGTGAAAGCAGGTTATTGGGACTGGGATCTCATATCACGCACATTGTACTTTTCGTCCGAATGGAAGCAGCAAATCGGCATGGACGAAAAGGAAATACCCAACAGCTGGGAAGAATGGAGGAACCGCTTGCATCCCGACGACCAGGAGTCGGTTTTAACAGCTATTGAAAACTATATCGCCGAACGTCAACCAGTCTTTGATATGGAATTTCGCTTACGCCATCAGGATGGCTCGTACCGCTGGATTCACTCCCGTGGCGGATTGTTGCGCGATCACAATAACCATCCCTATCGAATGCTGGGTATCAATTTAGACATTACGGACTACAAGAAGGCAAAAGAGCTGAATTTACGGCGCGATTCGATGGAAAAAGCATTCCGATTATACGTCGCCAGCCAAACAGCCATCGCTATCGCGCACGAACTGAACCAGCCACTCACCGCTCTCTCCTCCTATACGGATCTCGCGTTGACTATGCTGCCAAACGCCAACAAAGATTCGCAAAAATTCTCTCACATATTGAAAAATTGTTCGCTCCAAGCACTTCGTGCCTGCGAAGTGATACAGCAGCTGATGAGCGTATTGCATAAGGGAGCGACTGTCATCGAAACGATAGATATCAATAATTCAATCCTTGAAGCGCTCGACTTTATCAAGATGAATGGATATTTAGATTTAGGTGCTTTTAAATTCGAAATGGATCTCGCAGACGGCCTGCCGCTGGTTGCGGGCAATGGTCTACAAATCCAAAAGATACTGACTATTCTGTTGCAAAATGGCTTAGAGTCTATGCAAGAAAGCGGGAGAAACACTGGAATCATCACCATCACATCGCGTTGCTGCGCCGATGATCCGTCTAGGGTGCATGTAACAGTATGCGATAGTGGAATTGGCGTGGAGGACACCGCCGCGCTTAAACTCATTTTCCAACCCTTCTACACCACCAAATCCGCAGGCTTAGGCATGGGTCTTGCCGTTAGTCGTACCCTGATAGAAGCGCACAACGGAAAGATATGGGCTGAGGAAAATGCCGGTTTTGGTATAAGTGTCCACTTTACTTTACCCTTTGTGATATGAGTACTGAACCTTGCGTTTTTATTGTCGATGACGATTATGCGGTCCGCGATGCACTCAGGCTGGTAATCGAAAATGCCGGTCTTGCCTGTCGGACTTTTGAAAGCGCCGAGCACTTTCTGCAAACTTCCTCTCTGAATGAATACGGCTGCTTGCTGCTCGACGTTAACATGCCGGGAATGAATGGCGATGAATTGCAAGCCGAACTCAACCGTCGCAATATGCACTTTCCGATTATTTTCCTCACCGCATATGGCAGCATACCTCAAACAGTTCGTGCAATGAAAGCTGGGGCAATCGATTATCTAACGAAACCTATTTCAAACGATCTGCTAATAAAACGCATTCAGGCAGTGTTGCAAGAAACAGCTAAGCTGAAAGAAAAAGATCTGGCAATACAACTGCTAAATAACCGCCTAAATGATCTGACCAGTCGCGAACGAGAGATTTTACCGTTGATTGCAGCTGGCCACTCCAATAAGGAAATTGGTCTGCAACTTGGAATAAGTTACCGTACCATTGAAGTTCATCGCGCGCGAATATTACGCAAGACCGGCATGACCAATATCCTGGAATTAGGGCGCCTGTGCGAAGCATGCCAATTGGCGTCAGGCCAAGCTCCTCACGAAATGAATGTAAAATCCAACTTTCCAGAATCGTGAATTATCATCATTCTGCAAACCTGTATTAACAGGATACCGTATAAAAAATTGGAAAACGCTTAATTGGATTGTTAGTGTTACTGACAATCCTCAGAATTAAACATGGGCATATTAATCGATAACAGATCGCATGAAGCGCTATTAGCCGAGATAGAGGCTCTACGCCTTCGTCTCGAAAAAACCGAGCAAATGTTGCAAGGTTACGAAAGTGTATACCGGATTCTGATCGAGACCATGAACGAAGGTGCCGCTATCCTAACAAAGGGCGGTGTGATCCTCTATTGTAATGACCGCCTGGCTAAACTGCTGCAAGTACCGCTAGATCAACTCATCGGATCTTCGTTTGGAGCTTATGTGCCCCCCCCGGATTATCCATTGATCACATCCCTTCTGGAAAGTCAAACCCAGGGTTGCGATAAACAGGAACTCTCCTTGATAAGTGGAGTGGGTAAATCCATACCAGTGCTATTTTCCTGCTGCACCTTAGGATTTTCTGACAACCAGCGGATAAGCGTGATCATCACCGACATTATTGAGCGCAATCAGGGAAAGATGGAGCTTCTTGCCAGTGAGAAGGGATTTCGTCTTTTAGCCGAAGGTATGCCACAAATTGTCTGGGTCACTCGGGCAGATGGCTGGAACTGTTATTTCAACCAACAATGGGTGGAATATACAGGACTCACACTGGAAGAAAGCTACGGTCACGGATGGAATAAACCATTTCACCCCGACGACCAACAACGCGCTTGGGATGCCTGGCAGAATGCAGTAACTAACAATGACTCCTATTCACTTGAATGCCGGTTGCGTCGCGCTGACGGGATTTATCGCTGGTGGTTGATTCGCGGGGTGCCTGTTTTAAACAACGAGGGAAATATTCAAAATTGGTTTGGTACTTGTACGGATATTGAAAACATTAAACAAGCAGAGACGCAAATACAAATAGCAGCCGAAAGAGAGCGTGCCGCTGCGGCACTCCGCGAGAGTGAGGCGTTGTACCGCGCCATCGGAGAATCCATTGATTATGGCGTTTGGGTTTGCGATTCAGAAGGACGAAACATTTATGCAAGCCCCAGTTTTCTCAAGCTCGTCGGACTCACCCAGGATCAATGCTCGAATTTCGGATGGGGTAACGTGTTGCATCCAGACGATGCCGAAAGCACCCTTTCGGCGTGGCAAGAGTGTATCCGCACGGGTGGTGTGTGGGATATTGAGCATCGTTTCCGCGGGGCGGATGGGCAATGGCATCCAATTCTAGCCCGCTGCGTACCGGTGCGGGACAATAACGGAAATATCAAATACTGGGCTGGTATCAATCTCGACATCACCGAACAGAAAAAGACTGAAGCGTTACTGCGCGAATCCGACCGGCGCAAAGACGAATTCTTGGCCATGCTCGGTCACGAACTGCGCAATCCGCTCACACCCATCAGTAATGTGGCTCAGGTCTTGTCTTCATTCCCTTTCCAGGAATCCACACTGAATTGGGCCACTGAGACACTGAATCGTAATGTGACCCATATTACCAAACTTGTCGATGACCTATTGGATGTTTCGCGCATCACCAGAGGCCTAGTGAAGATCCAACGGGAACGTGTCGAGCTGGTTAAGCTGCTCAAAGATTTGACAGAATCAATTTTGCCATTAATCCAAACGAAACATCAAACGCTCAATCTCGAATTGCCAACACAGCCGATCTATCTGCAAGGCGACCCCATCCGCCTCACCCAGGTGTTCACCAATCTGCTTAACAATGCTATTAAATATACCGATGCGGGTGGCTGTATTGACCTGAGCGCAAGTGTCGAATGTTCATCAATCTTCGTTCACGTCCGGGACAATGGCATGGGCATTGAACCGCAATTGCTGCCTCATATCTTCGATCTATTCATCCAAGAAACAATAGGGCTCGACCGATCCGAAGGTGGCTTGGGACTTGGTCTTACCTTGGCGAAGAAGCTGGTCGAACTACATGGCGGCCAAATCACAGCTCACAGCCAAGGTGTCAACCAGGGTTCACAATTCTTGATTCAATTACCCGAACTCGTAGAGGAAACAATCCTGACAACACCACTGATTCCGCGGAGCTCAACTAAAGAAACTGAACAAGGTTTGCGAGTTTTGCTGATTGATGATAATGAAGATGTTGTGGAAAGTACCGCTTTATGGTTTGAGATGTCAGGACATCAAATAGCGATTGCACGCAACGGAACACAGGGCATATCTGCTGCACAGACATTTGAACCTGATGTCATTTTGTTGGATATCGGACTACCCGACATAGATGGTTATCAGGTCGCCAGAAAGCTACGTAAACTGCCTACTACCCGGCGGGTGTTGATTATTGCCTTGAGCGGCTATGTGCTAAATAAGACTCTGCTCGGAGAAGTAACTGACTTTGATCATTATCTGTTAAAGCCGCCCGACTTTAACCAATTGAGGCATTTGCTTGCCGAATACGAACGCTCTAATCAGAGCACAAGAGATCTATATTCATAAAAAGACTCATCTTCCGCTATCATTATCACAGTGTAATATTGCGTTTATGTGCAACCCCGGATGAGGGTAGCGAAAGAATATTAGAAATAAACTTGCTGTTTAATCCTTTGGGCATGACGATTATCAACCGCCTTCAACTTCACAAAATAACTTCTCATGATTTCTGGATCCAATTTTAACTTGACGGCTTTCGATTCGTTCGAATCCCAGAAAAAACGGCTTTGCCTTCTCAGTAAAACAGCCGAAATGGGCGATTGGTCTCATACTTTCAAGACTGATATTACGATCTGGTCTGAGTATCTTTATGACTTTTACGAATTAGACAGAAACTATAATTACTCAGCCCTACTTGAAAGCACGCATTTTTATCAGAGACCTGAGAAAGAAAAAATGCTCGCATTGATTGCACATGTCACCATAGAAAAAACAGAGCGAACCGAAGAATTTATGATTGTGATGGATGATGGCAGACCCAAATGGCACACCACAACCATTTACCCAATGCTTGATGAGCAGGGAGACCTAATCGGTTTGTATGGTATTTTGCAAAATATCACTGCAAGAAAGAAGAGCGAATTGGAGTTACAGCGAATGGCCATTGTTGCTGAGAAAACCAATGGCATCGTGATGATTACCGATCCAGAAAAGCGCGTAATATGGATCAATAATAGTTTTGAAAAGATCTTAGGGTATAAGTCTGAAGAAGTCATTGGAATTGATCCTGGAATATTTCTCCAAGGGCCAGAAACCTCCATCGAAACAATCCGTGAAATCACCCGCTCGCTAAGGGATACAGGCACATTCTCCGGTGAAATTCTGAATTACACAAAAAACGGTGATAAGATCTGGCTCTATCTTAATATCGCTGCGGTTTATGATGACGCCGGTAAATTGATCAATTATGTCGCTGTTGAAAATGATATTACGCTAATAAAAATGGCAGAACAGCGGCTTCAAAAAGCTATGGAAAAAGAACGCGAACTCAATCGCTTTAAAACCCAATTCGTCAATCTGGCTTCACACCAGTTCCGTACTCCCCTTGCCACCATTCGTTCCAGCATTGATCTACTGGATCTGAGAACAGAATCAACCAACCTTAGTACTCCCTTTATCGAGTTCTTTCAGAAACACAAAGCGATTATGGCAGAGGAAACAACGCGCATGACGGAACTGATGGAAAACATTTTGGATATCGGCCGGATTGATGAAGGGAAAATAGAAATATCCAAAAAGAATCACCCATTCAAGCAGTTTATGGATGCATTTATTCAATCGAATATTGAACCAAATGGACAGCAAAGAATGCTGAACTACCATTTTGATGCACCAGACCGCATTATCAGCATAGATGAAATTTTGCTACGGAATGTTTTACGCAACGTTGTGTCAAATGCATTTAAATATTCTGAAAATAAGCAAGCGCCTGAACTTACTGTTATTTTCCATGACAATTCTTATTTAATAACGATAAAGGACTATGGAATCGGTATTCCGGAAAAAGATCAGCCATTCCTGTTCCAATCATTTTTCCGGGCATCCAATGCCAAAGCTTTTCCCGGGAGCGGACTGGGGCTTATGATTGCCAAGAAATTAATCCTAATACATGGCGGTGATATCAGTTTTGCAAGTAAATCCGGAAACGGATGCACGGTAACGATTCAATTGCGCTTATAAACAGAAACAATGAACAATCCGCTGATTCTTTTGATAGAGGATGAAAAAGTGCTATGCGAAAACGTATCCGAGATTATTGCGCATTATGGTTTTCGCGTAATCAGCGCACCTACCGGTGAGGAAGGGATCACAATGGCATTGGAATATGCTCCAGATATCATCATTTGCGATATCATGCTCCCCGGAATAGATGGCTTCGAAGTACTCTCCAGAGTAAAGCAGATTCCGCAATTACCACCAACAGCATTTATTTTTCTGACCGCAAAATCGACTCGCTCAGATACCCGAATTGGGATGAATATGGGAGCCGATGACTACCTCACCAAGCCGTTTACGAAAGAAGAATTGATCAATAGCATCAGGGCTCGACTTGAGAAATTATCCAAAAAAAGTAAGCATCAACTGGAAAAGGATGAACTAATCGAGGCGACACTTGAGAAAATGACCAGCCTCACTAAAACAGAACGTAAAGTACTCAATGCAATATCCGAAGGATACACTACCCCGCAAATTGCTAAGAAGTTGTTTGTGAGCAATAAAACAATAGAAAATCATCGGGTCAATATTTCCAGAAAACTCAATCTGAGCGGTCCCAATAGCCTGATTAGTTTTGCGCTGCGTTTAAGAGCGCAACATCTAGACAACGACTCTCCAGTTAGTTGACATCAACGGCATCAAATTAACCCTCTTCAAGTTAAATTACTTCCGGCAGAGCCGGAGGCTTATAACTGGAGCCCCTCATAGAGCTTACTCAGAAATTCAGCGATCAGATATGCACTGCCAAGTAAGAATTTCGGTTTGAGATGACTTAGCAGGCACGCGCAAACGGGATTTCTCTGGGCATGCCTTTTTTGTTTCCCAAAATGCTATTTTGGCAGCAAGATTCCTCTAGCAAATAAGAACCCGCAACAAGATGAGCAGGTTCATAACCAGGAAGATGCAATTGATCCCATCACAACTTCCAATCAAATAACTTCACTTAACTTCTCTCTATAAGACCATAATGCAAGGACATACGATAAGCGCTGAGCGATGGAATCAGTCCGAGTATAAATGTACTGAGGATAATGATTCCTACAATATCAGAGGTCTGGCTATTATTAGATAAGTGATTGATAAATATTTCATAGTTTTCTGTAAGCCTCCAATCCATCCACATTAACACCCTGATACATCATCGCTATCCTCAAACCTTTTATAAGGAGGAACGATGTCATCATCAGAATCAC
>LNFM01013571.1_pt1 | contig 11078 bp, 7 predicted proteins | sample 596031 | NCBI WGS metagenome assembly LNFM01 (sample SAMN04254537, study PRJNA301005) | activated carbon metagenome | isolation source: dual media filters at the Ann Arbor, Michigan drinking water treatment plant | place: USA: Ann Arbor | reverse complement strand
ACGAGCCGAAGTACATGCGCACATCCGAGAAGCCGGCCTGCTTGAGCGCCAGGAAGGTGTTGGACGCGCGCGCGCCCTTGAAGCAGTAGAGGTAAATCGTGTCGTCGGTGGTGATGCCGGCGGTGGCGCATTCGGCCTTGACTTCGTCGGGCGTCTTGAACACCGGGCCCTGGGCCGAGGGCTTCATGAAGCGGTACCACTCCAGCCACTTGGCGCCGGGCAGGCGGCCCTTGCGCGGCGCGAAATCCTTGCCGTAAGGCGATGAAGACTCGCCGATCCACTCGTCGATGTCGCGCACGTCGAGCAACACGGTGTCGGTGCCCAGCGCGGCCTTCACCTCTTCTTGCGTGAGCATCACGTCGGCGGTGGGCAGGTCGCTCGGGAAGGTCACGGGCGTGGGCGCCACGGCCGTGGTGGAGATGAGCAGGCCCGCGGATTTCCAGGCGCTGAAACCGCCGTTGAGCACCTTGATCTTGGGGTAGCCCAGCCAGGTGAGCAGGTAGTAGCCGCGGCACGACTGGCCGTAGCCGCTGTTCATCGCGTCTTCGTAAAACACCGCCGTTTCCTTGCCCGACAAACCGGCCGCGCCCAGCGCTTCGGCAAACGTGGCCTTGAGCGCCTGCAAGCCTTCGGGCGAGGAGGTGGCCAGGTAGGTGAACACTTCGCGCAGGTTCACGGCACCGGGGATGTGACCGGCGGCAAAGGTGTCCGCGTCACGCGTGTCGATGACCGGCGATCAGGGTGGCTTCAATGCTCATGGAGACCTCGCGGAAGTGGCGGAAGGCGGGATTGCCTGAGGTCTCTAGCGCAACCAACGTGCCAGGGCGGCAAGCGGGTGTGTCAACGCTGAAAGGGCGTTGAATTTGTTGGGTTTATGGGGGTTGGGGGTGGGAAGGCGCTGGCGGTGGGCGATGCCTGGGTGCGCCACTGTGTCGACACAATGTCGACACAGTGTTCGTGCGGTTCACGGGCGCGGCTTGAGCGGCGCGGGTGGCACACACGAGTTCACCGCCTCGTCCGAACACGCCACCTTGCCCTCCAGGCGGTACCAGTGCGCTTCGGCCTGGCCCACACACAAGCGGTTGGCCAGTTGCCGCCCGCTCTGGTCGAAGACGCGAACGCCCGCCGTGGGTTGCGACGGTGCCTCGTACTCCGTGAAAACTTCGTAGACAGCGGTGGGCGTCTGCATGGTCAGCCACGTCCTGTCGACGCCCGCCCGAAAGTAGTGGTGGTGGCGAAACGCATCGGGATGCGCGATCCCCGGGTCGGCCAGCTCCAGTTCCGTTTTCTGCTTTGTTCCGAACCGGTAGCTCAGCCCGGCGTCACCCGAACAAACAGACACCCACTGGCCGCCTTTTGTGGAGCAGGCAAACACCACCGCGTCAGACGGCTGACACAGGGACGGCCCGGCCCAAACCAAGGACGGGACGATCAGCATCGCGGAGCAAAGCAGCTGCTTCATGGCTTGGCAAGGGGTGGGTTGTCTTGCGATGGATGCTATCGAGTTGGGGTGATGCCTGAACGCGTTGATCCCAAAAGCATTGACTTTCCCACCACGGCCATTCGATGGCATGGATCGGGTGGAGCGGAGCCTCTTCTGTGCTTGACGCCACTTTGGCGGTAGTTTTCAGTGGCCGCTATGCAGCGGAAGCCGCCGAAGGGGGCTGGCATGCAGGCCATGCTGATTGCCACAAAGCGGCTATTCAGTTTGGCGACGTTTACAGACTTGAGCGACGGCTGTGCGGAGTAATGCGGTCACAGGGCCTCTGCGACAAGGCTTGAGCAGCTTGCCGGACAGGGTCTCCGACACCTGGACTGGCGGCTTCGGCGCTGAGCCATCCACCATAAGACGAAGGTCGGAAACCGCTGCGCAGCGTGGAGTCGGTTTTGTACCCGATCTTGGAGTCGCAGCAGTCGAGCCAAACGTCGTTCGTCGAACGCACGGTGAGGACCGAAGCTGTCTTTCGACACACCTGCCTTGACCGATCAGTCCAGTGTTGAACTGCCCTTGGAGCCTGTTCTTCAGATTTGCAGCGTGTGCTGTTGATGACGGCGGCAAAACACGCTTATGGCGATTGCCACAAAGCGGCTTTTGATTGCAGTTGGCTGTGCTGACCCGAACGACAGTTACTCGAGGTATTGCGTTAGCTGGACGAGCTTAAGGATGCGCTGATCGCAGCCAGTATCCGGAATATCCCCACAATGTGGAATGAAGTTTCCGGTCATACCGTTTATTATTACCTTCGTCGGCCCTATCTTCTGCACTGCGCTTGACCTGTGTGAGAGATTCGGACGATTTGGCCTCCTAACCCTTTACAGAGCCATGTGATGCCCAGCCAAACACCGCGGCCTGCTGCTCGCTTCTTTTTAGTGCCTGCCGCCGCGGCCTTCGCGCTGTTTTCTTTAACGCATTCGGCTGTCGCTCAGGAAAAAGCGACCATTGGATTCGTGAAGAACGTTAAGGGCACAGCCACGGTCACCACCGACGGGCAAGCGGTCCAGGCGCAGCCGGGCACACCACTGCATCAAGGGAGCGAGCTCAAGACGGATGCGCAGTCGAGCATGGGCGTCATGTTCAAGGACAACACCATGATGTCCTTCGGGCCAAGCACGGTGCTCACCGTGGACAACTATCTGTACGAGCCCAGCCAGGGCAAGCTCAAGCTGGGTGCACGCATGGGTAAAGGCACCCTGAACTACGTGTCGGGCGTGATCGCCAAACTGCAACCTGAGGCCGTCACCATCCAGACCCCAACGGGCATGATCGGCGTGCGTGGCACGCAGTTCCTGCTCAAAGTATCGGAAGAATGATCATTTGGTGTTGAGCACGATTTTGTCGCTCAAGTCGTTTTCCGCCAATCTCGCGCAATACAAGGCCACTAGCGGGTCACCCGGAAAGTTCTCTCGGAGGCTCTCGAAGCGCTCGTGCGCACAGGGGAGCCCGTCACACACCGCTTCATAGGCTGCCTGGTACATCGTGGTGGGCGCATACCCCGGTGGAAGCGTATCGGGCAATGGTTCGAACACCCGCAGCGCGTTCTTTTTGCCTTTGAGGACGAGGTGGCCCACCGGCCTTGCCGACACGCGAACGCAAGCCGATAGCGTAGCTTCCGACACGCAGATCAGCGTGCCAAGATGCTTGTTAACACTCTCCAGGCGCGCCGCTGTGTTCACGGGGTCGCCCAGTGCACGGTAATCGAAGAGCGCATGGCCGCCGAAGTTGCCCACAATGACTTCACCCGAGTGCACGCCGAAACGGGTGTGCCCGAACGCAATGCCCTTGTTTTGCAAGTCCTGCGCATACTCCATAGCGAAAGCATGCATCTCCATCGCGCAGTCGAGCGCTCGCTGCGCGTGATCGGGCTGCACGACGGGCGCCGAAAACATGATGGCAAGGGCGTCGCCCACGATGCGGTCCAGAGTGCCTTGGTGGCGGAAGGCGATGGAAATCATCTCTTCGAGATAGCCGTTGAGCAGAGTGACCGCAGCTGCCGGGTCAATGTCTTCCATCAAGCTGGTGAAACCGGCCAGATCGGTGAACACAAAGCTGCAGTGCTGGCGCTTGCCTCCCAGTTCCAGTTGGCCCGGGTTATTCATCAGGTACTCCACGCGGTTGGGGGAGACGTACCGGGAGAACGCCTCTTTGACCCAACGCTGTTCCCGCTCGCTCCAGAAATGGCGAAACAGGCTAGCGAGAGCGAAGGCCGTTGTCCAGGCGAGCGCAGGTGTGAAGCTGTCCAGAAGCAGGCGGTGGCTCGCGAAGGCCGTCCAGCCGCCCCACAACACGCCAACCACAAGTGCAAGCGAAACCCCGGCGGCCCACAGGGAGGGCAAGAAGACGCCGATCCAGACCAACGCCATGCAACCCAGCGCCACCGCAATGGCTTCCGCCGCCGCGGCCCAGCTGGGCCTGTTCAGGTAGTGCCCGGAGAGCACCTGTTCCAAGGCCTGCGCATGTGCCTCAACGCCAGGCATCACGCGCCCGAGTGGATTGAAACGCAGGTCCATCAGACCTTGTGCCGAACTGCCCACTAGCACGATGTGCCCTTCCAGCAGCGCGGGGTCGGCTTCTCCTGACAACACTTTCCAAGCGGGCACATGACGCTGAGGCTGCTCCGTGGTGTAGTGCACCCACATCTCCCCACGCGCGTTGGTGGGCACGGTCAGCTGGCCAATGCGCACCTCTGAAAGGGCTGGCGCGTCGCTTTCGACGCGCCGAAGAATGTAGTTGTCCGCGCCCTGGGCCACCCGCAGCAGCTCGGCGCTCAAGCTTGGCACGGGCACGCCTGCCAGCGCTAGCGCCATGGGCACGCGGCGCACCACGCCGTCACCATCCGGCAGAAAGGTCAGCGCGCCGCTCCCGCTGGCTACCGCATCCAGTGCCGCTAGCGCAGGCACCGCTGCCGAAAATGCATGCATTGCCTGGGGGCTCGGTTCGCCCACCCATACATAGCGGTACGGGACTTTCGGTGTGGCCTTTTTTGGTTGCGCCGCCGCATGGCTGCGCAACGCGAAGCCCAGCACCACGTTGTGAGTGGCAATTGCCTGGGCAAAGGTGGCATCGTTGTCAGGCAGCGCCTGCATCGAGCGTGCCTCTGCAGGTGACAAGGCCCATTCGGCAGAGACGCGACCCGGGGACGTGCGATCCGGCTCGGCGAAGACCACGTCAAAGCCGATGGCGGCGACTCCATTGGCCCCCATCTGTTGGACCAGCAGGGCCAGCTTGTTGCGCGGCCAGGGCCATTGGCCAACCTTCTCAAGACTTGCTTCATCGATGTCGACGATCCTGACCGGCATTGCCTCGTAGGCGCGAGGTTGCCAGCGCTGGTACTGATCGAACCCCTGGTGTCGGAGCGTCTGCAGCGCGATGGGCTCAGCCAGCACCAAGCCCAAGCCGAGCCCGGCAGTTGCAAGGCTGAGCATTGCGGCAACCGACCGCAGGGACGGTTTAGCTCTCATGCATCAGGCCGATGCAGCACTCACGCCTCCCGGATTCCCCACGCCTGCTTCTCTGCCAGGCTGAGCGCGCCGATCACCTCGCGCGCATGGTCATCGCCTTTGGCGACGATGGTGGAGAAGCGTCCCCATTGCAGAAACCCGAACTTGTACAACTCTGGGTTGAAATACAGGTCGGTCTGCTTGCGGGACTCCGACTGCCGCGACACGCTGTAGAGCACCGACACATTGAGCAGGTACGACACCAGTGAGGGAACACGGTAGCGCTGTCTGGCGCGGGGTTTGAGCCGGTCAAAAAAGACTTGCCAGGCACCCGGCATTTCGTCAAATTCGAGACGGCGCGCACGCCGTGCGCTGAGGTCGACACCGATGACCTTGCCGACCCCCCGCATGTTTCTCATGACGTCGGCCGGGAAGTTGTTGAAGGTGCCGCCATCACAGAACAGCTCGCCGTCCATCACAACCGGGGGCAGTGCGCCGGGGATAGCGATGCTAGCCCGCAAGGCGCGGCCCAAGTCGCCCTTGTGCAACTGCATTTCACTGCCCTTGGAGTAGTTGCTCGCGATGCAGAAATAGCCCTTCCACAAATCGACAATGTCGACGGGCCCACCCATCAGCGAGGCGATGGAGCGTTCGACAATGGCGCGTATGCGCTTGCCTTTGATCAGCGAAATCAACGGCAGCAAGTTGTAGTCGCCAGTGGGGTTGATCTTGAATGCCTGCTTGAGCACATCGAGGGTTTTAGGGATACCCCGATCCGCCGCAATGACTGCGGCCATCACCGCTCCCATGCTGGTGCCGCCCACGCAATCGATTTCGATGCCAAGTTCTTCCAGCGCCTTCCAGACGCCTAGGTGGGCAAAGCCGCGCGCACCACCGCCCGCAAGCACAAGGCCCACCGCGTTGCGACTCAGCAGGCGTGCGAGTCGCGCGATATCGCGGTCGAGTTCGGCACGCAGGTTCACGTGGCCGGTGACGGGCCTGCGTTCGACCCACTGACGCATTCCGAGGGGCGACTGCGTGCTCGCCGGGTGCAACAGCACCAGCGTTTCTGCCACCTCGCTGCGCTGCTGCGGGTCGACCATGCAAGCCTGCTCTACCTGGTGGACGGCGGCAGGGTGTGTCGCATTCGCCAGCAACAGCACCTCATCGCTTTGGCTGATGCACAGCTTGGTCCATTCGTTCGCCTCGGTGTCCGCCACCATCAGCACGAAGTCGTGCTCGGCCTCCAGGTCTTCCAGAACTTCGGAGGCCAAGTCGGATGCCACGGTAGTCGAATCCACTTGGCAGACCCGGCCGAACGGTTGCAATGCCAGCATGAGGCGCTGCGCCAGGGCGGTGGCGTCCACGTCCCCGGTGATCGGAAGCAGCGTCACCGTGACAGGGGGTGGCAGAGGGCGCCGATCGTGCTGTGTCTGCAGGCGCTCGATGATCTTCCTGGTCAGGGCCATGGACACCTTCGGATTCCGCGCCACAAGCTGGGTGAAGTGCTGCTTGTCCAGTCGCACCACCACTGTGCTGCGGATGGCCACCACGGTCGCAGACCGTGTTGCATCCGTGTACAGGCTAATCTCTCCGGTGATCTCTCCGCGCCCCAGCTCACGAACCATGCGGGGCCCGTTGTTGTCGGTATCAACGTAGACGCGCAAGCGCCCACTGATGGTCAAGTAGGCGGCGTCTCCCGGCGCGCCCTGCTCCATCAGCACCTCTCCGGCGCGCAGGCTCATCCACTGAACGTTGCTCTCAATGTCTTGCAACGTGTCCTGGTCAATGCCCGGAAAGTTATGGCTGAGATAGCGCGTCAATGCTATGCGGCGCCGCAGAAGGTCGGTGTCGTCTGAAGTCATGTCGCCCTCAAATGTGCTGATGCCACATAGATAGGAATGCGGCGCCGTAATCCATCGGGACCTAATCCCGAAGAAATTGATCCGTACTCATGCTAACGTGTGTTGCCTTACAGACCGTGGCAAGAGTTGGCTTGACATTGAACCAGGATTGCTGCATCAATCCGGCTATTCAAAAATGGAAGTTCTCACGATGTTTGAAATGCCAAAGCTTCGTTGTCGGATGGTGCTACCAATCCTTGTGGGCGCTGTGATGCTCGTGTCAGCCTGCGCCCCTACCATCCCGCGCTCGTATGTTGTGCTGGTGCCCGACCTAGATGGCGCGGTTGGTCAGGTCATCGTTAGCGGCCAGAAGGGCAGCCAGGTGTTGAACCGTGCAGGGCAGGTGGCCGGCATCGATGGCAATGAAGTCAAAGCAGAACTCGCCGGTGCAAAACTAGAGGCCGATTTTTCGGAGGCCAAGGCCGCGCAACCTGCACCGCCCGAGCACTTCATGCTGTATTTCATCAGCGGTGGAACTCGATTGACAGATGATTCGGAAACTCAATTCACTGAGCTGGTGGCCCGTTGGAGAAGCCGCGGCTCCCAGGCCATTGTCGAAGTGGTGGTGATTGGACACACCGATACCGTAGGTACTGCGGAAAACAACCTGGCTCTTTCGGCGCAGCGGGCCAAAGCGGTGGCCGATCGCTTGCAGGCTTCCGGCCTCAAGCTCTCTGCCTTGACGATGGAATCGCACGGCGAGAAAAATCCGCTGATTCCGACCAAGGACGGTATTACGGAACCGCGCAACCGACGGGTGCAGGTCACGATCCGCTGAGCAGCGTCAGCTTTTCCCTAGTCGGCGTTCCAAGCCGCCGCGCGAGCTTTCTCAAGTGCGTTCGCGCGCAATGATCTGGTGCAGGAAGCGCAGGCGGTTGGCCAATTCCTTGCACAGGCTCTGCATGATCTGCTGCGCCACTTCAGGATGCTGCTGGCTGAGCACTTCAAATTTTTCGCGGCTCATGGTTAGAGAAACCATGGGCTCCACGGCCACCACATCGGCGGCGCGGGGCGACGCATCCAGAAACCCCATTTCGCCCAGAATGGCGCCGCTGTTCACACCCGCGAGACGAATCGTACCGCCTTGGATCAAAACATCTGCGCGACCGCTGGCAACCACATGAAGATCGCGTGTCGTCTCTCCCATGGTCAACACATGCTCACCGGCCGCGTAGTGTCGGCGCGCAAAACAGTTCAGCACCAGGGCCTGCGCGACCGGGTCGAGATGACCCACCAATGCGTGCAGATACGAAACTGTGTTGTCGCCAGCATCCATGCGCGGGCGCTGTTCATCGAGCAACTGGTTCTCGGCGACTTCCAGGGCGCGGTCCACGTCGGCATAGGCACTGGTATGGCCCGCCCGGGCACAGTGAAGGACGCGAACACGGCGCAGTGCCACCACTTTCTCGAATCGATCGATCATGAGCGTCAGCGTGGTGTCGTGCGAGACAACAGCACGCCAGTCGAGGATCAGCCACTGCGACTGCTCACGTTGCGGTACGAGGGTGTCTAGTTCGGCTCGCAGACTTCGCGCCACACCGAAGTAAAGCGCCCCCTGCAGGCGCACGGTCAAGATGCGCTCGCCATACTGCATCAGCAACGCAGAGTCGCTGGCAGAGCGTGCACAATTGGAGCGCCATGACCTTCCGTCGTGCACATCCTTGATCGGGCTTTTGCCGTTGCGCCGGGCAAACAACACCAGCCCCAGAACCATCCCAGCCAGCAGGGCAGCCACCATGTTGACCAAGGCACCGAGCAGCGTGACCAGCGCGATGATCAGCAAGTCTTCCCGCTGCATCGAACTCATGGCGCGTCGTGCATGGGGCTTGAAGAGATATCGCCAAGCCATCACCACACTTGGAACATCCGTCAGGTCCCGTATCAGAAACAGCAAGAGGCCAATCACGGCGGCGGCAGGCACCCAGGCCAGAAAGCCCAGACCGTAGAAGAGCAGTGCCAGCAGCGAAAACGCGATCAGCGATCCGGAGCTAAGTCCCCCTGACCGCATGGCCACCATGCCCGCCGTCGAGGTGCCGCTCATCGGCACCGATCCAAGGCAGGCGCCCAAGGTTTGCCCCGCAGACAGCAGCATCAGTTGACGCTTGTCGGGCAGCGGTTTGTCATCTGCCTGGGAAACGGTCTCGACCGCCGTGATGGTGTTCAGGAAGATTGCAACCCCCAGCAGCGTGCTTGCCACCAAGGTGTGCATCAGCAAGGCGCCTCGCGCGCCACTGGACGAATTCAGAATGCTCCAGTCCAGCAAGGCGATGGGCAATACCCACTGCGTATCGTACGGGAGGATGGAGGGCAACAAATTCCCTCCGCGCGTGACCACATAAGCCACCGCGCTAGCCGCCGCCAAGCCCAGCACACCCGCGGGCAACTTGCGGCTGAATGTTCTCGCGGCATAGGCGACACAAAAGCAAACCGCTGCAATCACCAGCGAAGGCCAGACTGCGTAGAACGGGCCCGCCAGCAAAGCCAGTACTTGCCGGCCCTGGTCGAGGAGAAGGATCAGCGCGGTGGCGTTGAGGAAACCGGCGAATACCGGCGCAGGTATGAAGCGCGTCATGCGTTGAAGCCGGAACGCGTAGAAAACGGGCTGCAGCAACGCTGCACCGATGCAGACCATCACCACGAGCGTGAGCCGGGTCGCGGGTGTGTCGTCCAAGCCCCATGCACCCAGCCTGGGCACAAAACTGTCGATGAAGCCAGCCAGAAGCGAAACTTCAAAAAAGCGGGTGTAGTACGTCAGGGGACGCTGCGAGAAAGCGGCACACAAGTTGGTCACCGCGATTCCCAAGAACATGGCCAGCATCAAGGGCGCGGTTATCTCTGGACCGATTTTGTAGGCCATGAACCCCAGCGCACCCAGAGTGACAGGCAGGCCGACGCCCAAGGTCTCCAGCCCAGTGACGAAAGGTTTCAACATCGGGTTGCGCCAAAGCCTGCTTCAAGCCACCTCTGGCCTTGTACTGAATGCTGGCCGAAATGGTGTTGCCATAAAGGGTAGGCGAACGACTTTTCTTCAGGGCTCATCCAGGGTTTCATGTAGTCGCATCTCGGATATCGATTCGCGCGTTTGTGCAATGGCGAGGTATCCGATCCTCGCGGGCCGTTCCCGCGCTATCCGATCACGAGCGTGTGATTCTTGGTCGCACCTGATCCAACCGCGGTGTTTACTCTGGTATTAAGTGAGTATAGAAACTTTTCGTAATAAGGCGATCAATCTGCTTGCGAACAGTAACCATCCAGCCAGGTGGGGCAATTCCACAAAACCCAAAATTTCAGTCAGATTAGTCGGTCGCTGTCCTCCCCCCTCCCGAGCTGATCCGTATGCGATTTCTCGCCATTTCAATCACGCTGCTGGTATTTTGGTTCGGGCAACAACTACCAGCCGCAGCGGGGGACAAAGAGGGGCAAAGTGGGTCCCCTTCGGTGGATGCATCGCAAGCCCGGGTGTCCCTGATGCCGTTGGCGTCCATGGTCAAAGATGTGAATGCCAGCCTCACCGTTGACGAGGTGCTGGCACTGAAGCGCAATGGCCTCGCAACAGAGCTCGACCAAGGTGCATTCAGCCCGGGTTACAGCTCGGCAGCCTACTGGTTCCTCGTTCCATTGCGGAACGGCAGGGGCGAATCGCTGGAACGCATTTTGGTTTTCAATCCCATATGGCTGGACGACCTTCAGGCAACTCTGGTTGCGCAAGATGGCGCCGTAGAGCGATTTTCAGGTGGTGACAGCGTCCCTTTTTCTCATCGCGCAGAAGCCTTTCGCAGGGTCAACTTCGCACTGACGGTGCCCCCCGGTGGTGCCATGCTGGTCGTGCGGGCAGCCACCAGCGATCCATTCTTCATCGGCATGGAGTTGATGGATCGAACAGCCTTCGAGGGGCTGGCCGCTTCCGAGGCCTTGTACTTCGGTCTCCTTTACGGCGGCCTGCTGTCGCTGCTTTTGTTCAACCTAGTGCTTTTTCTCACCTCGCATGAGAGGACCTATCTCGCCTACTGTGTCTGGCTCGCGGCGTTTTTGGTGATGCACGCCACATACAACGGGCACACGTTTCGATGGGTGCTGCCGGAGTCCCCACAGCTGTACTCATGGTTTTCATCCGTTGTCATTTATGCGTACAGCTTTTTCGGTCTAGGAGTCCGTCGGACTTGAGCCCAAGCGAATTCAAATAATCGGTGCGAGGCGTTTTTTTGGACGGCATTGCGCTGAGTGAGTGCTCTCGAT
>LNFM01012567.1_pt1 | contig 11078 bp, 8 predicted proteins | sample 596031 | NCBI WGS metagenome assembly LNFM01 (sample SAMN04254537, study PRJNA301005) | activated carbon metagenome | isolation source: dual media filters at the Ann Arbor, Michigan drinking water treatment plant | place: USA: Ann Arbor | reverse complement strand
AGCTATTGGTGGCCGTGAAGTTTCTCCGAGGGAATCAAAACTGCCCTAAACCCAAAAGCCACGGGCAGCCAACTTTTTCCACGTTTCCACGCCGGCAGCCCACAAAGAGTAGGCACCCGGCGCTTCCTGAACCCAGCTTTCCGCACGGCTAATCACGTAGCCGAAATCTTCGGAAAGTTTCACATTTAGGTTGGTTCTAATTTTTACGGCTTCACTAGAAGACCAACACAATTCCATAGGAACCGGAATTTTTGGAAGCTCTGCTTTGAATTTTAAATCTCGCTGAAAAATTTCGATGCCATCTGGAGTCTTTCCTTTGACGGTGATCACTTCAAAATCTTTGAAATTTTGATGACTCATCCCAAGCGCCAAGTGACAGCCGCCACCAAAAGCTTTAAGTAAATTTCGTTCTGCGGTAGCCGACAAGAAAGTACTTTCGCAGTTGATTTTAGAAATGAGTTTTTTTAAGTCTTCACGATCGGATCTGATTTCAACGGCGAGTGCACCTTGTGCCGCCGCAGTCGGGTTTTCACTCAGCGGCAATACCATCCAACTTAAGTCCATTAAAGCAGTTTTTAAAAAATCCCGAGTCGTATGAAATTCAATAGCTTTTGCCGTCATTAAGCGATCCATAGCCGCTTTTGCCAGGATAAGACCGTCAACGTTTTCATTTTGCAGAAGTTTTTTCACCCGAGTTTGAATATTACCTCGTACGTTTTCGAAAATGACTTTCGAGCCTGTGCCGCTTGGAAGAAGCTCAGGTAAAAGTTTTGTCAAATTCCAACTTCTTCGGGGTGAAGAAGAAAAAATACTGAGCTGATCTTTTGATACAGATTTTTTCTTTAATAATAAAAGATCCTGCGCGTCTGCGCGCGGCAACGTGGCCACAATTTCAGTTTGCCCACCTAGGTCTGTCGGTAAGTCTTTCCACGAGTGAACAACCATGTCGGTTTCACCGCTCATGAGCTCGGCTTTGAAGTCTTCCGTGAAGACTCCTTTACTTGGCATTTTCCAAAGTGGATCATCTTGGTTTTGATCGCCGAGGGACTCGCGAAAACGATAGTCTATTTGAAGTCCTGGGATCATTTGTGTGAGGCGCTCGCCCACTTGATACGCTTGAAGTCTAGCCAAATCACTTTTTCGACTGCTTAACTTTAACTGCACAAATCTTCCCATCCCCCTGGGCGCAACCAAAGTTTTTTTAAAATTTCTTCTGCGACTTGATTAATGGCTATCTCAGAAGCCTCAAGCCGGGATTTTAAAACGACTTGGGTTTTTTGAATGTGCTGCATGATCGTGGGCAAAGATTCATAATTTATTTTCGTGAGAGGCTGATTTAGTGAATGCTCGCCTCTCAAGTCGAAAATGGTCTTCACATTTGAAGATAGTAATTCAACAGCCGTGGGATTATCGATTGGGGCCGCAAGCACCAAAATTGGATTTAAGATTTTTTCGTTGAGGGGTTTAATCTGAATAAAGGGAAATTGAGTTTTCAAGGCTTGAGCCTTTTGCGTATTTCGAACGTGCACGTCGACCCGTTTCAACTTTTTAAGCCAAGGCAAAATTTCTTGTGTGAGCATTCCAGCTCCCACTAGGGACACAGAGTCAGAAAAACCTGTCTTCTTCCTAATATAAGAACCATAGCTTTGAGAGCCCAAATCGATAAGATATTCGGCGCGCACTTTTTTGACTGCAGCTAAAATGGCTTCGCCAAATTTTTTCAGCTCTGGATGATCCAAAATAAATTTTTTAAACTGTCCATGAACCTCAGTTTCACCAATAAGAGTCGACTGCAGTCCGCAAACAACTCGAATTAAAAACTGTAATGCTTGATAGCCTTCTAAAATCTCGTCGGTTTGGTTAAGCCGATTTTTTGCCTCTTCAAATTCCCAATTTTTTAAAAATGCAATTTGCCGCATGCACGTTGTCCATGTTGGGACATTCAACGCCAAAGGATTGCCATTTTGTTTGCGATGAACCAGAATGAAGTCTTGCATGAAACGCCAGAATACTTGTTTTTAAAATTTAAGTGTCACGGAAATGTCATGGAGTTAAAATGAATAAAAATAGTCTTACTTTTCAGCGCCCTAGACTCAATCGACGCAATGCCTCAATACGAGACCTCGTTAGCGAAACACAAATTTCTGTGGCGGATCTCATCTATCCTGTTTTCATCCAAGATGGACAAAACATTCGTCATGCAATTCAGACTCTTCCCGGGCAATCGCGGGTTTCGCTTGATGAACTTATGCGTGATATTCCAACTTATCTGAATCTTGGGCTGAAAGCTTTAGCATTGTTTCCAAAAATTTCAGATTCACTCAAAACTCCAGACGCGGCTGAGGCCTTGAATCCTAAAGGATTTCTTCCGTCAGCCATTCGAAAGCTTAAAAAAGAGTTCCCTGAACTTTTAATTGTTTCAGATGTCGCACTAGATCCCTATTCAAGTGATGGCCATGATGGGCTCGTGAAAGACGGCCAGATTTTAAATGATGAGACAGTAGATCTATTAGCAAAAATGGCCACCGTCCAAGCAGAAGCCGGAACCGATTTTGTAGGCCCGAGCGACATGATGGATGGAAGAATCAAAGCCATCAGGCAAAAACTTGAAGAAGACGGTCACACGAAAACAGGGATTATTGCCTACACGGCCAAATACGCGTCTCACTTTTATGGACCGTTCCGCGAAGCCCTTGATTCAGCGCCGCGCGCAGGCGATAAAAAAACCTATCAAATGGATTTTCGAAATTCGACTGAGGCCATAAGAGAACTAGAGCTCGACGTTTCAGAGGGCGCCGATATCGTGATGGTGAAGCCGGCCCTGAGTTATTTGGACATTATTAAAACCCTCAAAATGAAATCTTTGGTTCCAGTCGCTGCGTACAACGTGAGTGGAGAGTACGCCATGGTGAAAGCGGCAAGCGCTATGGGCGCTGCCGATCACGATGGACTCATGGTTGAGATTCTTACTTCGATCAAGCGCGCAGGAGCCGACGTGATCTTTACGTATCACGCGGTTGAGATGGCGAAGTGGCTCCGAAAGAATCGAACTTAGAACATGAACTACCCACTCCTGACGCCAATCTTTTTCGTACTGCTTGGGGTCCTCATCAGTATTTTGCGCAAAAGAAAATGGGTTGAGCCTGCCATAGTGGCTTTCAGTTTAGCCACCTTTCCTATTATTTTTTGGAGTATCAGAAATCTTGGACCATTTTTTGGTGGGGCGGATATTGGTGCCGGACTTCTTTTGATGGCTTCTTTAATTGTTATTATACCGCTAATCGCCGTCTTGTTCTTTAAATCCCCCAATTGGAGCCGAAGCAAAGCATTCGCTATTGCCGGTTGCATTCTCGCGGTAAATTTTGGTCTCTCGATTACGAATCACTTTATTTTGTTGCGCCAGCATCAAGACTACAAAAGCAAATCCGTACTTAATTGCGAGTCCTCTCCGTATCACTGCGCTATTCGAGATAGAAAACTAGATGAAATTAGTCTTTTAAAAAAACAAGGTCGTGATATTGAAAGCAAAGATGGCTGGGGGCGAACAGCTTTGTATTACGCCTTCTATTCCAATGTAGGACCTGAATATTTTGAAGCCTTACTGTCTCAAGGTGCTAATCCAAATGCGGTAGATGCCAATGGTCACACGCTTTTTGCGGAACTTGTTTTAAATAATCCCAAGAATTATGAGTTAGCCAAACTTTTTTTGAAACATGGTTACAATGTCAATTTGGCTTACGGTGGAAAAAGTAAATATCTGCTTCTCAACACTGCCGTTATTCAAAAGGACAACGAGGCTATTGATTTTCTTCTAGATCATGGGGCCGATCCATTCATGAAGGATCGATTTGAATACAATGCCTGCGACCGTTTGAAAGTCCATTCCGTTGAACCAACAGAAAAACTAAAGATGAAATGCAAACTCTAGGAAATTTAGTCTTCAAGAGTGAGTGAAATAACGAAAGGTTTCTAACTAAAAAAATCGTTTAGAATTTTGACAGGCAAATGGAAATTGTTTCACGGTTCCTTGAGTGCGTCGAATTACAGCTAGCACCCATTAACGTCTTTGTGGAGTTGGTGTAGGCGTGATACTCGGGCCGTTAGGTGGCGGCGTTGGATTAGCGGAAGGAATCCGATACCGAGGCCTTTTTAATACATCTGCTAATGCTTGAATGTCTTTCACGGGAAAAAAAGACTTCGGATCAATTTCGGATTTGAGGTCTCGCACGGAAAAGGAACCTGGACCAACACGCTTTAATTCAAAGTGGAAGTCACAACTTGTACCCGATATCAGGCCGGAGCTTTGTAACATGGGAAATTGCTTATTGTCTGTTAACTGCTTCCAAGTTTTTTCAGCTTCTCGATCGATCGCTGGAGTTAAACAAGGGGTATTCGCGCTGGTGCCTGCCGTTTTTGTCGCTGAATTGAGAATTACACCACCTGCTGTTTGAGTTCCGCCGGCTCCACGTGTTGTCGGCCTTGGCTTTGGCGGTGGTGCTTTAGAAAAGCGTTCATAGATGGCTCGAAATCTATCGACCGTAAACGAAATTTCAAATGGCTCTTTATTTTTTCCAATGCACTCATTGGAATATTTCGACTTGAAGGTGCTTGATGCAAGCTTCTGGGCCTCAATTTGTGCCTGAAACGCTTCGATTGTTTGTAATGCAGGCTGATGACTCTTAATCGTATTGTACTGAACATCTGTTTGGACGCCGACTTTTTTATTCCCGAGACTATCTGCAACATCTAAAATGCTTTCAGCCAGCCTACAAAGTTTCAATTGAGCTCGTGCAACGTTTGTATCATTTAGAATTGCATCAGCTTCTAATTTGGCCGCCGCTAAGGCTTTTTTTCTGCGGCGGTCACATCAGCAAATAGATGTGGAGTCTGTAGACAAATCGCCATTGTGATCACTACAAAAAAATTGAATCTAAAATCATTTTTGGTCATACCTAATTTAAACATGCCCGAATCTATATTCACACATGGACTAGACTATCGTGTTGGCCGAAGGCGAAGCCGCGATTCAAATATAAGAATTCCAGCCAAAAACGAACTTCACTGGACCAAAATTGACCGGAATTTGTTTCAACACATAGGTTTTCACGCCGAGTACATTTATGAAACAAACTGTTCGTCTAGCAAATCCAAAGGAAAGCCATGAATCTAAAAAAAAGAATCACCCTCATAGCCGCTATTCCGCTTACGTTTTTAACTATTGTTTCAGGATACGCATTCTACACAATTGGCTTTCTGGCGAATGATGTCGAAATATTTTCAAAGCAAAGAATGCCAATACAAGCCCACGTCGGTGATGCACGCTTTCACTTTGCGGTCATAATGAAATTAATTTTAAAGCTACAAACTTTAGATCCTAGCAGCGGGGACTTTCAACGGCAGAGCTCCGAGTTAAAAGCATTAATCCAAAGTGAATTTGAAATCGTCAAGAAAGATTACGAATTTCTCTCAAAGCTTTTGACGACTGAAAAAAATCAAGCCCTTATTCAAAAAGCTAAAGCAGCTGATCACGAACTCGAGCAAGCAGTTATGGAGCTTTTTGAAAAAGCAACTGCACGAACCGAAGAAGGATTCCAAAAAATTGAGGCCTTGTACGGAATGCAGCTCACTTTGCTCAAAGAGCTCGATCAAAATGTAAACGATTTGAATCAACAGTTAACTGAAGAAGCCAACATCGCATCAAATCGAGCTGAAATTCTGATCGAAATTCTTGCTTCACTTGCGTTAATCACTTCAATTTCTATTTCAATTCTAATTGGCAAAAAACTAGTACGAGAATTGACGGAACTAACCAAGACCCTCCGATCATTAAGTGAGAGTGTGAATTCGCAGTCTGGCGACCTGGGTCATGCGAGCTCTGAATTAGCAGCCTCAATTACCGAATCCGCATCCGCGATAGAAGAAACGTCTGCTTCTTTAGAAGAAATCAATTCGCAGCTAAAACTCACGTCGAATTCGACTCATGAGGCAGCACAGATTGGAAAAAGTACGATTAATAGTATTCAAAATATGACTCAAAGCTTACAGGCTCTGAACTTGAAAGTGACGTCCATTGCCGAAAATGCAAAACAGGTTTGCGACATCATCAACATTATTGATGACATTGCCTTTCAAACTAATCTTTTAGCGCTGAATGCATCTGTTGAAGCGGCCAGGGCCGGCGAACATGGGAAAGGCTTCACCGTCGTCGCTGATGCAGTACGAACTCTTGCACATAAGACAACGGAATCTTCAAAACAGATTATTGAAATCGTCGGTAAATCCACGACACTGACTGCCGAAGGACAAAAGTTGTCTTTGGAAGTTTTCGGCATCACTCAAGAAACAGCAAAGGCGGCCGAACGTCTTGTGGCACTTGTCTCTGACATTCAAGTCGCAGTATCGGAGCAAAATATCGGCGTTAATCAGATTACAACGGCCGTCAGCCTCATGAGTACTGCAGCTCAATCAAACTCTGCATCGACAGAACAAACAGCTGCTAGCAGTCAACAGCTGAGCGAAGCTTCGGATACGTTAAGAACGAATTCGATGAAGTTAGAATTGATCGTCGGCGTCGCATAAAAGTTAAAATTATTACGTTTCATTCTAAAATTACGTCATGAAGATTAACCGAAAAGCACTGAATCAAGTGTCATAGTGCTTGGTTCGACTCTTGCTTTGCTCTTATCTTGGGGCGTGCGCAGATAGACTTGCGCATGTTTTTTAACTCGAGGGGAGCAACATGACACCACTTAAAAGGAATTTCATCGCACTTATTTCGGTCGCACTGACTACGGTCGTGGGACTACAAGATACGGCGATGGCAGATGGTATTATTGAACAAGGATCTTGGACCTTATGGGAAGATCCGAACGAAGCTGGTGGGATGACGTGCTACATGCAAGCCATCGATAAATCTCCGTTTCGCAAAGAAGATTTTCTTCTAGAAATTCACAAAGTTAAAAATAGCGTCGACTCCCCGATCGAAGTCATAGCAAAAATAAATAAAAATAAACGCAGCAACACGGCCATCAATCTTCCATTAGATGGTGTTGGGTCTCAACTGAATTTTTCAGACTTAAACGGAAACAAAGAACTTTTCTGGGCTGTTCCTAAAAACTTATCTGCCTTAGTCGCGCAGCTTCAATCGGGTCAAGATGTTTCAGCAAAAGCCGTTGGGGGAACAAAAGAACTTGATATTTCTTGGGGCGCCGATGGATTCAACGAGGTCTTCGAAGTGATGATGAAGCATTGTCATAATGGCTTCGGAATGGTTGAAGATCGCTTTGAAAAGCAATTTCTTGCGTCTATGCCGAATTCAATTGATCCGACTAAATTAAGCGCAGAAAAAACTGTTGCTCTTCGCAAAGCATATTTTGACGCGTTTAAACTTCATCGACAAAATTTATCCGCTGAAGCCGACTTAGCAAAAGTTCTAAAGAAATATCAGGCTTTTATCGACGAACAAAAAACAAACCGTTCTGAAAAAAATCAAATCACAACGGTTTCTCTTCCCCAATCACAAAAAACTTTAGCGGATTCCCAAAAAGCACAAATCGACCACCGAGCTGAAATTGCTCGTCTGGCAGAATTGATTCCTAGCCTGGAAGCGAATGCTCGAAGTTCGCAGGCGGCTTTAGATGCGTCCCGCGCGATCTTGGCCCCGCTACTTCCTGAGTTTAATCGTTTAAATTCTGTGATCCGCAGTGCACAAGGTACTTTGCAAGAAGCGCAAAATCGACTTTCGGTGATTGATAGTCGAATCAGTGATATCGACCGTCGGGATTCTGATCTTCGTCGTGAACTAGATACTTTAGATCGTAATCTTCGAGATCGTCGATTCCAGTTAGACCGTGCCATTTCAGAATTACGTGATGCTGAATTTTCTAGATCACGCTTTGATGTGCGATCTGAAATTGATCGCCGCCTTCGCCAAAACGGCGAATACAGTCGGATTAAATCAGAACGACAAAGCATTGATCCACAAATCAATCAAACTCGACAAATGATCAGTGAGCTTCAGGGCGAACGAAACCGTGTTGCCGAAGAAGTTGAGCGCTGCCGCGCCGTTGCCGGACAAGATTGTTCTTCCCAAATTGCAGCACTTCAGCAAATTGAAGGGCTAATTAATTCGAAACAATCTGAATTGCGAAATCTAGAAAGCCGACGATCTGAATTAGATCGAGCCATCGACAACGTTGAGCGCCAAGTCGATCGTGATGTGCGTCGAGAATACGATCAATTGGTAGATCGCGAGAATCAGGCTCGCAGAAATGTTTCTGATTTAGAAGAACAAATCAGACGTGATCAATCGAGAGTGAGCTCAATCCGCGATTCTGAATTACCACGTTTAAGCGACGAACGCCGATCACTTGTGAATGAACGTCCTTCGATCGTATCTAGAATTACGAATGCAGAATCACAATTGAATCTTGCACAGCGTGATTTGTCTCGGTTTAAATCTGCTAATGACTTTGACCGTAAGGCCGCAGATGTCGCAGGCAAAGAAGACAAACTAGAATCCGACCAGGCTGCACTCTCTCAGGCTGTGACACGCAAAGCAGATCAAGAGCGTCGACTACAAGCTGCAATCAAAACCGAATCCGACATGAAAGCTCGAATCGCAGAATTAAACTCAAGAGTCGTTGCGCTCGATCTACGAAATGTTGAACTTGATAAGCTTCTCAAGAATTTACCGGCAGAACGTGCACCCGTTGACGCTCGCATCGCTGATTTGAAAAAGAAATCGAATGCAAAGCGCGATGAGATGCTAGCATTGTTAAAAGCTTAAATATTTGATGTTAAAAATAAGTGGCGAATTGTGGCACAGCCCTGTTCGCCATTTATGAACTTTCAGGCTCTGATGAACCTCGAACGTCTTTCAAGGTAATTTGTTGGACGCATTCTGAATTTGAAAAGCAAGAAAGAGCCCCCAACAAAATGAACAAATGGCGCCGCCAAAAGCCCAAAGTTTAATGTGAAACAGAATCCACCATTTATAGGATCCTAAAGAAGCACCAAAATGTGGGTGTAGAACTAAATTATTGATCCATGTTAAAAAAAGTCCAAAAAAAGCTCCAATGACGGCGCTTCCAATTGTAGAGCTAATAACAAAAAGACAGACGCCGATGACTATATTCATATATCAATTGGATAAGTTCGATTCGATTCTGTCAATAGAACTAGAACGAAGCATTTGTTGCCAAAATTGTACTAAAACCTTGTATTATTTATAATATTTGAACTTCTTTTTTTAGCCTCTATTGACTAAAATAGCAGCATTCATGGTCCGCTAAGTTTGGCAAAATAAGGAGTTTTTTTGTGGTGATGTTCATATTTTTCGGCTTGATCGCGAGCCTTCCAGTTCTCGCCAATTCGCTCACGTGCCAATCACTTTTTCAAGACAGTCTGAGCTCGCATTTTCCAGGTCGATACTCCGAAAGTGAAATCAAGCTTCACGATTTAAATTTTGCAGCAGAATACGATTATTATGTCAGTGGCTTCAGTGCAGACGGACACAAAGTGTTTAGTCAAGTTAGACGAGTCCCACATGATCCCATCAAGGCTCGCCAATCAGGGACAACGACAGTGACTTTGACCGACTCAGAGTTCGATCTCATCGACCATGAAAGTCGTGGGGGGCGTATTGCGACCATTACACCGAATCAACTCATTAATCCTCCTGGCCAAGACATACAGATCTGGCGAAAAATTGATAATATTGGGCCTGGTTCTGCCATTGGTGAATTAATCAGAGATTGGAGAGGCATCACGCCTGCCCGGCGGCTTCCAAGAGCCCTTAATCGCTACGTGAACTCAAATGTTGAAGTCCATGTCGTTTATGATGTGTGGGACGGAACCATGACCGTCAACGACCGCATGAAATCGCCTCCTTATCTTCAAAACAGAGAGCTAGTCCGCGCTCGGGGAAAGCTCAACAAGGTCAATGGAGAATTTTTTCTTGATTCGCGGTCAATAGTTGGAATGATTCCTGAATATATTTCCGATTATCATTTCGAAGTTTACGAACCGATTCGTCCTCCGCGCGGATTCATGACCCGAGACAAGATGCTTTATCAAAAGTCTGCTCTGGTTCCAAAATCGAAGTGGGTCACGGATGGTAGTTTACCTTTTCGATATGAAAAACATGTGGAAGAAATTAACAGATTTGCGAACCTTGTCGCGCAGAATTCCCGGTACACGATGGCCATACAACTTAGAACAGTGGAGTCTGGCTACAGAATTGTGACGAGGGATGGCAATGTTCAATTTACTCGGAGAGAGAACCTTCTAAAATTGAATCATCCAGAGATGAACGGAAAATTCTTCGCCTCAAGAGAACACCACAAAGCTTGGGAACCACCTGTTTCAGATCCGACCTTAGTAAATCCTAATTTGTTCCAGTATGTGCGCGGAGCCTTCCTATTGAAGAAAGTGAAGTCATTAGATCGCGTCTACTTCACAACGTTGCGATTAACGACAACAGAAAGCAGACATAAAAAACACTTATTCGAAGCTCTTAGTCCTTACCTAGATGGAAAACATTTAGTCGAAGTGAGGTATACAACAAGCGACAATCGAGAAGATTCTAATTTTGGAGTTCTAGATGCGATGACTTCCGGTCATCGAATTTCTTCAATTGAAGTTAAAGAATTTAAGGGTGGTCTTGATCCAGAAATAAACAGAGGATCAACCATCTTTAGCTCAATAAAAAATGTCGTTAGTCTCACGATCTACAAACTTGAAGATGCTTCTGTTCTTGATTTAGATCAGTTGCCGCTTTAGAAAATACATATGTTCAATTAAGTAAAAATTGATGCCCTAATATTACTCAATTTATGAAGATATTTCTTTGGTTGTGCCATATAATCAAGCACACATTCAACATAACGTGCTCGCGACACTGAAATAGCTTGGTCGTTGCGAACCCAAAACAGGAGAGCTTATGAACCGTATTTCAAAATTACTTTTAATCGCCCTTTCTTTAACAGCTTTTTCTAGCGTTCAAGCTTCAGAACGTATTCAACAGCTTTGTAAAGGCTCGGCCGTCCTGCCAAATAAGGAAACTGTCTCTGTCATGT
>LNFM01012565.1_pt1 | contig 11078 bp, 10 predicted proteins | sample 596031 | NCBI WGS metagenome assembly LNFM01 (sample SAMN04254537, study PRJNA301005) | activated carbon metagenome | isolation source: dual media filters at the Ann Arbor, Michigan drinking water treatment plant | place: USA: Ann Arbor | reverse complement strand
CCCGGCCGTCACCGACGGAGACGACCTTCCCCTTCTGCGGGCGGTCCTTGGCGGTGTCCGGCAGCACGATGCCGCCCGCCGTCGTCTGCTTGGCTTCTTCCCGTTCCACCACCACGCGGTCGCCCAGAGGCTGGATGTTCATCGAACGCGAACTCCTTGGCGGTTGGCCCACGCCGGGCTCCGGCGCGGGTCAGCACGTTCCTGCCGAGGCCCTTCAAGCCGACTGCGAAGGCCCGACGCGGACAGGTCACGTCTTCAGCCAAATGCAACCCACGTGCCTACGGCACGAGATTTACGTTATCGTCTGATTGGTAATGACTTAAGGACGTCTGCCGCCGGCGCCGCGGCCCACCGACGCCTGCCGCCCGCGACGCTTCGCGGGAAACTCTGCCATTTCGGCAGCCGAGTGACGGAACCGACGGCCGTTACTTCAGGTCGAGTGTCGGCAGCTCGGTCGGGCCGTCCCCCACGGTGGCGGTCAGGCCGGAGGCGCCGGGGTCGAGGTACCGGCCGCGGAGCGGGTCGGCCGTTTCGCTCTTCGGCCGTTTGCGCAAGATCCCCGTGTCCGCCCCCGAGGTCGGGGCGGTGGAGACCTTCACCCGGTAGCGCCCCGGCGGCGCCCCGTCGTCGTCGGGCCCGTAGGTCCGGAGCCGGTACTTGCCCGATGCGTCGGTGGTCCCCGACGGGTAGGGCGCCGCCGTCCCGTCGGCCGAAGTCTGGGGCTCGACCGGCTCCAGGACGACCAGGGCGTCGGGCAGGGGGCACCCCTTGAACAGGACGGTCCCGCCGGCGGGCACGGTGTCGACCCGTTCAAGATCTTCCCCCCCGCAGCCCGACAGTGCCGAGAGGAGGGAGAGGGTCGCGAGTGCCTGGAGGGGCGCCGGGGTTCCGGGTCGGAAGTGGTGTGCCACGGCGTCCCTCGGGCGGTTGAGGGGAGTGGTTGAACAGCCCCGTCGGTTCAGAACTCGTCGGCCGAGACGACCTCACCGCGGTTGTACGTGATCAGCCGGCCGAGCACCCTGGCCGAGGTCGTTTCCTTGACGAAACGGACCGAGCCGTCGGCGAAAAGGTGGTTCGCGCCGCCGGGGTGGAAGGCGAAGATCTCGTTGTTATTCGAACAGTTCGTGTGGCAGGGCGAGTAACCGTCGCCGTCGATGTAAAACTCGCTCTCATAGTCGGCCCAGCCGGCCCCCGACTCGCGCCTGCCGGGGCGCGCGGCGTTCCCCTTGCGGTAGGAGAGGGGTCGGCCGGCGTCCTCGCTGACCATGATCGTGTTGCTGGTGCCGTCGGTCACCTCGGCGATCCGTCGGACGACGTTGCCGCGGAGCAGGCCGACGAGCGAATTGCTGGTGCCGTCGGAGTCGACGAAACCGCGGACCTGCCAGGAGCCGTCCACGCCATCGGCCACGGCGTAATCGCCGGCGGCGAAGGGGAACGTCGCCCCCGGCACGAACGGGGTGGTGAAGTTGTCGACCCGGTAGGGCGGGGCCGACGGGCAGACCATCACGTTGAGCTGCGTCGCGCAGGTGGTGGCGTTCTGGAACGAGGCCGAGGACGACGAGAGGTTGTACGCGTTGAAGACCTGGCCCTGTTCGAGGTAGGGGAGGATCAGGGCGCACCAGGAGTGCGTGACCAGCGGGATCTTGCACCAGTCGCCGAGCTGTTGCGGGCAGGGCTGGTAGAAGTCCGGCGCGACGTTGAGGGGGATGCCCGCGAGCGCGAACGTGGGTGTCGAGATCCCGAAGGTCGGCGGGAAGTAGCCCTGGCTCCCCTCGAAATTGTGCATCCCCAGGCCGATCTGCTTGAGGTTGTTCAGGCACTGGGCGCGTCGGGCGGCCTCGCGGGCGCTCTGCACGGCGGGGAGCAAGAGCGCGATCAGGACCGCGATGATCGCGATCACCACCAGCAATTCGATGAGGGTGAAACCGCCCCTCGGCGGCGCGGCGGGGTGCGTCTTCACGTCGGATTCTCCGGAGCGATGCGGGCGGGTCTCCACGAAAAAAGCACACTCTACCGGGCCACCGAGACGGTTCGGTGAGCCGGACGCGACGTTCTCGCGAAGATCCAGGGGCTCACACGCCCCCACGATTCAATCGAAAGTGGCCAGCATCAACATGATCAGGGCGGAAGCGTTCCCTGCTGTCAAGGCGTGACCGGCTTCTGGGCCAAACTTGGCGTGAATCCAGGCGGTCACCTCCTCGACGTTACCGAGGCCGGGGAGGGTTGCGGCGACGCCGAGGAAGTCGGTCCCGATGGCCAGTCCGTCGTACCCCTCGCGTCCCTGAAACGGGACCGAGGCGGCTTCTTCGATGGCGCGTTGGAGGGCGTCCTGGTTCGAGAAGAAGGGGGGGCCGACGGAGAAGCCGAGCCGGCCGCCGAGGGCCCGGAGCCGCCGGAGGTTGTCGGGGGTGATCGCCCTCGGCGAATCGAACCCGTCGTGCCGGGGCGCCCCGTGGCTGTAGACCGGGACCAGCCGGTCGGGGCGCGAGGGGTCGGCTTCGAACCAGTCGAGGGCCGCCGCCATCGAGGTGGGGTTGAGGTGGGCGAGGTCGAGCGCCGGCCGGACGCCGCCGGCCCCGGCCGAGAGGTCGGCCAGGGTGTCCAGAAAGGCGAGCCCGAGGTCGGTCAGCCCCCGGTCGTCACCGACGGCAGACGAACCGCCCAGCAGGCTCTCCGGGCCGTAGACCGGCTGGAAGACCCGGACGCCCCGGCGGAGCAGGCCGGCGAGCCGGCCGAGGTCGTCGGCCGACCGGACCAGGGCGTCGAACCCCTCGACCCCGATCAGGCCCCAGCAGAGCCCCTCGGGGTCGTCCTTCCAGCGTCCGAGGTCGCCGGGGCCGGTCAAGAGTCGGCCGGGGAACTCGGCCTCGATCCGGGTGATGAGCGGGTCGAGCGCGGCCCAGGGGTCGGGGCGCGAGGCCCAGTCGGCGGCCCTCCGGTAGCAGGCGAGGACGGCCGCCGAGGTGCCGGTCAGGTAGCCCTCCGCCTGGCCGATCCGGGGCCCGATGTCCTGGTAGAGGGTCGGGTCGTAGACGGTCGTCTCGCCGGCGTACTGGAGGGGCCAATCGCAGTGGAGGTCGATCAGGCGGGTCATCGGTCGGGGCTCGTTCCCGGGGTGTCGCGTTGCGGGCCCTGGAGGTCGTCGGGTCGGTCGTGGGGGGGGCGGAGCGGGACCGACTCGAGGCCCCGCCTGATCGAGCCGCGGAGCCCTTCCCAGCGGAAGGTGTCGAGTGCGAACTCCCCCTCGTCTCTCCCCTTCCAGACGACCTTCGGGGCGTCGCGGAGCGGCCCCGCCAGGGGGATTCCGGCGCCCGCCAGCGCCCCCGGCCAGAACAGGCCGAAGCGTCGGAGCGGGCCGGGGCCGAGTGCCGCAGAGCGCGGCGAACGGGGACGCGACGAGGGGTCGGCGTCGGGGCCTTCTGCGAGGGCCGCGGCGCCCCAGGAGATCCAGACGGTCTCCCCCCGGACGGCGGCGAGCACCGGGAGCCCCTCGAAGGCCCCGAGCCGTCGGGTCGGCCGGTCGGCGGGGCCTTCCCTCGTGGGTTCCGCCCGGAAGAAGGCCGCCGCGACCCTCGGGATCAGCCGCTCGTCGACCCGAGAGGCGGCCCCGGCCGACCGGGTGTGGAGCCCGATCAGGCCGCCGCGAGGGAGCCCCTCCGGGTCGAACAGCAGACAGGCGGAGACCCCCCGGAGGAACGGCCAGAGTTCGGCCTCGGGGTTCACCCCCGCGGCGGTCGCGACCAGGTTCAGCCGGACCCGCAGCGGGGCGAGGTTCGCGCGGGCCGGGTCGGCCCGGTCGACCCTGTCGGCCAGATCGAAGGCGCGCCCGACCGCCGCGGGGCCGGACTCCCAGCCGAAGGAGACCAGGGCGATCCGGTCCGAAGGGGGGAGGGCGTCGATCCAGCCGGGCTCGACCGAGGGGGTCGGGCCGGGGTCGTCCCTTCGGGACCGGACGTCGAGTTCGAGGGTTTCCCCGGCGAGCCGGAAGGCGGTCGAGAGGTCGCGGACGCCGAGCGCGTCGAGCGCCTCGCCGGCCTGCCGGGCGCGGAGGTTCTCGAGCCGACGGAGGCCGGCGGGGTCGAGCCGGGCGTACCAGCCGGGTGGGGGGGAGTCAGGAGGGGCGTTGGCGGTCCGGGGTTGTGGGGCCAGGAGGGTCTCGGTGTCGGAGGCGAGGGCGAGCGGTCCGGGGGGGCCGAAGGCGACGGGCGCGTCGCCGGGGCCGACCCGGAGGATCTGCCGCCCGTCTGCCTGATCGAGAAGGGCGCCGTCGGTGAGCGCGAGCGCCCTGGCGAACTCGCCGAACCGGCCGTCGTCGCGCGGGATCAGGAGCCGCCAGCGGACCGCCCCGGACGTCGCCGAGACGTCCGCGCGGAAGGTCGCGCCGTCGAGCGCCTCGTACTCGGGGAGCATCGTCGGGTTGAGCGCGGCGATGAGCGCTTCGAGGGGCTTTCCGAGGTCGGCGGCGGGGCCCCCCGCGTTCTTCCAGGCGGCGAGGGCCGCGGCCGGGTGGGGGGCCTTGCTCCCTTCGAACAGCCGGATCAAGGAGCCGACGACGGCGTCGGGCCTGACCCCGCGGACTTCCAGCAGCGGGACCGCGTCGGGCGGCCCGGCGCCGGTCGCGGCCGTGGGGAGGATCAGGGCCGCGAGGGTGAGCCCCGAGAGTCGCCGGATACTGGTCATGGGGGCCCTTCGTGTTCGACCCGGCCGCGTCGAGAAGGGGCGGGCCGGGCGCCCCTCTTGTCTCAGGGCTGATTGTCGGGGGAGGTCGGCGGTCTCACAAGACGAACCCAACAAGATCGGCCGCCGCCGGCATTGGACTTGAGCCCGATCGGACTCTCTGCTAGGTTTCGGCCGGGGCGGCCGGGTTCCGGCCCGAACGGGGGACGAACCCCGCGCGGACCCCTCGCGAATCGAGACGCCCCCGATCGACCGTCCCTTCCCCAACGCACGACCGTCGCCAGCCCGGCAAGGAGGCCCCTGGCATGGACCGCCGCTCGGCGCTATTGCTCACGATGCTCCTGGGGGGGTGGCTCCCCCGTCGCCTCCTCGCGCAGTCAGCGGGCCGCAGGAGTACCCCCCTGCCCCGTGGCGAGGCGAGCCGCCCCCGCCGCGGCGAGCCCGAGATGACCGCCCAGGCCGAGGGGGACGAGATCCCGCCGCCGGCCGCCGTCGACGTCGGCGACGCCCCGCCGCCGGCGCTCTCGGAGCCCGGCCAGCAGTGGGGGCAGTTCGACATCAGCAGGTACACCGGGCTCGACCACAGTCAGACGACCCCGCAGAACGCCCTGATCGAGTGGATCTTCCGGAGGACCGGCTCGGCCCCCTGGCACGGCGACAAGGTCGCCGTCCTGAGCGCCAGCCGGTCCCAGCTCCGGGCGTACAACAGCCCGAAGGTCCTGGAGCAGGTCGCCGAGGTCGTCGAGCGGTTCACGGAGTCGACGAGCGACTTCCTGAGCATCCGGGTCCGGTTCGTCGCGGCGGTCGACACCCGCTGGCGGTACGCGGTCTACTCGCGGCTCACCCCGGTCGGCAGCGGCCCGCAGGGGCAGCAGATCTGGACCTTGAAGGTCGAGGATTCGGCGTTCGTCCTCGCCCAGATGCAGGTCTACCAGGGGTTCCGGCTGCTGACCGACCAGAAGGTCGACATGGTCAACGGCCAGACCCTCACGGTGAAGACCTCCGAGCCACGCAGCTACACCGGCGGGATGGCCCGCGAGAGCGCGGTGGGCCTGGGCTACCAGCCGAAGGCGGAGCAGCTCGAAGAGGGCGTGACGCTGCGGTTCAGCCCGCTGTTGACCTACGACGGTGACGCGCTCGACGGCGCGATCGAACTGTCGGCCAACACGGTGAAGTACTTCCACAGGACGAAGGTGATCGCCCCCCGCGAGGTCGGCCCGAGCGAGATCACGCTCGACGTGCCGGAGGTCAGCGAGACCCGGCTGAGCCAGACGGTCAAGGGGTGGCCGCTGGGTCAGACGCTCCTGATCTCGGCGGGCATCCACCCGGGCATCCTCCAGGGGAAAGGGGGGTTCATGAACCTCCGGATCCCCGGCACGGTGCCGACGGGGACGGAACTGCTCGTCTTCCTGGACGCCGAGACGGCCGCCCGGCCCCGGCGGGCGGCGGCCCGCGAGTGACGCGGCGCTGACCCCGGTCGCCTCGCGGCACGGCCGGGCCCCCTCGCCAGTCCGGTAGTGACCGGGTATAACAAGATCCTTGGCCGCTTCTCGGGCCTGTCGAGGCCGCGTCTCGAGGCGATCGCGCACCATGCAGTCTCCCACGTCCGACACGGCCCCCGCGCCGGGTCCGCGCCGCGATGGTTTACCGACGATCGGGGGGCCCTACTTCGCCCTCGCCGCGCTGTTCTGCATGAACCTGCTGAACTACGTGGACCGCTATTCGTTCTTCGCGGTGGGGAAGGACATCCAGGACGACCTGGGCATCAGCAACTTCCGGTACGGGGTGCTGAGCGCGTCGTTCATGATCGTCTACACGTTCGTTTCGCCGCTGGTGGGCTGGCTGGGGGACCGGTACAACCGCCGGATCCTGCTCGCCTCGGGGGTGGGGCTCTGGAGCCTGGCGACCGTCGGCACCGCCTTTTCCGCCGGGTTCGGCGACATGTTCCTCTGGCGGGCGCTGCTTGGCGTCGGCGAGGCGACCTACGGCGTGATCGCCCCGGCGCTTCTGTCCGACCTCTTCCCGCCGAAGCACCGCGGGCGGGTCATGGGGGTCTACTTCCTCGCGCTGCCGCTGGGCGGGGCGCTCGGCTACGGGATCGGCGGCTGGGTGGCCGACACCTGGCACTGGCGGGCCGCCTTCTGGGTGGTCGGCCTCCCCGGGCTGGCCGTGGCGGTCTCCGGCCTGGTCCTGCACGACCCCGGCCGGGGGGCCTCCGAGGGCCGGGCCGCCGGCGCGGACGACCGGCCCTCGCTCCGGGACTATCTCGGCCTCTTCCGGAACCGCACGTTTCTCTACAACACCGCCGGCATGGCCGCGGTGACGTTCGGGACCGGGGCCTACGCCGCCTGGGGCTCGACGTTCTACCAGACGGTCCGGGGGCTGTCCGCCAAGGAGGCGGGGCTCTGGATCGGGGCCCTCACCGCCGGCGCCGGACTGATCGGGATCACGTTCGGCACCTGGGCGGCCGACGCCCTGCTCCGGGTCACCCGACGGGCTTACCTGCTCTTCGCCGGCCTGGCGGTCGCCGTCGCCGCCCCGTTCGGGCTCGCGGCGATCCTCGACCCCGAACGCGTCTCGTCGCTGGCCTTGCTCTTCGTGGCGATGGTGATGATGGCGGCCGTCCTCGGCCCCGCGAACACCGTCACGGCCGACGTGGTCCCCGCCAACCGGAGGGCCGCGGGCTACGCCGTGAGCATCTTCCTTTTGCACCTTTTCGGCGACATCAGCTCGCCGATCCTGATCGGCTGGGTGGCCGACCTCTTCGGCAAGCCGGCGGTCGCCGGCTCCCCCCTCGGCTCTGCACTGGTCGCGCTGGGGGCGTCCCCGGTGGGGGGCACGAACCTCACGGTCGGGATGCTCTCGGTGATCCCCGTGCTGGGCCTGGGGGCGCTCTTCTTCCTGCTCGGATCGCGGCACCTCCCCGCCGACAAGGAACGGGCCCGCGCGCTCAGCGATTCGGCCGTCGTTGAGGCCGTCTCGCCGGCCCACTGACGCCCCCGCCCTCCGCCCCCGGTCAGTGCCGGACGAGCGCCAGGACGATCTCGGTGGCGATCAGGAGGACCACGATGATCTCCAGGACCTCCATCCGCATCCCCCCCGACTGCTGGACGAGCAGGTCGTATACGTCCCCCACCGTGTCGAGCTTCCGCCGGATCGACTGCTGCCACTCGCGGAGGTGGAACCGGGCCGAGGCCAGGTCGTAGACCCGCGAGAGGTACTGGTCGCCGATCAGTTTCAGGGCGTTGTCGGCCCGTTCGAACAGACTGGTCGCCTCGATCTCCAGCTCGCGGACGCTCCGCAGGGCACCGTCGTGCGACCGCCACCAGCGCCCCCAGGGCCGTCGCCTGGGGCGCTCGGGGGGGCGGATCAGCCGGTAGGCGGCCTCCAGCCTGTCGTCGAGCCGGTCGTCGATGTGCCGGAACTCCAGGAGCTGCACGTTGGCGAATTCCAGTACCTGCAAGGTGTCCTCGCAGTCGCGGTCGGCGAGGAAGCCGGCCGCCCAGTCGAGCGTCACCAGGTCGTCGGCGGTGTACGACAGGCTCAACCGGGTCGCCTCGGTCACCTCCCCCTTTCCCAGCGGCTCGGTCTCCAGCCGGACGAGCCCGGCGATCCAGTCGGCGTGGGATTCCAGCCAGTCGGCCCGCGCCTCGGGGATCTGGAAGAGGATGAACTCCTCGCTCAGGTCGCTCACCTCGTAACCGTGGACCACCGGCCGGAGCCGCTCGGCCCAGGGGGCGATCAGGGCCTTCGCCTCGGCCATCAAGGGGGCGATGTCGGCCAGGTCGCCCGCCAGCCGCAACAGCTCCTCCTCCGTGAGCCGGACGGGGAACTGCAGGGCGAGCGAGACCGCCCCGAAGTCGAACACAGAGATCTGCGCGCGCGACGCCCGGAACGACCGCGACTCCGTCGGGAGCAGGACCGCCGAAGGGTCGAACGCCACCCGGAGCGGCGCGGGGCGGTAACGGATCGACTCGGGCGTCCGCTTCCTCCGGGTCAAGACCCCGCTCACGCCGTTGAGCAGCGGCCGGGCCGCCTCCAGGTCGATCTCGTAGCCGATGTCGAACGCGATGTTGACGTGGACGAGGACGTCGAGGGTTTCACTCATAAAGGTCCCGAATAGGCCCGCGACGGTCGGAACGGAACGAACGGGGTCGACCCCAGGGGCCCGCCAGCAAACGCGCCGGGGAGCCCGATGCCCGGGGCCCCGATAGTAACATCAGAGACCCGGGCGGGCGAAAGAGTGGGCCGGCCGACCAACGGGCCCGCCTCGGGGGCCTTCCGGTTCGGGGAACATCCGTGGCGAACCCGGCCCCCTCGAAACCGGTCCGACCCGCTTGAGGGGCGACCGATCGTGATGCTAGGCTTGGGGCAACTGAGGGAAGATCCGTAGGGGTGAGAAGGAAATCTCGCCCTCGCTCTTGACCCGAGTTAACCTGGATCTTAACTATTCTATGGAAGAAGACTCCGGCCGTCCGGTCGTGTATCGGGGGAAATGCTGTACGGTAGTCTATGCGGTCTGCGAGGACGGCAGTTCCCCGGCCAGAGACTTCGTAACGTCGCTCTTGTTGAAGGACCGGACGAAGATCGCCAATCTCTTCGCCCGGCTCGGAGACCTGGGTGAGATCCGCAACCGGGAGAAATTCAAGCTCCTCGAAGGGGTGTTCTTCGAGTTCAAGAGCCACCAGATCCGAATCCCTTGCTACAGGGCGGGGAACGAGTGGGTTCTGACCCACGGGTTCATCAAGAAGAAGAACGAAGTGCGTCGGGCCGAGATCACCCGGGCAGAAAACATCCGTTTGGAAGACGTCGGGCGTTTCGATCGCCGGCGTCGGGAACGCCGAGATGACCGATAAGCTTGTCGAACAGGTGAAGTCGACCCCCGAGGGCCTCCGGCTCTTCGAGCAAGAGGGGCTGATCCTTGAGGTCACGGAACAGATCTGCGCGGCCATGGAGCACGACGGCGTGACCAGGGCCGAACTCGCCGCCCGGCTCGGCAAGAGCAAGGCGTACGTCACCCAGTTGCTCGGCGGCGGCACGAACATGACGCTCCGGACCATCGCCGACGTCTTCACCGCGCTCGGCAGGAGCCTCCGGGTGTCCGCCGTCCCCCTGAACACCGTCGGCGAAGAACAGCCCGCCGGCCAACCGCAGGCGCCCCGGTCGCCGCTCCGGATCTCGTCGTTCTCGGTCGAGCGGCAGACGGGTTCGGGCTCCACCCAGCACTCCCCTTCGTTGAACCTCTCCGCGTAAATGGCCAAGAAAAAAGCGAAGTCCGCCGCCCCCTCGACGCCCCGGAAGGCGGCCCCGAACCCGTTCGACCTCGCCGCGTTGGTCTCCGACCGCGTGCGGATCGAAGACGTCCGCATCCGGAGCTGCGGGGCGGACATCTCCAGCGAGAGCAACGTCGACGACGTCAGCTTTCAGTTTATCAACAAGTTCTCCGTCGAGTTCGACGTCGACCAGGCGGGTTCGCGGCTCCACGTCCGGCCCCACTTCCGGCTCGAAGGGGTCACGATGACGGAGCCGTCGGTCGACCTCTCGATCTCCTGCCTGTTCGTGCTCACCTACGGGGTGGAGTCGTTCGATGGGCTCGACGAGGCGAACTTTGAGGCGTTCGCCAACCTCAACGGCGTCTACAACGCCTGGCCGTACTGGCGGGAGTACGTCCAGAACGTGGTCGCCCGGATGGGCCTGCCGAGGCTCGTCGTGCCGGTCTTCCGGTTCGGCTGACACTCCCCCCGGTCAGCCGACCGGGCGGACCCGGCAACTCCTCGCCTTCACGACCAGGAAGACGGGCCCGCCGGGCCGGAGGCCCAGCGCCTCGACCGCGGCGGGGACGACGCTCACGACCCAGGTCAGCGCCCCGGTCGTGACCATCACCTCGGCCTCCGCGCCGTGGTTCAGGACCCGGGCCACCGTGCCGGGGAGGACGTTCCGGGCGCTCAAGCCCTCGACCGCCCCTTTCGCGAGCAGGACGTCGTCGGCGAAGATCTCGACGGTCAGGCGGGTTCCCGGGGCACCCCCCGCTTCGGGCTCGATCCTCGGGACCACCAGTTCGGGGCCGCCGTCGAGCCGGAGGGTCGTCGCCCACGGGCCGTCGTCCCGGCCGACGACCGTCGCGTCGAACGAGTTGCGGACCCCCCCCAGCGGGGCGTCCGCCCCCCGGCCCGCCCCGGCGAGGACGTCGATCGGCGGACCTTCGGAAGTCACCCGGCCGGCGTCGAGCAGGAAAAGCGTCGAGCCCAGCGCGACCGCCTCGGCGGGGCTGTGGGTGACGTAAAGGACGGGGACCGCCTCGGCCCGCTGGACCTCGCGGAGCCGGTCGATGAGGGCGTTCCGTGCGGGAAGGTCGAGCGCCGAGACGGGCTCGTCGCAGAGCAAGAGCCTGGGCCGGGGCG
>LNFM01012564.1_pt1 | contig 11079 bp, 11 predicted proteins | sample 596031 | NCBI WGS metagenome assembly LNFM01 (sample SAMN04254537, study PRJNA301005) | activated carbon metagenome | isolation source: dual media filters at the Ann Arbor, Michigan drinking water treatment plant | place: USA: Ann Arbor | reverse complement strand
CGATCATGCCGCACATCACCATGCGGCCGAAATCGCGGAAGCGCGGGAAGACCGCCGCCTGCACCGCGCCGCCGACATTCTCCCAATACACATCGACGCCATCGGGGCAGGCGGCATCGAGCTGCGCGTCGAGGTCGCCGCGATGGTCGATGGCCGCGTCGAAGCCCAGCCTGTCCGTCACGAAGGCGCATTTTTCCGCGCCACCGGCGATGCCCACCACCTTGGCGCCACGGATCTTCCCCAATTGCCCCACCACCTGGCCCACGGCGCCGGAGGCGGCGGAGACCACCAGCATCTCCCCGGCCTTGGGCTGGCCGATATCCTCAAGCCCCACCCAGGCGGTCAGCCCCGGCATGCCGAGCACACCCAGCGCGGTGGAGGGCGGGGCCTCCTCCGGGTTGATCGGGATCAGCGACTTGGCGGGGCGCACCGAATAGCCCTGCCAGCCGAAGCCGCCGAGCACCCAATCCCCCTCCCGGAACCGCGCATCGCCGCTGGCCGCCACCTGGCCCACCGCCTGGCATTCCATGACGCCGCCCAGGGCGACCGGGGCGGAGTAGGATTTCACGTCATCCATCCGGCCGCGCTGATAGGGGTCCAGCGAGATGAAGCGGTGCTGCACCAGCACGTCCCCCGGCCCCGGATCGGGGATCGGCGTCTCGACCAGCCGGAAATCCTCGGCCACGGGGGCGCCCTGCGGGCGGCGGGCGAGCAGGATCTGCTGGTTCATCATGGCGGTGTCCTCCGATGTCTCCACTCAGCCATGGGCGCGCGAGATCGCCTCGTCTACCGCTGCGACGATGCGCGTCGCGCTGTTGTCATCGGCCAGCGAGCCGACCAGCGGCCCAAGCGCCCCGCGCGGAATGGCCGTGGTCTGCAGGATGTCGAGAATGACAGGCCGATCCGCCACCGTGAACCGAGGCAGCGTCGCCGGCGGCCGCAGCGGTGCCGATGCGGCCCCATCCAGCAGCGGCGCCACCAGCCGGGTGGGCACATGGTCATGCGCGCGGGATTGCAGCACGACCAGGAAGGGGATGGCGGCCCGGCCCCGGCCGAGATTCTGGTGGACGTCGAACTGCGGCATCAGCGGCGGGCCTTCAGAACAGCCTGTATTCCTCGGCCCAGAAGCCGTGCTTCTCGATGAAGGCATTGGTGAAGCGGGCATGTTCCTCCGCCGCCGCACGGCTTTCCGCCAGCCTCGCATCCTGTTCTGCCACATGGGCTTCCAGCAGCCGCGCGATCGTGCCGGGCAGGTCGCGGTTCAGCTTCTCCGCGCGCTGCACCAGCGCCTCGTCCAACTCCAGCACCACCGGGCGCTTGCCGCCGGGGAAGGGGGCGTTCATGCGGGAAGCTCCTGCCTGCGCCGCATCAGGCTAGGCGCCGAAGCGGGCGGCCGCAATCAATTGGCCTCCCGCTTCGCCCGCTCCGCCTCCCGCAGCCAATCCTCCGTGGTCTTGGCGATCGGACGGTCGGGGCCGGCATAGGGATCGACGCCGGAATCGGTGGCGGCGAAGGGGCGGCAATCCTCGCAGAGCCGCAGCAGCGCCAGCTGCTTCGGGTCGCGGAACATCCAGTGGCCGCCTTCCTGCAATTTGCGGGTCACGCGGTCGATCTGCGACTTCACGCCGAAGGGCTTCGCGCAGCGTTCGCAGCAGAAGGGGTCCTCCTCCTTCACCACCTGCATCCGTGCCGCCTCCGGCGCCAGGTTCAGCCGCGGCTCCAGCGTGATGACCTTCTCCGGGCAGGTCGTGGCACACAGCCCGCACTGCACGCAGGCATCCTCCAGGAAGCGCAGCTGTGGCGTCTCGGGGTTCGCGGTGAAGGCGGCGGTCGGGCAGACCATGGTGCAGGCCAGGCACAGGGTGCAGCCGGCGGTATCCACCTTGGCTAGGCCGAAGGGGGCCAGCGCCGGCATCGGCAGCACCGCCTCCCGCCGGCTCATCCCCTCGGCCAGGGCGCGTCCGGCCTGGCGCAGCATTTCCCGCGGCGTGCCGAGGGCGAGGAAGGTGGCGGGCGGGAAGGGCAGGCCGCGGCGGGGCAGGGCGGCCAGCGCCTCGCCCAGGGTGAAGGGGTCGTCCGTCTCGATGGCGCCGGCGCGCGGCGCGCCGTGCTCGGGCACCGCAAGGCCGGCGAGGATTTCGGTGGTGAAATCGAGGTTCCGCAGCACACCTTCCACCCCATGCGCGCGGCGGCCGCGCAGCAGCAGGCGGATCTGCGCCGCACCCCAGGCGAAGCCGGCCAGGAAGAAAGCGAGGTCGAGCTGGGAGACCTCATTCACCCGCAGCGGCAGCACCCGGGCGGGCAGGCCGGTGCCGTGGCGGGCCAGCGCGTCGATCAGCGCCTCCCCATGCTCCGCATCATGCACCAGCACCACCGGCGCTTCGCCACCGGCCTCGCGATAGGTCAGCAGCAGGGCGCGCAGCCGGCGCAGCAGGTTGTCGGAGGCCGGCAGCGCGTAGCTGGCGGCACCGGTCGGGCAGACCGCGGCGCAGGCGCCGCAGCCGGCACAGATCTCGGCGGAGATCACCACGGAATCGCGCCCCGGCGTGATGGCGCCGGTCGGGCACAGATCCAGGCAGCGGGTGCAGGCTACGCGCTTGTTGCGCGAATGGGCGCAGAGGCTGGCATCGAAGTTGATGAAGCGGGGCTTGTCGAATTCGCCCACCAGCTCCTTCGCCGCGCCGATGGCGCGTTCCACCGCGGCGGCATCGCCGGGATCGGCGCGCAGATAACCCTGGCGTACCTCTGCGGCTGGGAACAGCGGCGTGCCGCCGGTCAGGTCCAGCAGCACATCGCAGCGGCTGGTCGCGCCATCGCGCCGCGGCCCCCATTCATAGGCGGTGCGGGAGGAGGGGCGCGGCATGGCATGGCCATCCACCACCACCTCGAAGCTGCCGAGCCAGCCCGTTGCCGTGCGGGCGCGGCCGCGGACCACCGGGAACTCCGCCGCCCGCAGCGGCGCGACGGGGGCGCTGCCATCCAGCAGCACCGTCACATCCAACGCGCCCGCCAGGCGTTCCGCGGCCCGCAGCGCGGTCTCGTCCCGGCCGAGGATCAGGGTGATGCCCTCGCTTTTCAGCGGCACCAGCGGGGTGGGGGGCATCGGCACGGCGGCGGCGGCGATCAGCGCGGCCATCTTCGGCCCGGCGGCCTTCGCCTCCGCCGACCAGCCGGCGGTCTCCCGCAGATTCACGAAATTCAGCGGCCGCGTAAAGCCGGCATCCTCCGCCGCCTCCGCGAAGAGCGGCGCCTGGGCGGTGCAGCCCACCGTCACCGGCACATCCTCCGTCAGCGCGGCCAGGAAGCGGTCGAGCTGCGACTGGCAGAGCTGTTCGGCCAGCCGCGGGGTGCCGCCGGCGCAGCCGCGCGCGATGGCACGGCCATCCAGCGGCATCGAATCCTCGCAGGTGCAGGCGAAGGTGATCGGTGTAGGTGTCATGCGGGCGCCGTGCGTCCTCGTGCCTACCCAGGCCCTAGGCCCGGGGGTTGACCCGCCATATATGCCGGGGCTCGCGATGTTGCGAGGGACTGCCGAGGAAGACACCACCGCCGTGACAACCGGCCTGCCCGACCTGCCGACCGCCTTCGCCCCGGTCATCGCCCTGCGAGAGGGCGGCGATGCGCTGGCCCGCGCCGTCGCACTCGCCCCGCAGCATGGTGCCGGCACCCTGGTCTGGGTGCGTTCCGCCGCGCGGATCGAGGCCGCGGTGGTGCTGGAGCCGGAGCTGCCCCTGGCGGCGGCCCGCCCGGCCTTGTTCGCTGCCGCCAGCGCGCTGGCCGATGCGCTGGGCGCGCATGGGCCGGCGGAATCGACCATCAGCTTCGACTGGCCCGCCACCATTCGCGTCAATGCCGGGCGCATCGGCCAGGCGCGCCTGGCCTGGCCGCAGGGCGCGGCGGAAGATGCAGTGCCGGATTGGCTGGCGGTGGGGGTGGAGGCGCGGCTGACCTTCCCCTCCGGCTGGGAACCCGGCCATGGCCTGCACCAGACCGCGCTGCGCGAGGAAGGCTGGGGGGAGGAGGATGTCTCTGCCGCCCAGCTGACCGCCGCCTGGGCGCGGCACCTGATGGCCGGCCTGGCCGAATGGCAGCATCCCGGGCCGCAGGGCGGCTTCGCGCGCCTCGCCTCCCGCTTCCTGTCGCGCATGGAGGCCGCGCCCTGGATGGGGCAGGCCCGGCGCGGGCTGGACCCGGCGACCGGCGCGCTGGTGCTGGAACAGGATGGCGCGCGCCAGCTGCATCCGCTGGCCGCCGCGCTGCTGGAGGCCGCATGACGCACCGCCTGCCACGCACCCTGCGGCTCGACCCCTCCGACACCGTGATCTTCGCCGAGGCCGCCGCGCCGGGCGAATGGGCGGTGCCCGGCGGCTTCGAATTCTGGGACGAGGCGCCGGATTCCCTGGCCGGCAAGCGCCGCCAGGCATTCCGGGGCGGCTTCCTCGGCCTGGGCTCCTTCGGCTGGTCCACCCTGGTCGAGGTCGCGGAGGCCAGCGCAGGGGAGCATGCGGCGGCGGTGGCCGCGCTCGCCCGCCACATCCGCAGCCGCCATGGCGCGCCGGACGATGCGACGGCCGAGGCCGCGGCGCGGGAGGAGCTGGCCTTTGCCGAAAGCCTCTGCGACCACCCGCCCGGCACCGTGCTCGCCTTGTCCCGCAGCGTCGAGGATGGCCAGGTGCGCGAACGCTTCCGCACCCTGCACCGGCGGGAACAACCGCACAGCCAATTCACCAGCCTGCCGGTCTTCGCGGTGGTGGAGAGCGAGGACGAGCCCGTGGAGCACCCGGACCTGACCCAATTGACCCGGCGCCTGCCATGAGTGCCCCCGCAGGATCGGCCCCCTTGGGCCTTGCGCCGCCTGGCCTGGCACCGGGCGATTTCTGGGTCGCCTCCGGCCATCATCTGTGCGACCGGGACGAGCAGGGCCGCATCCTCGGCACGCCCGATCTCTGGCGCGCCTTCTGTGCCCGGCCGGAACTGGTGCCGCCGGCGGAAGCCTGCCCGGCCGAACGCGCCTTGCACGCGGCGCTGCTGGCCGAGCCGATGCGCGCCGTGCCGGCGGCCGAACTGGCGCGGCTGGCGGATCCGGATGCGCGGGAGAATTTCGAGGTGTTCCTCGGCTTCCGCGACCGCGTGGTGGCGCAGCCGAGCCTGGAAGCGGCCTGGCTCGACCTGTTCCGCAACGGCGTGCAGGGCGTGCCGCCGATCTTCCTGCAGATGCTGACCCATCTGGTGACCCGCGCCGCGCTGGAAGGGGTGGAGGATGCCTTCACCCTGCGCGCGGCGGAGCTGTTCTTCCGCCCGCAGCGCGCCGCCATCCACCACGGCGCCCTGCTGCTGGCCGATGAGGAATACCTGGATGCCCGCGGCGGCGATGGCGGCTTCGGGCCGCTGGGCCAGTTGCTGGTGGAGGCGGGATCGCCGCCGCGCGAGGTGGAGCTGGACGTGCTCTCGGAGGAGACGGCGCCGCTGTACCGTGGCCGGTCGGATGCGCATGACTTCGCCCTCGACATCGCCGAGAACCGCCCCGGCCAGCACGGCCTGGCCCGCGCGCTGGAACATTTCATCGGCCATGTCATCGGCGAGCAGGTGACGATCCGCCCGGTGCCGGTGATCGAGGACCACAACTGGACCTGGCATGTCGGGCTGGATGCGGAGGCCACGGGCATCGCCAACGACCTTTGGCAGGGCAAGAAGGTGAAGCAGGCGCGGCTGGCGCGTATCCTCTGGCTCGGCGTGCTGGAATTCGCGGAGGCGTCGCGCGTGCTGCCACGCGTGGCCGGGCGGCCGGTGTACCTGGCGCTCGCCATGGATGCGGCCCAGAAGCTGCGGATGAAGCCGCAGAACCTGGTCGCTGGCCTGCCGCTGCGGGCGCGGGAGAGCGGGGCGTGACCCGCACCCATAATCCGGACAGTCTGTTCATCCCGCTCGCCGTGCTGGTGGAGCGCCGCCCCGGCGTCACCCGCTGGGCGGAATTCGCCTGGCGCGCGGTGGAGGTGCTGGAGGAGGCGCCGGACGTGCCGCCCTGGACCGTGCTGCGGGAGGAGGCGGGCCGCACGGTCTTCTTCGCCGGCCGCGCGGAGGTGGCGCTGTACCCGACGGACACCGACAACTACCGGCACAATTTGGCCTCCGCCCAGCCCCTTGTCTGGGTGCTGCTGCGGCCGGCGGAGACGGAAAGCGGCTGGAGCCTGCAGACCGTGACGGCGGATCCGGGGGAGGCGCATCTCTACGCCGATGTCGGGCAGGACCTGCTGGATTCCCTGCCCATGCCGCCGCGGCTGCATGCGGAAATGACCGCCTTCGTCGAGCGCCACCACAAGGAACGCGGCTTCTGGAAGCGCAAGCGCGACCAGGCGGACCCGGAAGCCCTGGCGCATCGCAGCCGCATCGCGGAGCCTGAGGCATGAGCGGGGCGGAGGACGGCTTCCTCAGCCGCTGGTCGCGGCTGAAGCGCCAGCCGGAGATCCTGCCCGAGCCGGAAATCCTGCCCGAGCCGGAGATCCGGCCGGAGGAAGGGGAGGTTGCGAACCTGCCCCCGCCGCAGGCCTGCCCGATCCCTGGCGTGCCGGAGATCGACCTGTCCGCGCTGCCGCCGATCGAGGAGCTGACGGAGGCCAGCGATTTCAGCCTGTTCCTCCGCCCCGGTGTCCCGGCCGCGCTGCGCGGCGCGGCGTTGCGGCGGATGTGGTCGCTGGACCCGACGATTCGCGATTTCATCGGCCCGGCCGACTATGCCTGGGACTACAACAACCCGGCCGGCATGCCGCCGGGCTTTTCCCTGGATATCGGCGACAAGATCAAGGAATTGCTGGCGCAGGCCATTGGCGAGCGGCCGGAGGGCGAGCCGGCCGAACCCCCGGTGGCCCACCAGGCCGAATCCCCGCCGGCCCAGCAGGCCGAAAGCCAGGGGGAGGGTTCGCAGGCCGAGCCCGGGATGTTGCTGGCCGAGGCCGAGGGCGCGGCGGCCGATGCCGACTGGAGCCTGCCGGAGACGGCGGAGCCTGGGCAGGCGCGGCGCCGCCATGGCGGGGCGATGCCGGCCTAGTTGAGAACGATTCTCAGTTAATAATCAAAGGCTTGCCTTACGGCAAGCTTTCCGCTTGTTTGGTGTCTTACGGTGGTCACACGTAGCTGGGGAGCTTCGTGGCCAGCCGTGTTGGACACCTCGGCGGGATGCAGGAAGAACATCTAGAATTGGCTGTGGACCCGGTTGATGCCGAGCGGGCGCGCCTGTTTGCGCTGCTCGGGCGGCTGCTGGGCGCGGCGCCGGATGCCGGGCTGCTGATCCGCATGCGGGCCTTGCGGGCCGAATCGGGTGAACTCGGGGCCGCCTACGGGGCGCTGGCCGCTGCGGCCGCCGGCACCACGGCGGAAGCGGCGGAGCGTGAATACTTCAACCTGTTCATCGGCGTCGGCCGGGGCGAGCTGCTGCCCTATGGCAGCTATTACCTGACCGGCTTCCTGCATGAACGGCCCCTGGCCGATCTGCGCGGCGACCTCGCCCAGCTCGGCATCCTGCGTGCCGAAGGCATTGCGGAGCCGGAGGACCACATCGCTTTCCTGTCCGAAGCCTATGCCGGGCTGCTGGCAGGTGCCTTCCCGAGCGAGGCCTCCGCCGCAACACCTTTTTTTACCCGTCATATCCGACCCTGGGCGGCGCGCTTCTTCGCCGACCTCGAAAAGGCGGAGACGGCGGATTTCTATCGTGCGGTGGGGCGGCTCGGCCGCCTCGCCGTGGAACTTGAGGCCGCGGCAGCGGATCTGCCGGCCTGAACTGGGGAGAGCCAAGATGAGCGAACAGGCACCCGAAAAGCCCGTCCGCCGCGGATTCCTGAAGGCCCTGGGCCTCGGCGCGGCGGTGGCGACACCGGCCCTGGCGCAGCGCGCGGATAATGTCCCCGCGCGTGACGCCCGCAAGGAAAACCAGGCCCAGCGCCTGGCCGCCCGGTACCAACCGGATTCGGCCGATGTGCGGGCCTTCTACCGCACCAATCGCTACGAATAAGAACCGATGACAGACAACGGGGAGCACGCCAGATGCTGATCAAGCGCTCCGAGGGCAAGGCTGCACGCCAGCGCCTTGCCGCGGCCTATCAGGGCCTTTCCTCCGGCGGCCTGGACCGCCGCAGCTTCCTGCGCCAGGCAGGTTTCGCCGGCGCCGGCCTTGCCGCGCTGGGCTCGCTGGGTGCGTCCCGCGCGCAGGCCGCGCCGGGTTCCTCCATGGGCGTGCAGGACCACAGCCGTCCGGTGCAGCGCATCAAGAACATCTGCACCCATTGCTCCGTCGGCTGCAGTGTCACGGCGGAAGTGCAGAACGGGGTCTGGACCGGGCAGGAGCCGACCTGGGCCAGCCCGATCAACCGCGGCACGCATTGCGCCAAGGGCGCCTCGGTGCGCGAATTGGTGCATGGCGACCGCCGCCTGAAGTATCCGATGAAGCTGGTCGGCGGCCAGTGGCAGCGCCTGTCCTGGGACGTGGCGCTGCGCGAGATCGCCGACAAGATGATGACGATCCGGCAGGAATCCGGGCCGGACAGCATGTTTCTTCTCGGCAGCGCGAAGTTCTCGAATGAGGGCGCGTACCTGTTCCGCAAGTTCGCGGCCTTCTGGGGCACGAACAGCGTCGATCACCAGGCGCGCATCTGCCATTCCACCACGGTCGCCGGCGTCGCCAACACCTGGGGCTATGGCGCGCAGACCAACTCCTACAACGATATCCGCAATTCCAAGACCATGATCATCATGGGCGGGAATCCGGCGGAGGCGCATCCGGTTTCGCTGCAGCACGTGCTGTCCGGCAAGGAACGCAACCGCGCGAACCTGATCGTCATCGACCCGCGCTTCACCCGCACCGCGGCGCATGCCAACGAATATGTCCGCATCCGGCCGGGCACGGATATCCCGATCATCTGGGGGATGCTGCACCACATCTTCGCCAATGGCTGGGAAGACAAGGACTTCATCGCCCAGCGCGTCTACGGCATGGATGAGATCCGCGCCGAATGCGCGAAGTGGACGCCCGAGGAAGTGCAGCGCGTGTCCGGCGTGCCGGGCGCGCAGCTGAAGAAGGTGGCGGAAGCCTTCGCGACGCAGAAGCCCTCCACGCTGATCTGGTGCATGGGCGCCACGCAGAAGACGGTGGGCACGGCGAATGTGCGCGCCTTCTCCATCCTGCTGCTGGCCACCGGCAATGTCGGCAATAATGGCGGCGGCGCGAACATCTTCCGCGGCCATTGCAACGTGCAGGGCGCGACGGACTTCGGCCTCGATGTGACCACGCTGCCGGCCTATTACGGGCTGGACGAGAATGCCTGGCGGCATTGGTCGCGCGTCTGGAACGTGCGCTACGAGGACATGATCCCGCGCTTCGACAGCCTGGCGATGATGGGCACGCCGGGCATTCCCACCACGCGCTACTTCGATGCCATCACCCTGCCGAAGGACCAGATCCAGCAGCGGGACCGGCTGCGCGGCATGCTGGTGGTGGGCCATGGCGGCAACACCGTGACCCGCATGCCGGAAGCGGTGAAGGGGCTGGAGGCGCTGGACCTGCTGGTGGTGGCAGACCCGCACCCCACCACCTTCGCCGTGCTCGCCGACCGGAAGGAAAACACCTATTTGCTGCCGGCCAGCACGCAGTTCGAATGCGATGGCAGCCGCAGCGCCTCCAACCGCTCGGTCCAGTGGGGCGCGCGGATCGTGGCGCCGCTGTTCGAATCGAAGACCGACTACGAGATGATGTACCGCCTGACCGGCGCGCTGGATGGCGCGGCGGAACGCAAGGGCATGCCGATCCGCTTCCAGGCGGAGATGTTCAAGCAGTTCGAGATCCGCGACAACGCGCCGACCGCCGAGAGCATCCTGCGCGAGATCAATCGCGGCTCGCTGTCCACCGGCTATTCCGGCCAGTCGCCGGAGCGCCTGAAGCTGCACATGGAACACCAGGACAAGTTCGACCTGGTGACCCTGCGCGGCGCCGTGGGCTCCCCGGTGGAGAATGAATTCTACGGCCTGCCCTGGCCCTGCTGGGGCACGCCGGAGATGAAGCACCCCGGTACCCATGTGCTGTACAACACCGGCCTGCATGTGAAGAACGGCGGCGGCACCTTCCGCGCCCGCTTCGGCGTGGAACGCGAAGGCAAGACGCTGCTGGCGGAGGGGTCCTACTCGCTGGGCTCCGAGATCCAGGACGGCTACCCGGAATTCACCGTGGCGGTCCTGAAGCGCCTCGGCTGGTACGATGACCTGACGGCGGCCGAGCGCGGCTGGATCGAGGGCAATGGCGGCACCTTCTCCTGGGCCACCGACCTGTCCTGCGGCATCATCCGCGTGGCGATGGAACATGGCTGCGTGCCCTATGGCAACGCCAAGGCCCGCGCCGTGGCGTGGAACCTGCCGGACCCGGTGCCGGTGCACCGCGAGCCGATCTACACGCCGCGCACCGACCTGATCGCGCAGTTCCCGACCCTGCCGGATCGCCGCGGCTTCCGCCTGCCGCATCTGGGCGTCTCCGTGCAGAACCGCAGCCACCAGGTGGCGGCCGACTTCCCCATCATCCTCACCTCCGGCCGCCTGGTCGAATATGAGGGTGGCGGTGAGGAAACCCGCTCCAACAAGTGGCTGGCCGAGCTGCAGCAGGACATGTTCGTCGAGATCAACCCGGAGGATGCGGCCGCCCGCAACATCCGCGACGGCCAGAACGTCTGGGTGTTGGGGCCGGAGAGCAATGCCCGCGCCCGGGTGAAGGCGCTGGTGACGGAACGCGTGGGCCGCGGCGTGGCGTGGATGCCCTTCCACTTCGCCGGCTGGTTCCAGGGCGTCGATCAGCGCAGCAAATATCCGCGGGGCACGGACCCGATCGTGCTGGGCGAAAGCGTCAACACGGTGACCACCTACGGCTATGACCCTGTGACCTTCATGCAGGAAACCAAGGTCACGCTCTGCCAGATCAGGAGTGCCTAATCATGGCGCGCATGAAGTTCCTCTGTGACAGCGACCGCTGCATCGAATGCAACGCCTGCGTCACCGCCTGCAAGAACGAGCATGAGGTGCCCTGGGGCATCAACCGCCGCCGCGTCG
>LNFM01012563.1_pt1 | contig 11079 bp, 9 predicted proteins | sample 596031 | NCBI WGS metagenome assembly LNFM01 (sample SAMN04254537, study PRJNA301005) | activated carbon metagenome | isolation source: dual media filters at the Ann Arbor, Michigan drinking water treatment plant | place: USA: Ann Arbor | reverse complement strand
CGATGAAGAATATCTACGGCTCAAGGTCCTCACCTGCATGCTGCCGGCGCTCTGAAATGCTCCAAACGCACCCACTCGATTACCTGATGAGCCTGAATGCTATTACGTCCTCGGTTTCCCAATCCTTCAAGGATTCGCGACAAATTCGTATCTGTCTCGAAACAATGACGATGTGCGGTCCCAGGGTTCCACAAGCGTAAACGGCAATAGTTGCCGTGTGCGCCGGCAATTGATTGCGAGCGATTAGACGAGCCAGAATTCGTTGCAGGTTTGCATTCGCCATCCGGAATCCATTGCCTTGAGTAATTTCGCGGCTTGCCAACGAACTTGGTGCTGGGCGCGACAATTGATTTCCGTATGTGCCGGCCATTCGCTCGCGCCAATTGTCGACCCTAAGCGCGTTTGGATCACCTAAGTTCTCGGACTTGTGCCCCCCACCGCAGCCCAAAACTGCCGCCGTCATCCCAATCGCCAGCAAGCGCTTCATCATCAACAGCCCCCCCCAAATCGTCGTTCTCCCACCAGGTGCTCTGGCCCACTCAAATCAGTCTGATATCCCGGCAGTGCCGCCCGGTGTCCCACCACCCGGCCGGCTTCTGCCGGTTGAAGCATCCACACCTCGCGGCCCCCTCCGAACTGCGTCCGTCTGGACAGCAAACAGGTCGACCCAGGCGACCTGGCCGCCGATATCGACTTTGATCCGCCCGCCCTTGTGGCAGTCGATAACTCTCCCTCCGCCCGAAAGGTCCGCGGCCTTGGCCTGGCCCACCGGGGCACCTCCAACCGGAGTGTCGTACAGCTTCAGGGGTGATTGATGTATCTTCAGGACTTGGGTGGGGCAGTCTTGACTGACCGCGGGCATCGAATGGCCAAGGAAGCAGACGGCTGCGATGCAGCCGCCAAGCCCTGACAGACCAACCCGATCGAGGAAGCGCTGCAGCATCATGAACCTCCTTTGCCGATGAACAACTTTGGCGAGACCCACCTCTTTGCCGTTCTGAACGCGGCATGGATTCTTCCGTGCGCCCAGCTCCACTCGCTCGATATGGCCATGAGAGCAAACACCCCGGCCCAATTCGACGCTCCTCTGTCGCACAAATAGAACGCGATAAACGCGAAACACAGGGCCAACAGCGCGACGACGCAATACTCAACCCACCGTCGTAGTCTTGCTTTCGGCATGGCGATGTAGGCGAAAATTCTGAGAGCTGAAATCCCGACAACGATGAACAGGATCGCGACAACGTCGTCGATCCATTGCCGCGTTCGGCTGGAAGGACTGGGCTTCTTAACTTCTTCTCTGAGATCGATCAGATTCTCGAGCGCCATTGCGTGGATGAAGACGCCAGGAATCTGTCTACGCTCGTTGTCATAGGTATAGACGGGGTTGGGATGGAGATCGGCGCCCAAGGACCGATGAGCTCCGTAAAAAACGAACCGATCCGCGATGACACGCTGCGCCAGCTCTTCGTCGTCGCCATGCGCCAGGTCTTCCGCATAAATGGTTGGATTGTAGGGCGCAGATACGCCCTCCGGCGCCGAGAAGACTTTGGCTCCTCCAATCTCGAACTGCCCGACGGACGTAATGCGCTCCCACAGGCTTCCCGGATCGCCCGCACAAGCCTTCCGTCCGCCACCGCAGTTCAATGGATCCGGAGGCAATCCCCACCAGATTTCAAACTCTTCCCTATCGGCGAGTCGAGTCGCACTATCCGGGTGGAAGTCGCGGAAGATCCTGAAAGCGACCGTGTCGAGATCGCCCTGGCGCAGTCCATAAACGTAGTCGCCGAGCAACGGCCGGCCGAACTCGAACGAGACCAGCCTGATATAACCATCTCGAGCAAGCTGCCTGAACTCCCGACGAAGCCCGTCCGACGTATCCGTCGCAAAGATCGGGAGGTAAACCGGCACACCGTCACTTCCGTACTGTCTTAATACGTCTAGCAGCCGGCCGAGCGTGGGGTCGTCACGCGCGTCCATGAACGCGAAATCAACGAACAAGGCCTTTGGTTTCCGAGCCAGGATACGCTCAAGTACGCGGGCATGGGTCTCATACTTGAGCGGAAAGTGATCGCCTTCTTTGATCAGCGTTCTGTCATCGACCATAATCACGCTGACCGCCTTCTTGGAAGGCACAGGGTACATCGGCGCCCAGAGGCGATAGAAGATGTCGCGCGACCACGCGCGAGAATGATCCTGAAGATTCAGAAAATCGAACGACGCTATGATGCTGGACACGATCAAGACAGTGGCGGCCCACCGCAAGGTCGCGCGAACGAAGACACGCAGACGAACTCTCGAAGCCTTGGGCATCACCAACGCTCTCAGCATTTGCCGTCGCAACTACCGGGTATGAAAGCGGAAATTGCGCACGTCGCCAGTGCTTAGAGATTTCCTGACGCCATTGCCGGCCTCCAGGTCACTTGGCTCGCGCATACCCGCCCCTTGGTCGCACGCGGTTTAGTTGCATACGGCGTCATGATATTTCTAGCATGCTGAGAGAGTCAACTTGGAGGCCGTGAAACTGAGCCCGTCAAGGATCGCGATCGTCCCCTACGTCCGATGCCGCATCAGCGCGCCCAGAACTGGCGGAGCCAGCACCTGTCGGACCATGCACGCTAGGCGACCTGGTGGAAGCGACGTTGCTGCGCGCGTACCTGGCCTGAGGACGCGAGGAGGATGCCCGACGTCCGGTCGAAATCCGGTCCCGGCCCGCTAAGTCTTCCCGTCACGAATTAATCGAACAGCGTCGACAGCCGCTGCTTCATCTGATCCGCGACGTAGAGCGCCAGGGCCTGGATGGTGGAGGTAGGGTTCACGCCACCCGAGGTCACCCAGATGCTGCCATCGACGATGAACAGGTTCTTCACGTCGTGACTGCGCCCCCACTCGTTGACCACCGAGCGCTCCGGGTCGGTGCCCATGCGCGCCGTGCCGAGCAGGTGGCCCGGATAGTTGAGCGCCGTGCGCGACGCGTAGAGATCGGTGGCGCCGGCCTCCCTCAGGATCTCCTCGGCGCGGGCGATGCCGTGCTCCATCATCCGGCGCGTGTTCTCGCTGATCGTGTAATCGATCTTCGGGGCCGGAATGCCGTTTCCGTCCTTCAGGACGGGATCGAGCGTGACCCTGTTGTGCTCCTCCGGCAGATCCTCGCAGGCGACGCCGATGCTCAGGCGGTGATCGAGCATCCGGCGGTAGCGGCGATGATGGTCGCGGCCCCAGGGCAGAAGACCCGAGGCGGCACCGACGATCGCCTGGTTCGCCGGACCGGTGCCGCGGCCGAACTGCAGGGTGTAGCCGCGCACGAAATCGCGCGACGGGTCCGTCTCGTAGAACTGCTTGCTCCAGATCGTGTTGATCGGCCCGCGGCCGCCGTCCAACGGTTCATCGACATAGCCGGAGACGATGGGCCACGGATGCAGCATCAGGTTCCTGCCGACGAGCCCCGAGGAATTGGCGAGACCGTCCGGGAATTTGGCGGAGGCCGAGTTCAGCAGCAGGCGCGGGGTACCGACCCCGTTGCAGGCCAGGATGACGACCTCGGCCGGCTGGAACCGCTCGGCACCGTCGGCATCGTAGTAGATCGCGCCGGCCGCCATGCCGCGCTCGTCGGTGGTGATCTCCCGCACCCGGCAGCGCGTGCGCAGTTCGACGCCGGCGCGGATGGCAAGCGGCCAGTAGGTGATGTCGGTGCTGGCCTTGGCGCCCTGCGCGCAACCCGGCGTGCAGTGACCGAGATTGATGCAGCGGGCGCGACCCTCGTAGTCGGTGGTGGCGATGCTGCTGTCGGAGGGCCACCAGTGCCAGCCCAGCCTGTTCATCGCCTGGGCGTAGCGCGTGCCCGTCTTGCCGAGCGCAATGGGCGGCATCGGCGGATGGCGCGGCGGCACGCCGGGGTCGCCCGCGAGGCCGGAGACGCCCATCATCCGGTCGTTCTCTTCGTAGAACTTTTCCAGCGCCCAGTAGTCGACCGGCCAGTCGTCGGCCACCCCATCCAATGACTTCACCTTGAAGTCCGAAGGATGCATGCGCGGCCAGTGAGCCGTGTAGATGATCGTGCCGCCGCCGACGCCATTGAAGTTGGCGATCTTCATCAGCGAATTGTCGTCGTTGACCGGATAGTCGGTGTCCCGACCACGACGGTTCGGACTTATCTCGAAATCCGTGTAGCGCCTGGCCTCCCAGTCGCGACCGTTGCTGGGGAAATCCGTCGGCTTCATCCAGTCGCCCTGCTCCAGGCACAGGATGCGCATCTTGGTCTCGGCCAGGCTCCACGCCACGGCGGCGCCCGACGCACCGGAGCCGATGATCAGCACATCGACCTTCTCGTTGCCGGCCATGTCAGCGATCCTCGGCCGGGACGACACGATCGTCGCGCCAGAAAGGTTGCCGGCCGCGCACGACGTCGAGCAGCGACCAGTCGCCCTGCTCCAGCACGTAGCCCTTGGGAAAAGGCGCGCGGGCTTCATGCCCGAGGGCCAACAGCACGCGATCGTCGCGGTAGTAGGCGCCCAGGATCGCCCGCCCGAGGGCTATCGCCGGCGCGCCGCCGCTCGTGTACCAATCGTTGATCAGGCCTTCCCTCGCGGCCTGGTCCAGTTCCGAAAACGCACCACCCGACTTTGCCGCGATCACGGCCAGCGCTTCGCGAACGAGAGGAAGGTCCCGGCCCGTCGATCTCACGATGTCGTCTAGGATGGCCGGATCGTCGGCGCCCGGCATCCCGAGGACGGCGTCCGCCGGAACCATCGTTCCGGCAATCTTCGTGAGGGCGTCCGTTTCAGCGGCGGAAAGTCGAGTCTCGGGAGCGGCGGCCATGTGATCCTGCTGACGTGCAGGGGCAATCCTAGGCGATCGCGCGGCCCCCATCGACGTAAAGATTAACGCCGTTGATGTAGGCGCCGGCGTCCGAGCACAGCAGCAGGGCGGCACCGACGAGGTCTCCGGGTTGGCCGAGCCGGCCGGTCGGGATGCGCTGGACGAGCGCCTCGCCCTCGGTGGCCATCTGATCGCGGTTGCGCGCCGTCAGGATGGCGCCGGGCGCCAGATTGTTCACCGTGACGCCCTGTCCGCCGAACTGGCGGGCGAGATTCCACGACCAGTTCAGCTGCGCCGCCTTGGTGCCGGCATAGACCATCATCTGCGGATGCGGCCGGACCTGCTGGACGCTGCCGATGGTGACGACCCTGCCCCAGCCGCGTCCGCCCATGGGCGGGACGAGATCCTGCAACAGTTCCAGCGGGCTGCGCAGGTTGACCGCGATCTGCCGGTCGAACCGCTCGCGCGTGATTTCGTCGAAGGGTTCCGGCAGTTCGATCGACGCGTTGAGCACCAGGATATCGACCGGCGACCAGGCCGAGACCGCCGCCGCCAGATGACGCCCCGCATCGGCCACGGCGAAATCCTGTCCGAAGGCCCGCGCCTTTCCACCCGCCTGTTCGATCTCGCGCACGACCGCGGCGGCGTCGGCTCTCTCCTGCTCCGTGTCGGCATGGTGGATCGCCAGCTTCGCGCCCACGCCGGCGAGCGCCAGAGCAATCGCCCGGCCGATTTCGCGGCGGGCACCGGTGACCAGAGCGGTGCGGCCGGTCAGGCGAAAGAGATCGAGCACGTTTTGCGGCATGAGGACTCCGGAAGGCCACCAGCATGGCAGGGTATTCCCGTGGGCGAAACCGGAGCGCGGTTCGCACCCGTCGAGGCTTGTCAGCGCGCGCGAGGGCTGCTCCCCTTGCGCCCGAGGGAGAACGGAAATGAAGAACGACTCGACCTATGACTACATCGTCGTCGGTGCCGGGTCCGCGGGCGCAGTCGTCGCCAGCCGGCTGACCGAGAGCGGCAAGCATCGCGTCCTGCTGCTCGAAGCCGGCACCCAGGGCTCGAACTTCTTCTGGTCGAAGGTCCCGGTCGGCGTCTCCAAGATGATCGACGATCCGGCGGTCAACTGGTGTTACTCCTCGGAGCCTGACGAAGGCTCGGGCGGGCGGCGCATCGCCGTGCCGCGCGGCCGCATGCTGGGTGGCTCCAGCTCGATCAACGGCATGGTCTACATCCGCGGCCAGGCGCAGGACTACGACCACTGGGCCCAGCTCGGCAATCGCGGCTGGAGCTTCCAGGACGTGCTGCCGATCTTCAAGCGCATGGAGCGGTTCGAGGGCGGCTCCGACGAGTTCCGCGGCCGCAACGGCATTCTCCCCGTCACCCACACGCCGCGCCACAAGGTGCCCCTGCTCGAGAAGATGATCGAGGCGGCCGAGAAGATGGGCCTGCCCTACAATCCCGACCAGAACGGCGCCTCGCAGGAAGGCATCGGCATGTCGCAGGTGACGATCACCAAGGGACGCCGCCAGAGCACCGCCTTCTGCTACCTCGACCCGGCGCGTTCGCGCACCAACCTGCAGATCGACCAGGGTGCGATCGCCGAATCCCTCATCCTCGAAGGCAAGCGCTGCGTTGGCGTTCGCTATTCCGTCAATGGCCAGAAGCGCGAGGCGCGGGCGACGCGCGAGGTCATCGTCTCCGGCGGCTCGATCAATTCGCCGAAGCTGCTCGAACTCTCCGGCATCGGCCAGGCAGACCGCTTGCGCGCGCTCGGCATCACGCCGGTCCACGAGCTGCAAGGTGTCGGAGAGAACCTGCGCGACCACTACTCTCCGCGCATGAAGTTCGAGATCACCGGCAAGAACCTCACCTTCAACGACAATGCGCGCGGCTGGCGACTGGCCCGCGAGGCGCTGAAATACGCGATGTTCCGCGAAGGCTTTCTCGCGTCGACGGCGGTGCCGATCCGGCTCTACTTCCGCACGCGCGTGGGCCTCGACTCGCCCGACGCCACCATCTCGATCGCGCCCTTCCTCTACGAGATGGTCGGCAAGGAGCGACGCGTGTCGGCGCAGAAGGGCATCACCATGAACGTGAACGTGCTGCGCTCCGAAAGCACCGGTTCCGTCCACATCAAGTCGGCCGACCCCGCCGAGCCGCCCGCGATCCGCTTCAACTTCCTGTCCACCGAGCACGACCGCACCGGCATCGTGACCGTGCTGCGCAAGGGCCGCGAGCTGATGGCGACCTCACCGCTCAAGGAGGTCACCGGCCAGGAGATCGCCCCCGGCGCCCATCTCCAGAGCGATGCCGATCTGCTCGAATGGGTGCGCAACAATGCCGAGACGACCTATCACCCGGTCGGCACCTGCAAGATGGGCAACGACCCGCGCGCCGTAGTCGATCCGGAGCTCAGGGTCCACGGCATCGCCGGCCTCCGGGTCGCCGACGCCTCGATCATGCCGACGCTCACCAGCGGCAATACCAATGCGCCTGCCATCATGATCGGTGAGAAGTGCGCTTCGATGGTGCTGGCAGCGGCGGACGTGGCGCGGGCTGCGTGACGGGGCGTGGTGACAATCGATCTTCTGGAGGTCACATGCTGACAGATCGCTACGGCCTTCCCCTCTCCACGACGAGCGCTGCGGCGCGCGATGCCTATGTCGAGGGCGTCGATCTCCTGCTGACGGTCTATCCCGGCGCGGCCGCCTCGTTCGAGCGGGCCATCGCGGCCGATCCGGCTTTCGCCTTGGCCTATATCGGCCGGGCCCGCGCGGCCCAGCTCGCTGGCAAGACGGAGGCGATGCGCGCGGACCTTGCGATGGCTTCGTCCCGCGCTGACGGAGTCTCGGCGCGCGAGCGGAGCCAGATCGAGGTCTTTCGGTGCCTGTTCGCCGGCCAGCCGGTCGCCGCCCTGGCGGCGCTGCGCACCCATGTGCAGGCATGGCCGCGCGACGCGCTGGTGCTGAGCCTCGCCGCCAACCAGGGCGGCTTGATCGGCATGTCCGGCCTGCCCGGTCGCGAACAGGACCTCACCGACTTTCTCGATCGCCTCGCCCCGCACTACGGCGAGGATTGGTGGTTCCAGGCCCATCACGGGATGGCGTTGTCGGAGATCGGGCGGCACGACGAGGCGCGCCCGATGATCGAGCGCTCCCTCGCGCAATACCGGCGCAATGCCTACGGCGCCCATGCCTTCGCCCATCTCTGTTACGAGACCGGCGAGCAGGATGCCGGCATCGAGTTCCTGCGGGACTGGCTGCCGGTCTACGATCGCAGCGGCGGATTGTTCGGCCATCTCAGCTGGCATCTCGGCCTGTTCGAGCTGCACGCCGGCAATCTCGAAGGCGGACTGCGCCTCTACAATGAGGCCTTCTGCGCCGACGATCATCGCGGCGCCATTCACCAGAAGCTCTCCGATTCAGCGGCCTTCCTCTGGCGATCGGAGCTCGCGGGCCATCCGCGCGATCCGGCGCGCTGGGCGAAGCTCAAGGATTATGCGCACGAGAAGCTGCCGCGCCCCGGCATGTCCCTGGCCGACTGGCATGTCGCGCTGACCTACGCCGCCACAGGCGACGATGCCGCGCTCGAAGGATGGATCGGGGCCATCGAGGAGCTGGCGAGCGCCGGACGCTATCCGTCCGGATCCGTCATCCCCGCCGTGGCCCGCGCCTTCGCGGCCTACCGGCGCGGCGATTATGCGGCGACGATCGACCTGATCGAGCCGATGCTGCCCGAGCGGGAACGTATCGGCGGCAGCCGCGCACAGGGCGACCTGGTGGAAGCGACGTTGCTGCAGGCCTACCTGGCCTCCGGCCGCGATGCCGAGGCTCGACGTCTGGCGGCGGCGCGTCGCTCAGGTCCGGCGCGCCTGCCCGTCACAGGGGGCGAACGGACAGTCGCCTGACACAAGGCGTGGCCGATTCCTGCTCTCAGTTATGCCTCGCGTTTCATTGCTCAGGATTTTTGTGTAGTTAAGGTGGCGCTTTCCCTGAGGAGGATCCCATGTGCAACGTTTGCCTTTCACGTCGTCGCTTGTTCTCGGGAATGGGCGGTCTCGCCGCCATGACGGCGATCGGTGCCATGACCGCGGCCCCGGCCAGTGCGCAGCCCGCTCGTTCGGCCGAAACGCCCGATGCCGCGCTTGCGCGCCTGATGGAAGGCAACGCACGCTACGCGTCCGGCAAGATGTCGGAGCGCGACTACTCCGTCGGCCGGGTTGCCCGCTCCCAGGGCCAGGCGCCCTTCGCGGCCATCCTCGGCTGCGCCGACTCCCGCGTGGCGCCCGAGCTGGCGTTCGACCAGGCACCGGGTGAACTTTTCATCGTCCGGGTCGCCGGCAACTTCGTCACGCCCGACGGGCTGGGCAGCCTCGAGTACGGCGCCGCCGTGCTGGGCACGAAGGTGATCTTGGTGCTGGGCCACACGAGCTGCGGCGCGGTCAACGCCACGGTCGATGCGCTACAGAAGGGCAACACCCTGCCCGGCCACATCGCCGACCTCGTACGCGCCATGAAACCCGGCATCGAGCCAGTCCTCAAGACGCCGGGCGCCGATCTGCAGCAGCGCGCGATGATCGCCAACGTCCAGGCCAACGTCCGTCGCCTGCAGACCGAGAAGCCGATCCTGGGCGACATGGTCGCGGCCGGCAAGCTCAAGGTCGTCGGCGCCTACTACGACCTGCCCACCGGCAAGGTGATGATGGTCTGACGACCGAGCGGCTGTCCCGCGGCATTTATTGCCGCGGGACGATCTGCGCAGAGCCGGCTCGTCCCCCTGCTCAGGCCTTGATGAAGGCGAGCAGGTCGGGATTGAGCACGTCGGCATGGACAGTCAGCATGCCGTGCGGATAGCCCTTGTAGACCTTGAGCGTGCCGTGCTTCAGGAGCTTGATCGAAAGCTCGGCTGCGTCGGCGATCGGAACCACCTGGTCGTCGTCACCGTGCATCACGAGCGTCGGCACCGTGATTGCCTTCAGATCGGCCGTGAAATCGGTCTCGGAGAAGGCCGCGATGCAATCGTACTGCGCCTTGGCGCCGCCGATCATGCCCTGCCGCCACCAGTTCTGGATGGTGCCCGGCAGCACCTTCGCGCCTTCGCGGTTGAAGCCGTAGAACGGGCCGCTGGCGACATCGAGATAGAACTGCGCGCGGTTGGCCGCGAGGGCGGTGCGGAAGCCGTCGAAGACCTCGATGGGCAGGCCCTTCGGGTTCTTGTCGGACTTCACCATGATCGGCGGCACGGCGCTCACCAGGACCGCCTTGGCGACACGGCCCGGCCTGGCGCGCGCGACATAGCGAGCCACCTCGCCGCCGCCGGTCGAATGACCGATATGGACGGCGTTCTTCAGGTCGAGATGGTCGGTGAGCTCGATGACGTCGGCGGCATAGGTGTCCATCTCGTTGCCGGTGTCGGTCTGCGTCGAGCGGCCATGGCCACGGCGATCATGGGCGATCACCCGGAAGCCCTTGCCCAGGAAGAAGAGCATCTGGGCGTCCCAGTCGTCGGCGCTCAGCGGCCAGCCATGATGGAACACGATGGGCTGCGCATCCTTGCGACCCCAGTCCTTGTAGAAAATCTGGGTTCCGTCATTCGTCGTGATGAATGCCATGTCATGTCTCCTTCGCGAGAGTGAACACGAGGCAACGATGTCCCAGAAAGCCGCTAACCGCCATCGTACATGAGCAGGCAGCGCCCTATACCAAAGTACAATTCTCACGCGTCCGGCACGATCGAACGCAGAGACGCGGCGCAGAGGGAACTATTTGGATCAAAAGTGTTAGAGTCAGCTCGACAGTCCACCCAGATACGCATCGCCAGGGCTCATGACCGACGACGTACTGCTGACAATCCTGATCGTTCTGCCCTTCGTAGGCAGCCTCCTCGCTGCGACGTTCCGCCCGAACGCGCGTAATTCGGAAGCGTGGCTGGCCGGCGGCGTCGCACTCATCTGCCTTTTTCTGCTGGTTTTCGCCTATCCTGCGATCGTCGAGCGCGGGGTGCTGCGCAGCGAAGCAGAATGGATTCCCGCTCTCGGCCTCAGCTTTTCCCTGCGCCTCGATGGTTTCGCCTGGATGTTCGCCCTGCTGGTGACGGGCATCGGCTTCCTGGTCGTTCTCTATGCCCGCTATTACATGTCGCCGAACGATCCGGTGCCGCGCTTCTTCTCGTTCCTGCTCGCCTTCATGGGCAGCATGCTCGGGATCGTCATCGCCGGTAACCTGATCATCCTCCTGTTCTTCTGGGAACTGACCAGCATCT
>LNFM01012562.1_pt1 | contig 11079 bp, 11 predicted proteins | sample 596031 | NCBI WGS metagenome assembly LNFM01 (sample SAMN04254537, study PRJNA301005) | activated carbon metagenome | isolation source: dual media filters at the Ann Arbor, Michigan drinking water treatment plant | place: USA: Ann Arbor | reverse complement strand
CTACCGGGAACGACGCTTCCACCTCACCAAGCGGTTCGGTCCGGTCACGCCGGTGGTCGCCGGCGTGGCGTTCGCCATCGGCTGGACACCGTGCATCGGGCCGTCGCTCGCCGCGATCCTCGCGCTGTCGGCGGGCAACGCCAGCCCGGGTCAGGGAGCCGTGCTGCTCGGCGTGTTCTCCCTGGGGCTCGGCCTGCCGTTCCTGCTGTTCGGCCTCATGTTCACCCGGGCGCTGGGATTCACCCAGGCGCTGCGCCGCCACTGGCGTACGGTGAGCATCACCTCCGGTGCCATGCTGGTGGTGTTCGGACTCATGCTCGCGACCGGGACCCTCGCGCGCCTCACCGGGGAACTCGCACGCTACGGACTGGCGATCTGACCGCGGCACGCGCCGCAGTCCACCGACCATGAACGACGAACTCCTCCGCGGCCCGAAGGAAGCGATCCTCGGACCCATCGCCCGGCGCACGCCCCGCGCGGTGCACCCCGCCGCCGTCACGGGCCTGGGCCTGGTGCCGGGCGTCGGTGCCGCGGTCGCCGCCGCCCTCGGCCGTCCGTGGCTGGCGGTGGCCCTGTGGCTGCTCAACCGCATCATGGACGGCCTGGACGGGGTCATCGCCCGCCAGCAGGGGCGCCAGTCGGACCTGGGCGGCTACCTCGACATCCTCGCGGACTTCGTCGTGTACGCCGCGGTGCCCATCGGCCTGGCGACCGCCGCCGGCACGACGGGCGCCTGGATCGCGGCGGCCGTGCTGCTCGCCAGCTTCTTCCTGAACACCGTCTCATGGGCGTACCTGGCCGCCATCCTGGAGCGGCGCGGGCAGGGCGCCGAGGCCCGCGGGGAGCGGACGACGGTGACCATGCCGTCCGGACTCATCGAGGGTGCCGAGACGGTGGTGCTGTTCGCCGTGATGCTCGCGGTGCCGGCATGGACGGTGCCCCTGTTCTGGGCGATGGCGGCGGCCGTCGTGGTCACGGTGCTGCAGCGGGTGGCATGGGCGCTCAGGAACCTGTGACGCCGCCGCCCGGCGCGCGGCGCCGGCGCCACCGCATCGCGGTGGCCGCCCTGTGGATCCTGCTCATCGGCGGGTACCAGCTGTGGGCGTGGCGCTCCGGGCTGGGACCGGGCGAGTCGGCCCGCCGCCTGGTGGACGCCATCCAGGGCAGCGTCTGGGGACCGGTGGTCTTCACCCTGCTCTACCTGGCCCGGCCCCTGCTGCTGTTCTCGGCGGCGGTGCTCACCGTCGCGGGCGGGTTCCTGTTCGGCCCCTGGCTGGGCCTGCTGGTCGTGTTCATCGCCAGCAACGCCTCGGCGATGGTCGCCTACGCGGTGGGACGCTGGTTCGGCACCGGCGAGCTCACCGCCGGCGGCGAGGGACGCAAGCTGGCGGCCTACGCCGACCGCATGCGCTCCCGCAGCTTCGAGACCGTGCTCACGCTGCGGCTGCTGCTGGTCCCGTACGACCTGGTGAGCTACCTGGCGGGCTTCCTGCGCATCCGCCCCTGGGCGTTCCTGGCCGGCACCGCCCTGGGTGCCGTCCCCGGCACCGTGGCGTTCGTCCTGGCGGGCGCGTCGATCGAGGAGTTCGACGGCGGGGTGCCCTCGCTGGACCCCCGCACGCTCGTCGCCTCCGGCGTGCTGCTCGTGGCGAGCCTGGTCCTGGTCCGTGTGGTCCGTCGACGGGAGGTGGCCCCGGATGCCGTCTGATCCCGCCGCGTACGACGCCGTCGTGATCGGCGCGGGGTCCGGCGGGCTCACCGTCGCGATCGGGCTGGCGGGCTTCGGGAAGCGCGTCGCGCTGGTGGAGCGCGGCCCGGTGGGCGGGGACTGCACCAACGTGGGCTGCGTCCCGAGCAAGCGGCTCATCCACCTGTGCCGGCGGGCCGGCGCCGACGGGGCCGAGGCCCTCGCCGACGTGCGGGCGATGCGCGACGCCCTGTCCCGGCGCGAGCGGCACGAGCTGGAGGAGCATCCCGGGATCGACCTGGTCACCGGTTCGGCCCGCCTGGCCGGCCCCGGCGCCGTGGACGTCGACGGGCGCCGGCTCACCGCCGGCCACGTGGTCATCGCCACCGGCTCGCGCGCCGGCGTGCCCTCCATCCCCGGCCTGCCCGCCGAGCGCCTGCTCACCAACGCGACCCTGTTCGAGCTGGAGCGGGTCCCCGCCCACCTGGCGATCGTGGGGGCCGGCGCCATCGGGCTGGAGATGGGCGCCGCCTTCCGCCGCCTGGGTGCCCGGGTGACCATCGTCGAGGCCGCCGACCGGGTCCTGCCCCAGGCGATCCCGGAGGCGTCCGAGGCGCTCGCCGCGGCGCTCGCCGAGGGCGGCATCGCGGTGCACACCGGGGTGCGGGACCTCGCGTACCTGGAGGAGGGGCGCATCCTGCAGGCCGTCCGCGGCGGCGAGGCGCTGGCGGTGCCGGACGTGGACGCCGTGCTGGTGGCCGCCGGGCGGATCCCGAACACCGAGGACCTGGGGCTCGAGACCGTGGGGATCACCGCCGGGCCGGCGGGCATCCCCGTGGACGGCTGGGGCCGCACGGGGGCGAGGGGCGTCTGGGCCGTCGGGGACGTCACTCCCGGATCCCGCCAGACCCATGCCGCCAACGCCATGGGCCGCCGGATCGTGCAGCGCATCGCCCTGCCCCGGGTCCCCGCCCTCGGCGGCCCGCCCGTGATCCCCTCCGCGGTGTTCAGCGAGCCGGAGGTCGCGTGGGTGGGCCTCACCGCGCAGGAGCTGGAGCGCCGCTGCCATCCCGGTGCGCTGATCCGGATCCGGGTGGACCTGGCGGACACCGACCGCGGCCTCACCGACGGGGTGCGCCACGGGTTCCTGGTGGTCCACGCCGTGCGCCTCACGGGGCGCATCGTTTCGGCCACGGCCGTGGGGCCCAACGCCTCGGAGCTCGTCGGCTTCCTGACACTGGCGATCAGCCGCCGGGTGTCGCTGCTGCGCCTGTCGCGGCTCGTGTACGCCTACCCCACCCACAGCGGCGTCATCGGGAAGGTCGCCGACGAGTTCTCCCGCCGCACCCTGGGGAACCTGCGCGGCGAGGCCGTCGCGTACGCTCGCCACCGCTTCGCCCGCCGCCCCAGGAGCTGACCGCCGTGCAACGTGCCATCCGCCGCCTGTTCGCCGTGATCGCGCTCGCCGCGGCCGTCGCGTTCACCGGGTGCACATCCGGTGACGAGCAGGATGCGGGCACGCGGGCCTTCGACCAGGACGACTGGGCGTCGGTGGAGGCCGCCGCACGCGGAACGACGGTGAACTGGTACGCGTACGGCGGCTCCACCGCCATCAACCGCTTCATCGACGAGACGTACGGCCCGGTGCTGCGCGACCGGTACGGCATCACCCTGAAGCGCGTCCCGGTGGCCGACACCGTCGACGCGGTGAACCAGGTGCTCGCCGAGAAGCAGGCCGGCACCGACCCCGGCCTGGTGGACCTCATCTGGATCAACGGTGAGAACTTCAGCACCCTCAAGCAGGCCGGGATGCTGCGGCCCGGCTGGGCCCGGGCGCTGCCGAACGCGCGCCTGGTGGACTGGGAGAACCCGGCGGTGAACCGGGACTTCGGTGTCCCGGTGGACGACATGGAGAGCCCCTGGTCGTCGGCGCAGCTGCAGCTCGTCCACGACCCGTCGCGCACCCCCGCCGGCGAGCTGCCGCGCTCGTACGCGGAGTTCCGCCGATGGGCGTGCGCCAACCCCGGCCGCGCCACCTACATCGCGCCGGGTCCCGGCGGCTTCGTGGGCACCCGTTTCCTGAAGGGCTGGCTCTACGAGCTGAGCGGCGGCGCCGAGCGGTGGTCGACGTTCGACCGGGCGCTCTGGGACCGGGAGTCCGCGAAGCTGTGGGCCGAGCTGCGGGCGCTCGCCCCCTGCCTGTGGCGCGAGGGCGAGACCCACCCGCGGGACGAGAACCAGCTGCACGGCCTGTTCGCGAACCGCGAGGTCGATCTGTCCCTCACCCAGGCGATCGCCGGCCCCGGGGCGCTCGTGGAGGCCGGCACCATCCCCGCGGGCTCGCGCACGTTCGTGTTCGACGACCACATGATCGGCGACTTCAACTACGTCGCGATCCCCGCCAACGCGCCCAACCCGGCCGCCGCCCTGGTGCTCGCCGACCTGCTGCTCGACCCGGCCTCGCAGGCCGCACATGCGCGGCCCGAGAGCGGCTTCGGCCTGGGTTTCGCCATCGACCCCACCCGCGTCACCGACCCGGACGCGGTCGCCGCCCTCCGCGACGCCGAGGCCGCCCGCGGACCGGACGCCACGCCGCTGCCCGACCTGCGGGCGTCGCTCGCCCCGGACAGCGACCCGCGGTACCAGGACCTCCTGGAGCGGGGCTGGCGGGTCAACGTGCTGCGGGCCCGGTAGTGCCGCGAGGGGTGCTGCCGCTCACCGGGTGGCGGGCCCTCACCCCGGTGCTCACGCTGCTGGGGCTGCTGGTCGCCGCCGGGCTCGGGTACGCCGCGGCCCAGAGCCTCGGCCTGCTGCCGCTCACCGGTCCGGCCGGGTTCAGCCTCGACGCCTACCGCGAGGTGCTGGGCGGCCGGCACGCGCCGGACCTGTGGGCGTCGGCGGCGTTCACCCTGTGGGTGAGCGCCGCCTCCACGCTGGTCGCCGCCGTCATCGCCCTCGCCGCGGTGATGTGGGCCGACCGGCCGCGGACCGGCGGGCGCATCGCGCTGGGGACCCTGCACGTCAACCTGGCCATCCCCCACGTCGTCTGGGCCGTCGCCCTGCTGCTGGTCTGCTCCCAGAGCGGCATCCTGGCCCGGGCGGCCGCCGCGCTGGGGCTGGTGGACGTCCCGTCGGACTTCCCGGTGCTGGTGCGCGACGGGTACGGCCTGGGGATCGTGCTGCATTACGCCACCAAGGAGGCCCCCTTCCTGGCGCTGGTGTGCCTGGCGATCCTGCGCGCCCAGCCGCGCGAGCTGCGCCAGGTCGCCGAGACCCTCGGCGCCCGGGGGTGGCGGCGCATGCGGCTGGTCACCCTGCCCACGGTGCTGCCGGGGCTCGCCGCCGCCTCGGCCCTGGTGTTCGTGTTCGTGTTCGGCGCCTACGAGGCCCCGGTGCTGCTGGGCGTCAGCGACCCCCGGGCCCTGTCGGTGCTGAGCGTGGACCTGTTCGCCGACAGCGACCTCACCACCAGGCCGGCGGCCATGGCCCTCGGCATGCTGATGACCGGCGCGGTGCTGGCGATGGTCGCCGCCGCATGGGCCGTGTCCCGGAGGCGGCCGTGACGGCGTTCCGCGCACGGGGCGCATCCGCCACCGGATGGGTGCTGCTCGGCGCCCTGGCCGGCCTGCCGCTGCTGGCGCTGGCCGTCCAGGCCGCCACCACCGGGTGGTTCTTCCCGCAGCTGGTGCCCCGCGAGTGGACGCTGGAGACGATGCGGCGGGTCGCGTCGGATCCCGCCACCAGGGAGGCGATGGTGAACGGGCTGGTGGTGGGCGTGGCGGTCACCGCCGTCGCGCTCGTGCTGGCCGTGCCCGCGGCCCGCGCCCTGGCGCTCGGCCGGCACCGGCACGTGCGGGCGGTGGGCCTGCTGGTGCTGCTGCCCACGGTGCTCCCCCCGGTGGCGCTGGCGATGGGCCTGGACGTGGTGTTCCTGCGGGCGGGGATCGGCGGCACCATCGGCGCCGTCGTCCTGGCGCACCTGGTGGCGACCCTCCCCTACGCCGTGCTGCTCCTGACCGCCGCGCTCACCCGCTACGACCCGGGCCACGAGCGGCAGGCGGCGGTGCTCGGCGCCGGCCCCGCCCGCATCCTGCTGCGGGTGTTCGTACCGCTCGCGACGCCGGCCCTGGTGGTCACCGCCGCGTTGGCGTTCATCGTCTCCTGGAGCCAGTACCTGCTCACGTTCCTTCCCGGTGGCGGGCGGGTGGTGACCCTGCCGGTGCTGCTGCTGGCCGCGTCCGGGGGCGGCGACCCCACGACCGCCGCGGCCCTGGCGCTGGTCGCGGCGGTGCCGCCCGCGCTGGCGGTGCTGCTCGTGCTGCGGCGCCTCGACACCGCCGGGGGTGCGGCGTGAGCGTGCGGGTCGAGGTGGAGGGGCTCACCCGCCGCCACCGGCGCGACCGCCCGCCGGCCCTCGACGGGGTGTCGCTGGAGGTCGCCCCGGGTGCCCTCACCGCCGTGGTGGGGCCGTCGGGCAGCGGGAAGTCCACGCTGCTGGGGATCATCGCCGGGCTCGACGCGCCCGACGCCGGCGACGTGCGCTTCGACGGGAGCGGGGTGCTCGGCATCCCGGCCGCCGACCGCGGCGCGACGCTGGTGCTGCAGCGCCCCTACCTGTTCCCCCACATGTCCGTGGGCGACAACGTCACGTTCGCGCTCGCCGCGCGGGGCGTCCCGCGGGCGACCCGGCGGGCGGAGGCCGACCGCTGGCTGGCGGCGGTGGCCCTGGACGGCATGGCCGCCCGGCGCCCCGGCGAGCTGTCCGGCGGGGAGCAGCAACGCGTCGCCCTCGCCCGGGCCCTGGCCGCCGAACCGCGCGTGCTGCTGCTCGACGAGCCGCTGGCCAGCCTCGACCCCGGCGTGCGCGGCACGCTCCAGCGGATGCTGCGCGATCTGGTGGTGGCCACCGGGGTGACGGCCCTCATGGTCACCCACGACCTCCCGGAGGCCGTCGCGCTCGGCGACCGCATGGCCCTGCTCGACGCCGGGCGTCTGATCGCGGAGGGCACCACCCGGGAGGTCTACCTGCGTCCCCCCAACCGGCGGGCCGCGGAGTTCGTCGGCGTCGCGGCGGTCATCGACGGCACCGTGCGCGACGGGGTGCTGCACACCGCCGCCGGGCCGTTCCGGCTCGACGGCCACCCGCCGGACGGCGTCTCGGCGGCGGCGATCCGGCCCGAGCATGTCCTGCTGTCGGCCCCGGACGGCGCCGACGCCATGCCGGGCGAGGTGGTGTCGTGCGTGTTCCGCGGGGAGCACTGGGACCTCGAGGTGCGCACCGGTTGCGGGATCGTGCGGGCCCGGGCCGGCGGGCCGCGCGCCGCCGGGGAGGCGGTCGGCGTGGTCCTGCCCGCCCGTCACCTGTTCGTCGTCGCCCCCTGAGGGGCGGGGCTCAGCCCGCCCAGGCCCCGTCGCGCAGCAGCACCGACTCGCGGCCCTCGGCATCCACCCCGAACACCGTCACCTCGGGGCCGCCGATCATGAAGTCGATGTGGATCTCGCTGGTGTTGGCCCGGTCGCGGTCGGGGCCCTCGGCCACACCCGCCGGGTAGGCGGCGCCCAGCGCGATGTGGCTGGCGGCGTTCTCGTCGAGCAGCGTGTCGTAGAACACGGTGCCGAGCGGACCGATGCGTCCGCTGCCGTCCACCAGCGCCACCTCGCCGAGGCGCGCGGCGCCCTCGTCCACCGCCGCCCGCGCCCGCAGCACCTCCGCGCCGGACTCCGCGGTGATCTCCACCGCGCGACCGCCCGCGAAGCGCACGCGCAGACCGCGGATGACCGTCCCGGCCACATCCAGGGGCATGGTCGAGGTGACCACCCCCTCGGTGCGCTCGGGGTCCGGGGTGGTGAACACCTCCTCGGTGGGGATGTTCGGCAGGTGGAGCAGGCCGTCCCGCCGGTGCTCCTCCCCCCCGAGCCAGCGCGACCCCGGGAACAGCCCGACGGTGAGGTCGGTGCCGGGGCCGACGAACCGCAGCGCCGACAGGCGGCGTGCCGTGAGGGCCTCGGCCGTCGCGGTGAGCTCCGCGGCCCGGGCACGCCACGCGGCGACCGGGTCGTCGGCCTCCAGGCGGCACACGTGGGCGACCTCATCCCACAGGCGCGCCAGGGCCGCGTCGGCCGGGAGGTCCGGGAACACCAGCCCGGCCCAGCCGGGGTTCGGGCACGGCACGACGGTCCAGTTCACCTGGGCCCCCATGATCACCTCCATGCCCTCACGCACCGATGGGAGGCGGTCGCGCCCGGCGCGGGCCGGGTCGACGGCGTCGAAGAGGCCGGGGGCCGTCGGGCCGGTGATCCCGATGTTCGCCCCCGCCATCTCGCCGATCGCCAGCACGCGCTGCCCCATCCACGGCGGCACCCAGTCCAGGGTGTCCTCGGCGGCGTGCTCCAGCCGGGCGAGCTTGACGTGGGGGTCGAACCAGGAGACGTCCACGAACCGTGCTCCGCGCTGGTAGGCGGCGACGGCGATCGCCCGCACCAGCTCCTCGTAGCCCGGCCGGCCCCCCACCGAGACGACCTGACCGGGTTGGACGTTCGCGCCGCCGGCCACGGCGAGCTCGGCGAGCCGCTGGATACGGGGATCGGTCACGGCGGTCATGCTACGCCGCGACCGCGGTCAGGGACGGCGGCCCAGGAAGAGCTCCCGCGGGCTCCGGTCCTCGGAGGTGACCTCCGGCACGGCCCAGGCGGTGAAGCCCGCCGCGTCGAGGGCGGCGAGCCAGTCCGCGCGGGGGAAGAGCCCCCAGACATGGCGGTCGTGCACCACCCGCACCCGCCCGTCGGCGCCGCGCACGGCGACGATGTACTCGCCGCGCACCTCGGTGTCCGCGGGATCCGGGTCCCAGGCCCATTCCAGGTAGCGGGCGCCCCGCCCGTCCGGCGCGTCGGCGCCGCCGTGGTCGGTGGACTCCTCGAAGGTCTCGGTGGTGTGGTCCGGGATCAGCACCACCAGGCCGCCGGGCCGCAGGTGCGCGAACGCCGTCTCTGCGAGGGCCCGCAGGTCGTCATGGGTGGTCATGTAGGCCACGGCGTCGTGCACGAGGACGGCGTCGAAGGTCCGGCCGAGCCGCACCGTCCGCATGTCCCCGACATGGTGCTCGCAGGCCGGGTTCAGCAGGCGGCTCTGATCGAGCATCGCCGGGGAGAGGTCCACCAGCGTCATGCGGAACCGGTCCGACAGGTGGACGGCGTTGTGTCCCCCGCCGCTGCCCAGTTCCAGCAGGTCCCGGACCGGCGGGTCGTGGCCGGCGAGCAGATCGCCGATGAAGGCCGCCTCCTCGGCGTACTCCTCTGGGGGCGAGAGCAGCGGCCACCAGTGGGCGAGCCCCCCGTACAGCCCCTCGGCGTCCCAGCCCGCACCGCCCATGCGGGCGAGTCTGCCCCGTCCCGGGGCTCTCGCGCAACCCGGGACGGGGCGGGCCGTCAGGCCGCGACGGGCGTCGCGAGCTCCAGCGTCGTGACGATGTCGATCGCCGGCGCCACGCTCACCGCGTTGGGACAGCGCCCCGCGTGAACGGCGTGCACCTCCTCGGCCTGGGCGCGGTGCTCCTCGTCCAACTCGAGGGTGTAGGCGACCTCAACGCGGCGCAGCGCCAGCACCCCGTCCTCGTTGGGCTCGACGACGCCCGTGGCCGTGGCGGTGAGGCCGCGCGGCGAGATCGGCACGCGGGCGCGCAGGAGCGAGCCGGCGAGCGTCCCGATGAGGCAGCCTCCGATGGACGCCGTGAGGTAGTCGAGCGTCGACGGCAGGGGATTCGTGGCGACGGCCTTGTAGTGCTCGGCGACCCCGCCGTGCATCCCGAACTGCACGGTGGTGCCGTGCGGCGGCAGCTCCGCCTCCCGGTCCAGGCTCGTGGAGCCCTCGACGAACCGCAGTGGAACGGTGGTGGTGAATGCCGGCATGTGGCGTGCCTCCCGATCGCCGAAAAGATGAGCGCATGCTAAACAATTGGTCTCGGGCGGGCCACTCGGCTACCGTCGGGTCATGGCCGCCGGACGTCCACGCACCTTCGACACCGAACGAGCGCTGGAGGACGCGCTGGACGTTTTCTGGCGCAACGGGTACCGGGGCACCACCACGCGTGACCTCGAGGACCGCCTCGGGGTGCGCCAGGCCAGCCTGTACGCGGCGTTCGGGAGCAAGGCGGATCTCGCCGGGCTGGCGATGGACCGGTACGTGGCGCGCCTGGACGAGCACCTGCTGGTCCCGTTGCGGGAGACGGCCGACGGGCTCCACGCGATCCGCGAGTTCCTCGCGTCCCTCGCCGAGTGGCTCGCCGCCGACGACGTCCGGGGCTGCATGCTCGGCCGCATCATGAGCGAGGGTCCCGCCGACCCCGCCCTCGCCGAGCGCCTCGCCGACCACCGGCGCCGCCTGGGAACCGCGCTGGCCGGTGCGTTGCGGCGCGCCGCCGACTCCGGCGCCGTCGACCCGGCCACGGTGGCCGCGCGCGCCGGGTTGCTGCGCAGCGCCATCCTCGGCCTGAACATGGCGGTCACCGTGGGCGCCGACGCCGACGAGATCCGCGCGATGGCCCACGCCGTGCGCGAGGAGATCGGGCGCTGGCGCTGAGCGACGGGCCCACCCCGAACCGATGAGTGCGCCGGGGGAGTGAGTTACCCTTGCCGGCCGATGACCGCGATCGCCGATCTCCTCGCCAGGGGCCGCACCCGCTCCCTGGAGTTCTTCCCTCCGCGGACCGAGGAGGCCGAGGCGCAGCTGCGCCGGGCCCTGACGGACCTCGGTGACCTGGACCTGTCGTTCGCGTCCGTCACCTACGGCGCCCTGGGATCGACCCGCAGCCGCACGCGCGACCTCGTGGTCCAGCTCAACGCCGAGCACCCCTACCCCACGATGGCGCACCTCACCTGCGTGGGTCATTCGCGCGCCCAGATCACCCGGTTGCTGGACGACTACGCCGGCTCGGGGGTCCGGAACATCCTGGCCCTGGGCGGCGACCCACCGGACGACGGCGACGACGACGGGGACTTCGCGTACGCGTCGGAGCTGGTGGAGCTGATCCGCGACCACCCCGGCGGATTCTGCGTGGGCGTCGCCGCCCATCCCGAGGTGCATCCCCGCTCCGCCGACCGCGGCAGCGACCGACGCCACCTGGCGGACAAGCTCCGAGACGCGGACTTCGCGGTGACCCAGTTCTTCTTCGACCACACCGAGTACGAGCGCCTGGTGGAGGAGCTGGCCGCCCTCGGGTGCACGCGCCCGGTGATCCCGGGGGTGATGCCCTTCGTGAGCGTCGCCGGGCTGCGGCGCATGTCGGCGATGAACGGCACGGCGATCCCGGTGGCGCTGGAGCGCCGGCTGGAGGGCGCCGCCGACGCGGACATCCCGGAGATCGGCATCGCCACCGCGACGGAGCTGTGCGAGCGGC
>LNFM01012561.1_pt1 | contig 11079 bp, 8 predicted proteins | sample 596031 | NCBI WGS metagenome assembly LNFM01 (sample SAMN04254537, study PRJNA301005) | activated carbon metagenome | isolation source: dual media filters at the Ann Arbor, Michigan drinking water treatment plant | place: USA: Ann Arbor | reverse complement strand
AGGTATTCGGCGCCGAAGGCGAGCGTCTGCCCGCCATAGGCCGCCGCCACCACGTCGCTCTGCTCGGCACGAGCGAGCTCGGCAATGGCGCCGACGGCGGCGATCTCCATCGCATCGGTGATGGTGGTGGCGCCGCAGTCGAGGGCGCCGCGGAAGATGTACGGGAAGCACAAAACGTTGTTGACCTGGTTGGCGTAGTCGCTGCGCCCGGTGGCCATGATGGCGTCGTCGCGCACCGCCTTCACCTGCTCGGGCAGGATCTCCGGCGTCGGGTTGGCCAGTGCGAAGATGACCGGTCGGACGGCCATCTTGGCCACCATTTCGGGCTTGAGCACGCCGGCAGCCGAGAGGCCAAGGAAGACGTCGGCGCTCGGGATGACCTCGGCCAGCGTGCGCAGGCTCGTGGCTTGCGCGAACAGCACCTTGTCCTCGTCCATCAGCTCCTTGCGACCCTGGTAGACGACGCCGGCGAGGTCGGTCACCCAGACGTTCCTGCGCTGTACGCCGAGCTTGAGCAGCAAGTTCAGGCAGGCCAGCGCTGCCGCGCCGGCGCCGGAGGCGACGAGCTTGATGTCCTCGATCTTCTTGCCCACCACCTTGAGCGCGTTCAGCAGCGCCGCCCCCACGACGATGGCCGTGCCGTGTTGGTCGTCGTGGAAGACCGGGATCTTCATGCGCTCGCGCAGCTTGCGCTCGACGTAGAAGCAGTCCTGTGCCTTGATGTCCTCGAGGTTGATGCCGCCGAAGGTGGGCTCGAGCGCGGCGATGCAGTCGACGAGCTTGTCGAGGTTCTTCTCGTTCACTTCGAGGTCGAAGACATCGATGCCGGCAAACTTCTTGAACAGCACCGCCTTGCCTTCCATCACCGGCTTGGCCGCCAGCGGGCCGATGTCGCCCAGGCCGAGCACCGCGGTGCCGTTGGTGACCACCGCCACCAGGTTGCCGCGCGCCGTGTAGCGGAAGGCGGTGGACGGGTCGGCAGCGATTTCCTCGCAGGCGGCGGCCACGCCGGGCGAATAGGCCAGAGCGAGGTCGCGCTGGTTGATCATCTGCTTGGTGGCGCTGATGGCCAGCTTGCCCGGTGTCGGAAACTCGTGGTACTCCAGCGCGGCCTGTTTCAGCTCGGCAGCTTTTTCGGCCGCTTTTTGTTCCTGGCTGGACATCGCTCGTCGCTCCTCGTGTTCTCTGCTGCCAACGCCAGGCCGAAGGCCGGGGCGGGCGCGGATTGTAGGAGCGCAGTGTCTGCCCTGCCGGCGTGGTGCTCCATGCGCGAAACTGCGTAGCCGGCGCCCGCACCGCCCGGCCAATACTGGCGCTGCGTGCAGCGCCGCCCCATGAAGCCCCCATCCCCCACGAACCCCAGCGCGCTGCCCGGGCCCACCACGGCACGCGCAGGCCCGCACCGGCTGCGCCGCGTCGGGCTCTGGGGCGCGCTGGTGGCACTGCTGCTGGTGGCGCAGACGCTGCTGGTGGCGCTGACGCTGAACTACGAAGACTCCCGCGCCCAGGAAGACGCCGACAGCGTGGCCACCGAGGCTGCGGCCGAGGTCAGGCGCGAAATGCTGGGCCTGCTGCAGGCCCTGCAGACCCTGGCCTGGGTGGACGGCTCGCCGGGTGAAGCGCGCGCTGCGGCCGACGCCCTGCTGCGCACACGCAGCGAGCTCAAGCGCCTGGAATGGCGGGCGCCCTCCTTGGCCATCACCGAGGCCGCCGACACGCCGTTTGCGCCGCGGCTGTTCGGCAATCTGCCACGCCAGAACCAGCAGCTCGACGCCGAACTGGCCTGCAACGCCGCCCGCCGCAGCGCCTCGCCGGCGTTTTCGCGCAGCTACTTCGTCCCGCTGCACGACGGGCAGGGGCTGGAGACCATCGACCTGTGCGTGCCGCTGCAGCGCGGCGGCAATGACGCCGGGTTTCTGGTCGGCAGCCTGGCATTGGCCGACATCCTGGAGTCCTCGGTCAATGCACGCAACCTGCGCCGCCACGAGATCAGCTTTGTCGAAGGCGACGGCACCCGGCTGGCGCGTGCCGGCGTGCCGCGCGGCGCCAGCGTCTACACCGCCGAGCGCGTGGTCGATCTGCCCGGCACCACGCTGCAGCTGCGGGCCGACAGCGGCACCGGTCGGCCCAGCCTCATTCCCAACCTGACCACGGCGCTGGTGCTGGGCCTGTCCATCGCGCTCTTCGGACTGCTGCTGCTGCTGGCCCGCGACGTGCGCCGGCGCGCCTTTGCCGAGGCGGCGCTGGCCGAGGCCCTGGCCTTTCGCAAGGCGATGGAAGACTCGCTCTCCACGGGCCTGCGCGCGCGGGACTTGCAGGGCGTCATCAGCTACGTCAACCCGGCCTTCTGCGCGATGGTGGGCTTCAGCGCCGAAGAGCTGCTCACCGCGCCCGCGGAACCGGCGGCCGGCTACACGCCACCCTACTGGCCGCCGGAGTTCATCCCCCAGTACCAGCGCCGCCAGCGCCTGCGCCTGCGTGGGTCTGCCAGCGACGCACGCGACCCGCGCGAGGGCTGGGAGACCGTGTTCATGCGCAAGGGCGGTGAACGTTTCCCGGTGATGATCTACGAGGCCCCGCTGGTGGACGGCACCGGCCGCCACACGGGCTGGATGAGCGCGGTGGTCGACCTCAGCGAGCAGCGCCGCGTGGAAGAACTTTCACGCCAGCAGCAAGACCGCCTGCAGGCCACCGCCCGCCTGGCCACGGTGGGCGAGATGGCCAGCCTGCTCAGCCACGAACTGAACCAGCCGCTGGCCGCGATTGCCAGCTATGCCAGCGGTTCGCTGAACCTGATGGGCGACGTGCAGATGCAGGCCGACCCCGAAACCCCGGGCCTGCTGAAGGGCGCGCTGGAACGCATTGCCGAGCAGGCCGAGCGTGCCGGGCGCGTGATCAAGAGCGTGCACGACTTCGTGCGCCGCCGCGAGCAGCTGCACGAAAACCTGCCGGCCGAGCGGCTCTTCGAGGCCGTGCTGCCGCTGGCGCGCCTGCAGGCACGCAAGAGCGGCACACGCATCGCGCTGGACCTGCCGCCGGCCAGCGACAGCGGCCCGCCTCCGCGCCCACCGCGTGTGCGCTGTGACCGCACGATGGTGGAGCAGGTGCTGCTGAACCTGGCGCGCAACGGCATCCAGGCCATGGAAGCGCATACGCCGCAGGCCGAGCGTGTGCTGACGCTGCGCGTGCGCCAGAGCCACACCCGCTGGGTGACGCTCTCGGTCATCGACACCGGCCCCGGCATCACGGCCGAGGTGGCGGCGCGCCTGTTCACGCCGTTCTTCACCACCAAGCCCGAGGGCATGGGCCTGGGCCTGAGCCTGTGCCGCACCGTCATCGAACAGCACGGCGGCGCCCTCGACCACGGCCCCGGCCCGGGCGGGCGCGGCACCGAATTCCGCTTCACCTTGCCGGCGGCGATGACGGCCGAGCCCGCCGCGCCCACGGCGCCGGCCTCGGTGGCCTGAAACCGGCGAAACTTCGGGGTCCGCGGCCACCGCCTGCATCTGCCAGTCCGCCCCTTGACCCTGCAACTCGACCCCTCGCTGGGAATTCCGGTCGTCTACCTCGTGGACGACGAAGACGTTGTGCGCGACGCACTGGCGTGGCTGCTGCGCTCGCGCCGGCTGCTGTCGGAAGGTTTTGCCAGCACCGAGGCCTTTGAAGACTTTCTCGGCGCACGCGGCGCGCCCTGGCCGGCCTCACCGTCCTGCCTGGTGCTGGACGTGCGCATGCCCGGCACCAGCGGCCTGGTGCTGTTCGAGACCCTGGTGCAGCGCGGCCTGCTGCCCACGCTGCCGGTGATCTTCCTCACCGGCCATGGCGACGTGCCCACGGCGGTGGCGGCCGTCAAGCGCGGCGCCTTCGACTTCGTCGAAAAGCCGTTCTCCAACAACGCCCTCGTGGACCGCGTGGAGCAGGCGCTGCAACTCAGCGCGCAGGCCCTGCTGACCCGGCGCGACGTGGACCTCACCGCGCGGGCCCTGGCCGAGCTGACCGAGCGAGAGCGAGAAGTGGCACGCCTGGTGATGGCCGGCCGGCCCAACAAGCTGATTGCCGACGAGCTGCAGATCAGCGTGCGCACGGTGGAGGTGCACCGCGCGCGCGTCTTCGAGAAGATGAACGTGAAGTCGGCGGTGGAGCTGGCCAACCTGCTGCGTGAAACGCCGAATCAGCCCGGCCCCGCCGATTGAGCATGGGCGAGTTCGAGCTCATCGCGCGCCACTTCACGCGCCCCGGGCGCGCGGCGCACGCAGCGCTGGCGCTGGGGGTCGGCGACGACTGCGCGCTGCTGCAGCCCGCACCCGGCCAGCAGCTGGCCATCAGCACCGACATGCTGGTGGAAGGCCGGCACTTCCTCAGCACCGTGGCGCCCGAACGCCTGGGCCACAAGGCGCTGGCGGTGAACCTGTCCGACCTCGCCGCCTGCGGTGCCGAACCGCTGGGCTGCACGCTGGCGCTGGCGCTGCCACGCGCCGACGAAGCCTTTGTCGCGCCATTCGCGCGCGGGCTGTTTGCGCTGGCCGACGCCCACGGCATCGAACTCGTGGGCGGCGACACCACGGCCGGGCCGCTGAACATCTGCATCACCGTCTTCGGCCAGGTGCCGGCCGGGCAGGCGCTGCTGCGCAGCGGCGCGAAGCCGGGTGACGAGCTCTGGGTCAGCGGCAGCACGCTGGGCGACGCGCGGCTGGCGCTGGAGGTGTTTCGCGGCACGCAGACACTGCCCGGCGCGGCCTTCGACGCCGTGCGCGGCGCGATGGAGCGGCCGCAGCCGCGCGTGGCGCTGGGCCTGGCGCTGCGCGGCCTGGCCAGCAGCGCCATCGACATCAGCGACGGGCTGCTGGGTGACCTGGGCCACGTGCTGCGCCGCTCGGGCGTGGGGGCCACGGTGCAGGTGGACACCCTGCCGCGCAGCGCCGTGCTGGCCGCCCAGCAGCTGGCGCTGCAGCACGAATGCCTGCTGGCCGGCGGCGACGACTACGAACTGCTGTTCACCGCACCGGCCGCGGCGCACCAGGCCGTGCTGGCTGCGGGCGCGAAGGCCGGCGTGGCCGTCACCCGCTGCGGCCGCATCGACGCCGCCGCCGGCCTGCGCGTGGTGGATGCCGGCGGCGAGCTCGTGGCCACGTCCTGGCGCAGCTTCGACCACTTCGCCTGAAGGCGCCGCCGCCATGAACGCCATCGCACGCCCCACCGCAGCCTTCATGCTGCGCCACCCGGCGCGCTGGCTGGCCTTGGGCTTCGGCAGCGGCCTGTCGCCCAAGGCTCCGGGCACCGTGGGCACGCTGTGGAGCTGGCTGAGCTTTCTGGTGTTGTCGCAGTGGCTGTCGCCGGCGGTGTGGGGCGGGGTCATCGCGGCTTCCTTGCTGGTGGGCGTCTGGGCCTGCACACGCACCGCGCAGCACATGGGCGTGGCCGACCCCGGCGCCATCGTCTGGGACGAAGTGGTGGCCTTCTGGATCGTGCTGTGGCTGCTGACGCCCGCCCCCTGGTGGGCGCAGCTGGCGGCCTTTGCGCTGTTCCGCTATTTCGACGCCGCCAAGCCCGGCCCGGTGGGCTGGGCCGACCGCCGCTACAAGCTGCGCCCCGGTGAAGCCATCGGCTGGCGCCAGGGTTTCGGCATCCTGTTCGACGACCTGGTGGCCGCGCTGTGCACGCTGCTGTTCATTGCCGTGGGAATGAGACTGTGGAATTCCTGAGCCTGCAGAACACCTTGCAAGACCTGGCTGCGGCGCTGCGCAGCCGCGGCTGGCGGCTGGCCACGGCCGAGAGCTGCACCGGCGGCCTGATCGCCGCGGCCTGCACCAGCCTGGCCGGCAGCAGCGACTGGTTCGAACGTGGGTTCGTGACCTACAGCAACGAGGCCAAGACCACGATGCTGGGCGTGCCGGCGGCGCTGATCGCGGCGCACGGCGCCGTCAGCGAGGAGGTGGCGCGCGCCATGGTGCAGGGCGCCCTGCAGCACGCACCGGCACAGCTGGCCGTGGCCGTCACGGGCATCGCCGGGCCGGGCGGCGCCGTGCCGGGCAAGCCCGTGGGCACGGTGTGGCTGGCCTGGGCGCTGGCCACGGGCGCCGTGCCGCAGATCCGGGCCGAACGCCTGCAGCTGGCCGGCGACCGCGCGGCCGTGCGCAACGCCACCGTGGCCGCCGCGCTGCAGCGCCTGCACGAGACGGCCCGATGAAGCTGCTGCTGTGCGGCAGCTTCGACCCCGGTGAGGAAGCCGTCTGGCGCCAGGCCTTCGCCGCAGCGCTGCCCGAGGCGCAGCTGCTGGACCGGCCCGCGGCGCTCGGCTGCGCCGAAGAGGTGCTGGCCGCCATCGTCGCCAACCCGCCGCCCGGCAGCCTGCAGGGCCTGCCGCGGCTGAGGCTGATCCAGAGCCTGTGGGCGGGTGTGGACCGCCTGCTGGCCGACACCACGCTGCCGGCCGGCGTGCCGCTGGCGCGCATGGTCGACCCGGCGATGAACGCCGCGATGGCCGAAACCGCCTTGTGGGCCACGCTGGCGCTGCACCGCGGCTACTTCCGCTACGCGCAGCAGCAGCGCCACCAGCACTGGCAGGCGCTGCCGCAGACACGCGCCGATGAAGTGCCGGTGCTGGTACTGGGCCAGGGCCAGATGGGGCGCACCGCCGCCACGCGCATCGCGCAGCAGGGTTACCCGGTGACGGGCTGGCGGCGCGACGGCCAGGCCCTGGCGCCGCTGCTGGCGCAGGCGCAGATCGTCATCAACCTGCTGCCGCTGACGCCCGACACCCGCGGCCTGCTGAACGCCGCCTTCTTCAAGGCACTGCCACAGGGTGCGGGCGTGGTGAACCTGGCGCGCGGCGCCCACCTCGTCGACGACGACCTGCTGTCCGCGCTGCACGGCGGTCAGGTGGGGCATGCGGTGCTGGACGTCTTTCACACCGAGCCGCTGCCGGCGGCGCACCCGTACTGGCAGCACCCCCAGGTGACCGTGCTGCCGCACGCCGCCGCCGCCACCGACCCGCGCAGCGCCGCCGCGGTGGCCGCGCACAACCTGCGCGCGGCGCTGGCCGGCCGGCCGCTGGCACACCTGGTGGAGCGCCAGCGCGGCTACTGAGGCTGACCGCCTTTCGCGCGGGTTGAGCGCGCTTACTTTGCCCTGCTGACGCGCGCCGCGTCGACCAGGGCCTTGGCCGCCGGCTCATTGCGCGTGGCCGGCGTGGCGTCGCTGGCCAGTTCCACCATCCAGGCCAGCGCCAGCCGGGTGAACTTCAGCGCGTGGTTGGCCTGGTTGCCGAAGGTGGCGGTGGTGTCGTTGGCGGTGTGGATGGCGCGGTTGTAGGTGGCGTTGGCGCTCTCGAAGGGGAAGCTCACCGCGTAGCCGGCGTTGTGCCACGAAGCATGGTCGCTGCAGCCGTAACCGCAGGCGTCATAACCCACCGTCAGCGTGGGCAGGTAGGTCGCGGCCAGGTTGGCGACAAAGGCGTTCTGCGCCGCGTTGGTGTAGTCGGTGTAGAGCCACAGATCGGTGGCGTCGCCCTGGAAGGCCGTCATGTCCAGCTGCATCACGCCCACCACCCGGTCGCGGCGCGCAGCCTGCTGCGCCACGATCGCCTTCGAGCCCAGCAGGCCCACTTCTTCCGCCGCGTAGGCGATGAAGCGGATGTTGCGCTGGGGCTGGTAGTTGCCGGCCATCAGCACGCGGATGATCTCGGTGAGACCGGCCACGCCGCTGGCGTCGTCGTCGGCGCCGGGCGCGCGCGAGGTCTCGATGCCGCTGCCGGCGATGCTGTCGAGGTGGGCGCCGAGCACGATGGTTTCACCGGAATTGCCGCTGCCCAGGATCTCGAATTCAACCGAGGGCTGGGCCCAGGTGTGCGGAATCTGGCGCACGCGGATGGTGCGGCGGTTGCCCGGGTTCAGCGCCTGCCACTGTGCAAACAGCCAGTTCGAGGCCGACACGCCGTGCGTGCTGTTGTAGCGGCGGTTCTGGAAGTTCGACAGCTGCGTGATGGTGGACAGCAGGTTGCTGGCCTGCAGCTGCGGCATCAGCGCGTTCACCTGCGGCTGGTTGTCGATGGCGTAGCTGGGCGCCAGCAGCGACTCGGGGTTGCCTTCCAGCCGGTGCAGGGTGGCCAGGGCCTCGGCCTGGCTGGCGTGCTGGATGAAGCCGCCGCACTTGGCCAGCTTCATGTGCACGGCCATCGACAGCGTGGGAATCATGTCTTCGTCGATCTCGACCACGTGCACGTTCTCAACCGACTGCTGCAGGCGCGCGCTGCCGCGCTGCGCCGGCACCTTGACGCTGATGCCGCGCGTGGCCAGGGTGCGCGCCGCGGGCGCCACCTTCTGCATCACCTGGTGGGCCTTGTCGCCGACGGTGATCCACACCGGCGCGGCGCCGGCCGCCACGGGCGCCAGGCCGGCCAGGGCGACCGCGAACAAGGGGGCGACGGAGGCGCGTGCAACGCGGCCGGCAAGGCGAGACTTCATGGGAGCTACCTGCAGAAGTGTGGGGCGCCCGGGCCTCGGGCGGCCCGGGGGTTCGTGCACCCATTCTGAACCCACTTCGGGCGCCGGCCTTGCGCAGCAAGCCGCAGGGCGGGCGCGCCCCCTCAGGCCAGGGGTGGGCGCCGGCTGGCGCCCGACGCTCAGGCCCTCAATGCCACCAGCACCTCGTCCAGCATCTTCTTCGCGTCACCGAACAGCATGCGGTTGTTCTCTTTGTAGAACAGCGGGTTGTCCACGCCCGCATAGCCGCTGGCCATGCTGCGCTTCATCACGATGCTGGTCTTGGCCTTCCACACTTCCAGCACCGGCATGCCGGCGATGGGGCTGGTGGGGTCGTCCTGCGCGGCCGGGTTCACGATGTCGTTGGCGCCGATGACCATGGTGACGTCCGTCTTCGGGAAGTCGTCGTTGATCTCGTCCATTTCCAGCACGATGTCGTAGGGCACCTTGGCCTCGGCGAGCAGCACGTTCATGTGGCCCGGCATGCGGCCGGCCACGGGGTGGATGCCGAAGCGGATGTTCACGCCGCGGTCGCGCAGCAGCTTGGTGATCTCGAACACCGTGTGCTGCGCCTGCGCCACCGCCATGCCGTAGCCCGGCACGATGACCACGCTCTTGGCTTCCTTCAGCAGCTCGGCCGTCTCGGCCGCGCTCACCGGCACCACCTCGCCGGCCGGCTGCGCCGCGCCGCCGGCGGCCGCCGGCGCTGGCGCGCCGCCACCGAAGCCGCCCGCGATGACGCTGATGAAGTTGCGGTTCATCGCGCGGCACATGATGTAGCTGAGGATGGCGCCCGAACTGCCCACCAGCGCGCCCGTGACGATGAGCAGGTCGTTGCTCAGCATGAAGCCCGTGGCCGCCGCGGCCCAGCCCGAGTAGCTGTTGAGCATGCTCACCACCACCGGCATGTCGGCGCCGCCGATGGCCATCACCATGTGGATGCCGAAGAGCAGCGCAATCACCGTCATCACCAGCAGCGGCAGCATGCCGGCGTTCACGTCATGCGACTGCAGGAAGACATAGCCGAAATAGACGACCACCAGCAGCCCCGCCAGGTTCAGCAGGTGGCGCCCCGGCAGCAGCAAGGGCTTGCCGCCGATGCGGCCCGAGAGCTTGCCGAAGGCGACGATGGAGCCCGAGAAGGTGACGGCGCCGATGAGGATGCCGATGTAGATCTCGACCTCGTGGATGGTCTTCTCGACCGGCGTGGGGAAGACGGTGGAGGTGTCCACGTAGCTCGCGAAGCCCACCAGGCAGGCCGCCAGGCCCACCAGGCTGTGCATCAGCGCCACGAGCTCGGGCATCTGCGTCATCTGCACCTTCTTCGCGGCATAGAGGCCGATGCCCCCGCCGACGACCAGCGCGCCGACGATCCACGGGATGCCCGCCGCCGTGACGCGCGGCCCCAGCACGGTGGCGAAGACCGCCAGCGCCATGCCGGCCATGCCCAGGAAGTTGCCGCGACGCGCCGTCTCGGGGTTCGAGAGGCCGCCCAGGCTCATGATGAAAAGGATGATCGCGCCGATGTAGGCGACGGTGGCGAGGCTTGCGCTCATGTTGTTCTTCGCCTTCGTTTACTTGCGGAACATGGCCAGCATGCGACGCGTCACCGCGAAGCCGCCGAACATGTTGATGGCCGTGAGCACCAGCGCCACGACCGCGCACACCAGGATCAGCGTGTTCGGCCGGCTGGCCGCACCCGCGGCATCCAGCGGCGGCGCCACCTGCACCAGCGCGCCGATGGCGATGATGGAGCTGATCGCGTTCGTCACGCTCATCAGCGGCGTGTGCAGGCTGGGCGTGACGTTCCACACCACCATGTAGCCCACGAAGCAGGCCAGCACGAACACCGTGAAGTGCTGCAGGAAGCTGGCCGGCGCATAGGCGCCGACAAACCAGAACAGCACCGCGCCGACCGCAAACACGATGGCCAGCGTCTGGGCCGACATCGGCTCCACCGCGCCGTGGCCATGCCCTTTGGCGGCCTTGGCTGCAGGCGCTGCTTCGGCCTTGGCCTTGGGCGGCGCGGGCGGCAGCTTGGGTGGCGGCGCCGGCCAGGTGATGGCACCTTCCTTGATGACCGTGAGGCCGCGGATGGCGTCGTCGTCGAAGTTGACGTTGACGGTGCCGTCCTTGGTCTTGCACAGCTCTTCGGTCAGGCGCAGCAGGTTGGTGGCGTAGAGCGTGCTGCTCTGCTTGGCCAGGCGGCTGGCGAAGTCGGTGTAGCCGACGATGGTGACGCCGTGGCGCACCACGGCCTGCCCCGGCACGGTGAGCTCGCAGTTGCCGCCCTGCTCGGCGGCCATGTCGACGATGACGCTGCCCGGCTTCATCGTGGCCACCATCTCGGCGGTGATGAGCTTGGGCGCCGGCTTGCCCGGGATCAGCGCCGTGGTGATGATGATGTCGACCTCGCGCGCCTGCTTGGCGTACATCTCGCGCTGCGCCTGCTGGAAGCCCTCGCTCATGACCTTGGCGTAACCGCCGCCGCCCGAGCCTTCTTCCTCGTAGTCGACCTTGACGAACTCGCCGCCCAGCGACACCACCTGGTCGGCCACCTCGGCGCGCGTGTCGTTGGCGCGCACGATGGCGCCCAGGT
>LNFM01012560.1_pt1 | contig 11079 bp, 11 predicted proteins | sample 596031 | NCBI WGS metagenome assembly LNFM01 (sample SAMN04254537, study PRJNA301005) | activated carbon metagenome | isolation source: dual media filters at the Ann Arbor, Michigan drinking water treatment plant | place: USA: Ann Arbor | reverse complement strand
CGTAGATCGCGCGGCCGGCCATCACCATCTTGAAGCCGTTGTAGTCCTTCGGGTTGTGGCTGCCCGTGACCATGATGCCGCTGTTGCAGCCGTGTTTGCCGCGCGTGGCAGCCACGTAGTACAGCATCGGCGTCGTCACCATGCCGATGTCGACGACGTCCAGGCCCGTGCTCTTCAGGCCGCGGATCAGCGCTGCCGCCAGGCCGGGGCCCGAGACACGCCCGTCGCGGCCCACGGCCACGGCCTTTTCGCCGGCGGCCAGCGCCTCGCTGCCGAAGGCGCGGCCGAGGTGTTCGGCGAAGGCCTCATCGACGTTCCTGCCGACGACGCCGCGGATGTCGTAGGCCTTGAAGATGGTGGGATCGATCTGCATGGATGTGCCGGTGGTGTGAGCTGCGGCGATTGTAGGCAGCGGCCCGGCGGCAGACCGGCGCTGCCGTCGATCTGGCGCGCGGGCATGCCGTCCGTCGCCCCGGGCCCGTCGACGCCATGCCGCTGCCTACACTGCGCCGCATGCATCTCGACGCCGCCACCTTCCGCGCCTCGTGGCAATCCTGGGTCGGCGGCAGCCTGCAACGTGTCGGACCCTACTGGATGCAGTGGCTGTGGACGCTGCTGTTCTGCCTGGTTGTAGCCATCGGCTTCACGGTGCTGGGCTTCTTCGCCTTTGCCCGCGAGTCCGACGGCGCCTGGCGCAACTGGCCAGGCTGGCTTCACTGGTACGGCCGCAACCTCGTCGTCTGCCTCACCATAGGCGCGCTCATCCACGGCACCTTCGACCTGCTGGGCTGGCTGATCGGTGGCCAGGCCACGGTGCGGCGCTGGAAGCCCTGGCAGCGCACGCTGTTCTTCTCGGGCATACCGGTGTTGTGCGTGGTCGTCGGCTGGCCACTGGGCGTGACGCTGGCGGGTGCCGACCTGCGGCAGTGGATGGTGGGCGCCCGCGGCCAGAACCTGATCGCCGGCTCGGTTCTCCTCGCGCTGTTGCTGACGCTGCTGTTCCACCAGTTCTTCGCCATCAAGGCGCGCCAGATCGAGGCCGAGAAGCGCGCTGCCGAGGCGCAGTTGCGCTTGCTGCAAGGGCAGATCGAGCCGCACTTTCTCTTCAACACGCTGGCCGGCGTGCTCTCGCTCATCGACCACGACCCGGCCAAGGCCAAGCAGATGCTGCACGACTTCACCGAGGTGCTGCGCAGTTCGCTCACCGCGCTGCGCAGCGACGCCAGCCCGCTGGCACACGAACTCGAGCTGGCCGAGAGCTACCTGCGCCTGCTGGGTGCGCGCATGGAGGACCGGCTGCACTGGCAGATCGACGCCGACGAGGCCGCGCGCACCGTGCCCGTTCCACCGCTGCTGCTGCAACCGCTGATCGAGAACGCCATCCACCACGGCCTGGAGCCCCAGCTCGAGGGCGGCACGGTGCGCGTCAGTGCCCGCGTGCAAGGCCGTGAACTGGTGCTGGAGGTGCATGACGACGGCCGCGGCCCCGACGCGCCGCCGCGGCCCGGCGCGCGCAAGGGTCACGGCATGGCGCTGGCCAACATCCGCGGTCGGCTGCTCTCGCGCTACGGCCCTGCCGCCAGCCTGGACGTGCGTGCGGCCCACCCGGGCACACGCGCCGTCATCCGCCTGCCCATCGACGCCAGCGCCTGAAGGGCATGGCACCGTTTCGTCAAACAGGAGCATCCCCGCCATGAAGCGCCCCCTCTGCCATCTGCTCGCCGCGCTGGCCCTCGCAACCGCCGGCGCCAGCCCCGTCGCCGCGCAGGCCCCCGACACCCCCGCGCTGCTGGCCGCCCAGCGCCAGGCCATGTTGCCCCTGGCTGCACTGGACGGCCTGTGGCGCGGCACGGCGCGCATCTTCCTGCCCGACGGCAAGGTACGCGAGTTGGTGCAGACCGAACGTGTCGGCTCGATGCTCGGCGGCAGCGTGAAGGTCATCGAGGGGCGCGGCCATGGCGCCGACGGCAGCCTCGAGTTCAACGCCTTTGCGGTGATCTCCTATGTGCCGGGCTCGAGCAGGTACACGTTCAATTCCTGGGCCCAGGGCATGAAGGGCGAGTTCAACTTCGAGCTCCGCCCCGACGGCTTCGTGTGGACGATGAACTTCGGACGTCTGAGCATGCGTCACACCGCGGTGGTCCAGGGCGACCTCTGGACCGAGGTGGGTGAACGGCTGGTCGAAGGCCAGCCGCCCGTGCGCACGGTGGAGATGCAGTTGCGCCGCATCGGCAGCACCGACTGGCCAGCGGCCGGCGCGGTCGCTCCGCGTTGAAGGGCTGGCCATGCCCACGGCACTCATCGCCGACGACGAACCGCACCTGGCGCGCGCCCTGCGCGAGCACCTGGCGCGGCTATGGCCCGAACTGCAGGTGCTGCACGTGGCGCGCAATGGCGTGGAAGCAGCCGAGCAGATCCACGCGCTGCAGCCCGACCTGGCCTTCCTCGACATCCAGATGCCGGGCCTGACCGGCCTGGAAGTGGCGCAGGGCATCACCGGCCGCACCCGCGTGGTCTTCGTCACTGCCTACGACGAGTACGCCGTGATGGCCTTCGAGCAGGAGGCCATCGACTACGTGCTCAAGCCCGTGAACGACGCGCGGCTGCAGCGCATGGTGGAGCGTGTGCGCCGCGCGCTGGCGCAATCCACCGCGGAAGACAGCGACCCCGACACACGCCTGCTGGCCACGCTGCAGCGCCTGCTGCCCGCCGCCGCGGGCGCCGCCGCCACGCCCGTGCGCCTGCGCTGGGTGCGCGCCAGTGCGGGTGAGATCACGCATCAGGTGGCGGTGGAGGACGTGCTGTTCTTCCGCGCCGACGACAAGTACACCTGCGTGCAGACGGCCACGGCCGAGCACCTCATACGCACGTCCATCGCCGAACTGGCGGCCGCGCTCGACCCCGGGCAGTTCGTGCAGGTGCACCGCAGCACCATCGTCAACCTGGCCTACCTGGCCGGCACGCGGCGCGACGAGGCCAGCCGCCTCTACCTGCGCCTGCGCGGCCATGCGCAGGAACTGCCGGTGAGCCGGGCCTACGTGCACCTGTTCAAGGCGATGTAGGCAGGGCCCGGTAGGGGCTCAGAACTCGACCATCTCACCCGGGTTGATGGCCAGCACCTTCACCGACGTTTCACCCAGCGCCTTGATGTAGTCGGCCGGCGTGCCAGGCAGGCCCGGGTTGGTGAGGTAGTGCATCGGGATCACGGCCTTGGGCTTGATGAACTCTTTCGTCACCATGGCCGCGTGCTGCGGGTTCATCACGAACTGGCCGCCGCCGATGGGCATCAGCACCAGGTCGGGCTTGTAGATGTCGGCGATGAGCTTCATGTCGCCGAAGACGCCGGTGTCGCCCATGTGCCAGAGCTTGAAGCCGTTCTCGAACTCGATGACGAAACCGCCGGGCTCTCCGCCCACGTGCACCTCGTCCTTGCCGGTGGCCGGGTTCTTCCAGACCATCTCCGAGCTGTGCTCGGCCCGCACCATGGTGACCTTCACGTTCGGGCCCACCGGCGTGACGGTGCCGCTCTTGTTCATGCGCAGTGCCTGGTTCGGCGGCACCACGCCCAGCATGGCCAGGCTCTGGCTCAGGCCGGCCGGCGCCCAGATGGGCGCGTTGTGCATCTTCGCCAGTTCGGGCGCGTCGGCCATGTGGTCGAAGTGACCGTGCGTGATGAGCACGAGATCGACCTTGCCCAAAGCGTCCAGCTTGCGCCAGGCCTCGGGTGTCTTCGGATTGGTGCGCAGCCAGGGGTCGATGACGATGACCTTGCCCTCGACCGTGGTGATCTTGAACGCGGCCTGGCCCAGCCACTGCACCTTCACCTTGCCGGCCGCGGTGGGGCTGGCGGCGGTGGCCGCCGGTGTCGTCGCCGGCGGAGTCAGCGCACAACCCGAAGCGAGCACCGCGGCGGCGGTACACAACACGAGACTCTTGAACATCGAAGACCTCTTGCTTGGTTGTGATGTCAGTGGGACGCGGTGTAGTCGGTGTAGGCCGGTTCAGGCTGCGTGAAGTACGCGTGCAGGATCTGGTAGACCAACTTGTAGTTCTTCTGCTGGAAGCTGGCGTGGCTGATGCCGTTGAGCACGGTGAACTGTTTGTCCGGGTGCGGCAGCAGCTTGAAGAAGGCCAGCAGGTCGTCGACAGCCGCGATGCCGTCGAACTGGCCGCGCAGCACCACCGTGGGCACGGTGATCTTCAGCGGGTCGACCACCGGCAGCCGGCTGCACATGTCGATGTAGGTGCCGTTGGGCATGCTGTCGTCGAGTGCCAGGATGGCGTCGGCGAAGGCTTCCACGGTGGCCGCGTCGGCGCAGTCGGGATGGTCGCGCGAGAAGATGCTGCGCACGAAGGCACGGTCGATGGGACGGCGCTTGTTCGCGGTGAACTCGGGCAGCTTCTTGCGCCGCTGCTCGAGCGTGGGCGCGCCCTCGCCCGTCCACACGAAGGCGTCGAGCGCCAGGCGCTTGACACGTTCGGGGTGGTTCTGCGCGAACAGCGCGGCGCGCAGTGCACCGCTGCTGATGCCGTAGGTCAGGAAGCTTTCGACGCCGCGCGTGGCCTTGATGTAGTCGGTGGCGGCGGCCAGGTCGGCCGCACCGTTGGCGATGTCGCAGGTGATGTCGCGCGACTTGTCGCTGCGACCGTAGCCTTCCATGTCGACGCACCAGCAGACGAAGCCACGCTCGGCGAACCAGTCCATCACGCTGCTGTCGGGGCGGCCCGGCACCGTCAGGTCGAAGGTCGGCTGGCTGGCCATCGACGAGCCATGCACCCACAACACGGCGGGCTTGCCCTCGGGGCTGCCGACGTACTTCTCCCACAGGAAGAGCTTGACGTCGCCATCGGCGGTTTTCTTGGTGGTCCAGTGTTCCTGGCCGGTGACTTGGTTCATGAAGCTGCTCTCAATCGATTTTTGCGCCGACCTGCTTGACGATGCGCGCCCAACGGTCGCGCTCTTCGCGGATGTAGGTGTCCATCTGCGCGGGCGTGGAGCCCACGACCTCGATGCCGGCGTTGCTCATGAAGGCGGTGACTTCCGGCGTGGCCAGCGTGGCCTTCAGCTCGCGCTGCAGCTGGTCGACGATGGCCTGCGGCGTGCCCTTGGGCGCCAGCAGGCCCATCCAGACATATGCCGAATAGTCCTTCATGCCGCTTTCGGCCAGGGTCGGCACGTTGGGCAGCTGCGGCGAGCGCGTGACACCCGTGGTGGCCAGCGGCTTCAGCTTGCCGGCCGCGATGTGCTTGAGCATGGCCTGCGTGCCCGGAATGGACATCTGCACGGTGCCTGCCAGCAGGTCGGTGGTGGCCTGGCCGCTGCCCTTGTAGGGCACGTGCACGGCCTTGATGTCGGCCATGGACGCGAACATCGCCATGAACAGGTGCTGGCCGCTGCCATTGCCCGACGACGAGTAGTTCACCTCGCCCGGACGCTGCTTCACGTAGGCCACCAGTTCGGCCACGCTGTTCACCGGCACCGCGGGGTTCACCACCAGCACGCCGGGCTCGCGGCCCAGCAGGCTGATGCCGACGAAGTCGTCGATGGGGTTGAAGCTCAGCTTGGTGTAGAGCGACGCACTGATGGCCACGGTCTGCGACGCCAGCAGCAGCGTGTAGCCGTCGGCCGGCGACTTGGCCACCATTTCGGCGCCGATGGTGGCACCGGCACCCGGCTTGTTCTCGATGATGACCTGCTGCTTGAGCCGCTTGCCCAGCTGTTCGGCGATCGCGCGCATCGGGCCGTCGACGGCACCACCCGGCGAGAAGGGCACCACCACCTTGATGGGGCGGTTCGGGTAGTCCTGCGCCAGCGCGCCGGTGGCGATGAGGGCCGTGGCCAGGAAAGTCAGGAGCTTCTTCATGGTCAGGATGCCTTTCAAGCGTCGAGGTCGATCTTGCGTTCGCGGGCGATGGCGGTCCAGCGCGCGATGTCGGCGGCGATGAACTTGGCGAAGGCCTCGGGCGACATGGGCTGCGGGTCGAGCGCCTCGGCCGCGAGCTTCTGGCGCATGTCGGGGGCGGCAAGCACGCCATTGAGCGTGTCGTTCAGCGTCTTCAGCACCGGCGCCGGGATGCCGGCGGGGCCGACCACGCCGTACCACTGCACGGCGTCGAAGCCCTTGAAGCCGGCCTCGATCATGGTCGGCACGTCGGGCAGCAAGGGGTGACGCGTGGTACCGGTGACACCCAGCGCACGCACCTTGCCCGAACGGATGTGCGGCAGGCCCGCAGCCAGCCCCGGGAACATGGCCTGGGTCTGCCCGCCCAGCAGGTCGATGAAGGCCGGCGCGATGCCGCGGTAGGGCAGGTGCACCATGAAGCTGCCGGCGGCCTGCTTGAAGATCTCCATCGACAGGTGCGTCAGCGAGCCCTGACCGGCCGAGCCGTAGCTGACCTTGGCCGGGTTGGCCTTCAGGTAGGCGACGAACTCCTTCAGGTTGTTCACCGGCAGCGAGGCATTCACGACCAGTACGTTGGGCGTGCTGCCGATCATGCCCACGGGCGTGAAGTCCTTGATGGCGTTGTAGGGCAGCTTGCTGCGCGTGGCCGGGCTGGTGCCGTGCGTGGCGACATAACCTTGCAGGAGCGTGTAGCCGTCGGCCGGCGCCCGCGCCGTGGTCTGGCAGGCGATGACGCCGCCGCCGCCGCCGATGTTCTCGACGATGAAGTTCTGCCCCAGCGCCTTGCCCCAGCGTTCGGTGACGGTGCGGCCGACGAGGTCGCTGCCACCGCCGGCCGACACAGGCACGATGTAGCGGATGCCCTTGGTCGGGAAGGCCTGGGCACGCGCCGAGGTGGTGCTGAACAGCGCCAGCGCGGCAGGCGCGGCGACGATGAGTTGGCGTCTTTTCATGAAGGGATGTCTCCGGTGTCGTTCTGGAATTCGAATCCGCCTGCGGCGCGCAGGGCCTGCGTGTCGGCGCCGACGAGCAGCGTGATGAAGGCTGCCGCCAGTGCCGGCGCGACGGCCTGCGTGCAGACCGCCGCGGTGTAGGTCGTGCCCAGTGCGAACTGCGGGGACAACAGGCCCACGAGTTCCACACCAGGGGTGTACTTGATTTCGGTCACCTGCGTGCAGCCGAGGGGCGCGGCCTCTTCGCAAGCCGCCATCTCACGCATCGCGGTGGCGCCGTTCGGGAACTCGCGCAGACGGTCCTTCAGCGATGCTTCGACACCGAGCTCCCGCAACACCTTGGCGATGTGAATGCCGGCGGTGGAACGCACGGTGTCGGGCACATAGACGCCGCTGCTGGCCAGCAGCGCCGCCTTCAGCGCCGCGGGCGTGCTCACGTCGGGGTGCGGCGTGCCGGCCCGCACCGCCACGCCGGTGAACACCTGGCCCAGCGCGGCGCATGACCCTTCGCGCAGGCGGCCGTCGGCGCACAGGCCGTCGACCATGGCCGCGGTAACGACCATCACGTCGCAGGGCTCGCCAGCCAGCAGCGCTTCCTTCATCGCACCCACGGCGCCGAAGCGCGCCTGGATGTCGGCGCCGGTCTCGGCCGTGAAGCGCGCCTGCAGCGCCTTCACCAGGCCCTGGGCGGCGCCGGCGCACAGCAGATGCAGCGTGCTCATCGTGTGTGGCGGTGCGTCGTGACGCTGCGGTGCTGCGTCGCGGTCCTCAATTGACCGTCGCGCCCGAGATCTTCACGATGCGCTCCCACTTCGTGATGTCGTCGGCCATGTAGCGGGTGAACTCGTCGACGCCCATGGTCATCGCCGTCGTGCCCTGGGCCGTCCAGGCCTTGCGCACCTCGGGGTTGCCGGTGATCTTGGCGATCTCGGCATTGAGCTTGTCGACGATGGCCTTGGGCGTGCCCTTGGGCGCCACGACGCCTAGCCAGATCGTGGCTTCGTAACCCGGCACGCCGGACTCGTGCACCGTGGGCACGTTGGGCAACACCGGCGAGCGCTGCTTGCCGGTCGTGGCAATGGCCTTCACCTTGCCGGCCTTGATCTGCTCGGCCATGGTCGGGATGGCGTCGAACATCATCTCGAGCTGGCCGCCGAGCACGTCGGTGCGCGCGCCGGCGCTGCCGCGGTAGGGGATGTGCACGATGCTCACGCCGGCCATCGCCTTGAACAGTTCGCCGGCCATGTGGTACGGCGTGCCCGGGCCCGACGACGCGTAGGACATGCCGCCCGGCTTGGCCTTGGCCGCAGCGATGAGTTCCTTGACGTTGCTGGCCGGCAGGCCTGCCTTGGCCACCAGCACCAGGTCGCTGTAGTTGATGGGGGCGATGGGCACGAAGTCGCGCATCAGCTGGAAGGGCTTGTTCGGGATCAGCGACTCGTTGACGGTGTGCGTGTTGCTCATGACGAGCAGCGTGTAGCCGTCGGGCGCGGACTTGGCCACGCCGTCGGTGCCGATGACCGAGCCGCCGCCGGGCTTGTTCTCGACGATGAAGCTCTGGCCCATCGACTCGCCCAGCCGCTGCGCGAGGAAGCGGCCGAACACGTCGGCGGAACCGCCAGGCGCAAACGGCACCACGATCTTCACCGCGCGTGCCGGGTAGTCCTGCGCCAGCGCCGGCGTCACGGCACAGGCCAGCCCCAGGAAGGCCAGGTTGACGGCAAGCAACCAGCCGCGTCGGGACAGGGTTTCAGGCATGCAGGTCTCCACTTTTGGTTCTGATTGGTTTCATTTGGTGCCAACCGAGGACTCTAGCGGCCCAGCCACGCGCCGGTCAATGTGGATGACCCGGGGGCGGGTGAGGATGGCGCATCAGTAGCCCAGCATGTTCGTGCGCACGTGCACCAAATGCGCCAGGCAAAGCGCGCGCGCGCGCTCGACGTCGCGGTCCTTCAGTGCCGCCACCAGCGCACGGTGCTCCTGCTGGTATTCCACACGGCGCGCCGGCGTGGCGCTGCGCCGCTTCATCACGCCCCACTCGCTGTTCGAGCGCACCTCGTTCATGAGCCGGAAGACACTGGTGATGAAGCCGTTGTGCGCGGCCTCGGCAATGGCCTCGTGCAGCGCAGCGTCCCAGCGTTCGAAGTCTTCCAGCGTGGTCGCCGTTTCGGCGCGGGTGTTGCACTCGTCCATGCGCGCGAAATCGGCCGCCGTGGCGTTGCCGATGACCATCTCGATGAGCGCCGGTTCCAGCACCAGGCGGGAACTCATCAGTTCCGCCGGGCTCACCGACGAGGGGGACGTGCGCGGCGCGAGTTCGGTCAGCACCTGCTGCACCTGCTCGGCCACGTAGGTGCCGCTGCCCACCGTCTGCGTGATCAGGCGCTTGCGCTTGAAGTCGAGCAGCACGCGGCGCACCGTACTGCGGCTGAGGCCGAATTCTGCGCTCAGCGCACGTTCGGTCGGGATGCGGTGGCCGGCCCGCCAGGCGCGCGTCTGCAACTTCTCGAAGATGGTGTCGCGCAGTTGGGCGGCAGCGTCCATGGACAGGCATGCGGGTTAACCGCGCAGAGCCGAAGTGGGCCTCAATGGTAGCATTTGGCGCTCGCTTGGGCAGCATGGGGTGCCCAGCCCATCGGACACTGAGGAGACAGACTTGCGCATCGCCACCATCGTTCACCAGGGCCAGCGCCGCGTCGGGCGGCTGAGCGCCGACGGCCTGCGACTCGAACTCTTCGACATCGACGGCACGCGCGGCGCGCTGCCGCTGGCCGAAGCCCACGCCGCCGGCGCCGCGCTGCCTGCCATCGGCGGCAGCGTCGCCCTGGCCGAGGTGCAACTCATCGCGCCGCTGCCCGCACCGCGGCGCAACCTGTGGTGCGTGGGCCGCAACTACCACGCCCATGCCAAGGAACTGCAGGGCAGCGTGTTCAAGGACAACGCCAAGGCCGTCGACGCCTGGCCCATCGTCTTCACCAAGGTGCCCGAAACCGTGGTCGGCCCCGGTGCCGACGTGCGCCTGCCGGGCGCCGCCGTGTCGTCGCAGATCGACTACGAGGCCGAGCTGACGCTCGTCATCGGCAAGGGCGGCAGGAACATCAGCAAGGCCGACGCGATGGGCCATGTGTGGGGCTACACCATCGTCAACGACGTGACGGCGCGCGACGTGCAGATGCGCCATTCGCAGTGGGACCTGGGCAAGAGCTTCGACACCTTCTGCCCGATGGGGCCGTGGATCGTCACCGCCGATGAACTCGATGGCACCGACACCCGCGTGCAGTGCTGGGTGACGCCCCAGGGCGGCGAACCCGAGCTGCGCCAGGACGCGCGCACCACCGACCTGATCTTCGACATCCCGACACTGATCGAGACCTGCTCGCGCGGCATCACGCTGCTGCCCGGTGACCTCATCGCCACCGGCACGCCGGCCGGCGTGGGCATGGGCATGAGCCCGCCGCGCTGGCTGCAGCACGGCGACGTGGTGCGCATCCAGATCGACGGCATCGGTGTGCTCGAGAACCGCTTCGTACAAGGAGACTGACGATGATGAAGACCCTGCTTGCCAGCGTGGTGCTGGCCTTCGGTGCAAGCGCCGCGATGGCCCAGGCCTGGCCGGCCAAGCCGCTCACGATGATCGTGCCCTTCCCGCCCGGTGGCGTGGCCGACACCGTCGGTCGCCCCGTGGCCGAGGCCCTGGGCAAGGCGCTGGGCCAGACCGTGGTGGTGGAGAACCGCGCGGGCGCCGGCGGCGCCACCGGCATCGGCGCCGCGTCACGCGCGGCTGCCGACGGCTACACGCTGCTCTTCAGCCTGAGCAGCATCTCCATCCTGCCCGAGGCCGACAAGATCCTCGGCCGCAAGTCGGTGTTCACGACGGCCAGCTTCACGCCCATCGCGCGCTTCACGGCCGACCCCACGGTGCTGGTGGTGCGCGCCGACTCACCCTGGAAGACCTTGCCCGAGTTCATGGCCTACGCCAAGGCCAACCCCGGCAAGCTGAACTTCGGCAGCTCGGGCAACTACGGCACCATGCACGTGCCGATGGAAATGCTGAAGGCCAAGGCCGGCGTCTTCATAACGCACATTCCCTACACCGGCGCCGGTCCGGCGCTGCTGGCCCTGCTGGGCGGCCAGGTCGACGCGGTGTCGAGCGGGCCCAGTTCGGTGGCGCAGCAGATCAAGGCCGGCAAGCTGCGCGCGCTGGCCCATTGGGGCGACAAGCC
>LNFM01012559.1_pt1 | contig 11080 bp, 11 predicted proteins | sample 596031 | NCBI WGS metagenome assembly LNFM01 (sample SAMN04254537, study PRJNA301005) | activated carbon metagenome | isolation source: dual media filters at the Ann Arbor, Michigan drinking water treatment plant | place: USA: Ann Arbor | reverse complement strand
CGACCTTGGGCCAGAGAATATTTTTACCGGCGTCGCGGTAGAAGGACCAATCCCGCTTGGTGTCGTGGACGATGATGGTTTGGATTGCTTTGAGGCCATCGGCGATCTCGGCTGAGAGAATTCGACCGTGCTGGCGGCCCATTTCACGCGGAGTTCCGGCGAGCTGGACTTGAATCCAGCCCTTCTTTTCACTGCGTGCGGGGGCAGCGGGGAGGAGTACGGCGGAGATAGCCAGTACAAGAATCGCTCGAAATGCTTTCATTCCCCCAGCATAGCTCTGCTAGAATCGGAATCGAATCCAATGGACGTAAGAGAAAAAGTTAAACAGATCATTGTCGAGCAACTCGGTGTGGACGAGGCTCAGGTAGACGAAACAGCAAGTTTCGTAGACGACCTCGGTGCGGACTCCCTCGACATCGTGGAATTAGTCATGGCATTTGAAGAAGCCTTCGGCATCGACGTGCCAGATGAAGACGCTGAAAAGCTCACGACGGTTAAGGCCGCCATCGAGTACATCGAAACCAAAAAGAAAAAGTAAAAGAGGCCTTCCCCTTGCCACGACGTGTTGTAGTTACTGGTATTGGGTTGATCTGCTCTGTTGGCAACGAGACCGAAGCGGTTTGGAAGGCCATCAAAGAGGGCAAGAACGGCATTGCCCGGATTACCCTCTTTGACCCTGTCAATCACCCCTCGAAGATTGCCGGCGAAGTGAAGAATTTCGACCCCACAGCCTTCATCGACAAAAAAGAAGTGAAGAAGATGGGGCGCTTTATGCATTTCGCGATTGCCGCAACCGACAACGCGCTGGCAATGAGCGGCCTCAAGATCACTCCCGACAATGCTGAGAGAATCGGTGTCTACATCGGCAGCGGGATCGGTGGCTTTGAAGTGATCGAACGCGAGCACGAGAAGCTGCTGGCTGGCGGGCCGAGCAAAGTCTCACCTTTCTTTATTCCTGCATCGATCGTGAATCTGGCCGCTGGCCAGGTTTCGATCCGCACTGGGGCGAAGGGGCCGAATTCGGCTGTTGCCACGGCCTGTACCTCAGGTGCGCATGGAGTGGGTGATTCCTATCGTCTGATCCAGCACGGTTATGCGGATGCAATGATTGCCGGTGGAGCCGAGGCGGCTTGTACGCCGCTCAGCGTGGCTGGCTTCTCCGCTATGCGCGCACTCTCTAACCGTAACGACGACCCGGAACGTGCATCGCGTCCTTGGGATCGTGATCGGGATGGCTTTGTTGTGGGCGAAGGCGCGGGAATTTTGATTCTCGAAGAGCTTGAGTTTGCCAAGGCGCACGGCGCGACGATTCTGGCTGAGGTGATTGGCTACGGGATGTCCGGGGATGCCTATCATATGGCGTCGCCAAGTGAAGATGGCGATGGTGCGCGGCGGGTGATGTTGAATGCGATGAAGGATGCAGGGATTGGCCCTGAGCGCATCGATTACATCAATGCTCATGCGACCTCGACCCCTGCTGGCGATGTCATCGAGACCAGAGCTTTCAAGGCGGCGATGGGCGAGCGCGCCTATCAGATTCCAGTATCTTCGACCAAAGCTCAGACGGGGCACCTGCTGGGTGCGACGGGAGCGTTGGAAGCGGGAATCTGTGTACTGGCGATTCGCGATCAGATTGCGCCGGGAACCATGAACCTTGAGAACCCGGATGAGGGTTGTGATCTCGATTACATCCCCAATGCAGCACGGCCGATGAAGCTCGATACGGTGCTATCGAATTCATTCGGATTTGGCGGCACCAACGGGTGCCTGATCTTCAAGCGCTACGCTGGATAGTATGAAGATTCTTGTCGCGATCAAGCAGGTTCCTGCTCGCGATTCTCTTTTGACCGCCGCTGCCTCGGGCAAGTGGATCGACGAGTCAAACCTCGAATACGAAATCAATGAGCCGGATGCGTATGCGCTTGAAGAAGCATTGCAGCTAAAGGAAAGCCATGGCGGCGAAGTGGTGGCCGTTTGCGCGGGGCCCGATCGCGCTAGCGCTACGATTCGTGAGGCTCTTGCCAAGGGGGCAGACCGGGCGATTCATATTGCGGTGGACGACATCGTTGATTGGGATACCCTTGCCACGGCGAAGTTGCTGGCTGCGGCTGTGAAGACCGAAGCGCCGGATCTGGTGCTGACCGGTTTGCAATCGGACGATGTGGGCGCGGGCCAGGCTGGTGTGGTGATGGCGGAATTACTGGGGCTGCCACACGCGACCATCATCATGCAGGTGGATATTGAGGGCGGGATGTTGCGGGTGAAGCGTGAGCTTGAGGATGGATGGTTTCAGCACGTAGGGATGCCGCTGCCGGCGGTGCTGACGATTCAATCGGGCATCAAGAAGCTGCGTTATGCGACGCTGATGGGGATCAAGAAAGCAAAGACGAAGGAAGTGAAGTCGCTGACGCCTGGGGAATTGGGCGTGTCGCACGTGGCCTCTTATGAGTTGGTGGGTGTGACGCTGCCCCAGAAATCGAAGCAAACGCAGATGGTTAAGACGGTGGCTGAGTTGGTAGAGAAGCTCAAGAACGAGGTGCATGTACTGTGAGCGGAATACTGGCTGTACTTGAGGCAGGACATAAGCTTTCGGCTGAGACGCTGGCGGCTGCGGTGGATCTTGGGGCCAAGCTGGGGCTTAGCGTACACAGCGTGGAGCCCGGTGGGACGTACACGGCGGATGGGTTTACCGATGGGCTGGCTGAGCTGATTCGCACGAAACAATTTCAGGTGGTGCTGTTTCCGCATACCTATCAGGTGCGGGATTTTGCGCCGAAGCTGGCGACTCGTTTTGACCGGTCGTTGATCTCGGATGTGATTCGGTTGCGGGTGGATGGCGGAGTTTTGTTTGTGACGCGGCAGTTGTTTCAGGGCAAGCTGAATGCCGAGATCAAGCCTTTGGGTGAGCCGGTGTTTCTGTCGTTGCAGGCTGGGGCTTACCGGGCTGGTGAGGCTGCTGGTGTTGTGGTTGAGGCGATGCCTGTTGCTGGCGCTGCGCCGAGACAGAAGCCGGAAGAGAAGTTTCGCGAGGCGGCTCGCGCAGTGGATTTGAGTGCGGCTCCGATTATCGTGAGTGTGGGCCGTGGCATCAAGGAGAAAGAAAATCTCTCGTTGATTGAAGATCTGGCAGGGGCGCTAGGGGCGGAGATTGCTGCTTCGCGGCCGATTTGCGATAACGGCTGGTTGCCGATGGAACGCCAGGTGGGGAGTAGCGGGCAGACGGTGGCACCGAAGCTGTATGTTGCCGTTGGGCTGTCGGGGGCGATTCAGCATCTGGTGGGGATGAAGGGCGCAAAGACGGTGGTTGCCATCAACAAGGATGAGAATGCGCCCATTTTTGAGGTGGCCGATTACGGGATGTGCGCGGATCTGTTTGAGGTGCTGCCGGCGCTGACGGCGGCGATTCGCGCGGCTAAGGGCTAAGTATGCGAGTGCTTGCTTGTTTGCTTCTGGCGGGGCTGGGGCTTTTGGGGCAGTCTGCTACTTTGACGGTGAACGTCAAAGGGTTTAGCAACGATAAGGGCTCGGCTATGGCTGCGCTTTATGATGATGCGGGGGCTTATCCGACGAAGGAAGCGAAGTCCAAGGACAAGCAGATGGTGAAGATCGTGCAGGGTGTCGCGGTGTTTACTTTCAAGGGTGTTGCGCCTGGGACTTATGCCGTGGCCGTTTATCACGATGAAAACGGGAACGGCAAGATGGATACGAACTTCATCGGGATCCCGAAGGAGCGAACTGGGGCTTCTAATGATGCCAAGGGCAAGATGGGACCGCCGAAGTTTCAGGATGCCAAGTTTGTGGTGAGCGGGGATCTGGCGATTTCGATTGCGATGCAGTAGGGCGCTAAGCTAGCGGCATGGTGTGGTTGCTGCTTATGCCTTTGTTGGTTGCCGACGATGCTGCGGTCGCCGCGAAGCTGCGCGAGTACAGGCAGTTGCCGGCGCTGATACAGTCGCGGGTGATGCTGGGGTTGATTCGTGAGTTTGATTTGAAGGATGAGGCGGCGCGGGCGGTGGCTCGGGAGGCTTATGAGGTGGCTTCGCGGCTGGATCGTAGTGTTGAGGGGAAGGACTTTCCGGTGGCGCTGGGGTGGGCTGGTGGGCCTGAGGATGCTCTGGTGGAGGCGTGGCAGGTGTACCGGGTGGGGGAGTTTCCTTTGCGGGCTCGGAGTAGTGTGGCGCGGTGTGAGCATCGTGTGGTGGATGACCCTTCGCGGTATCTGAAGGTGGCGATGGAGGTGGGGGAGTTTGAGGCGGCGGCTTCGACGTTGCGGTCTGCTGTGGAGATTGAGGCGGGGCTGGAGTTGGTGCTGAATTGGAAGGATGAGCGGGCGGTGGTGGTGGGGCGGCAGTTGGTGCAGCGGCTGCGGAGGGCGACGCAGTCGCGGCGGGAGTTTGAGAAGGCGAAGGGGATTGCGGGGGTGGTGCGGAGTTTTGTGGCTCGGGTGCCCGATGAGATGCGGGATGAGGTGATGGAGGACTTTGAGTATTTCAAGACGCAGAATGAGCAGTTGCCGAGTTGCGGGGCGGGGAAGGTGGAGGAGGAAGAGGGTTTTGTTGAGCTGAAGAGGAAGTTGTTGCGGATTGAGGGTGGGGCGGAGCAAGATTACCTGTATGTGGAGACGTTCTTGAAGTTATTCCGGCTGGCGCAGGCGGATACGGCGCTACTCGATGAGTTAGAGGCTGCGGGGAATGAGCGGCTGCAGTTGCTGGTGCGGGCGTTTCGGGCTAGGGGTGGCAAATGATTTTGTTTCTGGCTTTGTTGATGGCTAGCGACGCGGAGTTGCCAATCGAAGCTGCAGTGAAGCTTCGGGAGTATCGGAAGTTACCCGCCCAGATCTCAGCCCCAGCGATGTTGACCTTGATTCCGAATCATGAGCTTGTTGGCAATGCCGCCAAGGAAATCGCAAAGGAAGCCTATGGTGTGGCAATGCGGGTAGATCGTTTCATTGACCTTAAGGAGTATGCTACAGAAATCGGCACAGCGGAGGGAATGGAGACTATCGCTGCCGCTGCCTGGAAAGAGTACATGAAGTACCGAGATCCTCTTGTTGATCCGGTGCTCGCCTTTCCGCCCAGGTCGAGAACTAAAGCTGCTCGTTGTGATCATCGAATGGTGGATAGCGCTTACGACTATTTGCAGGCAGCATTTAGAGCGGGCAGGTTCGAAGAGGCAACCGAGTCTTTGCGCTCTAGCGTCGAACTGGGAGAAGCTGTCAAAGTTATTACTGATATCAAGGATGGCTGGTTAGGTACGGTGGGCATAAAGCTTATTGAGCGGTTGTCCTTGGCGAATGACTCGCGACGGGAGTTTGAAGAGTTTTTGAAAGACAAATCGCTTCAAGCAAGCGTTTTCAAGCTGATCGCGAGTTTGCCAGACGAAGAACGGGTGCCGGTGGAATCGAAGTATCAGCAGTTTCTTTCTGAGAATCAGCGTAAGGAGGCTTGTGCCCCACTTAGCGATTTAGAGCATGAGTTTGATCCCGTAGAATTCAGGAGAATGAAGCAGCAGTTCATGTCTAAACGTTGGAACGATGCTTCCGGCTATGAGATGTTGCAACGGTTCGTGGCACTGTATGACGCTGCTGAGCTAGACGAAGATTTGTTGGATGAGCTGGAATTTTCTGGAGATCAGCTTCTCGGCATCCTGACCAAATGGCTCAGGGAGGGTATGCATTCTCATCGTCCGCATGTAACAGTGCCTCCTCCACCACCTCCTCCAAAGCGCTAAGATACGGGCATGATGCCGTTGCTGAGTTTGTTTCTTCTTCTCGCTGCGACCAATGACCCGCTCCCCAAAGAGCTTGAGTATCGGCTTTCTCTTGCGCGGGCTTTGCCTGCGCCTTATTCCGGCGCTGTGATTGTTGCGCTGTTGCCTTCGGCTAAGTTGAGTTCCGCCCAGATTGTTCCGCTGGCGCAGGAGGCTTTTCAGCTTGCCGGTAAAGACACCACTGTCGCTCTGCGTGCCTGGATTGCTTATCGCGATAACTTTGACAAAGAAAAGGATGTCGCTCTCGCTTTTCCGCTTCGTGCCACTAGTGTGAAGGCCGGCTGCGATGCTTTGGAGGTTTCTGACCCTCACGATTACTACCGCTGGGCGCTGCAGGCCGGGGCGCGGGAGTTTGTGATGGCGGCGCGGAATGTGCGGTCTGCTGTGGAGGTGGGCCGGCTGGCTGAGGCTTTGCTTGAGGGCGGGAGCGACCAGCAGCTCTCGATGTTGTCTCCTATGCTTGCCGCGGCGGTTGGGTCTGACCGGGAGTTTGTTGAGGCGATTCGCTATACCGCGCTGCATAACTCTGTACTCAAGCTGACCGAGAAGATGCCGACAGTTGCAGCCCGATTTTTGCTTGCCAATTACCGCAACTTCCTTACTAACAACCTGTCAGGCCGGCGTTGTGCCGGGAATCGAGCGGAAGAGTTTCAGGGGATCTTTGAGGAGTTTAACCAGGCGGCGATGCGGGTGCGTGGGGTGACGCCGCTGGGGCCCGAGGCGGCGCGCGTGAACTCCGTCGATACGACTACTCGTGACGTGTTGCCGAACACGTTTGCGCTGACTCACAAGGTGACGAATGCTCCGGCGGATGATACTTCTGTGCGCAGTATGCTTACCGAGATCAGCCAGTTTCGGCTGGAGCAGAAGCCCGGGACTACAGGCTCTGCTGAGGAATCAAAGGCTTATCTGTATGGGCGCTTTGCAGAGCGGCTGGCGACCAGCCCGATGCAGGAGCGGGTGATGGAGGAGTGGGTGCACTTTATCGCGCACAGCGGGTTGCGGGAGGCGAACCCGAAGGTTTGGTTCCGCTCGGCCCGGAGTTTCTATGACTGGTCACGAAAGTCTGCGATGCGGCAGGCGAAGATTGAGGCGGCTGGGGACCCTGCCTTGACCGCCTACATCAAACTTACGACTTTGCTGCCTGAATCCGAAGTAGCTCGCGTGCTTCCTTAATCAGGGGGCCGTAGACTTCCTTGTCGTAGGGCGGGCAGCCGCTGGCGAACTGGCCGTATTCGTTGTGCTTCTGACGCATGAGCCAGGTGCAGAAGGTGACGGTGCGGCAGACTTGCTTTGAATCAAGTTCGCCCTTTTCCAGAATGTCTTTGGCGAAGTGCGGGTAGGCCAGGGCTCCGCGGCCGTAGCCGAAGAACTGGATGTCGCCGCGATCGAGGTTTGCTGCTGCGGCGTTGGGGGCGTAGATCTGCAGCCAACTGTAGCCAGTGCCAACCATGGGCAGGCCAGGGAATTCGCGCTGTAGCTCTCCGGCGATGCGGAAGTGGCGCTCGACGCCGAGCAGCGGATGCTCGGGCATCTCGTAGTTGCCTTCGTCGGGCTTCTCGAAGGGGCGGCCGACGTGGGGGTTGTAGTAGGGGCAGCCGATGGAGACATTCAGCAGGTCGATGCCGGCGTTCTTGTAGATGGCGATTGCGGCCTTGACGTCGGTGAGGTCTTCTTTGAGGGGGTCGTTGGGATTGACGCCGAAGCCGTGGGGGTAGGGCAGCTCGTAGGGGAGCGGGACGCCGATGTTTTCTTTGGAGGCGTCTTTCACGTAGGGCACGCTGTCGAAACAGCCTAGGCGCATGGTGAGGGTGAAGTAGTTGCCGAATTTGGCGCGGATCTTGCCGAGGACGTTGACGGCGAAGCGGGTGCGGTTTTCGATGGAGCCGCCGTAGCGGCCTTCGCGCAGCTTTGCGCCCATGAGCTCGCTGAGCAGGTAGCCGTGGGTGACCTTCATGTCGAGGGCGGTGAAGCCGGCTTCTTTGGCCATGGCGGCGCCTTCGACGTAGTAGTCCTCGAGGCGCTCGAGCTCGTCGTCGCTGATGACGGGGTGGTCGGCGGGAGTGTTCGATTTCTGGTCGATCAGCGGGTTGTGATAAGCGATCGTTTTGTTCGGAACAGAATAGCGGCCCGAGTGAGTGAGCTGGATCGGGACCAGCAGGTCGTCGGTGTTGCCCCAGATCGCTTTGTGCCTCGAGAGAATGTCTGCGTGGATCTTCGCGTAGGAAGGGAGATTGTTTCTGGTGATCCAGAGCTGTCGAGGGTTGGCGCGGCCGTCCTGCCGAATGGCTGTGGCTTCAAACCAGAGGAGCTTGGCGCCGCCTTCGGCAAAGCGCACGTAGCGGCGGGTGGTGAGCTCGCCGGGGGTGCCGTCGAGTTCTCCATCGCAGCCTTCCATAGGATGGATGCACATGCTGTTGCCGACGGTGCGGTTGGCTACAGCGACCTTGCGGCCCAGAATTTCAGTGATGCGGGATTTCTCGCTGACAAACCTTACGTTGTTGCACCCGAGTTGTACTGCCTCAGCTTCCAGCTCGCTGAGTGTTTTGTATTGGAAGTACCTCATCCTCTTTACTTGAGCCGGGCAAAAGTGCCACGGCGATTGCTCCCACTGCCGCCATAATGAACACAACGTTCAGGGCGATTCCGTAATTACCGTAGTTTTCCCGTAACCACGAAACGCCGTACGGGAACCACGTCTGTCCAATTGTATCTGTTGGAAGGATGATCGCCATGGCGCGAGCAAGAGAATTTACTCCAAATTGTTCTGCGGCCATGAGCGGGATGAGCATGTAGTCGGCACCCATGCCGAAGCCGAAGAGGATGGCGAAGAGGTAGAAGTTCATGTCCTGACCGGGGGTGACCAGCAGGAGGAGCGGAATTGTACCGGCAACCATGAAGTAGGTAACCATCATCGCGAGCTTCTTGGGGAAGCGGTCTGCAACGTAGCCCATGACGAGACGGCCGGCGATGGAGCTCCAGAGTATGTAGAGAGTGGCGTCGGAGCTCATTGCGTTGAGCACGCCTTGCTCGGTGAAGCCCTGTTCTTTGAAGATGAATTTCATGTGCTGGTTGATGGAGCCGATGGAGCCGATGGAGCAGGCGCTGCCGATCAGCAGGAGCCAGAAGGACTTTTGCGAGAGAAGGTAGGAGAAGCTCTTGGGCTGGGCGTTCATTTCGGCCGGAGCGAAGAGGCCGCCGTCGGGGAACTGGCCCTTTTCTGAAGGCTTGTCACGCATGAAGATGAGTGCGAGAGGCCAGGCCATCAACATCATGCCGCCGATCAGGATGAGCGCCTGCTGGAAGCCGTAGCCTTCTGTGAGGGGCTTGGCGATCAGCTTTTGCGAGAGGCCGCCGAAGACGCCGACGCCCAAATACACCACTGCCATGGCCTTGCCGCGATTCTTGCGGAACCACTGACTAACGATGACCTGGTGGACGATGGGGCCGGAGAAGATGTAGCCGACGATGTAGAGCACCCAGAAGGCGTAATAGACAGGGAGTGAGCCGCCCATCGTGCCGAAGCCGATGAAGGCGAGGGCGGTGCAGCCGGTGCCGATGGCGAGGAGTTTGCGTGGGGAGTATTTATGGACGATCAGCGGGCCGACCCACAGGGTGAGCGTAGCGGCCAGTGGGAAGCCCAGGGTGATTTCCTTACGGGACCAGCCGAAGGTCTTCTCGTAATAGTCGTAGAAGAAGGGCATGCCGTAATACGGGATGCCGACGGCGATGCCGAAGGTGAGAAAGGCGAAGGCGACAATCCACCAACCGAAAAAGCTTTTTTGCGCGCTGTCTTGAGTCATAGGAAAAACCTAAGTTATCACAGGGTTCGCATGTGGAAGCCGCCGTCGACGTTCAGACGCTGGCCGGCGCAGTAGTCGAGGTGGCCGTCGGCGATGGAGCGGACTGCTTTTGAGATGTCGGAGGTCTCGCCCATGCGGCGCTGAGGCAGGAGGCCATTCGCTATTTTTTCGTCATAAATCGACTCGACCTTGCTGATCATGTCGGTGCGGATGATGCCGGGCTGGATCTCAAATACGAGGATGCCTTCAGGGGCGAGGCGGGCGGCGAAGGTTTGGGCCGACATGGAGAGGCCGGCTTTGGAGATGCAGTAGTCTGCGCGGTTGGTACTGGAGGTGAAGGCGCTGATGGAGGTAACAAAGACGATGCGGCCGGAGCCCTGGGTGAGCATCATGTTGGCGACGGCCTGGGTGAGGAAGTGGGGGCCTTTGAGGTTGGTGTTGATGAGCTCGTCGAAGCTTTCGGGGGTGGCGGCGAGGATGTCGTTGCGCTCGCGGGGGGCGATGCCGGCATTGTTGACCAGCAGGTCGATACGACCGAATTTGTCTTTGGCAAATTGGACGAGGGCTTCGCGGTCTGCGGCGGAGCTGATGTCGCTCTGGATGATTTCGGCACCGGTTCCGGCGCGGAGGCTCTCTGCGGCTTCACGATTGCCACGGTAGGTGGCGATGATCTGGTGGGTTTTGGAGAGTTCTTGCGCGATACCGCGGCCAATGCCCCGGCTGGCGCCGGTGACGAGGGCGACTTTAACTGACATCTCTACAGGTTACTAGGCAGGTTCCTAGGCAGTCTTGCGGTTTTTAATACGTTCCATGAGGCCGCTGGCGATTTGTTTGCCTTTTTCGAAGGCGTCTTCGTAGGCGGCGCGGCGTTCTGTCCGGGTGTATTTGTAGCCGAAGCGGTAGTAACGCTCGAGGCTTGCGCCTACGACGTAAGTGCCGGCATAGGCGATGGCGGCTTTAGGGATCAGGCCGCCTCCGAGGGGGATCTTGCCGATCAGTTCACGCGCTACTGCACGCCAGCCGAAGGCACCGGCGATGATCGAGCCTACTTCGGTGCGTTGCTCGCCGTAGCCGATCGCGCGATCGTTGGCTGCGCCCATGTAGAAGGCGAGGCGGATCTGGTTCATGGTGAGGATCACCGAGTCTGAGGCGAATTCGCCGGCTGCCCAGCCGAGGCCCAGCAAGGGGGCCATGTTGGGGAGAGCTGTGGCCAGCGAGAAAGCGGCGTTCTCCATCGCGATCTTGTGAATCAGACGTTTGCAGACTTCTTCACGGAAGGGCGGGAAGAGGCGAGCGAGGGGGAGGCCCAGGGCTTCCCGCCGGTCGAGAATTTCTTTGACTACGCGGTGGGGGGCTTCGCGCCGGAAGATAAAGGCGTCGGCTGGGGCGATGGCGTCTTCAGCGTAGATTTCGAGGTCGAAGTGATCGGGCTTGTTGTCTTCGCCTTCGAGGTAGATCATGCGCGAGGCGTCGGCACGCTTGGCTGGGCTGATCGATTCTGGCATCAG
>LNFM01012558.1_pt1 | contig 11081 bp, 9 predicted proteins | sample 596031 | NCBI WGS metagenome assembly LNFM01 (sample SAMN04254537, study PRJNA301005) | activated carbon metagenome | isolation source: dual media filters at the Ann Arbor, Michigan drinking water treatment plant | place: USA: Ann Arbor | reverse complement strand
TCGACAAGCACCCGCGCTCGACCTTCGTGCCCGACGCGTGGTTGGCCGTCGGCGATCACCGCTTCTATGGCGGCAACGACTGGCGCAGCGCCCTGGCGGCCTACGAGCACGTGCTGGCGTACCCGACCAGCGACTCGTACGCGATGGCGCTGTTCAAGTCGGCCTGGTGCCACTGGAAGCTCGGCGACAGCAACCGCGCGATCGCCCGCTTCAAGGAGGTGCTCGACCAGGGCACCGCGCCCGAGACCGACGAGGCCGGCCGCAAGCGCCTCGCCGACCTCCGCGAGGAGGCCCTCGAGTACCTCGTGCAGGTCATCTCCGAGGACGAGAAGAACACCCCCAAGGACATCTACGACTTCCTGGCGTCGATCGACGGCGCGCAGTACTCGCGCAAGGTGCTGGTGCGCCTCGGCGAGGCCTACGAGGCCCAGACCCGCTACGACAAGTCGGTGCCGACGTGGCGGTTCCTGCTGTCGCTCGACGCCGAGCACGCCGACGCCGCGGACTACGAGCTGCACGTGTTCACCGGCCTGCGCGGCGCCAACCAGATCGGCCCCGCGCTCGACGAGCTCGGCGTCGTCCACGAGCGCTACGGCCCCGGCAGCAAGTGGGGCAAGGCCCACCCCGCGGCGGCGAAGGCGGCGAGCGCCGAGACCTCGGCGCTGCTCTTCGACCTGGGGCGATCGATCCACGAGGGGGCGCAGGCCGCCGAGAAGGACACGAAGGTCCCCGACAAGGAGCGCTACGCCCTCGCGGCGCGGGCCTACGGCGACTTCGTCACGCGGTATCCGAGCAGCCCGAACGCGGTCGAGGTCTCGTACCTCACCGGCGACATCCTGTTCTTCAAGCTCGGCGAGTCCGAGGCGGCCGGCGATGCGTACCTCCGCGTCGGGGAGTCGGCGCCCGTGGGCGCGCTGCACCGCGACGCCCTGCTCGCGGCGATCGGCGCCTACGAGAAAGCGATGACGCAGGCGCCCGCGGCCGCCATCGCCGCGACGCCCGATGCGAAGATCCCCGACGACAAGGCGCCCGATCCGAAGGCCCCCGACGCGGCGCCCGACGGCGCCAAGTCGGCGGCCGAGCCCGATCGCTACAGCGCGCTCGAGCGCAAGTTCATCCGCGCGACCGACCTCTTCAGCGTGCTGTTCCCCGAGGACGAGCAGAACGGCGCGGTGCTCTACGCGCTCGGCGAGTTCTTCCACAACCGCGGCGACTACGACGGCGCCGTGCAGCGCTACGGCAAGATCGTCGTCGATCACCCGACCAGTGAGAACGCCGGCGTCGCGGGTGACCGCATCCTCGAGAGCCTCGGCAAGGCGGCGGACTACGACAACATCGAGATCTGGGCCGGCAAGCTGAAGGGCACCAAGGCCTTCGCGCCGCCCGAGGAGCAGGCGCGGCTCGATCGCATCATCGTGGACAGCCTCCTCAAGCAAGGCGACACGCTGGTCGACCGCGGCTACGCCGGCCGCGGGGCGAGCTACTACCTGCGCGTCGCCACCGAGCACCCCAAGCACGACAAGGCGCCGATGGCCCTGGCCAACGCCGGCGCGGCGCTCGAGCGGGCCCGCAAGCCCCACGCCGCGACCGAGGCGTACGAGCGCCTCGCGCGGGAGTATCCGAACAGCACCTACGCCGCCGACGCGACGCTCGTGATGGCCCGCGTGTTCGAGAACATGGGCGACTACGAGCGGGCGGCGCAGCGCTACGACGGCTTCATCGAGCGCTACCCCAAGCACAGCGGCCGCGCCGACGCGCTGTACAACGCCGGCGTGCTCTACGAGGGCCTCGGTCAGACCAAGCAGGCGGCCGCGCGCTACGCCAGCTACGCCAAGCAGTACGCCGGCGAGAAGGACAGCCTGCAGGTCGAGCTGCGCGTCGGCGTCGTGCAGGCCCGCGCGGGCGAGCACAAGGCCGCGGTCGCCTCCCTCTCGAAGTTCGTCGACCGCCACGGCAGCGCGCCCGAGGCGATCGAGGCCAACACGCAGCTCGGCAAGTCGCTGATGGCGCTGGGCAAGCTCAAGGACGCCGATCGTGCCCTCGGGCGCGCGGCGAAGGCGGGTCGCACCGCCGAAGGGCGCGGGCGGATCGCCGGCGCCGAGGCCCGCTACCTGCAGGGTGAGATCGTCTTCCGCGAGTTCGAGGCGACGAAGCTCGACCCCAAGCCCGCGAAGCTGGGCGCGAGCCTCGACCGCAAGGCCAAGCTGCTCGCCCAGGCCAAGGACGTCTACCTCGACGTGCTGTCGTACTCGACCGCGGAGTGGACCACGGCAGCGCTGTTCCGCATCGGCGAGTCGTACGAGTCGTTCGCCCGCGGCCTGCGGGACTATCCGATCCCCTCGGCGCTCTCGCCCGCGCAGCAGGACGAGTACAGCGAGCAGCTCGGCACGTTCGCCCTCGCCTTCGAGGAGGAGGCGATCGGCGCGTACAAGAGCGGCTACCAGCGGGCGATGGAGCTCGCGATCTACAACACGTACACCCGCAAGATCCGCGAGGCGCTCGGCCGGCTCTCGGCGCAGGAGTACCCACCGGTGTCCGAGATCGGCGCCGAGCTCCGGCCGGCCGAGGGCGCCGCGAACGCGACGACGATCCGGAGGCTGTCGCGATGACCGGTCGGATCCTCGCGGCGCTCGTGGTCGCCCTCCTCGCCGGCGGGTGCAAGCGGGTCGGCCAACGCGAGGCCGCGGCCCCGACGACGGCGGTGCCGGCAAACGCCCGCGCCAAGTTCGAGGCCGGTGTCGCCCACCTCGAGGCCGGCGCCGCCGAGTACGACGACGCGATCGCGGCCTTCCGCGCCGCGATCGCGCTGGACGCCAAGCTGTGGGAGGCGTGGCTCGACATCGGCGTCATCGAGCTGCGCCGCGCCCGGCTCGGCGAGGCCGCCCGCGCGCTCGAGAAGAGCCTCGAGATCTACGCCAGCCCCGAGGCCCTCGACGCCCTCGGCGCGGTGTACCTGCGCCAGGGCAAGCCCGGGCGCGCCGTCTCGCTGTACGAGCGCGCGCTCGCCAAGACCCCCGACGACGTCCGCACCCGCAACGCGCTGGCCGCCGCGCTGCGCCACGCCGACCGCCTCGACGACGCCGAGACCGAGTGTCGGGCGATCCTCGGTGACCACGCGTTCGACCCGTCGGCGTACGCGACGCTCGGCGCCATCATGATCGATCGCGACCAGCTCGACCTCGCGGAGCTGCTGCTGAACAAGGGCCTGTCCCGGCACGCAGACCACCCATTGCTGGTCACCAACCTCGGGCTCGTCGCGCTCAAGCGCGGTGACGATCAGACGGCGCTCGCGCTGTTCGACAAGGCCAGCTCCGCCGATCCTGGCTTCGTCACCGGGCGCCTCAACAAGGCGGCGCTGTTCCTCGGCGCTGGCGACCACAAGCGCGCCCGCGTCGAGCTCGACGCCGTGCTCGGCATCGAGCCCGGGAACACCGAGGCGCTCCTCGGCCTCGGCATCGCCGTGCGTCTCGCCGGCGACCTCGAGGGCGCGCGCGCGAACTGGGAGCGCGTGCTCGCGATCGATGCCGACCACGCGGCGGCGCACTTCAACCTCGGGGTCCTCGACATGGACTACGCCGAGCGTCCCGCGACCGCGCGCAAGCACCTGGAACGATATCTGCAGGTCGTGGGCGGCGATGGTGCGTTCGTTGGCGTGGCCAAGGAGCGACTGGCGCTGCTCGATGCCCTCGCCGCCCCGGGAGACAAGGCCAAATGAACCTCGCCATCCGTCCTCGACACGTCGCGGTGCTCCTGTCGGTCGCGGTCCTGTGGGCGCCCACGGAGGCCGCCGCGCGACGGAACGCGGCCCCCGCGAAGCCGCCGGCGGCGACGTCGGCCAAGCCCACGCCGAGCGCCGCCACGGCGCCGACCAACCCCGCGCCGACGACCCCTGCGCCCGGACCGGGTGCGGTCGAGGGCCCTCCTCCCGCGGGGGCCGAGGTCCCCAGCGACGGCGACGTCACCCGCTACACCTTCACGGGCCTGGACATCGACGGTGAGCTGCGCACCCCGGCGCTGTTGCAGTTCCTCGCCCGCATCGGCGGCGAGTTCGAGACCGTGGGCATCCCCCACCGCAGCTTCATGCCCGAGCTCTCGTTCACGGTGACGGAGGACGCCCTGTAGTGGCCACGGCCGTCCCCACCGCACGCCACGTCACGCGCGTGGCCCTGGCCATGGGCGCCCACGTCGTCGGCGAGGCCGACACGCACGCGCGGCGGACCATCACGATCGGGCACGCACCGTCGTGCGACTTCGTCCTGCCGCTGCAGCCCGCGGCCGCGACCCACACCCTCGTCGTCGACGACGAGCTGAACCTGCCACCGTCGCTCGATGGCCGGCTCGTCCTCGGCGGCACGGAGTGCGACCTAGCGGCCCTGCGCGCCGAGGGGCGCACACGCCTGCGGCTCGCGCCCGAGGACTGGGGCGTGCTGTGGCTGCGCGAGCGCAGCGACGTCCGCATCGTCGTCCTGCGGGTGCAGCCCGAGGTCGTCCCGCCGATGCCCGGCGACGGCTCGGCGCGGCCACTGCTCGCGAGCATCTTCATGAGCGCCGTGGCGCTGGGGCTGTTCCTCGCGATCGCGTTCCTGAACTACGACCCCGAGAAGCGGACGCTCGACCTCGACGAGGTCGACGAGCGCTTCACCCGGGCGATCTTCAACGACCCGCCGCGCGACCCGCCGCCGCCCGAGGAGGAGCCCGACCTCAGCGACGCGGACAAGCCCGCCGACACGGCCCGCAAGCGCGCCGGCGGCGAGGAGGGCCGCTTCGGCCGCCCCGATCTCACGGGCCGCAGCAACGTGCCCAAGACCGACGACGCGGTGTCGTCGAACGCGACCAACGTCGGCCTCGTCAAGGAGCTCAACGCCCTCGCCCAGACCGACACCATGGCCGACCTCTTGTCGGTCGGCGGCGTCATCAGCGGCACCGGCACCGGACCGTTGGTCATCGGCAACGGCACCGGCGGCATGGGGACGCGCGGCAGCGGCAGCGGCGGCGGCGGCGAGGGCGAAGGTGCGATCTACGGAACCGCCAGCGTCGAGACCGGGGGCGGCACCGGCGGCGGACGCCGCAAGCCGGCCAAGCCCAGCGCTGGCCCCAAGGAGCGCGAGGTCTCCGTGACCACCGGCACCGCGAAGGTGAAGGGCCAACTCAGCAAAGAGCTGATCGACAAGGAGGTGCGCCGGCACCGACCGCAGATCAGCTTCTGCTACAACGCTCAGCTGACGCGCAAGCCGGATCTATCCGGCAAGGTGACGCTGTCGTGGATCATCCGGCTCGACGGATCGGTCACCGCCGCGAAGGTCAAGTCGAGCTCGCTGGGCAACAGCGACGCCGAGAGCTGCATGGTCCGCGCCCTCGGGCAGTGGCGCTTCCCCAAGCCCGAGGGCGGCGTCGTCGAGGTCGAGTACCCCTTCGTCTTCGACACGAAATGAGGTCCCCATGTCCGCGTCCCGCACCGCCCTCGTCGCCTCGGCCTTCGCACTGTGCACCGGTGCGTGCAACAACCCGGCGTTCTACGACGGCGCCCAGCGGCTGGTCGTCCGTGCGGCGGACATCGAGGCCGCCGGCGCCGAGGACTCGACCACCGGCAACCCGACCATCGGCGCGTACAAGCAGAGCGAGTACTGGCTCGACTTCCGAGAGCCCAGCGACGCCGACCTCGCCGAGCTGCAGCCGCCGGGCAGCACCCCGTCGGAGCAGACCCCATGGATCCGCCGAGACGATGTCACCGCGTCGATACCGTGGACGCTCACCAACGACTCGGACGCGCCCCTGACCGCGTGGGTGCTCCTCGACGGCGCCACCGAGTTCTTCGACTACGATCCGATCTCGACGTACGGCGCAGCGGGCGGGGCCGAGGAGGACGAGATCCAGTACCCCTCCCTCGCAGGGTTCACGCCGCGGCAGCTCGGCCCCGGCGAGGTCGTGCGCGGCGAGTTCCGCGAGGACGATCTGCGCGAAGCGATGTACGATCTCGACGCCATCACGCGCTTCTGCGCCGGGCCGCTCGCCGTGCTGAACCACCGCCACGAGGCCGATCCGATCGGGACCGACGTCGTCCCCGACGACGCGGTGATCGCTGCGGCGGTGATGTTGCGGATCACGCTCGGCGCGAGCGGCCCAGCGACGCTCGAGTACGACGTGCGGCTCCGCGAGTCCGAGGAGAAGATCTTCGACAGCGCCCGCGATGCGCGGCGGTACGAGGTGATGCCGGAGCCCTACGCCCTGCCGGGCGCCGCTGCGCTCGGCGGCGGGACCTCGGGCGGCGACACCGGGGCCGACGCACAGTGCGAAGGCGGCGGGAGCACCGGGTGAGCGCCTCGACGGGCATGATCTGGTGGGCGCTCGCCGCCGCGCCGGCGCCGAGCTCGGGCACGCCGGAGCCTGCGACGACGTCCGGCCCGGCCGCCACCGAGGAGGTCGGGGTCGTCGAGCGCAAGCAGGTCGACCCCACGGTTTTCCCCGACCCGCGGAAGTTCAGCCGCGGGTTCTACGTGGAAGCCAGCACGGGACCCATGGTGAGCATCGGGCCGACCGCGGACGTGCTGTCGACCGGGTTCTCGCTCTCGGCGCGGATCGGCTACGAGATCCGGCGGTGGATCGCGTTCCAGCTCCACGCGACGGGCGCCCTGCGACGCTATGACGACGGCGTCCTGCACCGCGAGCTCCTCGGCGAGGGGATCTACACCGGCGAGGCACGCCTCGGCGTCCCGTTCCGTCGCTTCATGATCGCGGCCCACGGCGGCGCTGGCGTCGACCACCTCAGCAACAACCTGCTTCAGGTCGCGGGCATCGCCCCCGACAACCGCCGCCTCGGCCTCGCGTGGACAGCAGGCCTGTCCTTCGACGTACACAGCCTCAACCGCCACAACTCGGGCGGGCTCGTCGTCACCTTCGTGGGGACGCCGACGCTGCAGAACTCCGGCGCGCTGCTCCTGCAGCTCTACTTCCGCTACACCCGGTAGCGGGCGCTCCACGCGGTAGCGGGCGCTCCACGCGGTAGCCGGCGCCGAAAAAGCGAAAAGGGACGACGCTCGCGCGCCGTCCCTTTTCCGGACTGCCGACTCCCCCCGGCTCAGCGGGAGTTCAGACGTAGAAGTCGATGATCGAGGCGCCGCGCTGCGGCTCCGCGGCGGGCTGGGCTTCGGTATCCTCCGGGCGAGCGCTCGGCATCGGGAGCGGGAGCTCGAGCCGCGGTTGCTGCTCCTGCTGCCGCCGGGCGGGCTTGCTGCGGGTGGGCGCGCGAAACGGACGATCGTGGGTCCACTGATCTGCCATGGTTGGCCTCGCGTTCAGGACGACACCCCTCTCGGGGCAGGGACGCCGGGACCTCGAAACGACCTCGGGGTTCGGCGTCATGACCGGGGAAACTGCAAGAGGCGAACCATGGGGACCATCATGTGATCCAACTCCCATGCTTTCGCCATCCACGAACACTTCGCTCGCGACCCCGCGCGACGCTGAACCCCACGACCGCGACAGTCGTGTCAGGTGCCCGCGCCCCATGGTGCCGTGCTCCGTCACCTCTGTATCTCAGCCTAACGTGATTGGCGGGCGAGGCAAGTCTCTGGCGTGAGCCAGGATGCGAGTGCCGGCCGCGGAGCACGCCGTCGCCCGGGGCGGCGGCCACATCCGGCCCTGCGCTCCGCACCACGTCCGCCCTTGGGCCGCCGAGCCATGCCCCGCGCGGCCCTGCCCGCACCTGCGCCGGTCAGAAGTCCACGACGACCCACGCCCCGGACTCGCGCTCGAGCAACACGGCGTGGCCTCCCCCGAGGTCGAGCCGCGCCTCGTGGGCGTCCCGCGCGATCGGATCGCCGAGGTGCCCCTCCACACGATCCCGGGCGCGTCGCAGTTCGGTGGCCCCCTCGCCCTCCGTCCAGGCCGACTCGAGCTGGGCCTCCGACAGGCCGACCCGGTAGCGCCGCGGCGCGAGGCGCAGGAGCACATCCCAGCGGCCACGCTTGCTCGCCCAGACCAGCGCCGCGATCGCCTGCTCGGGGGTGTCCTGCCGATACACGTCCGTGGGATCCTCCGCGAAGAACCAACCCGCGGGCAACTTCGTCAGCCGCGCGGCGCGCCCCTCGGCGAGCAGCAGGGTCGCCCCGTGGTGCACCTCCTTCGGGCGCCGCAGCCGCTTGGACCAGGCCCTTCGGGCGGACTTCGCGGTCATCGCGGTCGCGTCGACCCCGGCAGCAGCGGCGGGGACCAGGAGGCGCTGCATCGCGGCCTCATCGCCTCGGCGGACCGCGCGGGACAGCGCGGCGCTGCGCCCCTGGACCCCGCTGCAGCCCAGGAGTCCGGCCATGGCCACGGCCCACGCGAGCCCCCATCGGGCGGTCTCACCTCGGCGCCGCCTCGCACGCACGCTCGGAGTCGTCACGCTACGGATCATACAACAACGCCGCCGGACCACGCAGGGCCGGCGGCGTCCACGGCACGGGCCGCGCGGGGCGCTAGCTGTGCGCCTTGTTGTAGAGCTTCACGACCTCGTCGGTGATGTCGATGCCTTCCTTCACGTAGATCACGGTCATCGCGTCGCGGACGAGCACCAGGTCGATCCCACGCTCCTTCGCCAGCTTGGTGACGATGTCCTGGGCGTTCTTGTACATGCTCTCGAGCGTCTTGTTGTGCATGTCGCCGAGCTCCTGCTCGAGGGTCATGAGCATGCTCTGCAGCTCCATCGACTCCTGCTGCAGCTTCTCTTGCGCGCTCGTGAGCTGGGCGCCCTTGAGGCTGCCGAGCTTGGCCGCGTCGGCCTCGAGCTTGGTGCGCTTCTTGTCGAGCTTCTCCTGCTTGGCCTTGCTGCTGGTCTCGAGATCCGTGCGGGCCTTCTTGCCCTCTTTGGTCTCGTTGAGGACCCGCTGCATGTCGACCATCGCGATCCTCTTGACCGCAGGGATCTCCGCGCGGGCGGTCTGCGGCGCAGAGACCACCGGAACGGCGACGACGAGGGCGAGCGCGGCGAGGGCCGTGCGGAGGGTGCGGGGCATGGCGGACTTCATCACGGGTGCTCCTTGTCGTAGCGGACGATGACGCGATTGGTGAGATCGAGCTTGGGGTCGACGTAGATGACCGTCATCTCGGAGCGCACCAGGACCGCCTGCAGCTTCTCCTCGATCGCGATCTGGGCGACGATCGTGGAGACGTTCTTGTAGATCTTCTCGGTCAGGAGGGCCTCCTTCTCGGCGACGTCCTCCTGCAGCTGGCCGCTCAGCTCTTCCAGCTCGGCTTGGGCCCGCATGAGGTCCTCTTGGCGCTTGCGGAGCTCGACCTCGGAGAGCATCGACGCCTTCGCCTGGAGATCCTGGACCCGCTTCTGCAGGTCTGCGGCCTTCTTGTCGATCTTCGCCTGGCCCCGCGACATCGCCCGCTCGAGCTCGAGCTTGGCCTTCTTGCCCTCCTTGGTCTCGAGGAGGCAACGCTGCACATCGACGACGGCGAGCTTCTCGAGCGCGAGCGCGTCGGCCCGCGGCTCGGCGGCGGAGGCCGACGCGGCGACGCCCGAGGCGAGGACGCCGGCGAGGGCGAGACATACGAACCGCTGCATGGCGCGAACCTTAGCTTTCGGTGAGGGGACGGGCAAGGCTGCTCGGCCACTGACGGGGTCGCCAACGTACCGATTCAGCAGAACTTTCGCCCATCGACCGGGGCGCGTCGCCCCGATCCTGGGGCAACTGCGCGGTCGCCAGTGACCCGCGTCACCCGGCCCGAGCCGATCAGAACGAGTTGCCGATCGCGAACTCGAAGACCACCGGATCATCACCCCGACGCAGGAACGCGTTCGCGCGCTGGCGATCGAGCGGGAAGCCCCACTCGAAGCGGAGCGGGCCGATCGGCGACTGCCAGCGGAAGCCGAAGCCCGCCGAGTACCGCAACTCCTTGAAGCCCCACCGTTGCGTGCACGGGTCGCTCTTCGGCAGGAGCGACGAGTTCAGCTTGCTGCAGAAGTGCGACTCGGTGTTGAACGCGTTGCCCATGTCATAGAACACCACGCCCTTGATGTTGGCGGGCGGGATGACCATGAACTCGAACTCGGCGGTGAACGCCGTGAGCAGGTTGCCACCGATCTCGTAGGCGATGAGCGGCGAGGTCGGATCAGGCGAGCTCGCGACCTTGATCTTCGGCCCGAGACTGCGCAGACGGAAGCCGCGGATCTCGCCGTCGCCGTAGATGCCACCCGGGAACCACCGCTCGAAGATCGGGACGCCGTTCTTCCTCGACCCGTGGACGAAGCCGACCTGCAACCGGGTCTTGAACACGAGCCACGCGCGGAAGGCCTTCTCGGTGCGGATGACCGGGAAGTAGAACCGGCTGTCGAGGACGTAGCGGTTGTAGCGGTTCTGCGAGCCCAAGTACTTGTTCGCGAACGTGCTGCGCAGCTGGTGGTACTGCCCCGAGGTCGGGAACAGGAAGTTGTCGCGGGTGTCCCACTGCAACCGAGCCTCGAGCGCCGACGTGATGCCGTTGGCGAAGAGGTTGGTGATGAGCGCCTGCTGCGGCACCGTGACCAGCGACCCCGGCGAGAACACGCCTCCGATGCTGCCGAACGTGCCGAAGCCGACCTTCACGTCCTCGAGCTCGTAGCCGATGAACGCCGTCAGGTCGCGCCACACCGGGTAACCCCAGCTGACGCGGAAGCCCGTGCTCTGCCGCGAGAAGCTGGGGAAGATGTTCCGCGAGTTGAAGACGTTGAAGATGAAGTTCCACTTGCTGTCGAGGAAGTGGCGTGTGTAGTAGGAGAAGTTGAACAGGCGCCGCAGGCTCGAGAACTGCGCGATGACCTGCACCGTGGCGCCGCGGCCGAGGAAGTTGTCGTAGGCGACCTGGCCCTGCAGTACGAAGTTCTCGATGGTCGAGAAGCCCGCGCCGACCTGGAACGTGCCCGTGAGCTGCTCGGTGAGCTCGATGTTGATGACGATCCTGTCGTCGGTCGAGCCGCGCGACGTCGACATGTTGACCGCCGAGAAGTACCCGAGCCGCATGATGCGGAACTCGCTGGTCTCCTTGTTGGTCTCCGAGTAGAGGTCGCCCTCCGAGATGGTCATCTCGCGGCGGATGACCTTGTCGGCCGTCTTCTC
>LNFM01012557.1_pt1 | contig 11081 bp, 7 predicted proteins | sample 596031 | NCBI WGS metagenome assembly LNFM01 (sample SAMN04254537, study PRJNA301005) | activated carbon metagenome | isolation source: dual media filters at the Ann Arbor, Michigan drinking water treatment plant | place: USA: Ann Arbor | reverse complement strand
ACTTCATGCGCAGGATGACCCCGGCCAGCGACGAGCGCAGGATCTCGGGGTCGGTGAAGCGCGGGCGGCCGGCGAAGTCCTTCTCGTCGTAGAGCCTGATGCAGATGCCGCCCGACACCCGGCCGCAGCGCCCGGCACGCTGGTTGGCCGCCGCCTGGCTGATGGCCTCGATCTGCAACTGCTCGACCTTGCTGCGGTAGCTGTAGCGCTTCACGCGCGCCAGGCCCGTGTCGATGACGTAGCGGATGCCCGGCACCGTCAGCGAGGTTTCGGCGACGTTGGTGGCCAGCACGATGCGGCGTCCGTTGCCGGCTTCGAAGACGCGGTCCTGCTCGGCCTGCGACAGGCGCGCGAACAGCGGCAGGATCTCGGCCTGCGGCCCGCCGCGGTGCTGCTGCGCAAGGTGACGGCGCAGGTGGTCGGCCACGTCACGGATCTCGCGCTCGCCGGGCAGGAAGACCAGGATGTCTCCCGGCGCGTCGCGCCACAGCTCGTCCACCGCGTCGGCGATGGCCTCGTCGACGCCGTAGTCGCGCTTCTCTTCGAAGGGCCGCCAGCGCTGTTCCACCGGGAAGAGGCGCCCCGACACCATGATCACCGGCGCCGGGCCGCCTGCCGACGCGAAGTGCCTGGCGAAGCGGTCGGCATCGATGGTGGCCGAGGTGACGACGATCTTCAGGTCGGGCCGGCGCGGCAGCAACTGCCGCAGGTAGCCGAGCAGGAAATCGATGTTGAGGCTGCGCTCGTGCGCCTCGTCGATGATCAGGGTGTCGTACTGCTTCAGCAGCGGATCGGTCTGCGTCTCGGCCAGCAGGATGCCGTCGGTCATCAGCTTGACCGACGCACCCGGTTGCAGGCGGTCCTGGAAGCGAACCTTGTAGCCCACGATCTCGCCCAGCGGCGTCTTCAGCTCGTCGGCGATGCGCTTGGCCACGCTGCTGGCGGCAATGCGGCGCGGCTGCGTGTGGCCGATGAGCCCGGCGCCGCCGGCGCCGCGCCCGCGGCCCAGCTCCAGCATGATCTTGGGCAGCTGCGTGGTCTTGCCCGAACCGGTCTCGCCGCAGACGATCACGACCTGGCTGGCGGCGATGGCACGCGCGATGTCCTCTCGCCGACCGGAGACGGGCAGCGATTCGGGATAGGTGATGGGCGGGACGGGGGTCGCCGCCGGTGCGGCGCGGGGCTTCACGGGGCGCGGATTATCTCCGGGCCGGGCAAAGTAGGTTCCCGGCGCCGCCTGTCAGGGTGTCGTGTAGGCCATGACGCTCAGCACGGCGCCCTGCGGATCCTGGATCACGGCCATGCGGCCAACGCCTTCGACGTCCATCGGCGGCATCAACACCTTGCCGCCCAGAGCCGTGCAGGTCCTCAGTGTCTTGTCGACGTCGTCGACGGTGACATAGGACCCCCAGTGAGGCGGCATGGGCGGGCCGTCGGGCGGCATCGTCATGATGCCGGCGACCGCGGTGTCGCCGACCTTCGCCACGTTGTACTCCCCCATGGGCATCTGCTCGGTCGAGACGGTCCAGCCGAACAGCTTCGAATAGAAGTCGCGCGCGGCCCGGGTGTCGGTGGTCACCAGTTCCGACCAGCTGAAGGCGCCGTGGGTCTTGTAGACATCCATCACAGGGCTCCCGTTGAAGTAGGCCGACCATCCTCTGCCTGCCCTCCCGCCTTGTCAACAGCGCCAGCAAGGCGCAGGCGCTGCGGCACAATCGCCGCGCCATGAGCCTCGTCTTCCCGCACACCTTCGTTCCCTGGTTTCGCGCCGTGGCGCCCTACATCCACGCCTACCGGGGCAAGACCTTCGTGGTCGCGATGGCCGGCGAGCTGATCGCCGCAGGCAAGCTGAATGCCTTCGTCCAGGACCTGGCCATCCTGCACGCCATGGGCATCAAGCTGGTGCTGGTGCACGGGTTCCGGCCTCAGGTCAACGAACAACTGGCCGCCAAGGGCCACACCTCGCGCTTCAGCCACGGCCTGCGCATCACCGATGCGGTGGCGCTGGATTGCGCCCAGGAGGCCGCAGGTCAGCTGAGATTCGAGATCGAGGCGGCCTTCTCCCAGGGCCTGCCCAACACGCCCATGGCCAACGCCACGGTGCGCGTGGTCTCGGGCAACTTCCTGACGGCGCGGCCGGTGGGCATCGTCGAAGGTGTCGACTTCATGCAGAGTGGCCTGGTGCGCCGCGTCGACGGCGCGGCCATCCGGCGCGCCATCGACATCGGCGCCATGGTGCTGCTGAGCCCCTTCGGCTTTTCGCCCACGGGCGAAGCCTTCAACCTGACGATGGAGGACGTCGCCACGTCCACTGCCATCGCCCTCCAGGCCGACAAGCTGGTCTTCATGACCGAGATCGCCGGCATCCGCGAGAACCCGGCCGACGCCGACAGCGACATCGATACCGAACTCGCACTGGCCGACGCCAGGCGCCTGCTCACCACCCTGCCCGCCCCGGCACAGCCCACCGACACCGCGTTCTACCTGCAGCACTGCGTGAAAGCCTGCGAAGGCGGTGTCGAACGCTCGCACATCCTGCCCTTCGCCAAGGACGGCGCGCTGCTGATGGAGGTGTTCACGCACGACGGCATCGGCACCATGGTGGTCGACGAGAAGCTCGAAAGCCTGCACGAGGCGACATCCGACGACGTCGGCGGCATCCTGCAGCTCATCGAGCCCTTCGAGCGCGACGGCACGCTGGTGCGGCGGGAACGCACCGAGATCGAGCGCGACGTGGCCAACTACACCGTCATCGAGCACGACGGCATCATCTTCGGCTGTGCTGCGCTCTACCCCTACCCGGAGGCGCGCACCGGCGAGATGGCGGCCCTGACGGTATCGCCGCAGGTGCAGAGCCAGGGCGACGGCGAACGCCTGCTCAAGCGCATCGAACAACGCGCCCGAGCCGCGGGCCTGGCCAGCATCTTCGTGCTGACCACGCGCACCATGCACTGGTTCATCAAGCGCGGCTTCGCGCCGGTGGACCCCGACTGGCTGCCCGAGGCCCGCAAGCGCAAGTACAACTGGGACCGCCGTTCACAGGTGCTGGTGAAGAAGCTCTGACGCCCTGCTGCAGGGCGTTGCCCCCACAACATCACCGATCCAAGGAGTCATCCATGACACGCATGGTGCAGTGCATCCACCTGAAGAAGGAAGCCCCGGGCCTGAACTTCGCCCCGTACCCGGGCGAACTCGGCAAACGCATCTACGACAACGTCAGCGCCGAGGCCTTCGACCTCTGGAAGAAGCACCAGACGATGCTGGTCAACGAGAACCGGCTGAATCTGGCCGACGCGCGTGCACGCCAGTACCTCGCCAGGCAGATGGAACAGTTCTTCTTCGGCGACGGCGGAGACAAGCCCGCCGGCTACGTCCCGCCTTCAGCCTGAGGTCACGGCCGGTGCCCGCGGGCCCGGCGAACAGGCTCGCCGTTGAAGGATTGCGCGCACGCCAGCCCGCGACAGCGTGATGGACCCAGTCTGACCCAGGTCAATGAATACGATTGCGAGTCACTCTCATTTGTAGTTAAACTGGCGTCCTTGCGATCTGCACCAGGACGACCATGCCCAGCCTTGCCATCACCCGCCGCGTTTGCGTGGCCGCCTTCGCCACCTTCGTCACCAGCCTGCCTCTGACAGCCGTCCACGCGCAGGACAACGTGCTGAACATCTATTCGGCCCGTCACTACAAGACCGACGAAGCCTTGTATGCGAACTTCAGCAAGGCCACCGGCATCAAGATCAACCGGGTGGACGCCGACGACGCCGGCCTGCTGGCCCGGCTGCAGAGCGAGGGTGCCGCCAGCCCCGCCGACGTCGTCCTGCTGGTCGATGCCGCCCGCCTGTGGCGCGCCGAGGTCGGTGGGTTGTTCCAGCCGGTGAAGAGCGCGGTGCTGGAAAAGCGCATACCCGCGCACTTGCGCGGCAAGGACGCCGGCAACGGCTCGCAATGGTTCGGTTTCTCGACGCGTGCGCGCGTGATCGTCTACGACAAGCAGAAGGTGCAGCGCAGCGAGGTCGATACCTACGAAAAGCTGTCCGACCCCGTCAACAAGGGTCGCATCTGCACCCGCTCGGGGTCACATCCCTACAACTTGTCGCTGTTCGGCGCCATGCTGGAACATAACGGCCCAGCCGCCACCGAGACCTGGCTGAAGGGTTTGGTAGGCAATATGGCGCGGGCGCCCAAGGGTGGTGACACCGACCAGATCCGTGCCGTGGCCAGTGGGGAATGCGCGGTGGCCGTGACGAATTCCTATTACCTGGCTCGCCTGATGCGCAGCGACGTCGCAGCCGACCGTACGGCGGTGGAGCGCGTGAGCGTGGTGTTTCCGAATCAGGCCAGTCACGGCACGCACATGAACATCGCCGGCGGTGCCGTGGCACGCCACGCACGCAACGTACCGGCTGCCGTGAAGTTCCTGGAGTACCTGGCCGGTGACGAGGCCCAGTCCCACTTTGCCGACGGCAACAACGAATGGCCGGCAGTTTCCGGCCTGAAGCTGACCAACGCGGCACTCGATTCCCTGGGCAATTTCAAGGCCGAAACGATTCCGGTGTCGGTGATCGGCATGAACCAGGTGCGCGTGCAGCAAATGCTCGACCGGGTCGGGTTCCGCTGAATCCAGACCCCAGGAATTGTTTCAACGGCTCCGATTTTCTCCAGGGGTGGCGAGATGATATATTCGCCGGGCTTTCTGCCCACCCACGGAGACAATCATCATGTCATCAAGCCTTCAATCCCTGCTCGAACAGAAACTCGCACTTGAAAAGCAGATCGCCGAAGCGCAGCGGCAGGAACGCGCCGAGGCCATAGCCAAGATCAAGACCTTGATGTCGGACTATGGCCTGACGCCGTCCGACTTGACGGCGCGCGCGCCCGCGGCAACGCGCAAAGGTGGCAGCGGCAAGGTGGCCGTCAAGTACCGCAACCCGGCCACCGGTGACACCTGGACGGGCCGCGGCCTGCAACCCAAATGGCTGCGGGCCGCGCTGGCCGAAGGCCGCAAGATCACTGACTTCACGGTCTGAAGCCGCTGGCGGTATGACTCGAGGCCCGCAGAGGGCGCCGGGCGAAGGCCCCCGCCCCCGGATCTCGCTGCGCCCGCCCGGCCTCACGCAAGCACGGGGGGCGCCGCCAGGCGTTGACGCGTATGCTGCAGGCCTGCATACCGAACCAACCCGCCGGCCTTGTCCACTGCCCTTCCACCCGCCGAAGACGCCGCTCCGGGCCTGATACGCAGCGCCGAGACCTTGTTCTGGCGCATCGGAGCGACGGGAGCACTGGCCTCCCTGGCGGTAGCCGTCGAAGCCTTGGCCGTTCCCAGCAGCACGTGGGGCGCGGTGGCCCTGGGCATGGGAATCGGCCTGGCCTTGTCGCTGCGTTGGGGTTGGGTGGCGTCCTTGGGCATGGCCGCGGCCTTGCTCGCCGCGCAGTGGGCCCTCGAGGTGCCTCTGGCCGTGCTCCTGACTTCCACGCTGTCGGCCTGGGCCGGCGTCGAAGTCGCCCGCCGCTTCCTGCGCGGCAGGGAGTTCGATCGCAGGCTCGAACGCCGCAAAGATCTGTCGGGGCTTGTGATCGCGGTGGCGGCGCTGGCCGCTCCTGTGGCCACCCTGCTGCCCGCCCTCTGGATGGCCTGGGCGGGCGGCGCGATCGTGCCGCTGGCCGCAGAGGCGCTGATGCGCGTCGTGGCCCTGGGTGCCGTGTCGCTCATCGCCGCCCTGCCCTTCCTCACTGCCGATCGAATCGTCTTCGCGCTGCCGCCCAACGGCCTGCGCGCTTCGGCCATGGCCGTGCTGGGGTTCGCCACCATCGTCAGCGCGGGCTTGTCGATCGCCCATGCCGGCTCGACGTTGGGCGGCCTGCTTGCAGCAGCACCCTTCGTCTTTCTGCTGGGCCTTCTGATGCAGGGAGGCATCGTCGTCGCGAGTGCTGCGCTGCTGCTCACGGCCATCGTGATGGGGGCCACGGCGACGGCAGGCGGCGTGGTCATGGCCTCCAGGTCGGTCGCCTTCCACCAGCAGGTGGCCGGGCCCTTGCTCGCCATGCTGGCGCTGCTGCTGATGGTTCACGCCAGCCGGGCCTCTTCGGTGTGGCGGGAAAACCGCTGGGAGTGGGCCCTCGACGGCTCCCGCCTGGGTGTGGCCGACTGGCACCTGCACGGCGGAGACCGCGCTTTCGTGTCGGCCGCATGGACCCGGCTGACCGGGCACGAGGTGGGACCCTGGTCCCCCCAGCAGTGGCTGGCCCGTGTGCACCCCGACGACCGCGCGGCCCTGAACCAGGCGATGACCGACGTCTCGTCGGGCCAGCACGGCCGGCAGCAGATCGAACTCCGCATGCCCGGCGATGGCTCGGGCTGGCGCTGGTTCGAGACCACGCTGCTGGTCATCGAACGCGCGCCCTCGGGTGAGCCGCTGCGGCTGCTGGCCACCGTCAGCGACGTCGACGAGCGCCACGACGCCCTGCAGCGCCAGCGGCTGTCGGTCAGCCTGTTCCAGCACCTGCATGAAGGCCTGCTGATCACCGACGAGAACCTGCGTGCCCTGGACGTCAATCCGGCCTACACGCAGATCCTGGGAGTCGCTCGAGACGAGGTGCTCGGCTCGGTGCCGTCACTGCTGCGCCCATCGCCTCCCGACCCTTTGGCGCGCCAGCAGCGGGCGGCCATGTGGGAATCGCTGCGCAGCAACGGCAGCTGGAAGGGAGAACTGCTGGAGCGACGGCGCAGCGGCGAACTCTGCACCCTGCAGGCCACCATTTCCACCGTGCCAGGCCCGATGCCGGACCTGCGCTACCACGTGCTGGTGATCTCCGACATCACCGAGCAGCAGGTGCAGCGTGAGCGCCTGGAGCGCCAGGCGCATTTCGACGAACTCACGCGACTTCCCAACCGGACACGACTGTCGGAACTGATGTCCGACGCCATGCGGGCCGCCGACCGCGACGGCTACCTGCTGGCCGTCTGCTACCTCGATCTCGACCACTTCAAGCCGGTGAACGACCGCTTCGGTCATGCCGCCGGCGATCGCCTGCTCGTCGAGCTGGCCGGTCGCCTGCGCAGCGCCTTGCGCACCCGCGAGACCTGGGCCGATGCCGCAGCGCGCCTGGGCGGCGACGAGTTCGTGCTGCTGCTGCGCGCCGGCACGCTGGAAGAGGCACGGCTGGCCGTCGAACGCGTGCTGCGCGTGGTGGCGCAGCCCTACTTCATCGACCCGGCCGGCGAGGCACTGCAGGTCACGGCCAGCATGGGTGCGACGGTCTATCCGATCGACCGCAGCGACGCCGACACCCTGCTGCGCCACGCCGACCATGCGATGTACGGCGCCAAGCAATCGGGCCGCAACGGCTACCTGTTCTTCGACCCCGAGCACCGCCGCCGCACCGAAGAGCGCGTGATGGCCATCGGGCGCGTGCAGGAGGCGCTGGACCAGTCGGAGTTCGTGCTGTACTACCAACCCAAGGTCGACATGCGCAGCGGCGTCGTGCTGGGTCTGGAAGCGCTGCTGCGCTGGGACCATCCGCAGCATGGCCTGATCGCCCCGATGCAGTTCCTGCCGCTGATCGAGAACACCGGCCTGTCGTCGCGCGTGGGCGACTGGGTGCTGTCACAGGCCCTCGAACACCTGTCGGCCTGGCGCCGCGCCGGGCTCGACCTGTCGGTCGGCGTCAACATCTCGGCGCGCCATCTGCAGGAGCCCGACTTCGCACTGCGACTGTCGGAACTTCTTGCGCGCTACCCGGAGCCGCTGGCCGAACACCTCGAACTGGAGATGCTCGAAACCGCTGCGCACGCCGACATCGACGCCACCTCGGCCTTGCTTGCCCGCTGCCGCGCCATCGGCGTGCGTTTCGCGCTCGACGACTTCGGCACCGGCTATTCGACGCTCACCTACCTCAAGCGCCTGCCGGTCGATTCGTTGAAGATCGACCGCTCCTTCGTTCACCACATGCTCGACGACGCCCAGGACCGTGCCATCGTCGAAGGCGTGATCGGGCTGGCGCGCACCTTCGGCTGCACCGTGATCGCCGAGGGCGTGGAGTCGCCCGCCCAGGCACGCACCCTGCTCGACCTCGGTTGCCTGATCGGCCAGGGCACGGGCATCGCGGCCCCGATGCCGGCCGGGCTGGTGAAGGACTGGGTCAACGACTACAAGGGCATGTTCTCGCTGGCGCCAGCTGCACCTGGCATGCAGTTGGCGGCACCCGCCGTGTCAGCACCGGCCGCTCCGCCCCTTTCGCCTCCCCTGCCGCCACGGTCCGCTGCGCTCGAATAGCCCGCGTGCTCAGGCTCGGGCGCTGCGACCGGCGTCTCGGCCCGTGCAGGCGACTTAGACTCGTCCCGTGATCCCCACCGGCTTCCTGCAAGACCTGCTGTCCCGCGTCGACATCGTCGAGGTGGTGGGTCGCCACGTCGAGCTCAAGCGAGGCGGCGCCAACCTGATGGGTTTGTGCCCCTTCCACGCCGAGAAATCGCCGAGCTTCTCGGTCAGTGCGGCCAAGCAGTTCTATTACTGCTTCGGTTGCGGAGCTTCGGGGGATGCCATCCGCTTCCTCACCGAGTTCAGCGGCATGAGCTTCGTCGACGCCGTGAGCGACCTGGCAGGTCAGGTCGGCATGCAGGTGCCCCAGGAGGACGTCAGCCCCGAGGAACGTGTGCGGCGGCAGAAGCTCAGCGAGCGCCGCCTCTCGCTGACCGACGTGCTGCAACGCGCCGCGGACTTCTACCGCACGCAGTTGCGCGCCAGCCCTGTGGCCATCGACTACCTCAAGCGCCGCGGCCTCACCGGCGAGGTCGCGGCGCGGTTCTCGCTGGGCTTCGCGCCCGAGGGCTGGCGCACCCTGGCCGGCGTGTTCCCCTCTTACGATGATCCCTTGCTGGAAGAAAGCGGGCTGGTGCGCGCCCAGGACGAAGAAGGAGCCCAAGGCGAGCGAAAGCGCTACGACTGGTTTCGCGGCCGCGTCATGTTCCCCATCCGCTCCGTGCAGGGCGAGGTCATCGGCTTCGGCGGGCGCGTGCTGGACGACAGCAAGCCCAAGTACATGAATTCACCGGAGACGCCGGTGTTCAGCAAGGGACGCGAACTGTACGGCCTCTTCGAGGGCCGCCAGGCCATCCGCGAGCGCGGCTACGCGCTGGTCGTCGAGGGCTACATGGACGTGGTGGCCCTGGCACAGGCGGGCTTCGGCAACGCCGTGGCCACGCTCGGCACGGCCTGCACGGCCGATCATGTGCAAAAGCTGTTCCGCTTCACCGACGCGGTGGTCTTCAGCTTCGATGGCGACGCCGCGGGCCGGCGTGCCGCGGGACGCGCGCTCGAAGCCTCCCTTCCGCATGTCGGCGACCTGCGCAGCGTGAAGTTCCTGTTCCTGCCGCCCGAGCATGACCCCGACAGTTTCGTGCGCGAACGCGGCGCGCCTGCGTTCGAAGAGCAGGTGTCACAGGCTGTGCCCTTCTCGCGCCAGCTGGTCGAACAGGCGGGCGACGGCTGCGACACGGCCACGCCCGAAGGCCGAGCCCGCCTGCTGGCCCAGGCCAGGCCGATGTGGATGCAGCTCGGCGATGGCGGCCTGAAACGCCAGATGCTGGCCGAGATCGCGCGCGCCGCGCAGATGACGGCCGACGAGCTGGCCCGGCTGTGGCGAACGCCTGGCGCGCCAGCGGAGCGCAGCGCCTCGTCCGAGGGGCAGCGCGCTGCGAACCCGACACGCCAACGCGGCGGCGTGTCGGGCTCGCGCAAGGCGCCCGCGGGTCCCGCCGACCTGGCGCTGCGCCTGTTGCTGTGCCACGCCGACTGGTGGGAGCGCCTGGCGTCCGACGACCACGAGATGCTGCACCAGATGCCCGCCCCGCACGGTCCAGCGGTGGCCTGGCTCGAACAGCAGATCACCGAGCACGGCGCACTGACCTGGGCGGCCATCGACGAATTGCTGCAGGGCCACGAATTGCACGCTGCCGCTCAAGGGTGGGTGGATGGTGCTTCGCTCGAGGAGCAGCATGTCTTCGACGACCTGCGACGCGTCGTGAACCGCCTGTGGGTGGACCTCCTGGCGGCCGAAGCCCGCATGCTGGCAACCAAGACCCCGTGCGGCCGCGAGGATCTCGACCGCCTGCGCGCGCTGCACGAACGCATCGCGCGCTTGAAGGCCCCCCTGCCCGGCCCCACCTGAGATCGAGGAGAAGGCCACGCAGCCGGGACCGCCGGTCGTGTGCGGCCCGCTCTGCACCGCCCCAGTGTCGACCACGTGCTGCGGAGTGCCACCAACGGAGGCCTTTGACGGCATTTCACAGGATGGGCGATAATTACGGGTTTGTTGCAGCGGCAAGAGTGACGGCAGCACCTCCGGGCCCCGACCACCCTCGACAAGGGTTCAAACAGGTCAAACCCACCCGCAAGGGCTGCGCCTTCAAGACGTCCACGCGAGCTTGCCCGCCCGACACGCGCCCGTCCCGCCCTGGCTCGCCCGCGAGCTCGAGGCGTCCGGCACGACGGCTTTCCGCCCCGGCGAGAGGCCGACTGCCGGTGTGGGTCACGAGGCGCCGCTTTCGGGAACACGCACGCCAGCACGCCACCTGCCACCAAGGAATCGCATGACCGCCAAGAAGACCGCCGCCAAGCCCGCCGCTGCGCCGAGCCCTGCCGCCAAGCCTGCCAAGGGCAAGGCGGCCGCTGCCGGGCCGGCAGACACCAAGCTCGAGGCGAAGGCTGTTGCCAAGCCGGCCGCGGCCAAGCCCGAACCCAAGGGCAAGGCGGCAAAGACTCCGGCCAAACCCGAGCCCAAGAGCAAGGGCAAGAAGGGCGAAGTGGCCAAGCCCCCGGTGGACGAAGATGACATCGGCGACATCGAAGCCGACATCGAAGGTGAGGTGGAGGCCGAGGTCGAGGTTGTCGAGGCGGCGGATGACACCGACAAGACGGCCAAGGCCAAGCCCCTGCGCATGAAGGTGTCGCGCGCCAAGGAGCGCGCGCTGATGCGCGAGTTCGGCCTCGACGAGGCCACGCTCACCGAAGAAGAGGTCGCCAAGCGCCGCCAGGAGCTGAAGACGCTCATCAAGATGGGCAAGACGCGCGGCTTCCTGA
>LNFM01012555.1_pt1 | contig 11082 bp, 13 predicted proteins | sample 596031 | NCBI WGS metagenome assembly LNFM01 (sample SAMN04254537, study PRJNA301005) | activated carbon metagenome | isolation source: dual media filters at the Ann Arbor, Michigan drinking water treatment plant | place: USA: Ann Arbor | reverse complement strand
GACCCGGAGCCGTTGGGGCTAACACTTGCTCCCTTGCGGGCCAGCATCCAGTCCAAAGCGTTCCACCCTGCCCACAACAACAGATCAGAGTTAAGATTATCCTTTTTTGGGATAATCCGATGTTGGGATCAGCCTGCGCGGGCAATGACCCCATCCGCCCGCGGCATCGGCAAGACCGTTCATTCGTCGGACCAGGCCGCTTTCTGCGCCATGATGGTCGTGGCACGCAAAGACGCCGGGCTGACGCAACAGGCGCTTGCCCGCCGCCTGAAAAGGCCCCAGTCATTTGTTGCCAAATACGAGGGTGGCGAACGGCGCCTGGACGTCGTCGAATTCGTCGCGATCGTCCGCGCCATTGGCGCCGATCCGGTCAAGCTGGTCCGAGATTTCGTATCCGGCAAATCGCCCCCGAAAGCCCGCACCAGCCCGGCAAAATAACCATACTTACCTGGACGGCCGCTTTCCCGTAGCGATCACTTCGTGATCGCAAAGGCTCAATATTCGCCACAAGATTATCCACTATTCCGCTCGACTTCGGCGGCCACCAGAGCGTCACTGTCCCCGTAAAGGGAGAGCCGCATGAATAGCACTATCATCGATCAAGCGATCACAGCTTGCTTCACTGAAATCCATTCCCGGCTAAGCGAAGCCGCCCGCATCGCCAGGGCAGCCGAAGCTTGTGCCTTAGCGGGCAGCGTCGCGGAAGGTATCTCTGTCTCGATGGACATCGAGCAGTTGATCTATGAAGCAGGGCGACTGCACGACGCCACCTCGTTGCTGAAGCGGCTGTCGCGCGACTAGTCCACTTTCGCGCTTCTCCATCGGCTCTCCCCGCCCGTTCGGCGGGGCTGCGTCAGTGGCAGCACATGATGCTGTCGTTGATCCCAGAGGACAGTCAAATGGCAACCCGTAAGCGCAAGGCAAGACCTGATAGGACCGCCCGCAAGCCCGCTCGCAAAGCCAAGCTTCGCGTCAAATGCCGTGACGCGGCCCGCTCTAAGCCGGTTTCGACGAAGCCGGCATCGTCGAACCGGTCTGGCTCGAAACCGTCCGGTTCAACAGCTTCCAAGCAGCAAGCGGTGCTGGGGATGCTGCACCAACCCAGAGGCACGACCATCGCAGCCATTATGAAGGCGACTGGCTGGCAGCAGCATTCTGTTCGCGGCTTCCTTGCCGGAGTGGTCAAAAGGAAGCTTAAGCAAAATCTCGTTTCTGAGAAGCCCGGCGACGAGCGGGTCTACCGAATTGCAAAGACAGGCACCGCGTGATGACGTCATCCCGGCACGATCTGTCGGTCCCGAGAGCCGATCCAGCGGTCGAGGCCGAACTGGATCGGCTGCCGACCACGCCGATCGCGCAGTTGCGCGTCCGGTATCGGGAACTGTTCCGGACCGACGCGCCTTCGGCGTTCGGCCCCGACCTGCTCCGCCGCAGCATTGCCCACACCATCCAGGAGAAGGCCTACGGCGGCCTTCCCCCGACCACCCGGCGGCTGCTCTACCAGATGATAAAGGCCGCCTCGGTGAAGCCCAATGGCCGGCTGGAGTTGCCGCGGCGGATCAAGCCGGGCTCCGAACTGGTGCGGACCTGGAACCGACGGACCTACCACGTAAAGGTGGTCGCAACTGGCTTTGCCTTTGACGGCAAAACCTTTGCCAGCCTCTCCGAGATCGCCACTGCCATCACTGGCACCCGATGGAACGGGCCCCGCTTCTTCGGCCTGCGGTCGGCAAGCCGGCGGGAGGACGCCGATGGCGAGTGATGCAAAGCACCTTCGTTGCGCGATCTACACCCGCAAATCGACCGAGCATGGCCTTGAGCAGGAGTTCAACTCGCTGGACGCTCAGCGCGAGGCCTGCGAGGCTTACATCAAGAGCCAGGCGTTTCAGGGCTGGAAGATCCTGCCCCAGCATTACAATGACCCGGCTTACTCCGGAGGCAACCTGGACCGCCCTGCCCTCAAAAGGCTGCTGGCGGATATCGAGGCGGGCAAGATCGATGTGATCGTCGTCTACAAGATTGATCGCCTTACCCGTTCGCTCGCCGACTTCGCAAAGCTGGTCGAGGCCTTTGACGCCAAATCGGTCTCGTTCGTCGCCGTCACCCAGCAGTTCAACACGACCACTTCCATGGGTCGTCTGACGCTGAACGTGCTTCTGTCCTTTGCCCAGTTCGAGCGGGAGCTGTCAGCCGAGCGGGTCCGGGACAAGGTGGCTGCCAGCCGGCGCAAGGGCAAATGGACCGGCGGAACCGTGCCGCTTGGCTACCATGCCAAGGACAAAAAGCTCGTTATCAACAGAACCGAGGCGGAAACGGTTCGGACGATTTTCAGGCTTTATCTGGAGTTGGGATCGTTCAGCAAGCTGGTTTCCGAACTAGACCGGCGAAAAATCGTCACCAAACGCCGCAACACCAAGGTCCCGAAATACCGGGGCGGCATCCCCTTCACCTACGGCCCGCTCGCCTACTTCCTCAAGAACCGGATCTACATTGGGGAAACTCACTATGGCGGCAAATGGTTCAAGGGAGAGCATGAAGCGATCCTTGACCGCCCAACCTTCGATCGCGTGCAGGAACTGCTCAAATCCAACGCCGTGAAACGCAAGATCAAGTTTTCTGAAAGCGGCGCCATACTGCAAGGCAAGCTCTTCGATGACAAAGGCAACCGTATGAGCCCGAGTTTTTCCAGCAAGAACGGCGTTCGCTACCGCTTCTACGTGAGCACCGCCTTGCGGGGCCGGAAAGCAAAGGCCGGCTCGGTCACGCGAATTTCCGCGCCGGAGATCGAAGGTTTGGTAGAGGCCGTGCTCAGTGAACGGCTCGAAGCACCCAGAGAGGAATTGCTAAAGCAGGTGGAACGGCTCACCGTATCAAAAGGCCGAATTCAGGTGATGTTAAAGCATCGAAAAGGGAAACGAGGCTCAATCGAGATTCCGTGGACACCAAAGCACCAAGGCACCGCGCAGGTGAACGCCTCGCCTGAAGCCAAGGTCGACCAAAAGCTCCTGAAGTCGATCATCCGGGCCCATGCCTGGCTCAACGACCTTTCAAGCGGGCGTCATGCTTCCATCGAGGAGCTCGCCGTAGTGGCAGACCTCCACCCAAAAGTCGTTCGGCAAGAACTGCGGCTGGCTTTTCTGACACCGGCCCTCACGAGGGCAGCTCTAGACGGCGAGGCTACTTTTCAGCTGAAGGATCTCCCGAAACTACTGCCCCTGTCTTGGCAGGAGCAGCACCGATCAGCCAATTGATCCGGGCATCATGTTGTGGAACGCGCCAAGTCGCTATAGGCCGAAGCCCGCAATAGGCGGCAGGGTCTCCTAAACGACCGTACCGCTTGTCCTTCGTTCGACCTGAATTCTAGCCTGCTCGCGTACAATCTCGAAGCTCTTGGCGCTGAGGCCGAGCCCTAATCTATGCTGTGCCGCCTCCGACCGGTCAACGATGACTCGATCGCCGCGTGCCATGGCGTCTCGGGTTTTCGCGACCGACCCGGATCGACCTCGCCCTAATCGATGGCGGTTACGGCGAGATCCGTCGTCTTGAGATGCTCAATAAAGCCTTGCTCATGCAGGGCACCCCGCTCCGCAAGCGTTTCAAGCACGGATCTATTCTCCGTTGGCGACCTCGAGGTCCGTCAGGCAGTGACAGTTGAGGGCACCCGACCAGGCTCCCGCGCTCAGATTTAGCGTTGCCCCGACCTAAGTCGGCTTTGAAGAAGCGGGCATAGCGGCCACCTGCACATTATCAGTCCGTTCGTCCAGCAGCCCCGCTTTTGGAAGGCGAAGTTCTTGCTCGGCGAAGATTAAGTCCTGGTGCTCAAGAACGTCTCGGTTCAAATCGAAAATTCTATCCGCGTCGTTCGCCTTTCCGTAGAAGCGCTTCGCGATCATGCGCAGACCATCCCTTTGTTTGACGGTGTACATGATGAATTCCTGCTGCGACAGCATCTCACGATACTTATCACCAACGCCCAACGTCGTGGGGTCAACGGCGCCGAGTGCTTTGGCAACGCCCTGCAATGTCTTGGGGCGATACTCCTCGTTTTCAGGGAACCTCGCAGGGTTTTCGTGCCAACGCCGTTGTGCGCTCAAACTCACTTCATGCAACTGCGTGGGACCGGGAAGGCGACTCCGCCCGCGTTTCGACATTTCTCTAAAGGCCAATCCGGGGTCGTCAGAATGAAGCAGCTTTTCGCTGAATTTAGGAGCAAGCTCGAATATGCGAGAATGCTGGCTGGTGTCGAATTTCAGACCTGCCTGCATCGCGCCGATCCAAACCCACAGAAGCGCCTGGTCAGAAAGGCCTCGCCATTCCGCTCCGCCCCCGACCGAACTGTGCACGCCAGGAAACCATTTTTGCTGATAAGGCGCATGTACATCGGTAGGATCGACGCTAGCCTTCTGGTTCAGTTCTGCGAGATTCTTCCACAGCGTCGGCTCGAAGTCCTCCCGCATCTCATCAATCGCAACGGCATGACGCGCGCTCTTCACGAATGCAGATAGATCTGTGTCATGAAATTGAAGCTTCCTGTTTAGTTTATCCGAAAATATGAAGCTCTTGGGCACGCCGAGGGCGCCCACAGTATCCCAAACGCCGAGGTAGTGAACGCCGATACGTCGGGTTTCATCAAGCGTATAGCCCTCGCAATTGCCCCGCCTCCACTCATGCTCCTGCTCAGAAACAAGGGTGTCAGAACAAAAATCCCGCCGGAAGCACATCATTTGATTCGCGTGCTCCGTGGTGTTTGCCCGTGAGCGGTAAAGCTCAACTGCCTGTCTCGCTTGGGATGCGTGTCTCCTGTCGAGGATACCAGAATTGCTCAATAATCCGCAAAAGCTTCGGGCAGTGAACGCTCCCCGCGAGAAACCAAAGACAAATATTTCGTCACCCTGCGTGTAGTTAAAGATCAGGTTTTGGTACGCCTCAGAAAGATTCTGGAGCAAGCCCTCACCCAATATGCCGCCTTTCCAATAATCGACCGTACCTCCCGTACCGACGCCTTCGTCGTAATAGATAACCTGCGCCGCATCCTGGGGCAGAGGCAGGATACTTTGGGCAGTCAAAAGAACGTTTGTCGGGTGCGCTGCATCCAACGTGTTCCAAGTGCCATCAAAGCAAAACACTAACCGCTTTTTCATGTGCGTCATCCCTCGCGAGTATTTTAGACGATTCGCGACCCAGCAGCGAGTCTGGTATCGTCAAGGTAAAAGACCCGCTTATCAACGCATACTCTTTGCAGATCGTCGTTCCGCTCGGTACGGGCCGCATGATGGGACGCATCCCTTTGCGGGATTTACGGTGCGAGATTCGCGTTGTCCCGACGGAAAAGTGAAATCAACGGTCTAAGGCGAGATGGAGATCATCCGCCAACGTCTCGTTCGTCCAGAACTTCAAAGCGCTGCTTCGCAAAGATCGGCCGATGTTCGTCAAAACAACAACTAATAGTTGTATTTTTTCGATACATACGTTAATCGGCCCCGGCTGCGCACAGGAGATTGGCGCGAATGGCTTGAACGACACCTAACTTATCGAAAGTGCTTGAGTCACCAAAGCGGTGGTGGTGTGGCTCTCGCCGATCGAATGTTATGGAATACGCGTTGCTGCACTAAGGCCGACGATTTAGAATTCCATCGCTCTATCCGGCTGAGCTACGGGACCGGACTGAAATATCAACCACACTTACAGCGATGCGCCAATTCCTTTGACATCTCTCTGGCATCTCGATGCGAGTGCGTCGTTATACGATGGCAAGGGTGCAGACCAAGCCAGAATTTCGAGACCAAAAAGCGGTTACCGCCTGAGGTCTGGCGGCTTCGTTGCAAAACTCTCCCGACGCTTCGGCTCCTTCATCGCCGGCATGTTCTCCGGCCGCTCCGGGTAAGAAAACTCCTCCCCATGTAACCACCGGCCCATGAACCGACCCCAGAACATCACGGCGTCGAGCTGCTGTCCGAACTCGTACACGCACCACAGACCATCGCCGCGTATCTTTTCGCCGGTCGCGTTGAACGGGATGCCGTTGAGCTTACAGAGCTCACTGATCGTGTCGTAGTTCGCGCGGATGTAGGTATCCTCCAACGCGACGTGGAACGGCCGTGAGGCTTTACATCGGTAATTGCCCGGTCCCCTCGAATAGAACCCTTTCCGTTGCATCATGAACTCAGGGATGCGGGCGATGGCCTTGGCGATCTTCCTGGCCTCGTCTGACGTGAGCTTCGAGTGGCCGAACGACCACTTCTGGAGGTCATCCCGGCAATGGACGGTGGCTAAGATGATCCCGTTGGCGTCTTTCACCGCGAACGAATCGGGGTGCGGCCGATCCACGGTCCAGGGCGGGGGAAATCGGCGGTTCTCGACCATCCTTGATTGAGAACAAAACTAGAACATAAATCAACCAGAATCATAGGTAGTAAGTTCGCGGGTCACGAATCACGGGTTGCGTGGAACCGGCCAAGCCCGCCGATTCTCAACCGATTCGAGGGTCCCATGTCTTTTCTTGCGCCACCACACCTGCCCAGAACCATCCTCAACCAGGCGATGGATGCGGCGAGGAGCGTGCATATGAACGCCGACGTATACCTGTCAGAAATCCTCCAGCGTGAGCAGGTCGCGCACGGCGTCGGCTCGCCTGCCCTTGCGGTCCTTGGGCACATTAAGCCGATCATCGCAGAGTGGGCGGGCAACCGTTTGGTCGGCGTTTTCCCGAGCGGGTCGTACGCCAAAGGGACCGCGAACAAGAGCGGCACCGACATCGACATCTTCATCTCGCTGTCGAGCGAGACAACAGAAACGTTGAAAGAAATATACGAGAAGCTTTTCAACCGCACCAAGGATCTTGGCTTCGGGCCGAAACGGCAGAACGTCTCGATCAATGTAAAGGTCAACGGTCTCGACATCGACCTTGTGCCGGGACGCAGGCAAGACACGACAACCACCTATCACAGCCTCTATCGCTGCAAGGCTGATACGTGGATTCAGACGAACGTGCAGAAGCACATTGCTTACGTTCTCCAAGGCAACCGCCTGAGAGAAACGCGCATCCTGAAGCTGTGGCGCAATCAAAAGAACCTCGACCTTCCGTCATTCTATTTGGAAATGGTGGTCATTGAGGCGCTGCGCGGGTCACAGGGTTCGCTGTCTCAGAATGTCGTCAGGGTGCTTACGTATCTCCGGGACACGTTCATGACGGCGCGCTTCGTCGATCCGGCGAACACGAACAACATAATCTCCGATGACCTGACCATGATCGAGCGCTCAGCGATCGCAAGCCGCGCTTCCATGGCTCTGACGCAGACATGGGGCGACGTGGTGACATGAGAGACTGGTCGCTGCCGAAAATCCTGGCAAACCTGCATAAGGATATTGAAAGCAAACTCCACATTGCGCGGGAGTCATTCGGGCACCCGGTATCTGCCGGGGATGCGAGTGAGGAAGTTTGGCTTGAATTGCTGACGAAGTATCTGCCGAAGCGATACATGGCGGATAAGGCGTTCGTCGTCGATAGCAAGGGCGTATTCAGCCAACAAATCGACGTGCTGATCTTCGACCGCCAGTACACGCCATTCATCTTTGAGTTCAATGGCGAGAAGATCGTCCCCGCCGAAGGCGTGTACGCGGTCTTTGAGGCAAAGCAGTCCATCAACGCGACACAAGTGGGCTATGCGCAAACGAAGGTCGCCTCTGTTCGCAAACTCTACCGGACAAGCCTGCCTATTCCCCATGCCGGCGGCACACATCCGCCAAAGGACCCGGGCCACATCATCGGCGGACTTCTGACCTTTGAAAGTGATTGGAAACCGCCGCTTGGCGATCCCTTGGTGAGAGCATTGACGACCGACGATGTTAGTAAGCGCCTTGATCTCGGATGCGTCGCTGCGCACGGCACGTATGGGTGCGACAACGAGCACTGCTACACCGTCACGCCGGAAGGAAAACCAGCCACGGCGTTCCTATTCGAGTTGATCGCCCGTCTTCAATCAACAGCGACCGTCCCCATGATCGACGTGCGCGCCTATGCCAACTGGCTCGCATAAATGCCCGACCAATCAGCCGCGGAAGCAAAGCAGCAGGCCATCGACGCCATGGGTCAGACCCTCGGCGCGCAGTACGCTGAGCTCTGGCAAGAGCTGGCTCAACTGAACATCACCTGGTCCGAGTTCATGGAGCTCTACGGAACCAAACCAAGCCGCATTGAGCTGATGAACCGCTCTGCCGGTGGTTTCTTCCGGATGGTGCAAGACTCGCTGTGGGAAGGGCTGATGCTCCACATTGCACGGCTGACCGATCGGTCGGTTGTTTTCGGCCGAAATAATCTGACGCTGCATAATCTTCCCGCGTTGATCCCCGATGCAAACTTGAAGGCGCGAGTTGAGGCCTTGTGCCTGGAAGCAACCGATAAGACGAAGTTCGCTCGGGACTGGCGGAACCGCCATATCGCACACCGTGATCTGGACCTAGCCCTCAGAAATACGGCAAAGCCCCTGCCCGGCGTTCAAATAAAGCAGGTGAGTGATGCCTTGGAGTGCTTCACTCAAATATTGAACAGCATCGCCGGGCCGTATCTCGATTCCGAGACATCATTCAAACACACCCTGCACCTGCACGGGGCTGTCGAGTTGTTGTACCTCATGGATGACGGGCACACACTGCAGGCCGAGCACAGGAAGCGCCTAGAGGCTGGCGATTACAGCCCTGAACTATTTGCCGCTAAAGACCTGTAAGCCTCGACGCCTCAACGAGTTTGTTCTCCAATAGGTAGATGAGCATCTTGGCACGGGCATCTGCTCGGTGTTAGTTAGTAATGTGCTCCTCAGAAGATATCGCACTGAGGCAAGGCTTCTTCTTTTGAGCTCGCTACGAAGGGTATAGTGACGTGCGCATCCGACGCTTTGGCTCTCTCACGCGCAGCCATCGCTTGGTCATTCGTGTCGTATGGCCCCTGCACAACCCAACTACCCACAGGATTGATTACTCGGAAGCCGAAATAGTACTTCAACTCATCCGCCTGTTCTGTGCTCATTTGCAGGTTCCTCCGTTTGAACTTATGCGACGTTAGTACGTCGCATAACAGATTCTCGGACGCGGCGTTACCGGTTGATTTCCCGGCGGTGGGTGCTGCATAGACCCCGCGATCAGCCGCTCCTCACGAATGCGCGCCGCGTGATGATCCGCCCGTAAAAGCCAAAATCCGGTACAACTATCTGCCCCTTGAATTTTGGCAATGAGAATATTGGCGATGATTTTCGCGTCGTCGTCGTCCATTGAGGAGCGCAATGATCGTGCTACCGGAAAGAAACCAGCGCGGGATGGGTTTACCAAACATCTTCCGTAAAGGCGGGGAGAGCAGAACGTCGTCCACCACCCCTTTGGCTTCCTGATCGTCGTCGTTGCGAGTGTATTTGATGCTGGCGGGGCTGTCAGATTTCGTGACCAGGCGGGTCAGGGCACGCCTACCGTTTCGGTAGGTCATGAGATTCTTGTCGGGGAAAAGCCCGGCAGCGAACTCGCGTGCTTGCCGGTACGGCATCGGCAGGGTGTTGAGGCCCGGCTGGAAAACCTTGGCGCCTTCGTCAGAAATGGGCTCGTCCGTAATGACAAGTGAGCCCTTTGGGTAAAGTGTTTGGCCGTGAGGCCTATCTGCAAGAGGTTCATATGGTCGGCAGTCACGGCAGGTAGTGTCCGTGCCATGACAGTTACTGTGCCTACGGGACCACCGACCGGAAAATAGAACTGCCCACCAAAATTATGTCATGGTTGCCCTCAACCAGGGAGGGAAACTATGCCAGAGGACGTGATCGCCGATCAGTGGGTAATGCTCGAAGACCCGGGGCCGACCGAGCGCGAGAAGATGTTTGCCGAAGCACACAAGAAAGCGACCGAGCGTATCGAGCAATTTGAGGAGCGAGTCCTGACGGTAATCCGGGCTCACCTCGGGGCAGAACAGTCACTCAATGCGCTGATGAAAGCGGGCCGGAGGAAGAGAAAGAATCGTTCATTCTCCGGCAAATGGTGGGTGGCCAAGGGGTTGTTCGTCAAAGAAATGACGGAAGAACTCTGGGAAGTCCTCAAGGTCGGCAATGAACTGCGCAACGCTATCGCACACGGCGACAAGCCCGGCTTGATCGAGGCGAAGATCGTCGAACTCAAGAAAGCCTACATCGCTGCAAACACCCCCCAGCAAAAGAAGTACATCGAAGGCATGACCGAGAAGCAAATGATAACGATGGCGTTCAGCCATTGCGCCAGCCACATGACCGTGGCTGCCGATCGGTTAGAGCGTGGGGGAAAGTGACACCTACTTCCGTCGCGGCTTACGGTTTGCGATATACGCGACAACGCACTCACCCGTTACCAGCGCCAGCACAGCGCTGAAGGTAAGTGCGTCGTGAACATTGAGGATAATTGCGGCCCAACCGATGGTTTTCATGCGTCCGATTCCCCAGCTCCGTAGAGCTGCTTTTCAATTCGGGAATCGCCTTGCCCGGTCTTGGCCCGCCGGGCAGCGCCAGTCACGGCGCCGGTGATCATGTCGCCTTTTAACGTCCGGCAGGACGGGGCATCACCCCATAGTTTCCATCGATCATAGACACAGACCCCGATGTCCACCGACAGGGCGTAGGTGGGAGGCCTATTCAGTGATTTATGGCCGGCACGCATCATTTCAAGTCTCAAAAAGACGCTTTTTTGCGAGCCGTGCGGGCTTCGGAAGCCGAGAATCGGTACCCGGTCATGAACCCATGTCCGTGGTCCAGGTGCTCCAGTCCGATCAGGGCGAGATAGACATAGCGGGGAAGCCGCTGCGTGGATTTCTCCCAGGAGATGATGGTTTGCCGCGATCCGACCTGTAGCGCGAGCCGCAGCATTTCCTGGGTAAAGCCGTGCTTCTTGCGCCAAGCCTTGAGATCGGCTCCGGTGATCCCAGGACTGGCCAAGTAGGTCGGATCTTGGATGTCTAAATCCGCAACATTTTGCTGAGATTCGGTCATTGAGCTGCTGCCGGTTTGATGGACACCGAGATTGGGTGTTTCATGAAGCCGGAGGTAGGTCATGCAGAGACGGAAGTTCAGTCGAGAGTTCAAG
>LNFM01012554.1_pt1 | contig 11085 bp, 11 predicted proteins | sample 596031 | NCBI WGS metagenome assembly LNFM01 (sample SAMN04254537, study PRJNA301005) | activated carbon metagenome | isolation source: dual media filters at the Ann Arbor, Michigan drinking water treatment plant | place: USA: Ann Arbor | reverse complement strand
ACGATGCGCTGGCCGAGGCCTCTCTGGGAAAGTTTCGCAAAGCCAAGCCCGATTGCGATGCCGGTCGCGTGCAGAAGCGCGGTCGCGAACAGGAATCCGGCAGCATAAGGATAGGGCGACGAGCCGTCCGGTAGTTCCGCGCCATGCGCATGGCCGTGGAAGATCGCAAAGAAACCGGGGATCAGCATCGCGGCGGCGAGCGGCACTTTTGCGCGGAATGTGACAAGCGCGCCGAGAACCACTACCGAAGCCGCGATCAGAAGCTCGACATAATGCACGCGGATTTCAAGGAAGCCGATCGCCCCGCCTGCCGCCATCAGCGCTACGAAGCTTGCAGGGACCAGCCACAATGCGCGGCCGCCGAGATGGGCGGCGAGCAGGCCGACAGCGATCATCGCAAGCAGATGATCGAGTCCGCCGAGCGGATGCATGAAGCCGTAAGAGAACCCATATTCGTGCGCGCCGGTGCCGGTATGGGCGAGCGCCGCACCCGGCAGCAAGAGCGAAGCAATCAGGAGAGAGCGGAGCGCGGTCTTCATGAATAAATCCTCGGGTAGGCCCTTATGAGAGTTGGCGACAGCCTATTCGCTAGGCCTCCTTCGCTCAAGAAACCGACTGCCCAAGTTTTCGTCTTTCTTCGTCTTGGGCAGCGCGGTTTGCTTACTTCTTGAACGGCACGATCTTCTGCTTCTGGTCACCAAGCCCCTGAATGCCGAGGGTGACGACATCGCCCGCCTTCAGGAACACTTGGGGCTTCATGCCCATGCCGACGCCGGGAGGCGTACCGGTTGTGATGACGTCGCCCGGCTCCAGCACCATGAACTTCGAGACGTAAGCAACGATGAAGGCGCAGGAGAAGATCATGGTCTTCGTGTTGCCGGTCTGCATCCGCTTGCCGTTAACGTCGAGATACATTGATAGCTTTTGCGGGTCCTTGATCTCGTCGGTGGTGACAAGCCACGGCCCGAGCGGTCCGAAAGTCTCGGCACATTTGCCCTTCAGCCATTGGCCGGTGCCTTCGAGCTGGAACGCGCGTTCAGAAACGTCGTTGCAGACCGCGTAGCCCGCGATGTGTTTCACCGCATCCTTCTCTTCGATGTAGCGGGCGCGCTTGCCGATCACGATCGCGATCTCGACTTCCCAATCGAGCTTGGTCGAGCCCTTCGGAACCATCACGTTATCGTTCGGGCCGACGATGCAGTTCGGCGCCTTTGAGAAGATGATCGGCTCTTTCGGGATCGGCATCCCGGCTTCGGCGGCGTGATCGGCGTAGTTGAGGCCGATCGACGGAAAGTTTCCGACCTTGCCGACCGGCGAGCCGAGGCGCGGCTTGCCGGAGACAAGCGGGAGTTTCTCGATCTTTGCCTTCTTGATCTTGTTAATCGCGCCTGTGGCGAGCGTTTCCGGCGTGATGTCGGGAACGATCTTGGCGAGGCTCCTGAGCTTGCCGTTCTTGTCAATGATGCCGGGTTTTTCTTTTCCGGCGGGTCCATAGCGGACGAGTTTCATTCTTCGCTCCCCAGTATTGGTTTGTTGTCGTGATCAGTCGCCCGCAGGCGAAATACGAAATTCGAGTACGTCTTTCTTTTCGCGAAGCGTGACGGCTAGGCGCTCCAGCGCATTCTTCTCGGTGGTCTGGATGGTCATGCGATATTCGAAAGTCTTGCCGCCATCTTCCATCCGGTAATTGATGTTGGCAACCGAGAAGCCGTGGTCGGTCATCAGCTTGCGGATTTTTTCCTCGCTCATGGTGCGGGCGCGCGGAAAGCGCAGGATGAAATGTGCATAGGCCTGGCTTGGCATCCAGTTTTCGATCCAGCGGAAGACCTGGAGCGTGCCGAGCACCGCGACTGTGCCGAGGATCGCCGGAAAGAAATAGCCGACGCCATAGAGAATACCGAGTGCTGCCGTAATCCAGATCGAGGCGGCGGTGGTGAGGCCGCGCACCGTGAGGCCTTCCTTGAAGATCACGCCGGCGCCGAGAAAGCCGATGCCGGTCATGATGCCCTGCGCCATGCGTTGCGGGTCGAGAATCGTGTTGACCCCGGTGGCGCGCATTTCCGCCGGAAGCCAGTCCTGCGGGTAGGCGGTGATCAGCATGAGAAGTGCGGAGGCGAGTGAAACGAGCGCGTGGGTGCGGAAGCCTGCTGGCCGGCCGCGGAAGCTGCGTTCGAGCCCGATCAGGCTGCCGGCAAGCCACGCCGCGCCGAGGTGTCCGAGAATTTCGAGATAATGCGCGTTCGCCTGCAACATACGGCCTCGTAAATCTGCGGGGGCAGCTAAGAGCAAATCGCGATGGCCTGCAATGCGCGCCGCCGCATGGCGGAGGCGCAGCCGTTGTGGCAAACAACGCCCGCTTTGCCAGAACAACTCCTCGCATTCTCCCTGTTCACGCTGGCCGGCGCGATCACGCCGGGGCCGAACAACACCATCTCGACGCTATCCGGCGCGACTTTCGGATTCCGAAAGACGATGCCGCAGATGCTTGGCGTCTCGGTCGGCTATCCTCTGATGCTGGCCGCACTCGGTCTTGGGCTCGGCGAGCTCTTCAAGGTCTTGCCGTGGCTGCATACCGCGATGCGTTATGTGGGTGCTGCGTTCCTGCTCTATCTAGCGTGGAAGCTCGTGCGCGCGAATGCGCCGCAGTCGGCGGGTACGGCGCGGCCGGTCGGTTTCTTCGAAGCCTTCTTCTTTCAGTGGCTGAATCCGAAAGCGTGGTCGATTGCGTTGGGTGCGATTGCTGCTTTTACGACGCCGGGGCTTTCGGCCAACGCATTCCTCGTGGAGGTTGCGATCTTCACGCTCGTCTCCGCGGTCATCACGTTCCCTTCGCTCGTGCTGTGGTGCCTGTTCGGGGTCGCTATTTCGGCAATGCTGAAAGACGAGAAGAAACGGCGTGTCTTTAACTACACGCTCGCGGTAATTTTAGTGCTCTCGATCGCCGCGCTGTTTATCTGATCTTGCGTTAACCCTGCGCAAGCGCGCGTCACATAACCGTAGTACGAATGCGCTACCCGGGCGCCATGTTGCAGATCCCGGTAGCATTCAAAGACCAGTCGCATGACGACGCTCCGGCAAGCCGGAGATTTCGTACTCTCTTCATCTCCGACGTTCACCTCGGTACCAGGGGATGTCAGGCCGATCTCTTCCTCAACTTCCTGCGCGATAACGACGCCGAAACGATCTATCTCGTCGGCGATATTGTCGACGGCTGGCGGATGCGCTCCTCTTGGTTCTGGCCGCAGGCGCATAACGACGTGGTGCAAAAGCTCTTGCGTAAAGCGCGCAAGGGTACTCGGATGATCTACATCCCGGGCAATCACGACGAGTTTCTACGCGATTACTACGGCACGCATTTCGGCGGCATCGAGGTGATGGAAACCGCGATCCACGAGGCGGCCGACGGGAACAAGTTTCTCGTGATCCACGGCGACGTGTTCGATGTGATCGTGCGCAACGCCCGCTGGCTCGCCTATTTCGGCGACTGGGCCTACGACTTCGCGATCTTTGCAAACCGCTACTTCAACTGGTTCCGGCGCAAGTGCGGGTTCACTTACTGGTCGCTCTCGAAATGGGCGAAGCACAAGGTGAAGAACGCCGTCAATTTCATCGGTGAATTTGAGCAGGCGGTGGCTCTGGAGGCGCGCAAGCAGAATGTCGAAGGCGTGATCTGCGGGCACATTCACCATGCCACGATCCACGACCTCTACGGCACACGCTACATGAACTGCGGCGACTGGGTGGAAAGTTGCACCGCGCTCGCGGAGCACTATGACGGCACGTTCGAACTTCTGACATTGACCATTCCAGAAGCCAGTCCGCTGCCGGTGCCCGCTGGTCACGCAAAAGGCGTTCCGGTCCCGGCGTGATGAAGGTTCTGATCGTCACCGACGCCTGGCATCCCCAGATCAACGGCGTGGTGCGGTCGCTGACCGAAATCGGAAAGCAAAGCGCCGCACTCGGTTTCAACGTCGAGTATCTCACGCCGCAGGGTTTTCCGTCCCTGCCGATGCCGGGATATGCGGAAATCCGGCTGGCGCTCGCAACGCCTTATCAGGTCGCGCGGCGCATCGAGAAAATTGCGCCGACTTTCATTCACATCGCGACCGAGGGCCCGCTTGGGCTGCTTGCGCGCCGCTATTGCATGAGACGCGGGCGCAATTTCACGACAAGCCTGCACACACGCTTTCCCGAATATCTTTCCGCGCGGCTGCCTGTGCCGTCTTGGCCGCTCGCATCGCTGATGCAGCGCTTTCACTCCGCTGCCGTTGCGACAATGGTAGCGACACAAACGCTCGAGGACGAGCTGTCCGCGCAGGGCTACAAGAACCTCGTGCGTTGGTGGCGCGGCGTCGATGCCGATCTGTTTCATCCGGGCAAGGCACTGCGTTTACCGTTCCCGAGGCCGATCTTCCTTTATGCGGGGCGTGTCGCGGTCGAGAAAAATCTCGAAGCTTTCCTGTCGCTCGATTTGCCGGGCTCGAAGCTCGTTGCGGGCGACGGCCCCGCGCGTGCGCGGCTTGCGGCCCAGTTTCCGGACGCCCACTTTCTAGGCGCGCGCGAAGGCGAGGCACTCGCACAAATCTATGCCTCTGCCGACGCCTTCGTTTTCCCCAGCCTGACCGATACCTTCGGCGTCGTGCTGCTGGAAGCGCTCGCATCCGGTGTGCCGGTGGCGGCGTTCCCGGTCGCAGGCCCGAGCGACGTGATCGGCAACTCAAAAGCTGGCGTGCTCGACCGGGATCTGCGCCGCGCGGCGACCGCGGCGCTTTCGATTCCACGCGATCTTTGCCGCAAATACGCAATGCAATTCACATGGCGCGAAAGCGCACGACAGTTCTTCGGTAATGTGCTCGCCGCAAATGGAATGGGTGCGTTGCGCGCGGAATTCGATACCGCCGCGTGACAGCGGGAGCATAGGCGCATAGGTTCCGCGCCATGCATTCGCCCGCGGATCTCAAGCTCCCGACTGCCGCCGACATCGAGGATGCCGTACTCGCGCTCGACGGCGTCGCAGTGCGCACACCTCTCCTGCGCTGCGATCCGCTGGATGAGATTTCCGGCGGCAAGGTTTTTATTAAACCCGAAGTCCTGCAACGCACCGGCTCGTTCAAATTTCGCGGTGCCTATAACCGTATCTCGCGGCTAACGCCCGAGGAGCGCAAAGGCGGGGTTGTTGCCTTCTCCTCCGGCAATCACGCGCAAGGTGTGGCGCTTGCGGCAAAGCTCGCGGGCGTGCGCGCGACTATCGTGATGCCTTCCGACGCCCCGAAAGTGAAACAGGAACGTACCAAAGGGCACGGCGCCGAAGTCGTGCTTTACGACCGCGCGACCGAGGATCGCGACGCCATTGCGCGGAAGATTGCCGCAGAGCGGGGTGCGGTTGTTGTGCCGCCGTTCGACGATTTTCACGTTATTGCGGGGCAGGGCACTATAGGGTTTGAGATCGCCGACGATCTCGCGGCGCTCTCGCTGGAGCCCGAGATCGTGACCATGCCCGCTTCCGGTGGCGGGCTTGCCGCGGGCATCTCCCTCAGCATCAAGGCGCTTCATCCATCTGCGCGGATCGTGACGGCCGAGCCTGAACTCTTCGACGACCATGTCCGCTCCTTCAAATCGGGAAAACGCGAAAAGAACGAGCGCATCACCGGCTCGATCTGCGACGCGTTGCTGATGGCCGATCCCGGCAGGCTCACCTTTGAAATCACGAAGCGGCTTTCGGGAGAGGGTGTTTCGGCAAGTGACGAACAGGTGCTCGCGGCGATGGCATTCGCATTCCGGGAGCTGAAACTGGTAGTCGAGCCAGGCGGGGCGGTCGCGCTTGCGGCCGTGCTGTCCGGCAAACTGGACGTCAAAGGCAAGGTTACCGTCGTGGTGTTGTCCGGCGGCAACGCGGATGCCGAAATTTTTGCCCGCGCAATCACCGATTATTGATACGCCCCCGATTGCAGGATTTCCGGCGCGGACATAGTCTCGCTTCCACTAAACATGGGGTAAGCTATGGGTCGTTTCGGGTTGAAGCATTTTCTTTTCGCGTTCGGACTGTTCTTTGCCGCAAGCAGCGGCGCGCAGGCTCAGCAGGCAGGCGTATTCGGTGCGCTGGCGCTCGCGCCCGATGGCGCTTACGGCTACTCCTACAACTACCGCAACATCGACGAAGCGCAGGACAACGCCCTCGACTCCTGCCGCAAGCATGGCAAGGGTTGCCAGATCATCCGCGTTTTCGAAAACGTATGTGTGACGCTTGCTGGCAGTCTCGACGGTAACAATTTCGTTGCGAACTGGGTAAGCGGCTATAACGCCAGCGAGCGCCCGGAACGCGCGACGCGGGCCTGCCGCAACGACGGCGGCAAGGGCTGCAAGGTGCTGGCTGAGTTCTGTACCGGAAGCGGCAGGTAAGCGTTACGAAAAAAGCGCGCGCTTTTCTTCGGGCGAGAGCTTTTCAAACGCAGAACTTGAAGTGTTGGTTGACGGCGCCGCAGGCTGCGGCGCCGTTTTCGTATTCGCCGCGGCTGCGGCCTTTTCGTCCCAGAAGATGTCGTGGCTCTGATCGATCGATAGCAGTTCGTCGATTTGGTCCTGCATCAGACCTTCGCCTTCGCGCGCGGGACCGCTGAGCAGCGCATTTTTGACTGGCGCCTGCACCGGGCTTTCCGCTTGCCAGAGTTTCACCAACTCATGCACGCGCGATTCAAGCAGGCGCAAAGCGATCGTAACTTTCTGGACCCGCTGGCCGGTGAGGTCCTGGAACGCGCAGGCTGTGTTGATATGCTCGGAAAGCCCGTCGAGCTGATCGCAAACGTATTCAGCGACGCCCTGCGAGCGCATGGTGGCCGCTATTTCGCCGATGCGGTCGGCGTCTGAAAGTACGCCCGAGATTGCCTGCGCGGAAGCCGCGACGATAAGATCGAGTTCGCCGCCTAGATCGCCGTCGCGCTGGTGCGCGGCATCGATTTCCAAAAGCGCTTTGCGCGTCGCCTGCGCGGTCTGCTCGATCTCGCCAAGTTCCTGACGCGCCGCCGACATTTCAGGAGCGGGCATCGCCGCCACTGGCTCCGTGCCCAGCACCGAGCGTTGCAGGCGCTGGATCGCGTCGAGCACGAGTTTGGTGTCGGCGTGGCGGTTGCGCTGCGCGAATTCTTCAAGAAACCACCGCCCGCGCGCGGTTTCCTTCACCGCTACTTCGATGGCGTCGTAATCGGTATCGGAGATCAATTGGCTTGCAGGCGGCAGCGGCATTTGGGGCCCGGATCGGCTAGAAGGCGCTCGTTCGGCAAAACATGAACGTGAATCACTTACGAAAGATAACCATTGTCTGATTCCACGCCCAGACGCACCCCTCCGGGCGGTTCCGCCGGTTCCGGAATGCTTGCTGCGGTCTATGCCGCGCTATTCATTGCGCCGGGCTTCTATCTTCCATTCTTCCCGGTTTTTCTGGTCTCGCTCGGCTTTTCCCCAGAGGCGATCGGCTTCGCGATCGGCATCCCCATGGGGGTGCGGCTGCTCGCGAACCCGGTGGCCGGAATCCTGTCCGACCGCTTTGGCCGGCCGCGGCGCTTTCTTGCAGCCCTCGGCCTTGGCGCTGCGTCAGCTTTCGTACTTATGGCGGTGCTGCCGGGTACCGCCTCGGTCCTGCTCCTCGTCGGGGTCGCGGCGCTATTCTGGGGACCGGCTTTTCCGCTGACCGACGCGTTCGGGGTCCGGCTCGCACGCGAGCGCGGCGTGGATTATGGGCGCGCGCGGCTATGGGGTTCGGTCTCCTTCATCGGGGCGAATGTGGCGCTCGGTGTCGCGCTCGAAGTGCTTCCGCCCGCAAGCGTGGTGTGGCTGATCGCCGGATCGCTCGTGCTGTTTGCAGTAAGCGCGCAAGCCTTGCCGCGCCTGAAAACGCCACCGGCAGAGGAAGTTTCTAAACCGCCGAAAGTCAGCGCGAAAGTGTTGCTCGCGGTCTGTGCCGCTGCCTGTGTGCAGTCGAGCCACGCCGCACTTTATGCCTTCGGCTCGGTGCATTGGCGTGCAAGCGGCATCTCGTCGAGTGTCATCGGATTCCTGTGGGCCGCAGGGGTGGCTGCGGAAGTCGTCGTCTTCTATTTCGCGACCCTGATGCTCCGGCGCTTCTCGCCGATCGGGCTCATTCTGATCGGCGGTATTGCTTCGATCCTGCGCTTTGCGCTGACCGCGCTCGATCCGCCGCCGGTACTGCTCTTTCCGCTTATGATGATGCACGCCTTCACTTTCACCGCGACCTTCCTCGGCATGGTTGCGATTGCCGGCGACAGTGGCGGTTCGGGCGCGCAGGGAAGAGCGCAGGCATTTTCCTCGACCGCGGTCGCAATTGGGATGCTGCTCGCCACTTTTGCCGCAGGGCCGCTCTACGCGCGCTACGGCGCTTATGCTTTTCTCGGTTCGTCGCTGATCGCGGCGTTCGGCTGCGTGCTTGCGATCTTCGCGTGGCTTCAGCCCCAGAGCGCGGGCTCCGGCGGAAAGACCGTTGAGCCTTCGTAGCGGAGTCCATGCTCGCGATCTTTTGCGAGTAACAGCGGGCCGTCTAGATCGACAAAACGTGCGCGGCTCGCGAGCAGGAGTGCCGGCGCCATGCTCAGCGATGTAGCGACCATGCAGCCGATCATGATTGCGAGGCCGCGCCGTTCGGCTTCCTGTGCGACGAGCAATGCTTCGGTCAGTCCGCCGGTCTTGTCGAGCTTGATGTTGACCGCATCGTACTTGCCGTCGAGCTTCGCGAAGCTCTCAAGGCCGTGAAAGCTCTCGTCGGCGCAGACCGGAACCTGACGTTCGATGTCGCGGAGCAGGTTGTCCTGATCGGCGGGAAGCGGTTGCTCCACGAGCGCGACTTTCGCGCGTGCGCAGGCATCCAAATTCTCGCGCAGGTTTCCCGCGCTCCAGCCTTCGTTCGCGTCCGCAATCAGCATCGCCTCCGGGATTGCCGCGCGGATCGCGTGAACGCGCTCCGCGTCTCCATCCGCGCCGAGTTTCAGTTTGAGGATTGGACGCGCCGACTGCTTTGCGGCAGTTGCCATCCGCTCCGGCGTATCGAGGCTTAGCGTGTAGGCGGTCGTGACCGGCAAAGGAGATGCGATCCCGGCAAGGCTGGATGCGCTTACGCCAGTGAGTTTGGCTTCGAGATCCCAAAGCGCGCAGTCGATGGCGTTGCGGGCGGCGCCCGCGGGCATTGCGCCCAGCAGGGCCTCCCGGTTCATCCCGTTCGCAAAGGCTGGCGCGAGCCGTTCGATCTCCCGCCCGACACTTTCGAGCGACTCACCGTAGCGGGCATAAGGCACGCATTCGCCGCGTCCACTGGCCGAGCCGTCGGAGATTTCCGCGACGATTACGGCTGCCTCGGTCTTGGACCCGCGGCTGATCCTGAAGGCCCCTGAAATGGGCCATTTCTCGATATGGAACGCGAGGCGGCGCGGCATAAATGTCACTCTTTCCCGGAACTTAAAGCGCCCGACCGGCCTCTCAAATGCCGTGTGGTAAGTATTAGCCAGCCGGACAGAGCCCGACAAAGCGGGTCAGGCGGCAGCAGGGTTGGAGTCGAGTTTTTGGCAGCGCAGGCCGTTTCCCTCAGCCAGAAGGAAGAAGCCGGCAAGCTCGTGCTTGCAGCGGCAGGCCGATGGATTTCGACCTTTGCCGGACAGGCCGAACATCTCGTCACCGAGATCGAGCGCAAGCGCGCGAAATCGAAGAACGTCGCGATCGACGCGAGCCATATCGAGCAGCTCGACACCTCAGGCGCCTGGCTGCTCGAGCGCATGCGCCGCGACTTCGAAGGCAAGGGCGTCGCCGCGGAAATCATCGGGCTGGACCCGCGCTACAAGATTTTGCTCGACGAAGTGAAGCAGACCAATACCGGCAAAGACACCGAGGAGCACCACGACGAAAATGCCGTGGTCGGGACCTTGAGCTTCCTTGGCGAGATGACGTCCGGCTTTTGGAAAGATACCCGCGAGTTCGTGCAGTTTCTTGGTGCCGCGGTTGTGACGAGCGGCCGCGTTCTGGTGCGGCCGTGGACGTTCCGCTTCACCTCGATCGTGCACCATCTCGACCGCGTCGGCTTCCGCTCGGTGCCGATCATCATGCTCATTCTCTTCCTGATCGGCGGCATTCTCGCGCAGCAAGGCATTTTTCACTTCCGCAAGTTCGGCACCGAAATCTATGTCGTCGACATGGTTGGCATTCTGGTGCTGCGCGAAGTCGGCGTGCTGATCACGTCGATCATGCTGGCCGGCCGTTCGGGCAGCGCCTACACCGCCGAACTCGGCTCCATGAAGATGCGTGAAGAGGTCGATGCGTTGCGGGTCATGGGCCGCGACCCGATGGAAATCCTGATTCTGCCGCGGCTTATTGCTCTCATTATCGCGGTGCCACTGCTGACCTTCATCGGTTCGATGGCAGCGCTGGCCGGCGGACTGGTGACGGCATGGCTCTATGGCGGGTTCTCGCCCGAGATTTTCACTGAGCGCCTGCGCGACGCAATTTCATGGTCGACGTTCTGGGTCGGCATGATCAAGGCGCCGTTCATGGGCGCGGTGATCGGCCTTGTCGCCTGTGTCGAGGGTCTGCGAGTGCAGGGCAGCGCGGAGTCGCTAGGCGAGCACACGACCGCATCGGTTGTGAAATCCATCTTCCTCGTGATCGTGCTCGACGGCGCGTTTGCGATCTTCTTTGCCAGCATTGACTGGTGATCGCGATGGCAGATGTGCAGACAGAACCCCAGCCGACCAAGCACACACAGAAAGTGCCGGACAATTATCCGATTATCCGCGTGCGCGACATCTGGGTTTCGTTCGGCGAACACGCGGTGCTGAAGGGTCTCGATCTCGACGTAAAGCGCGGCGAGATCCTCGGCTTCGTCGGCGCATCCGGCGGCGGCAAGTCGGTCTTGATGCGCTCGATCATCGGCCTCGTGAAAAAGCAGAAGGGCACGATCGAGGTCTTCGGCCGCGATGTGGACCGGCTCAGCGAAGACGAATTGCAGGCAATCGAGCGGCGCTGGGGTGTCCTGTTCCAGCACGGCGCCCTGTTCTCGTCGCTCACTGTGCGCCAGAACATTCAGTTTCCGCT
>LNFM01012553.1_pt1 | contig 11085 bp, 6 predicted proteins | sample 596031 | NCBI WGS metagenome assembly LNFM01 (sample SAMN04254537, study PRJNA301005) | activated carbon metagenome | isolation source: dual media filters at the Ann Arbor, Michigan drinking water treatment plant | place: USA: Ann Arbor | reverse complement strand
CCACCCGCTCCGAAGCAACAAAAATCAGCTTCATCGTCGCCCGCGTCGCGCCTACAAAGAGTTTGCGCATCGCCAGTTCGTCGAGCTTGTCGAAGTCGATCTCGGTGAAGATCACGCACGGCGCCGCCTGGCCCTTGAAGCGGTGCACCGAGTCGATCAGCAGGTCGCCCTCGCTGTACTCGGCTTCGCCGAACAGGTCGTAGCGCCCGCGAAAGGCGCGCAGGCGGTGGGGGCCGAGGTGGGTGAGCGCGGTGAAGCGCGAGTATTCGCGCCCGCGGTAGGTGACGATGGCGATCATGTCGCGGCGAAAGCCGAGGCCGATGGCACGGGTGATCGCCTTTTTGGTCGCCTCCATAAGCCCGGCCTCGTCGTGCCAGGCCAGCACCTCGGGTTCGCTGTCGGCCACCGGGCTGCCGGCGACGATGGGGGTGGGCAGCGGCAGGAGGGCGTTGAGCAGGTCGAGCACATCGGCCGGGGTGCGGTAGTTGGTGTCGGCGCTCAGTCCGGCCCAGCCGGGTAGCGCGACCGGGGCGCGGCCATAGAGGTTTTGCAGCGGATCTTCCAGCCACCACGCACGCCCGTCTGCGGTCAGCAGCGCGAGCAGGGTGTCGCGCCAGGCTTCGGTGAAGTCCTGGCCCTCGTCCACGATCAGCTCGTCGAAGCGCCATGCGGGGTCGTCGGTGCCGGCGTGTACGAGTGCGGCGAAATCGGTTTCCATGCGGCGGAAACGGTCCGACGCCGCGAAGTCGGGGGTGCGGTCGGCGGCGCGCAGGCGGCGGTCGCACAGCTGGTGGTAGGTGGCAACCTCGCCCCCGGGGGGCACGATGCGCGCAAAGTGATCGGCCAACGGGCGGTTGTAGCAGACGTAGAGCGGGCGCCGCCCGGCGGCGAGCGCATCGGTGTAGGCCGCGAGCGCGAGCTGGGTCTTGCCGCTGCCGGCGGTGGCGGTGACGCGCAAGCGGTGCGGGTCGAGCCGGATCCGGCGCGCCCATTCGGCGAGCCCGCCCGACAGCCGGGTGGTGAGCGCGACCGCCTGACCGGCCAGGGCTTGCACGTCGGGCACCAGTTCGAGCAGCTCGGCAAAGAAGCGGTGCAGGGCGGGACGGTGGCCGGCGCCGCTGGGTGCGGCGGTGGCCGCGGGCGCACACAAGGCGCGCACGATGCTGACCAGCTGCGCGCGCCGGGTCGCGTCCACGATGCGCGCCGGATCGAGCCCCGCGGTGCCGGGCTGACGCACGGTGTAGTCGGGGCAGTAGAGCAGGGTGTCGAGCACCGGTTCGGCGTCGCCGAGCAGCGGGCGCAGGCGCGCGCGCAAGGCGTCGGCGCTGCGCGCGAGGTCGAGGCGAATGTCGCGGTTGCGGCGCTTGCCCGGGCGCAACAGGCCGGCCTCGGTTTCGTCGAGAAAGCCCGATTGCTGCTCGATCAGCAGGATGCGGCCGTCGGGGCCGAGGACGACGAAACCGATCTCGCCGAACACCGCATGGTGGCCTTCGGCGCGCGTCCAGTGCAGGCCGTGGAACACGCTGTAGTCGTCGCTCAGCCCTTCGGCCAGCAGCGCGAGGGTGGCGAGTTCGCGCCCGCGCGCGCCGCTGCCGGGGAGATGACGCCAGCCTTCGGGGTGGATGCGGGCCATGGTCAGCCTTGCCAGTGGTGGATAGGGGTCGGGTGCCGGTCACGGTAGGAGGCTTGGTGCGCAGCGTCAACTTGCAGCCTTGCTTATAACTGCCGCTTGCACCCTTACCTGCAAGCCCGCTCGGGGCCGGGGCGGATGCGTTATCCTCCGCGACTTAGGGCCACGCCGGATCGCCGGACGTCCCACGCATCGGAACCGCAGCCCATGGAAACACTGAAAGTCTTCATCACCCTGCTCGCGCTGATCAACCCGTTCGGGGCGATCCCGCTGTTTCTCGGCCTCACCGCTGCGCAGTCGGCGCAGGAGGTGCGCAGCACGGTCAATACCGCGTCGATCGCGACCGTGATCGTGATCGCGGTGTCGGCGCTGTTCGGCGAGATGCTGCTCAAGGTGTTCGGCATCTCCATTGCTTCGCTGCAGGTCGGCGGCGGCCTGCTGCTGTTCTTTCTCGCGTTCAAGATGTTCAACGCCGAACCGGGGCGCGCCCGCACCAGCCCGGAGGTCGCGCACGAAGCCGCCGAGCGCTCCAGCATCGCGGTGGTGCCGCTGACCATCCCCCTGCTCACCGGCCCGGGCACGGTGAGCACGGTGATCATCTATGCCGAGCGCGCCCAGCACTGGTGGGAGCTGGCGGCGATGATCCTGATTGGCGCGGTGATCGGCGCCGTGGTGTGGGCCACGCTGAACCTGGCCGGCCCGATCAGCCGCCTCGCCGGCCAGACCGGGCTCAACATCATGACCCGGGTGATGGGCCTGGTGCTGGCCGCACTCGCGGTGGAGTTCGTCGCGGTCGGGGTGCGCACCCTGGCTGCGGTGTAAGGCGATGCAAGCCGAAGACCTGCAAAGCCTCGTCACCCGCACCATGCCCTTCGGCAAGTACAAGGGCCGGGTGATTGCCGATCTGCCCGGGCACTACCTCAACTGGTTCGCGCGCACGGGTTTCCCCGCGGGCGAAATCGGCCGCCTGCTCGCACTGATGCAGGAAATCGACCACAACGGCCTGGCCGATCTGCTCGCCCCGCTGCGGCGGTCCTGAACCGGCATCCCAGAGCCCGCGCATCACTCCACTCGCCCATGGCCGGGGCGATCGGTTTAGCATGTGAGCCTGAATTGCGGTGCAGGCTGGATGGCAGGCGCAGTGCCGCGGAGGAGTGATCATGGCCCGGGTGTACGCCAGTGCGATTTTCTGCACCACGAAGTTCAGCTTCGCCCTCGAGCGCCTGCGCATGATCGCCCGCGACTGCAGCACGCCAGAATGGTCGGCACATGTCGAGCGCAGCTATCGCTGCGCGCTCGCGTTCTGCTTCAACGACTTCTATCGCCAGCCGATCCGGGTGCGCCATCTGCTGTCGTCGCGCTTCCAGCTCGGCGCGATCGGCGAGGTGTGGTGCGACTGGACGCTGCTGCGCAACGCCCGCCTGGGCACCGATTCGGTGCACCTCGACTTCTGCTTCCCGACCTTGGAGCTCGACCCGGACGATCCGACCTGCTCGGCGACCGAGGCGGTGGCGGGGTTTCTGTCCCGCCTCTATGAACTCACCGAACGCGAGCAGGCCCTGCCCGGCGGGCTGATCGAACTGTCGCGGCTGCTGTGCGCGACCGCGCACGAGCGGCGCAACGCGCTCGGGGTGTCGCGCTACCTGTTCGTGTCGCTGAGCAGTGAGCGGGCGGATCTGGTGGCGGCACCGTCGGCGGCGGCGCGCACCAACTTCTACCGCCTGCTGTACCAGCACGCATGCGGCGTGGATGCGGCGGTCGCAGTCAAGATGCTGCCCGAGGCGTGGGGCTCGGCGTCCTTCTTCCGGCTCTATTCGCAGCCCGGGGCGATGCTGGCGGTGTCGGTGCCGTACCCGGATGACGTGCTCGAAGTACGGGGCGAATTCCCTGACTGGTTCGTGCCGCACCCGCCCGCCATCGGCGCGCCGCCGCCGGCCGCGCTCGCCGGCCTGGGCGAGGGCAACGAGCCGGCGCGCTACGCGAGTTACGATCATCTGCCCGAGTATCCGCCGCTGCGCTATCTGGCGACGCCGGTGCTCGGCTACGCGGCGGCGTTCGAGGAGACCCTGCGCGCCGTGCACGAAGCCGCCTTCGGCCGCCGCGGCGGGTGGCGGCTACGCTGGCCGTGGCAGCCCAAACCCGCGGCCAGCCATTTGCTCGCGGCCAATCTCGAAGGGCTGCGGCTGCCGATCACGCGCGACCTGGCCAACGCCCTGCTGGAGAAGCAGCTCCAGCAGCGCACCACCACCACCTCGATGGAGATGCTGCGCATCCGCGAATCCACGCGCAATCTGGTGCTCTCGGTACTGGTCATCGTGCTGACCATCGTGTTCGCCGATTTCGGCAAGCTCGGCGACAAGGTGAAAGTGGTGATCCCGGGCACCACCGCCCCCGGCACGGCGCAGGACGCAGCGGGCGCCGCGCCGGCGGATCGCAGCCGGTGAGCCCGCGCTGCCTGATCCTGACGTCGGAATTTCCGCCCGCAGCGATCGGCGGCATCGGCCGTTACGTAGCGGAGATCGCGCCGCGCTTGAATCGGACCATGGCGCTGCGGATCGCGCTGGTGCCGACCTACCAGGCCCCGGCCGCGGTGCCATCGCTGTCCGGTGCCGACGCCAAGGCCAACGCCGAAGTTGAAGCCGAAGCGGATGCCGAAGCGGATGCCGAAGTCGAGCAGGTCCGCAGCGATGAATTCGACGCTGCCACCCGGCACTATCGCGCGGCGCTGCTCGCGGTCGATGGCGCATACCGCACCGACGCGCTGGTCGCGGCCGCGCACCGGGTCGCGGCCGCGTGCGCGCCCGGGCCGGGTGCGCCCGGCGCGGCGCTGGTGGTCTATGTCCAGGATTACGCGCTGGCGCCGATCGCGGCCGCACTGCGCCAGCGCTATGCGCACGCGCGCGTGATCGCCGCCTGCCATCTGCCCGTGTACGCCGGCTTCACCTATTTCGACAAGCCGGTGAGCGATGCCCTCCACCAGATCCTCGAAGCCCAGCTCGTGCGCGTGGCGCAGCGCGTGGTGGTGCCGTCGGCCTTCGCCGGCCATGTGCTGCGCATGGTGCACAACCTGCCCGCAGCGAAGCTCGCGGTGGTGGCGCTCGGCGCGCACCGGCCGACGCCGCCGGTGACCGCGCCGGACGGGCCGTTGCGCCTGCTCGCGGTGGGGCGGCCGACCGAGCAGAAGGGCTATCACTTCCTGTTCGAGGCCTTCGCCCGGCTACTGCGAACCCACGCTGACGCACGGCTGACCGTGGTCACCGGCATGGCCGCGAACGCGCGCCTCGAACAACTCGCCACGCGCCATGGCGTTGCCGCACACATCGACTTCGCCAGCCCGCGCGGGCACGACGCGATCTGGGACGAGTACGACCGCCACCACCTGCTGGTCACCACCTCGCTGTACGAGACCTTCGGCCTTGCGGTGCTCGAGGCGATGGCGTCCGCGCGCCCGGCGCTCGGCTTTGCGGTGGGGGCGCTGCCCGCGCTGTGGGGGGAGGCGCTCGGCGCCGAGCTGGGCACGCCGGTGGCCTGCGTCGACACCCTCGTCGACCGCTTGCAGCGCCTCGGTGCGGATGTCCCCTACCGCGCCGCAGTGGGCGAGCGGGCCGCCGCGCGGGTGCGCGAATTCACCTGGGAGCGGCACGTGGGCCACCTCGCCGCGCTGATCACGGTGCCCGCCGAGACTGCGGCGCTGGACGCTCGATCGTGGCACTGACCCTGGGCTGGTACTACCATCTGCCGCCGTGCGCGACCGCGCGCGAGGTGGAGCTGATCGCCGGCGAGAGTCTGAACCTGCTCCTCGACGCCCATCTGCGCAGCGCCGCCTCGGTCGCGCTCGCGATCACCGGCAGCCTGCTGGCGCGGCTCGAAGCGCAGCATCCCGACTGTCTCGCGCTGCTGGTACGCGCGGTCGGCGCCGGCGTCGTCGAGCCGCTCGCGACCAGCTATCACGAGGTGTGCCCGTTCCTGATTCCGCCGCGCTACCTGCGTCGCCAGATCGAGTGCGACCTCGCGCTCAAGACCCGTTTGTTCGACCGTGCGCCACGCACCTTCTGGCCGGGCAACTTCGCCTGGTCGCCGGTGCTCGCGCCGCTGCTGGCCGCGCTCGGGATCGGCACCGTGCTGATCGACGAGGCCCATCTGCGCGCCGCCCACCAGACCCAGTTGTGGCACTGGCTGCGCGCCGACGCGCTGGCGATGGAAACGACCCTGGTCGACACCATGGTGGGCGAAGCGGTGGCGGGCAGAGCCTTCATGCTCGAGGGCGGCGGCGCAGCGCCCCTGCGCGTGCTGGTGCAGTCGACCGCCACCCGGCGCGCGCTGAGCTTTGGCACCCGCGGTGCGATCCACCGCGCGTGGGACGACGCCGAGCTCGATACGGTCGTTGCCGGGCTGGACGCAGCAGGGGCGTTCGCGCCCGGCGTGCACCTGTTGTGCGCGGACGACGGCGACCGCATCAATCCGGTGTCGATCCACCAGTATCGGCGCCTGTTGCAGCTTGCGGGGCACGCCCTCGTTGCCCCTTCGACCACGGTCGCGACCGAGGCCCCCGAGGTGCTGGAGTTTCTCCCCGCCCATGCGCCGGGCGGCATCGCGTTCTGGACCGACGAGGTCAGCACCGCCTACCTGCGCGTGCTCGACGAGCTGTACCGCGCGGCCGACCGCGGCACCCTCGCCGCCGACGAAGTGCTGCCACTGCAGGACGTGTTTCCGCTGTTCTGGAAGCGGATCGCGCGCGCGCGCTGGTTCTACGACCGCGCGTGGGCGCTGCTCGGCGCCAGCGCGGGCACGGCAACCGAGCACCGCCAACCGCCGCCGCACTGATCGCAGGTGACAGCGGCGGCACACTCGGCCATCATGCCCCGGCCGTCGCTGTGGTGCGCCCATGTTCTCCATCGTCTTCTCCAACCGCTTAGAAATCCTCCTCGACACCCTGCTCGATCGCCTCGCCGACGAGCAGCCGGGGCCGTTCGGGCTGCGGACGGTGGTGGTGCCGAGCAGCGCGCTGCGCCGCCGGGTGGAGCTGGCGGTGGCCGACCGTGAGGGGATCTGCGCCAACGTCGGTTTCGACTACCTGGCGCAATGGCTGTGGACCCAGATCGGGCGCGTAGTCGAGGTTCCGCCGCGCTCGCCGTTTTCTCCGCCGCTGCTGGCGTGGCGGGTGTTTGCGCTGCTCGACACCGAGCACGCGGAAGGGGCATGGGTGCGCGCCCATCCGCGCCTCGCGCGCTATCTGGGCGCCGCCGATGCGCGCATGCGCTTCGAGCTGGCCGAGCGCATCGCGCGCGTGTTCGACCATTACCTGACCTATCGCCCGTACTGGCTCGAGCGCTGGGCGGCGCAGCAGCCCGCGGGGCTGAGTACGGACGTGACCACGGATGGGTCAGCCACGGCCGCGCAGGCCGACGAGGCCTGGCAGTCCGAGTTGTGGCGGCGCATTCACGCCGGCCTGGGGCTGCGCCAGAGCCATCCGGCGGCGCAGTTCCTGCGCCGGGTGGCGACCATGGATGCGGCCGCGCTGGCCGCCACCGGACTGCCGCAGACGGTGCATGTGTTCGCCCTGCCGGCGCTGCCGCCGCTGTACCTGGAGATCCTGCGTGCGCTGGCGCAAGTGGTGGAGGTGCGCCTCTACGCCTTGAATCCGTGCCGCGAGTTCTGGTTCGAGATCGTCGATGCGCGCCGCCTGTCGTGGCTCGCGGCGCGACAGGACGATCTCTTTCACGAAACCGGCAACCGCCTGCTCGCGGCCTGGGGGCAGCAGACCCAGGCCCATCTCGGGCTTCTGTTCGAGGGCGAGCACGCGGTGGTGGACGAGGCCCGCTTCGCCCCCCATCCGGGGCGCCACCTGCTCGCCCGCCTCCACAACGCGATCCTCGACCTCGCCGAGCTCGAGCCGGGCAGCGTCAGGCTGACGGCGGCCGATCGCAGCATCGAGCTTCATGTGTGCCACTCGCGCACGCGCGAACTCGAAGTGCTCCACGACCGCCTGCTCGGCCTGTTCAAGGGCGCCAACCCACCGCGCCCCGACGAAATCGTGGTGCTGACCCCGGATCTGGACGCCGCCGCGCCGCTGATCGAAGCGGTATTTGGCACCGTGCCGCCGAGCCGGCGCATTCCGTGGCGCATCACCGGCCTGGGCAGCACCCGCGAGAACCCGGTGGCGCAGGCCCTCGACCACCTGCTGACCCTGGCCGCGAGCCGCTTTCCGGCAAGCCGGGTGTTCGACCTGCTGCAGCAGCCCGTGGTGGCGGCACGTTTCGGCCTCGGCGCGGCCGAACTCGACCTCGTGCACGACTGGATGCGCGTGGCCGGCATCCGCTGGGGGCTGGATGCGGCGCAGGCCGCGGCGGCGGCGGCCAGCCCGGTGCATACCCTGGAAGAGGGACTGCAGCGCCTGTTCCTGGCGTGGGCGGCGGGGGATGCGGCGGCCGCCGCGCCCTTTGCCGGTCGAATCGGCGCGGGCGCCCCGGAGGGCAGTGCCGGACTCGCGCTCGGGCGGTTCTGGCGCTATGCCGACACCTTGCGCCAGCTGCGCGACCAGTTGCTGCGCGCGCACGACGCCGAAGGCTGGCGCCGCACCCTGATCGAGGCCCTCGAGCGCACGGTGGGCGAGACGGAGGACGGCGCCGAAGCGCTGCGCGAGGTGCGGGCCGCGATCAACGCGCTCGCCGACGACATGGGCGCAGGGTTCGACCATGGTCGGGTGGGTCTGGAGGTGATCCATCCGGCCCTCGCCGCCCGCCTCGACGACCCCGCGCGCGGCGGCGTGCCCGGCGGCACGGTGACCTTCTCGGCGCTGTCCGCGCTGCGCGGCCTGCCTTATCGGGTGGTGTGCGTGATCGGGCTCGACCAGGGCGCCTTCCCCGGCACCGAGCGCGCGGCCGAGTTCGACCTGATGGCCGCTCATCCGCAGCGCGGCGACCGCCAGCGCCGCATCGACGACCGCAACCTGTTTCTCGACGTGGTGCTGGCGGCGCGCGACGTGCTCCATCTGTCCCACGTCGGGCGCAGCGTGCGCGATGGCGCCGCGCTGCCGCCCTCGGTGCTGGTGGACGAGTTGCTCGACACCCTCGCCACCGCCTGCGCCGACGACCCCGCGCGCGCCGAGGCGCTCGCCGCGGCCCGTCGCCGGCTGACCGTGCATCACCCACTGCAGGCCTTCGCGCTCGAATACTTCGTGCCCGAGGCCGCGGTGGACGGGCAGCAGGACGCACGCCTGAGCAGCTTTAACGAGGAATATGCCGCCGCCCTCAATGCCCGCCTGCGTCGCACCGCCACCGTGCCCGCCGCGGCCGTGGACGGCGCCGCAGCGGGCGCAGCGCACACCGAGCACGCCGCCAACAGCGACGATAGTGCCGACGACAGCGGGGCTGACGGTGATGGCGATGCGGACGAGTTCGCCAGCACCAGCCTGCGCCCTTTCTTCGAGCAGCCGTTGCCAGCACCGGAGCCGGCGTGGCGCACGGTCAGCCTGGCGCAGCTCGAGCGCTTCTTTCGCAACCCGTGCCGCTACCTGCTGCGCGAGCGCCTCGGCCTCGATCTGCCCGCGGCCGACGAGACGCTGGACGATGTCGAGCCCTTCGTGCCCGACTGGCCGGGGCGCCAGGCGCTGGCCGCGCGACTGCTGCCGGCGCTGCTCGATGGCGCCGGCGCGCTTCTGGCCGCGGACGCCGACGCCGAGCTGCTCGCGCTCGCCCGCGCCGGCGCCGAATACCCCGCCGGCGCCCTTGGCGACAGCGCCCTGCGCGCCGAACTGGCACTGCTGCGCAACCATGTGCGCGCGGTGCGCGAGGCCGCAGGCGAGCCCTTGCCGCCCCATGTGCCGACCCTTGCGTTCGAACTCGACGGCGAGTGCTGGACGCTCAGTGCGGCGTTCGGCGATCTGAGCGCGCAAGGCCAGGTGCTCCAGCGCTATGACGACACTCGCGCCGGCGACTACCTCGCCGCCTGGCTGTCCCACCTGGTGCGCTGTGCGGCACCCGCACCGGGGGCGCTCGGGATGACCCTGGGGCTCTCGCGCGACGGTCATTTCTGCTTCCATCCGCTTACCCCCGAGGCCGCCCGCGTCCACCTCGGCGAGCTGCTTGCGCTCTATCGCGCCGGCCTGTGCGCCCCGCTCGGGTTTTTTCCGAAATCGGCCTGGGCCTATGTCGCCAATGGCGACAAAGAATCCATGGCACGCGCCAAATGGACCGGCGGGCGGCGCGCCGAATTCGGCGAAGCGCGCGATCCCGCCTACCGCCTGGCGCTGCGCGGCCGCGGCGAGGCCCTCGATGAGGCCTTTTTCGCGACCGCGCGCCAGGTGTTCGCGCCGCTGCTCGCGCACCTCGAAGACGAACGCGTGAAGCGCGCGCCGGAAGTGAGCCCCTGAGGTAAGCCTCTGCGGTAAGTCCCTGAAGTAAGCCCCCCATGTAATCCCCGGAAACAAGCCGCGCACCCGGCGCGCCCACACCAGCCGCCTGTGCCGCAGTCGATCTGGGATAATCGCGCTTCCTTTCCGTCCAAAGCCTGCCGTGTCCTCTTCCCGCCCTGCCTGGCTGAACATCCTGCTCAACCGCCGGATGCTGATCTGCATCTTCACCGGGTTCGCGTCCGGGCTGCCCCTGTACCTGCTGCTCAACCTGGTGCCGGCTTGGCTCAAGACCGAGGGCCTGTCGCTGAAGGCGATCGGCGCCTTCGCCCTGATCCAGTTTCCCTACACCTGGAAATTCCTGTGGGCGCCGCTGCTCGACCGTTACGGCATCCTGCCCTGGCTCGGGCGCCGACGGAGCTGGATGTTCGTGTCCCAGGTCGGCCTGATCGGCGCCATTGCCTGGCTCGGGCAAGTGTCGCCAGTCGATCATCTGGCGATGGTGGTCGGCCTCACCGCGACCCTGGCCTTCCTGTCGGCGACCCAGGACATCGCGCTCGACGCTTTTCGCCGCGAGATCCTGCCCGATGCCGAACTCGGCCTGGGCAACGCCATCCACGTCAACGCCTACCGCATCGCCGGCCTGGTGCCGGGGTCGCTGTCGCTGATCCTGGCCGATCACCTGCCGTGGAGCCAGGTGTTCATCATCACTGCGGCGTTCATGGTGCCCGGGCTGGCGATGACGCTCGCGGTCAAGGAACCGTTTGCCGCCGCCGGTACGCCGCGCACCTTGCGTGACGCGGTGGTGGAACCGTTCCGCGAATTTTTCGGCCGCCACGGGGTGCAGTCGGCACTGCTGGTGCTGGCCTTCCTGTTCTTCTACAAGCTCGGCGATTCGCTGTGCACCGCGCTCGCCACCCCGTTCTACCTCGACATGGGCTACAGCAAGACCGAGATCGGGGTCATCGCCAAGAATGCCGGGCTGTGGCCGATGGTGATCGGCGGCATCCTGGGCGGGATCTGGATGGTCAAGCTCGGCATCAACCGCGCGCTGTGGATCTTTGGCGTGGTCCAGTTCGTCACCATTCTCGGTTTCCTGTGGATG
>LNFM01012552.1_pt1 | contig 11085 bp, 8 predicted proteins | sample 596031 | NCBI WGS metagenome assembly LNFM01 (sample SAMN04254537, study PRJNA301005) | activated carbon metagenome | isolation source: dual media filters at the Ann Arbor, Michigan drinking water treatment plant | place: USA: Ann Arbor | reverse complement strand
ACCAGGCGGGCACGACCTTCAAGAAGCTTCCAGATGGGACCAAGGCGAACCTCGATGAGGCCAAGGCCATTGCGCTGATGCTCGAGCAGCCGTCCATGATCAAGCGGCCCATTGTCGAGCATTCGGGCGGCGTGCTGATCGGCTTCAAGGAGACACAGTGGCAGGATGCTTTCGGAACATGAGATCGGCTTCGTTGTGATGCCGGCGTCACCCGATGTGCTCCCGGATATGCTGCGCCCTGGTCTGAGGCTGGTGTTCGTTGGAACAGCGGCCGGGCGTCGATCAGCAGAGGTTGGGGCCTACTATGCGCATCGCGGCAACCGGTTCTGGCGAACATTGCACGAGGTCGGCCTCACACCGCGGCTGTATGCGCCCCATGATTATCCGTTGCTGATGGACGTCGGCATCGGGTTCACGGACGTCGCGAAAGGGGCAGCCGGCATGGATCATGAAATAGCAGCTGCAGCCTTCGACGCGGATGCACTCGCCGCCAAGATCAAGCAATGCCGCCCGCGGGCGATCGCATTTACAAGCAAGCGCGCCGCGAGCTATTGGCTCCGCCGGCCAACGGGCAAGATCGCCATCGGTCTGCAGGCGGACACGGCGCAGCATGGCACCGTGGTGTTCGTGCTGCCGTCGCCATCGGGGGCGGCCACGCGCTATTGGTCGATTGCGCCTTGGCATGAGATGGCCAGAGCCTGTCGGAACTCTCACGACTGACGAACCATTGCGCGATGCGCTGCCCCGTGTGAACTGGGCTCGCGCTACACCCCATACTCCCGCTTCATCGCCTCGGCCGTGACGTAGCCACCCTTCAGATCCGCTTCGATCGCAACCCGATCGCGCTCGGCCGTTGGGCCAAACCCTCCGGACCCGGGTGTAATCATGTCCACCACCGAGCCTGCCGGGGCCTGGAAGGCGCCCTTGCTTGGCAGGTGGCGCGTCTTGCCGTCCGGCGTGGTCAGCGTCACCACCGCGGCAGCGCCGGATTTGCCGCCAAGGAGGCCAAAGGGCGCCGAGCGCATTCGCTCCATGCAGAGCGTGCCAACAGCATCGGCGCCTTCGAGCATCCGCCAGGTGCGGCGTGCGCCGCAGCCGCCTCGGTATTTGCCGGGACCACCGGAGTCCGGATTGATCTCGTAGCGCTCGACGCGGAACGGGAACGCCATCTCCAGCACCTCGACGGGCGTGTTCATCGTGTTCGAGATGGTGGATGCGATGACGTTGATGCCATCCTTGTTCGGCCGTGCGCCAAAGCCGCCCTTGATGGTCTCATAGGAGACGTAGCGGCGGCCAGAGCGGGGATCGACGCCGCCCAGTGTGAGCACCGCCGACGTGCCCTGGCTGCAGGCCATAACCTGTGTCGGCCAGAAGTGGACGAGCGCGCCCATCACCATATCGGCAACTCGGTGCGACATCTCGTGGTTCGAATAGACCACAGGTGCCGGGAACTCGGCATTCACGACCGAGCCCTTCGGCGCGACCACCTCGATCATGCGCCAGCAGCCGGAGTTGGGTGGGATCAGGCTATTGGGATCGACGCACATCTTGAGGCCGCAGTAGATGCCAGAGCAAGTGACGGAGAGCACCGCATTCATGGGGCCGGCGACACGCGGGTCGGTGCCGGCGAAATCGACCAGGAGGCGGTCGCCGGTCTTCTTCACTTTCATGCGGACCCAGAAAACGGCGTCGTTGCCGTCCGCGTCGTCCGCAATGCCGTCGCCGTCGCAGAAATCCTCGAAATAGCCCTCGCCGTCCGGCAGATCGGCAAGCGTGGCGCGCATCAGGCGTTCGGAGTAGCTCATCACCTCGTCCATGTAGGCGATCAGGCGCTCGGTGCCGTAGCGCTGGGCAAGGCTTTTCAGCCGCTCGGTTGCGCGCAGTGTCGCGGCGAGCTGGGCGCCGAGGTCGCCCTGGCGCTCATCGGGCGTGCGCACGTTCCACAGGATCACCTTCTCGAGTTCGGTGTTGAGCACACCCTTTGAGACGAGGCGCAGCGGCGGCAAGCGCAGGCCCTCGCCGAAGATTTCCGTGACGGCGCCATAGCTGCCGGGGGTCGCCGAGCCGATGTCGGGCCAATGGGCGCGCAGGCACGCATAACCGATCAGTTTGCCGTCGTTGAAGGCGGGCCGCACGACGTTGACGTCCGGCAAGTGGCTGCCGCCGAAGTAGGGGTCGTTGTGGATGTAGACGTCGCCCTCGTGAACGTCGGCGCCGAATGCTTTGACCACGGCGCGGACCGCGTCCGGCATGGAGCCGAGGTGGATCGGCAGGTCCGGCCCCTGGGCGACCATATCGCCTTTGGCATCGAACACGCCGCAGGAGAAATCGCCGGCCGATTTGAGGATCGGCGAATAAGCGGTCTTGCAGAGGACGATACGCATCTCCTCTGCGATCTTGAAGAGCGAGTTTTTGACGATCTCGAAGGCTGCGGGATCGGCGGCGGGTCGCGTATCGTTCATCGCGTCTGCCTTTCGGAGCTGGGGTAGCGGCTTAAGGATTGCGAGCGAGCAGCACGAAGCCGTCGGTGTCCATGCGGGCCGTCCAGCCGGGCGGTACCAGAATGGTCGATTCCAGGCTCTCGATCACGGCGGGCCCCACGGCCTCGAAGCCGGCGGCCATGCGTGCGCGGTCGAATATCCGGGCTGTGGTCTCGCCACTGGCGCGGAACCAGGCCCGCCGTTCCCCCTTCAGGGGATTCGTGCCCGGGGCGGCCACCTCCTGGCGGATGCGGAGCGGGGGGATCGTGCCGATCGCAGCGACGCGGATATTGACGATCTGCACAGGCTCGGTGCGGTTGTCGTGACCATAGGTCTGGCGGTGGCGCTCGTGGAAGGCATCCGCGATGACCATGATGGCGGACGCGTCGAGCCGGCCATCGGGCACCGCAACCGAGAGCTCGTAGGACTGGCGGGCGTAGCGCGCATCGACCGTGCGCACGAAGCGGCGTCTCTCGGCAGCAACCCCCGCGCGATCCAGCATGGCGGCGCCCTCCGATTGCAGGGCGGAGAAGCCTTGCTCCAGCGCGGCCGGATTGGCAGTGGCCGTGGTGGCGTAGAACGTGCGGACGTAGTCGCGTTTCAGGTCGGTGCCGACGAGGCCGAGGGCAGAAAAAGCCCCAGGAATGGGCGGGCAGACGATCTCCTTGATCTGCAGCTCTGCGGCAAGAGCGGCGGCGTGCATGGGGCCGGCACCGCCGAATGCGACGAGGCTGAACTCGCGCGGGTCGTGACCGCGCTCGACGGAGACGATTTTCAAAGCCTCGGCCATCGCATGATTGACGATATCGATCACGGCGGCGGCGGCGGTTTTGACGTCGACGCCAAGCGGTCTGGCCAGCTTCTCGGCGATTACGCGCTCGGCGGCGGCGAAGTCGATCTGCATGTCGCCGGAAAGGAGCGAATTGCGGTCCAGGTAGCCGAGCAGCAGGTTGCAATCGGTCACGGTCGGCTCGGTGCCGCCGCGTGCATAGCAGACGGGACCCGGCTCGGCGCCGGCGCTCCGTGGTCCGACCCTTAGTGAGCCGGCGCGGTCGACCCAGGCGATGGAGCCGCCGCCGGCAGAGACCTCGGCGAGGTCGATGACGGGCACGCGAATCGGGTGACCGGTGCCATTCATGAAGCGGTTCGCGCTGGCGCCGCCGCCGACCTCGTACTCGGGCGTGGTCTCATACTCGCCGTTGCGGATGAGGCTTGCCTTCGCAGTTGTCCCGCCCATGTCGAAGGAGAGGAGATCGAGGCGGCCCGTCTGGCGTGCGACGAGGGCGGCGCCCACGACGCCTGCGGCGGGCCCGGACTCGACGGCGATGGCCGGCATGGCGATGCCCTCCGATGCCTCGAACACGCCGCCATTCGAGCCCATCACGTAGAGCCGCGGAAGGCCGAGCCCCTGGGTCGCGTCCTCGAGTCGCTTGAGGTAGGAGGCGAGGATCGGGCCGACGTAGGCACAGACGGCCGTGGTGCTGGCACGCTCGAACTCGCGGATCTCGGGCAGCACCTCAGAGGAAAGGTAGACAGGGATATCGGGAAATGCGCGGCGCAGATGCGCGCCAAGCCGCCGTTCGTGGTCGGCGTTGAGGAAGCTGAACAGCAGCGAGACGGCAATCGCCTCGGGCGCGGTCTCGCGTATGGCCGCGATCAGGCTGTCGATCTCACCTTCGGCGAGAGGCGTCACGGCCTTGCCGTCGGCCCCTATGCGCTCGGTGATCTCGAAGCGGCGATGGCGCGGCACGAGGGTGGCGGGGGCGTCCTGGAAGAGGTCGTAGAGGTCGGGACGAGACGAGCGCCGCAATTCGAGGACGTCGCGGAAGCCGCGTGTCGTGACCATGACGGCGCGGGCGCCCTTTTCCTCCAGCAGCGCGTTCGTCACCACGGTGGTGGCGTGGGCGAGAAGGCCGACGTCGCTCGCTGCGACAGCGTAGCGCCGCATCGCACTGTCGAGCGCGGCCAGGACGCCGCCCGCGAAGTCGCGTGGCGTGGTCAACGCCTTGGCGACGCCGATCCGCCCTGTCGTATCGTCGACCAGTGCGACATCCGTGAATGTGCCGCCGATGTCGACGCCGATCCGCCAGGCCATGATCGAACCTTTCCGTTAAAGAGCACGCGATATCTGAGGCGCGGCCTGTCAGGCCGCAAGCGGTGGGTGCCGATCGGGCCAGCCGGTGGCGCGCTCGTAGGCACCGGCAAGGCGAAACAGCATAGCCTCGGCGAAGGGGCGGCCGACGAGTTGGAAGCCGACGGGTAGCCCGTTCTTGGAAAAGCCGGCCGGGACCGAGAGACCCGGAAGCCCCAGGTAGTTGATCGGCCAGGTGCAGTGATTGATGGAGCCCAGCACCTCGTTCATGCTGTCGCCGTCGCCCACGTCCGTCTCGGTGATGACCGGGACCGGGAAGCGCAGCACCGGCAAGAGGAGAGCGTCGGCGGTGCCAAAGACATCGTCGACGAAGGCCTTGATCAGGCGCGGACGGACCTGGATTGCCTTCAAATACTCGACGGCGGTGAAGGCGTAGCCCTGCTTCATGCGGGCGCGCACGAGCGGCGCATACTGGTCGTGCTGGTTGCGCAGCCAGTCATCGTGCAACGTGCAGAACTCGGTGGACGCGACAATGTTTCCGAGACCGCGCAGCTCCGTGTGGTAGGGGACGGCGCGGCGTGAGACGGACACCCCGAGACGGCCGAGTTCAGTCAGCGCCGCCTCGAGCACGTCGCCGACCTCTGGCGACATGCCGTCCCAGTAATGGTTGGTTGCGACGGCGATGCGAAGGCCCTTGGCGCCGAGGCCGAGAGCCGCCTCGTAGTCGTCGACAGGGACGGAAGCCGCGGTCGCGTCGTCCTGGTCCGGGCCCGCGATGACGCCGAGCAGGCGGGCGCAGTCGGCGGCGGTGCGCGCGAGAGGGCCGATGTTGTCGAGCGAGAACGACAACCCCATGGCACCGTAGCGCGAGACGCGGCCTTGAGTCGCCTTGATGCCGTAGACGCCGCAGATGCCGCCGGGCAGGCGAATCGAGCCGCCCGTATCGGAGCCGAGAGAGCCGTAGATCATGCGCCCGGCCACCGCGGTGCCTGATCCGGAGGACGAGCCGCCGGTGATGTGGGCGGTGTTCCAAGGATTACGAGTCGGGCCGAAATGGACGTTGTGGCCGGTCGGGCCATTGGCGAATTCGCTCATGTTTAGGGCGCCGACGGTGATGGCGCCGGCAGCATCGAGGCGAGCGAGGACCGTCGCCAGATAGTCCGGGCGAAAGTTCCGGCGGATGGCCGAGCCGCACGTGACCGGGACGCCAGGCCGATAGAACATGTCCTTGTGGGCGAGCGGGATGCCGTGCAGGGGGGCGAGGCTGCGGCCCGCCGCGAGGGCATTGTCGGCGGTGATGGCGGCAGCTCGGGCGCCGGCCTCGTCGACGCGAATGAAAGCATTGAGTGCCGGTTGGCGCTGGGCGATGCGGGCGAGTGCCGCCTCGGTGACCTCGCGGGCCGAAACCTTGCGCGTGGCGATGGCGTCGGCCGTCGCGGTGAGTGACCAGTCTGCGATCTCGGTCATTTCGCGCCTCCGCCGGCGAGCTTGCGCATGGTCGTGTCGAACGACTGCGGCTCAGTGTCGAAAAGAGAGCCATCCACGGCCGAGGCCAAGGCCTTCAAGGATGCGGCGACGCTGTCTCCGACGCGCTTCTCGTCGGCGGCGGTGATCGCCACACCCGAGCGGCGTAACAGCGCAAGTCTCTCCTCGACAAGGAAGCTCTCGATTTTCATGGATGATCCTCTTTGGCGGGATGATCGGCGGAGCGGAAGCCTATTGGCCCGTCGGGCCAAAATCGCATCATCGCCCCGCAGCGCCTCCGATTTTGGCGCGACACAAGGGCCACTAGCGACATTATGGGCTGAGTGTGGCGTTCTTCGCGACAGATTTGACACGAGCCTTGCCGCACCATTGCTCAACTAAGGCGCGACGGCACACTAGAATGGCCGCGGACCACACTCAACGGGTTTGCTGCCGAAGGTTTGGGCAGTCGGGCGGAGTGGACGCATGGATTGGCGGCGGGGCGGACGCTTTCGGAGCGAGCCGCGTGCCGGCAGCTACCATACCGTTTGCAGGACGAGATCGAAACTGCGAGAGGACGGGTCACTGCTGGACTTCAGAGCGCCCTCCAGGATTTCGGGTCGGATGGTGCTCCTTGTCGACTTGGTGATCCAGTCGGCGACATAGGCGGCGCGCAGATTGGGCAGCTCGGCACTGGCGTATTTGTCACCTAGGCTTTGCCGCTTGCCTCTAGCAACGAAGCGAGCCGTGCCGCTCTTTTTGGGAAGATAGGTGATCGACTTCAGCCTCGCGTCGCGGGGGTCGAGCCGCTTTGGTTTCTGGAAGCCATCTGTCCTGGCAAAGCCCCGGACGTAGAGGCGCGGCTCGGCGGAGGGCGGTAGCGGACTCAGAATCAATTGGCGTATTGCATCCAGGCAGGTTGCGAGGGCTTGCTGGCCGCCGTCGATCGAGTAGCCGCCCTCTTCGAACCTCAATGGCCTCCCGGCGGTGCCATCGGGGCAAGTGATGCGATAGTAGCTTCCACGTCGACCTTCCACGAGTTCGCCATCTTCGATCCTCGTCAACTCGAAGCGCCGCGATTTGGAGGCTTCGCTCAATGCCCGACCCATCGTCGATGCGTTTCCTGCATCTGGCACGCTGGATGGATTTGCGGTTCCGGTCACGATGGCCTCCGCAGGAACCGCTGGCGCGCTGGGTGGGGGCTCCGGCGGCTTTGCAGAGAACGGTGCTGGCGCGAGCGGAAGAGGGGCAGCTGCCGACGAGAGGGGCGCGGCACGGGTCGCAGCCTCGAGCCGGGCGATCGTGGCCTCGGCAATGGCGAGACGGCGGCGCGTGTCCTCCAGTTCCTTGACCGAGGCGCGCTCAGGTCTTGCTGTCTGCAGCTCTGTTGCCAGCTGTCGCTGCGTCTCCGCGCTGGCTTCGAGCTTGTCTGCCATCGCTTTCAACGCGAGTCTGGTCTCGCTGTGCGCGGCGATCTCTCGCTCGAGCTTGGCTGTGGCATCGCCCGTGCCCCCAGGGGCTGGCGCGCGGCGCTCGGCCTCGAGTGTGTTGAGCTGTCTTCGGAGTTCGCGCAACTCCTGCGTCGCGGCGAAAAGGGCGGCGCGCTCCGCATCGGGAGCCGTGCTCCGGCTCTGTCCGGATGGAGATCCGGCGTCGGAAAGAGACGGAAGCGCGCGCTCGGTGCTCGAATCGATGAGCGGCTCTCGCGAGACAAGCAGGGCCGCTCCCACGATCGTCGAGCCGAGCCCGATGCTGACGGCTCTGCTGAAGCCGAGACGGTGGAGCAACAGCCCCATCAGAACCGGGCCAGCGATAACCGCGGCAAGAATGATCCATCCGAGCTGCTGCACGCAATGCTCCCCTCCTGGCGAGGCTGTTGGAGATCGAGAGGTCGACCTATCGACCGCGCATCCGTGCCAAAATCAGGCGGATTGCTCGCAGCTTTGGTCTTGCGGGTCAACTCCTGGGCTCGCGCTCCTGCGACGGCTGTCGCAGGTGGCTTGCACTGGCGGCGCTTTCGTCAAATCCTGCGCGCGGGTCGGGCCAACAGTGCCGGGCGGCAGGCGCTTTGAGCGAGGCGAACCAAGGTGAGCGAGCACATGACGACGGCGCAGCGCATCACGGCGCTGATGGATCATCTCGGGCTCCAGCAGGCGCATGCGGCGACACAAATCCCAGCCGACCTCGCGGAGCTTGCCAAGACCGCGCCGTCCCGGCTGGCAGGCGTCGTTCTGTTGGTCCCCACACGCCTCGACGGAGCACCGTTCGCGGATTTGGCCGATCGTCTGCTCATGATATCCGGAGAGACGGGGCTGACGGTCGGGACAACCACACGCGCGCAGGCTCGGCTCCCTGCCGCCCGGCGTCACGTCCTCCCCGGCTACGACGCCGTCGGCTGGTCCGATGTCGTCGCCGATCGCGCCGACGAGGTGGCTGGCATCATGCTGCAATTCCTCGAAAGAGTGGCAGTGCAAGGCAAGGTGGAGCTACCCGGTTGTCGCTCGGGAGCTTGCCAGGGCGAGCATGCGGGCCTGTCATTCCGTGTGCGCGGCGAGGGCCCACCGTTGTTGCTCCTGCCCTTCTTCCTGGCGCCGTCGCAGTGGGAGCCGGCGATCGACGCGCTGGCTCGGCACTTCACCGTGATCCAGGTCGGAGGGCCCCATATCGGCGGTATCGCGGCGCTGGAGGACCGTGCGCGGGCGCCGACCTATCGCGCCATGTTCCGGACGCTGGTCGAACTGCTGGCGCCGGCGCCGGAAGCGCGCATTCTCGATGTCGGGTGCGGCTCGGGTGCGCTCGACCGGATGCTGGCGGCGTCACACCCTTCAGTGCGCATCGATGCGGCCGATCTCAATCCGTTCTTTCTGGCCGAGGCTGGGGCGCTTGCGGCCAAAGAGGGTGTCGGCGACCGGATCTCTTTCGTCGAGGCGAGTGCGACCAGCCTGCCCTTTGCCGATGGTACGTTCGACTGCGTTTTCTCGGTGACCGTGCTCGAGGAGTGCGATGCCGACCGGGCGATCGCCGAGATGGCTCGGGTGGTCAAGCCCGGCGGGCGGGTCGTGATTGTCGTCAGGGCGATCGACATGGCGCAGTGGTGGAATCTCGAGTTGCCACCCGATCTCGCTGCCAAGGTCTCGATCCCGTCGCAGTCGGTATCGGCGGCGGGCGTCGCAGACGGCAGCCTTTACCGGCGGATGCGGCAAGCGGGTCTCGTCGATTTGCAGGCGTTTCCCTCGATGATCACGCTCGACCGACCGGATGGGCCGATCTGGCGCTATCGTGAGGACGCGGTGCTCTCGCAGCTTTCACCGGAGGAAACGGCCGCGTGGCGGTCGGCCAGGGCCGTGGCCGAGACTGACGGCGTGTTGTTACAGTCGCATGTCTTGCATGCGGCGGTAGCACGCAAGCGCTGAGGTGTGCGGTTCCCGTTCACACGGCGTGGGGTGGTAAGCCTCCACCATCGATGACGAAGGCCTGACCCGTGATGAAGCCGGCATCCTCCGAGGCGAGATGCGCAACGGTTGCTGCGATCTCTTCAGGCCGGCCGTGGCGTCCCATGGGAAGCGCCTTGGCGCGCTCGGCGAGGCCCGCCTCGACATCGTTCCAGCCGGCGCGCAATGTGGTCGAGATGGCGCGGTCCGTGCGGATCGACCCTGGGCAGACGGCGTTGACGGTGATGCCAAGAGGGGCCAAGTCCAGCGCCAGCGAGCGGGTCATGCCGATGACGGCGGCTTTCGAGGCCGAATAAATGGCGCGCTGCGGCAGTGCATAGACGCCGGCCACACTCGACATGGTGATGATGCGGCCCCAACCCTGAGCCTTCATGTGGGGCACGGCGGCGCGTGCCATAAGGAAGGGTCCGAGGGCGTTGACGCCCATGACCTTGTGCCACGCATCGACCGGGAGCGTCTCGATCTCGCCGCGATCCTGCCCGTGGGGAGCGCCGGCGTTGTTGACCAGGATGTCGAGCCGGCCGTGGCGCGCCACCGTCGCGGCCACGAGATGCGCGGCACCATCCTCGGTCGAGACGTCGCCTTCAAGTGCCGATGCGATTCCGCCTGCAGCCACGATGCCGGTGACGAGGCTTTCGAGGCCTCGCCAGCCGGTGTCGCGCTTGAGGTTGTTGTCGTTGTCGACGCCGGTCGCTCGGGCATCGCTCACGACGACGGTGATACCGGCCGCTGCGAGACGCCTCGCAATCGCCGCGCCGATGCCGTTCTCCTTGCCGCACCCGGTGATCAGGGCAACGCGTACGGCGGTCGTAGTCATGGCGTGGCTCCGGTCGACGAAGTGGGCTTTGTCAGGCGACCCGTCGCGGTATGTCGCTCCGACGGGCCGCTACGGTTCTACTTCTTCTCTTCGGCGAGCATCGTGGCGTACTTGTCGTGCTCTGCCTTGACGATCCCGGCGGCCTTTTCCGGCCCAAAGAAGACGTCTTTCATGTAGCGGCTCTTGACGACGTTCTGCACCGGTTCGGTTGGCATGCCTTGCTTGAGCGCCGCAGCCAGCTTGTCGATGACGGCCTTCGGCGTGCCCTTGGTCGTCGAAACGATCAGGTAGTTGCCGCTGCCGACCATCCAGCCGTTGTCGTGCATGCTGAGAATGTCGGGAAAGCGCTCGAGCCGCTCGGCCATCATCGAGCCGATCATGCGGAGCGCGCCCGTTTCGACATGGGGCCCGAAGGTGCCGCCCGAGAATCCGAAGTCCACTTGATTGGCGAGTGTCGCTGTCACCGCGCCATTGCCGCCCTGGGTCGGAACAGGGATGATCTCGATGCCTTCCTTCTTGGCCACGTGGGCAAAGATCAGCCGGTCGAGCTGATACTGGGAGGCGTACTTGATCGAGCGCTTCTCGGACTTAGCCGTATCGATCACGTCACGCATGCTCTTGTAGGGTCGGCTCGGGTGCGTAAAGAGGCCGTCCTGGAAGAGACTGATGATGGCAACGTGCTCGAAGTCGTCGTGCTGGTACTGCGTCTTCAAGACCTGTGGCTCGAACGCGAAGGTCAGCGACCCGGTGGCGATGAGCGTATAGCCGTCGGGCGTAGCC
>LNFM01012551.1_pt1 | contig 11086 bp, 6 predicted proteins | sample 596031 | NCBI WGS metagenome assembly LNFM01 (sample SAMN04254537, study PRJNA301005) | activated carbon metagenome | isolation source: dual media filters at the Ann Arbor, Michigan drinking water treatment plant | place: USA: Ann Arbor | reverse complement strand
AGGGTTGGTACGCCCTCTCGGGCTCGAACCGAGGACCCTCTGATTAAAAGTCAGATGCTCTAACCAACTGAGCTAAGGGCGCATACCACGCCGGACCCATTTGCGGTCCGGCGACGCGCCTTCTGTTGCAAACCGTCGTCGGGGTCAAGGGCTGGCTCGACGCGCGGGCGTGCTGAGGATAGGCAGTGACCATGAAACCGCTGTCCGGCCTGCGCATCCTCGAGTTCGACGGCCTGGGGCCAGTCACCTTCGCGGGCATGGTTCTGGCCGACCTTGGAGCGGACGTCCTGCGCCTCAGCCGCAGCGCTGACGCCGGAACGCCAGCCTTCAGCGAGGTCGGCGGTGCAGTGCTGCACCGGGGTCGCGCGGCCGTCGGCGTCAATCTCAAGAATCCCGCCGACCTTGAGGCGGTGCTGGACCTGGTCGGAGCGGCGGACGCCCTGATCGAGGGCTTTCGTCCCGGGGTGATGGAGCGGCTGGGGCTGGGGCCCGACGTCTGCGCCGGCCGGAACCGAAGGCTGGTGTACGGCCGGATCACCGGCTGGGGTCAGACGGGCCCGATGGCGCGACAGGTGGGCCATGACATCAACTACATCGCCCTCAGCGGCGCCCTCCACGCCATGGGAGAGCCCGACCGGCCGCCGCGGGCACCGTTGAATCTGGTCGGCGACTATGGCGGCGGGGCGATGATGCTGGTCACCGGCGTGCTCGCCGGCCTGCTTGAGGCGAAGACCACGGGCAAGGGCCGGATCGTGGACGCCGCCATGACCGACGGCTCCGCCCTGTTGATGAGCCTGTTCCAGGCCCTGGGCGCGCGCGGCCTGTGGAGCGAGACGCGTGGCGCCAATCTGCTGGACGGAGGCGCGCCGTTTTATCGCTGCTACACCTGCAGGGACGGCCGGTTCGTCGCCGTGGGGGCGTTGGAGCCGCAATTCTACGCCGCCCTGATCTCCGGTCTTGGATTGTCGCCGGAGACCGCGCCGCAGTTCGACATCGGTGGCTGGCCGGCGCTGCACTCAAGGTTCGAGGCGATCTTCGCCGCGCGCGACCGGGACGACTGGGCGGCGCATTTCGAGGGCACGGACGCCTGCGTCACCCCCGTGCTGACCATGGCCGAGGCGGCCCGTCATCCGCACAACACAGCGCGTGGCGCCTTCGTCGAACAAGGGGTCACTCAGGCCGCGCCCGCGCCCCGGTTCGACGGAACACTCGCGGAGCCCGTGGCGGAGGCGGCGGCCCTGTCGCTGGACGAAGCCCGCAACCGCTGGAGCTGACGGTCAGGCGACCGCAGCCTCCGCACGGGGCCGCTCGATGGCGCAGGCCTCGGCAAGCGTGGACGCCAGCATGACGGGATCGATGGGCTTGGTCAGGAAGGCGTGGACGCCAGCGGCGTCCCAGGCGGCGCGGTGCACATCGAGCGCATTGGCCGTCAGGGCGATGACCGGCGTGTCGCCGTTGACCTCGCCGGCCCGGATCCGGCGCGTGGCCTCAAGCCCGTCCATCACGGGCATCTGCATATCCATCAGAATGGCGTCGAACCGCTGACCGGACGCCGCCTCCAGCGCCTCGGCGCCGTTCTCGACCAGGGTCAGGCGGCAGCCGTGCGGCTCCAGCAGCAGTTGCAGGATACGACGGTTCACCTCGTGGTCGTCAGCGGCCAGAATCGAACGGCCCACCAGAGACCCGCTTGTTTCCAGCGCACGACCGGGCTGGGCAGGCGCATTCTCGACCGGGGTCATCGGCAGGCTGAGGATGAAGGTCGAGCCCTCGCCGTCCACGCTCTGGACGGACAACGAACCGCCCATCAACTCGGCCAGCTTGCGGCTGATCGCCAGACCGAGGCCTGTGCCGCCGTAGCGCCGGGTCGTGCCGACGTCCGCCTGTTCGAAACTGTTGAAGATCTGGCCCAGCCGATCGGCGGGAATGCCGCAGCCGGTGTCGGAAACCGCCATGTTCAGGCGGCCGTCCGTCCAGCTGGCCTCAATCCGGATTTCGCCCTCATGGGTGAATTTCACCGCATTGGACATCAGGTTGAACAGAATCTGCTGCACCCGAAGCGGATCGGTCCGCACGGCGACGGGCACATCGGACGCGACCCGGACCTTGAGCCGGACTCCGTTGGCCAGGGCGCGCGGCTCCCACAGGCGGACGACTGTCGACAGCCGATCGCGCACGATCATGTCGGCGCTCTCCAGCTCCATCTTGCCGGCCTCGATCTTCGAGAAGTCGAGCACGTCGTTGAGCAGGCCCATGAGGACGTCGCCCGCATCGATCAGCATCGAGACATGTTCACGCTGCTGGCTGTCCAGGCGGGTGCGGCGGAGCAGGTTGGCGGCGGAGATCACCGCATTCATCGGCGTGCGGATCTCGTGGCTGACAACTGCGAGGAAGTCCGATTTGGCGGCGCTGGCCACCTCGGCCTTGCGGCGGGCGCTCTGTTCGGCGTCACGCGCGGACTTGAGAGCGCCGGTCGTCGATGAGCTTTGCCGCACCGTCACAACCAGGTGGCTCATATAGAGGATGCAGCCGATGGCGACGAGCAGCTCTTGCCAGTTCTGGCTTGAGATCGCGGTGAACACCGGCAGGCCCAGAAAATAGGTCGCATGAGGCGCCACTGCCGAAATCAGGATCGGCCTTGCATGGTGCATGTGCAGGCTGACGTGGAGGAGACCGCCGGCGCACTGGACCATGGCGAACACCCGGCCGACATCGCCGCCGTAGAACCACATATAGGCGCTCATGGCGGCATAGACGGCGACGCTGAGCACCGTCGTGGCGCAGCAGAGCACCACATAAAGCCGATCCGGCTGCCAATCCTGCCGAAGACGGAACCGCCTGAACACAGCCCAGTCCAGGGCCTGCGTAACCAGAACGGCCGCGAACCAGACAGGCGGCCAGATGGAGGGCACCACGAACCAGGCGGTGCAGCCGATAAAGGCCGCCAGGGCGATCCGTGTCTTGAGTTCCCGGTATCGCACCAGCGACACCATGGCATAGGCCGTGACAGTCATTCGAACCCCCCCTGATTTCGGCCTACGCCAAATTCTGAAAGGATTGGTTGCCGGCGTGGTGACCACGCGCGCGTTCGGGGTTATGGAACAGGCGAACCGGCCACGCGTTGGAAGGCCGTTGCGGGGGAGATGCTGCTGATGAAACGCCTGATCGCCATTCTGGCCCTGTCGACTGCCTTCGGCGTCGCCGCCTGCGATGACCCGAACAATTATGATTCGGAGACCGCCGAGGCGCCGATGGAGGCGCTGGTCGCGCCCGTCGCCGAAGACGCCGGCGCGCCCGTCGCGGCGCCCAGCGCCGTCAATACGCCGCCGACGGACTCGACCACCCTGCCTTCCGAGAAGCGGTCGTCCGAGGAATCGGTCCAGCCGGAAAGCGAAACCCTCTTCTATTGATCCCGGTCGCCGCCTCATCGGCGCCACGGCGGGATGCGACGGCGTCGATGTTCGCGCCCTGACGAAGGTTCCAGTTTGACGCCAAGGCCCGCCCTGTTTCTCATCGGCACGGCGGGCGCCTTGTTGCTGGCCTCCGCCGCGATGGCCGACCCGCGCGCGCAAGTCCGCGGCGAGATGGATGCGGAGCTGCGCGCTCAACTGGTCCGCGCCATCGGCGAGGTCGATGACCCTCCTTCCAACCGGTTCGAGGCCCGGCGTCGGGCACGCGGCGCGCTGGAAGCCGCAGAGGCTCTCTTGCGGTCGGAAGGCTATTATCAGCCCGTGCTCGAGGACATCGTCGAGGGCGAAGAGACGCCGGTCGCCATCGTCAACGTCACCCCGGGTCGCCGCTTTGAACTGGGCGAGGTCCAGGTGCTCTGGGCCGATCCGTCCCCCGACGCGGACACCGATACGACGGTGCGTGGCGAAATCGGCCTGACCCCCGGCCAGCCGGGTCGCGCGGGCGACATCATCTCTGCCGAGGGCCGGATCATCGCCGGCCTGACGCGCCGGGGTTATGCCGATGCTGCGGCCCAGCCCCGCCGGGTTGTGGTCGATCATGCCGCCTTTACGGTCCAGCCCAGTTTTCGCATCGCCCCGGGACCGCTGGTCCGGCTGGACGGCGTGCGGCTGGAAACCCGCGGCTCGACGAATCCCGGCTGGGTCGCCGGCCTTGCGCCCTGGTCTGAAGGCGAGGTGTACGACCCCGAGGACGTCGCCGAACTGGAGCGCCGGCTTCTGGAAACCGGGGTTTATGACGGTGTCGGGGTGGCCCTGGCGCCGACGGACCAGACCAATGCGGAGGGCAACCGCCCCGTCATCGTCACCCTGACCGACCGTCCGCGCCGCATTCTTGAGGCCGGGGCGACCTTCTCGACCGCCGAAGGATCGGGCCTGGACCTGATCTGGACCTGGCACAACCGGTTCGGCCGCGCCGACACCCTGGTCTGGCAGGCCCGCGCCGCCGACGTCGACAGCCGACTGGGCGCCACCCTGAGCCTGCCGCACTGGCGCCGGCCGGGCGAGACCCTGAGGCTGTCCGGGGCCCTTCTGAACGAGGACACCGACGCCTATCGCCGGACCGCAGTCGCCCTCGCCGCTGATCTGCAGCAGCGGATCGGAAAAACCTCCTGGGCGAGCTACGGCGTCGGCCTGGATGCAGGTCAGTACGACGAGAACCGGTTCGATCCGGTGACGCGGCTGCCGGTCAATTTCGACCGCGATCTGGTCATCCTGACGGCGCGAGGCAGCGCCTATCTGGACCGGTCAAACGACCCCCTCGATCCTACGACCGGATGGCGGCTCACCGTTTCGGCCCAGCCCACGGCCGTGACCGGCGAGGACTCAGTGCTGTTCCTGCGGACCGAGGCGCAGGCCACCGCCTATCTGCCGCTGCAGGACCGCGACCGGACGGTGCTGGCGGGACGCGTGCGGATAGGCTCAATCTTTGGCGGTCAGGAACTGACCGTCCCGTCCGACCGCCTGTTCTATTCGGGCGGCGGCGGCTCGGTGCGCGGGTTCGAGTATCAGGGCGTCGGGCCGCGCCTGCCCGACAACACCCCGCGCGGCGGCCTGAGCCTGTTCGAGACCTCGATCGAGATCCGGCGCGACGTCTGGCGCAATTTCCAGGCCGTCGCCTTCCTCGATGCGGGCGCGATCGGCTTCCAGGAGACGCCCAACTTCAACAACCTGCGCTACGGCGCCGGGGTCGGGGTGCGCTACAAACTGCCGTTCGGCCCGATCCGGGCCGACATCGCCGTCCCGCTGGACCGTCGCGACGGCGACGCCGACTTCCAGATCTATGTCAGCATCGGACAGGCGTTTTGACGGACGCCGCCCCTCCCCCCGACGACGCGCCTGAAACGCCGGCCGAAGTGGCGAAAAAGAAGCGCACGCGGCTGCAGGCCGCCGCCTTCTTCGGCGGCATGGCCGCGGCGGTACTCGCCGCCCTGCTGATTGTCGTCGCGGTCGGCGGGCGGATGTATCTGCTGTCGGACTCCGGCCGGGGGCTGGTGACCAGTTTCGTCGCCGGCAAGAAGCTGGGCCGCTATGGCCGGATCAATGTCAAGGGCGTGCGCGGCGACCTGTTCGACGACTTCACCATCGACCGCGTCACCGTCACTGACGCCAAGGGTGTCTGGCTGGAAGCGCGCAAGGTCCGCGTCGACTGGGACTGGTGGCCGCTGATCACCCGCCGCTTCCACGCCACCGAGATCGAGGCCGAGGTCATCCGGTTGATCCGTCGCCCCGAGGTGGAAGCCTCGACCGAGCCGCCGGGTCCACAGCCGCTTTCCATTGATATCGACCGGTTCGCTGCGGACGTGGAACTCCTCGAAGGCTTCAGCAAGGAGTACGGGCTGTGGAGGCTGTCAGGCGAGGCCAATGTGCCGCGCAAGGGCGCCAAGACAGCCGCCGTCAACGCCGTCAGCAACAGCCGGCCGGGCGACTACCTGCGCCTCGATGCGACCATTGGAGACAGCCTTGAGGATCTGCGGCTGAACCTACGAGCCAATGAGGCGCGCGGCGGGCCCCTGGCCGGGGCCCTGGGGTATTCCCCCGATCAGCCCTTCTTCGCCACGGCGGTCGTCAACGGCGAGGTCGTCGACGCGGTCGTGCGCACCGGCGAGTTTGTGCCGCTGGTGATCAAGGGCCGCTATGGCGAGACCCGGACGCGGATTTCGGGCTTTGCGGACTTCTCGGGCTCCGACCTGCTGGCGCCGTTCGCCGAGCGGATCGGCCGCACCGTGCGGTTCGGCTTCGCGACATCAGGCGACAGCGACGACGACGGCCGGATCGGCGTCGGCTGGCGGCTGATCGCCGACAACCTCGATTCCCGAGCCAGCGGCGAGATCCGGATCAGGGACCAGAGCAGCCCGGACGGAATCACGCTCGACGTTTCGACCCGCTCGCTGACCCGACTGGTCGGTCAGCAAGTCGGCGGCCCGGCGGCCTATCGCGGTGTTTTCCGGGGCGATGCCGCGCAGTGGCGCCTGGAGGGGTCTGTCGATCTGATCGCCGCAGACGTCGCGAGTTACCGGGCGCAGCGCATCCGCGGACCGCTGAATGTTCAGGTCAGGCAGGGACGTCTGGATCTGGACGGCGACCTCCAGGTCGCCGGCGGGTCCAGCGCCGGGCTGGTCGGAGGCCTTCTGGGCGCCTCGCCGCGCCTGTCGTTCGAGGCGCTTCGTCAGGCGGATGGGGCCCTCCTGCTGGAGCGGATCGATCTGACCGGCCAGGCCATCACCGTGACGGGGTCCGGCGGACGAAACCTCGTCGGCGCGTTCGGCTTCCGCGGCCGGGCCGAGATCACCGATGCCGCCCGGCTGCGCGAGGGCGCGCGAGGGCGTTTCGGCGGGCCGATCTCTGCCTCGACGTCACGCGCAGGGGCGCCGTGGCAGCTGACGTTCGATGGGCGCGGCCGGGGGCTGTCCATCGGGTTGGACGAGCTGGATCGTCTGCTCGGCGCGACGCCCCGCCTGCAACTGACCGGCGCGCTGGATGAGGGTCGCATCGCGGTCGAGCGGGCGCAGCTGACCGGCGCCCAGGGCTCGGCCGCTGCCCGGGGCCTGATCGAGAGCGACGGGCGGCTGCGCCTCTCGCTGGACTGGAACGCCACCGGGCCGTTCGGCGTCGGCCCCGTGGCCGTCGACGGCGCCATGACCGGCGAGGGCGCGCTGACGGGGACGCTCGCGGAGCCGCGCGCCGACCTGACCGCGACCTTCGGCAAGGTCAGCGCCGGAGCCCTCGTCCTGACCGACGCCGGCATGGTCCTCAGTTTCCGGCGCGGCCCCGACGCGTCGGACGGGCGGATCGCACTGACCGCCGGATCGAACTACGGACGGGCCAGGGCCAGCGGAAACTTCTTCCTGGGCGGAGACCGGTTGCGGCTGACAGAGGTGGACCTGAACGCGGGCGGGGTGACGGCCCAGGGGGCCATCGACCTGTCGAACAACATCCCCTCCAGCGCGGACCTGACCTTTACCGCCCGCCCGGGGGCCTTCCTGGCGTCAGGCACGGCGGACGGCCGGATCCGTCTGACGGACGGCGCCGGAGCCGAGACGGCGATCCTCAATGTGACGGGTCGCAATGTGCGGCTTGCGGGTTCGACCTGGGTCGTCCGCAGCCTCGATCTGAACGGCCGCGGCACGCTGGAGCGCCTGCCCTTCACGCTCAAGGCCGACGTCGGCGGGACCACGCCTGTGTCGTTCGACGGCGCCGGCGTCTACTCCCGCAACGGGCCGGCCCAGACGGTCGTTCTCGAGGGCGGCGGACGGGTGCGTGAGATCGCCTTCACCACCCGCAACCCAGCCGTCATCGCCCTGTCCGGCGACGGCCGCGTCGCGCGGGTCGATCTGGGCATCGGCGGCGGCGTCCTGCTGGGTGAACTGCGCCAGGATTCCCGGGCCGCCATCATCGAGGCCAATCTGACCAGCGTCGATCTCGGCTCGCTGATCCAGGACATGCGCGGACGGGTGACTGGCCGGCTGTCGCTGCGCGGGGCGGGCGAGGATCTTTCGGGCTCGGCCAATGTCACCCTCGACGATATTCGCAGCATCGACGCGCCACGCGGGATCGCCGTCGACGGCACGCTGAACGCCCTGCTGGTCAACAACACCCTGCGTATCCAGGCGAACGCCGTCGATGGCGACGAAGTCCGGGCGGTCGCCGACCTCACCCTGCCCGTCGAGGCGTCCGCGGCCCCGCTGCGGCTGGCCATTGTGCGGACCCGCGCCATGTCGGGCGAAATCTCGATCCAGGGTCAGATCCAGCCGATCTGGGACCTGCTGGCGGGCGGCGAGCGCTCGCTCACCGGCCAGATCAACGCCCGCGCCACCATCGCCGGAACGATGGCCGAGCCGCGCCTCAACGGACGGCTGGACCTTCAACAGGGCAGTTTCCGCGACAGCGCCACGGGCGTTCGCCTCGACAATGTCGCGCTCGCCAGCCGCTTCGACGACACCACGGGTCTGGTCGAGCGCTTCAGCGCCGTCGACGGCTCGGGCGGGTCGGTCAGCGGCAACGGGCGGATCGGTCTGAAAGAAGGCTCCGGATCCAGCTTCCAGCTGCTCCTCAACCGCTTCCGCATCATCGACAATGACATCGCCGAGGCCAAGGCATCCGGCCTGCTGACCGTGACCCGCGGGACGGAAGGCAACATCACCCTGAGCGGCGAGATGGACATCGACGAGGCGCGCATCCAGGCCAATCCGCCCGGATCGAACGGGATCGTCCGCATGGATGTGATCGAGATCAACCGGCCCGGCGGCGACGTGCCCGAAGAGGAACAGAACCGCCAGCGCGGCCTGCAGTTCGGTCTCGATATCGCCCTGCGTTCACCCGGCGGCGACGTCCGGGTCATCGGCCGCGGCCTGAACGTCGAGATGAACGTCAACGCCCGTGTGACCGGCACCATCGCCCGGCCGACCCTGAGCGGCACGGCCCGGGTCGTGCGCGGCGACTATGATTTTGCGGGCAAGCGGTTCGTCTTCGACGAGCGCGGCACGGTGACCCTGTCGACCAATCCGGAGCAGATCCGGCTGAACCTGACCGCCACGCGTGATGACCCCGCCCTGACCGCCACCATCCGCGTCACGGGGACAGCCGCGCGGCCCGAGATCGTCCTGACCTCGACCCCGGCCCTGCCCCAGGACGAGATCCTGTCCCAGGTGCTGTTCGGACGCTCGGCGTCCCAGCTGTCCGCCTTCGAGGCGGCCCAGCTGGCCGCGGGTGTGGCGGCGCTGGCCGGCGGCGGCGGTTTCGACGTGATCGGGAATCTGCGGGAACTGGCCGGGCTGGACCGGCTGTCATTTGGCGGCGAGGCCTCGAGCCTGACGGTCGCCGGCGGCCGCTACATCACCGACGACGTCTATCTGGAGATTATCGGCGGCGGCGAGAACGGGGCGGCAGTCAATGTCGAATGGCAGGTGCGCCGCAACCTGACCGTCAGTTCGAAATTCGGGGGACAGGGCGAGGCCAGTCTGTCGATCCGCTGGCGCCGTCAGTCGCGCGAGCCGGGCGCCGGCCGCGAGGACCGACGCCCGAACCGGTGATCCGCCCTACTGGGCGGCCGCCATACGGATCTTGTCGAGCGCACGCGCTCCGCGGATCCCGGCGATGTGCATGACCAACTGGACGACCAGAATCACGAAGCCGACGTAGACTTGCCAGCTCGGAGCCGCTGCGGTTTCAGGCATGCCTTCCTGACCGGCCATCATCAGTCCGAACACGCCGGACACGAGACCAAAAGCGACCAGGATCGCGAAGATGATCGGGATCACAATATTCGGCTTGGCCCATTGGACCAGGCCCAGAACCAGCTGAATCACGCAGAGGCCGATCGCGCTCCACATGGCGATTTGCACCATCGCTCCGCCCATGCCGGCCATTTCCGGCGTATCGGCCGAAGCCTGGGCCATAGCCGCCTCGATCTCGGCGGAGCCGCTGGTCATCAGCAGGGCGACGCCGACGCCGCCCCAGATCACGCCGAGGAAGATCGCCAGGGCGCTCGCCCGGGCGGCCCCGATCGCGTCCGCCTCGGTGGTGATCGGCGCGCTCGGATTCGACGCCTTGATCCAGTCAGTCATTTGGGTAGTCCCTCCCTTGAAGATGATTGAAGCCTAGCCCGCTCGCGCCCGAGGCGAAACCCATGGCTCGCCTTCACCTTTCCGCCCCGGACGGCTAGGGTTCCGCCGCATGCAGATTCTGCCCTCCGACCAGATCGTGCTCGACCATGTCGCGGCGCGCGAGACCGCCATCGTCGGGCGCGCGGTCGAGTGGGCGAACGTCAATTCCGGCAGCCGGAATGCGAGCGGTCTGGCGCAGGTTCTGGCGCTGCTTGAAGCAGAGGCGCGGCGCTTCCCGGCCGAGGTGGTGCGCATCCCGACCCGGGCTTCCACCACTGTCTCCGACGACGGCACGGTGCGGACCGAGGCCCATGCCGACGCCCTGAAGATCACCGCCCGGCCCGACGCTCCGCTCCAGGTCGTGCTGACCGGCCACTATGACACCGTCTTCCCGGCCGAGAGCCCGTTCCAGACGGTGACAACCCGGGCCGACGGCGCCCTCAACGGTCCCGGCATCGCCGACATGAAGGGCGGGATTTCGGTGATGCTCGCGGCGCTCGAAGCGTTCGAGACGCATCCCGATCGCGCGCGCGTCGGCTGGACCGTGCTGCTGTCGCCGGACGAGGAGATCGGCTCGCCCGCCTCCGCCCCCCTGCTGGCCGAACTGGGGGCGCGCGGCCATGTCGGCATGACCTATGAGCCGGCGCTGTCGGACGGAACCCTGGCCGGGGCGCGCAAGGGCAGCGGCAACTACCACCTTATCGTCACGGGCAAGGCCGCCCATGCCGGGCGCGCCTTCCACGAGGGCGCCAATGCCGTCGCCGGCGCCGCCATCATCGCGGCCCGCCTGCACGCCCTGAACGGCCAGCGCGAAGGCGTCACAGTCAATGTCGCAAAGATCAGCGGGGGCGGCGCGCTGAACGTGGTCGCCGACAACGCCGTGGTCCGCTTCAACGTCCGCGTTCCCGACGCCCAGGCCGCGGCATGGGTCTCGGAGACCGTGCGGCAGATCGCGACCGAGCCCCCCTTCCCCGGCCTGACCCTCGATCTGCACGGCGGCATGACCCGCGCGCCCAA